>ERZ772940.153-NODE-153-length-38286-cov-41.1365_pt1 | contig 38286 bp, 27 predicted proteins | sample MGYA00511682_ERZ772940 | MGnify/ENA primary metagenome ERZ772940 (study PRJEB29015, sample SAMEA2737922) | human oral metagenome | biome: human oral; feature: human-associated habitat; material: dental | place: China | collected 2031 ... | reverse complement strand
TCCGCGCGCGCGGAGCGCCCGGGCCCCGGCCAGGCCTCCTCGGCCTCGCGAGAAGCCTCGGCTTCGCCGGATCCGCCTTCGCCGATCGCCGCGCCTTCGCCGCGGGCGACGCGGCCGGCGGGCTCGAATCCGCCGGTCATGCTCGCTCCGATCCGGTCCGCCTCGCTCTGCACGGCATCCTCGTCGGCCGCGTCGGCGACCTCGGAGGGACGCGGTGCGAACGCCGAGTCGGCGACTGCGGGCTCGGCGTCCTCGGGCGCCGGCCCGGCCTCCTCCAGGTCGTCCTCGTCGTCCCATTCCTCGGACTCCTCCTCGATGGGACGGTGCGCGTCGACGTAGATGATCCCCGTCAGCCGGTCGAACCAGGTCCGACCCAGCTCGTCGGTGGTGTACTTGAGGATGAGGAGCAGGCCGCCGACCAGGGTGAACAGGCCGACGAAGCCCTCCACGGCGTACTTCTTGACGGCGGCCCACTCGGCCGGGCCGCCGTCCTCGACGAGGACGGCCTTGACCCCGAAGGACTTCAGCCCCGGCAGGGTCCCGGTCCGGTAGGCGGCGAGGCAGTTGAACGCACAGAACAGCAGGAGGATCGCGACTGCGACGACGTAGGGGGCGAGCGCCTGGCCGGGAGAGGCGAAACCGGCATCGGCAATGGGCAGGAGGGAGGCTGCGATCTCGGCGACGACCACCAGCATGCCGTATGCGCGCGCGAGATTGCGCCGGCCTGCGCTGGCTTGATGAAAGTACACAGGTTGGCTAGTCATGACCTACCTCGACAATGTCGTTCTTCCCTTTGGGAGGATATACCTTACCCACCGTCAGGTGCCCGCTGTGCGCCTGGGCATCACTCGCCAGCCCTCCTTCCGCGCCACGCACGCCAGGCGTTCCGTCTGGCGAACGAACGCAGCGAGAACCGCGAACGGCGGGGGCTGACCTGGCGGATGGCGGTCTTCGCCTCGTCCGCGCTCGCCCACGCCTCGTCCAGCCGCACCTGGTCGATGTCCCTCCCGGAGAAGACGGTGAAGTCGGCGATGGACGCCGTCCGCGAGATCGGAGCGACGTCGGCGGCTTCCTGGCGCAAGGCCACCGCACCCGCCAGAGCCTTCGCCTGCTCGCTCCTGGTCCTGCGGGGGTCGACGGCGATCCTGCCGTCGCGCGCCACGTCGAGCACGTCCTCCCACGCGCCCGCCGCGCGGACGTCCGGGCGGCCGCGAAGCCGCCGTCTGCGCGAGCGCAGCGCCTTCAGGCCGAGGATCGTCGCGAAGGGCAGAATGAACAGGAGAACCCCCGAGACGCCGTACAGCGCGTACCTGACCCACGCGGCCGTGCCCGACCGCGCGTCGGGGGCCTTCTTCGGATCGTCGGCGGACAGCGGCGGCAGCTCGATCGGCTTGTCCGGAGGCTCCGGCGGCTGGACGACCTGGGGGCGCGGATTGGGCTTCGGCTTGGGGATCTGGGTGGTCAGCCGCTGGTCCCTGGGCGGAGTCGGGTCGAAGGCGACCCATCCCGCGCCGTCGAAGTTGATCTCCACCCACACGTGGGCGTCGCGCCCCTTGATGGTCTGGGTGCCCTTCTTGGAGTAGGACTCGGGGTAGAAGCCCATGACGACGCGGGCCGGCATCCCCTGCGAGCGGGCCATGAGGGCCATGGCCACGGCGTACTGCTCGTCGTCTCCCTGCATGTACTCCGATTCCAGGAGGCTCTGGATGCGCTGGTTGCGATGCCCGGGACGCGACGGCGAGCCCTCCTTGCCGTCGGCGTAGTAGCCCTTCGTCTTCAGATGGTTCTCCAAGGCCCGAGCCTGCTTGATCGGGCTCGTCTCGCCGGTGATGATCTCCTGGGCCTTGGCCTGGACGGCGACGGGGACGTTCGTGTTGTCCTGCATGTCCACCACGCCGAAGGGGCGCCCCTCCAACTGCTTGTCGGAGTACCGCCGGTAGGTGACGGTCGTCGTGGTGTACTCGTCGCCGCTGCCGACGGGGGTGACGGTCAGGGCCGTCTCCTGGGTGGGCGAGTAGTAGAGGGACTCGCGCAGATCGCCGGCGCGCTTGCCGGTGAAGTCGACGCGGCGCAGCTCCCCCGACCCGGGAAGCCACACGCCGCTGTAATCGCCGATCTTCACCTCGAGGGTCTGAGTGCCCGTCCCCTTGGCCGGCTGCCTGTCGGTCACCTTCGGCCCGACCCTCCTGAAGCCCTGGGTCGCCGGGTTCGTCACGTTGTAGACGATGCCGTCGTACACGTCGAGAGTGGCCAGGCGGACCCGCCCTTTGTCCGGCAGGCCCTTGACCGTCATGAGCGTCTCGTCCTCGCGCTGGTCGATGAAGGAGCGGAACTGGGTCAGCGGCGAGGGATACTCGCGAAGGTCCAGCGGCGGGACGACGTCCTGCCGGATCGCATACCGCGCCCGCGAATCGGTCAGGAGCGGGGCGGTCACGAAGGCGACGACGGCCCCCGCCGCGACCAGCGCGGCGGCTCCGTTGCGGCGCCGCCGCGCGGCCATCGCGCCCAACGTCTGGGCGCGGCCCGTCCGGACGACGCGCCGCCGCTCGACCGTGCGCGACCACCACGCCAGGCCCGTCATGCCGATGAAGACGCCGATCCACCGGGCCAGGGGCGCGTGCTGGGAGCCGAAGAGGATCCCCGAGACGAGGACGCCGGCCACCGGCAGCATCGCCCACTCCCCCCGTCGCGTCCGCAGGACGACGGACCCGGCCACCAGTCCGGCGACCGTGCACACGAGATACGGCAGGACGGTCGGCCCCAGGAAAGCGCTCGCGGGCGGCGTGAGGGTCAGCAGGTCCTTCCAGCCCTTGAAGGACTGGACCATGAGCATCTGAAACGTCCGGGCGGTCGGCAGGACGCCGCCCGTCGCCGTCTCCCTGAGCGCTATGAGGCCGCCGAAGGCGAGGTAGCCGAGCATCCCCAGGACGGCCGTCAGCCACGGCGTCAGGCGCAGCCACACCCCCAGCGCGGCGATGCCCAAGCCCAGGAGCACCCCTCCGGCGCCCGCGACGTAGCCCTGCATGTCCCCGAACACGGGACCCCACGTCGCCGAGGCGGCCAGCAAGAGGGCCGCGACGACGGCCAAGTCAGCCATCCGGGCGTCGGCGAACGCCGACCTGCGCGGATCCGGCGGGCCGCCGGGAGCCTGCGCCTCGACCTGCGAGGAGAGCGTCTGCCTCTTCAGCGGCGGCACTGTGCGCCGCGACCTCGTGACCGAACGCAGCAGAGGGGACATTCAGCTCACCGCCTTCCGCAGCGCGAGGGGAAGCGAATCCAGGGACGGGATCGTCACGATCGGGAAGCCGCCCACGAGCGCCCGCGACACCCTCTCCGCCTCGTGGATGCGCAGAGCGAACGACCGGGCGTTGACCGGCAGGGCGGCGTGGGCCCGGTGGAGCTCGGAGGCTTCGGGACGCGAGCCCGTCACCACCGCGACCACCGACGCCTGGGGCTCGCGGTCCGTGGCGATCCTGGCCAGGTCGCCCAGCCGTTCCACGCCGGCCTTCGGCTCGATCTTCGTCAGCCCGTCGAGGAAGGCGTTGGGCGAGGACGTCGGGACGGGGCCGAGCTGGCTGGTGAAGCTCAGGTCGCGGCGCTCGCGGATGACGGCCGCCCCTATCGAGGCCGCCACGCTCACCCCCAGCTCGTATTCGCGGTAGTTGTGCCAGGAGCGGGCGTCGTCGTCGAAGACGATGAGCAGATGCGCCCGCCGCGACTCCTCGAACTGGCGGACCATGAGCCGGCCGGTGCGGGCCGTGGTCCTCCAGTGGACGTTGCGGCGGTCGTCGCCGGGCAGGTACTCGCGCAGCGCGTGGAAGGCGACGTCGCTGGAGGACAGGTCGTGGGTGGTGGCCCCCTCGATGTCGCGGATGAACCCGATCGCGTTCGAGGCGACGTTGACGGTCCTGGGGTGGACGTACAGCTCCTGGGCCTCGACCCAGTTCTGCTCCCTGCGCAGCAGGCCGAGGCCGTCGCCGCGCACAGACCGGACGGGCCCGATGGTGATGATGCCGCGGCGCCGGGTCGGCACGGTGAAGATCTCGGTGAATTCGGACCGGCCCGTCAGGATGGGCACGGCGAACTGGGCGAGGGCGGCCCCGACCGGCACCTCGATGACCGAGGACGCGCAGGGCCGGTTCGACGTGTTGACCACGGACAGCTCGCCGACCGCGGACTCCTCGACGACCACGCGCTGGCCGGCCAACTTCAGTTTGACCACGTAGCGCACCATCCCGATCGTCCAGATGATCGCGACGATCCACACGAACGTCAAGAGGATGGCCAGCCCGGTGACCTCCAACCACTGCCACCGGAGCCCGACGTACCAGGACCCGACCGCCAGGAGGAGGACCATCCACCCGAAGACGGTGATGATGCGCAGGGCCTTCACCGCCGGGCCCACCACGGGCAGGCCTTCGAGCCGGTCGGCCGTCCTGACGCGGGTCCGCCTCGTCCAGGCGGCGGCCTTCTTCCAGGCGGAGGCCGCCATCCCGCTCTTCGGGCGGTCGGGGGCTTTCCTCGCAGCGGGTCTCTTCGGGTACGGGGAGGGCATCGTCACTCGCCGGGCCGTGTCACTTGCGGAAAATGGGCGCCGAGACCTCTTCCAGGGCCCGTATGACGACCGCTTCGCGGGTGGCCCCGCCGAATTCGGCGTCGGGGTCCAGGACGATGCGGTGCGCCCACACGGGCAGGGCGAGGGTCTTGACGTCGTCGGGCAGCATGTAGTGGCGGCCTCTGGACAGCGCCCACACGCGGGCGGCGCGGACCATCGCGATGGCGCCGCGGGTCGAGACGCCGATCCGCACGTCCTTCGAGGAGCGCGTGGACTCGACGAGGTCCTGGACGTAGCCGAGCACCGACTCGTCGGCGTAGGTGAAGGAGGCCATCTCGGTCATCTCCTCGACGGCGGATGTCGAGATGACGGCGGGCAGGGTCTTGGACCGGTCGGGGGTGGCCGAGCCCTTGAGGATCTCGATGCCGGCGGCGCTCTCGGGGTAGCCGATCGAGGACTTGATGAGGAAGCGGTCGAGTTGGGCCTCCGGCAGGGCGTAGGTCCCCGCCTGCTCGATCGGGTTCTGGGTGGCGATGACCATGAAGGGCCGGCCGGCCTCGTGGGTGACGCCGTCCACGGTGACCCGCGACTCCTCCATGACCTCCAGGAGGGCGGACTGGGTCTTGGGCGAGGCCCGGTTGATCTCGTCGGCCAGGACGATGGAGGCGAAGATCGGGCCCTTGTGGAAGTTCCACTCGCCGGTCTTCTGGTCGTAGATCGTCACGCCGGTGATGTCGGAGGGAAGCAGGTCGGGCGTGAACTGGATGCGCGAATGGGTGCCCTGGACCGTGGCCGCGATGGCCCTGGCGAGCGCCGTCTTGCCCGTGCCGGGCGCGTCCTCCAGGAGCAGGTGGCCCCCGGCGAACATGCACGTGAGCGCGAGCCGCACGACGTCCTCCTTGCCGAGGACGGCCTTGCCGACGTTGGCGGCGATCCGGGTGAAGGACCCCTCGAACCACCGGGCGTTCTCCTCGGTCACCTGTTCTGATCGTGACATTTCCTCTTCCTTAAAGATAAGCGTGATTTATCTCAGTTGGCGGCCCGGTCGGCCCCTGGCCGCTTCGCCCTCTCCGGTCCCGCCGATGCGCCGAGCGCCTCTCGCCGGCGGGTTTCGCCCGGCCGGGCGTCGGGCGCCCGGCCGGGCCGGCTATCCTCCGGGATTGCCGTCGCACTCCCAGACCTTGTAGAGCTCGCTGGCCGGCGTCCCCGGCTGCGCGACCGCCGGGTTGCCGTTGGGGTAGCCCACTTTGAGGAGTTCGTCGGGGCGGTTGCCGCTGGAGTCCATCTTGTACGTGCCCTTGTACTGGGTGGATCCCTTGGGGCGGCACGTCACCTCCTGGTTCGGGGCGTAGCCCTCGAACCTGACGTTGATGCCGTTGCCGGAGCCTATGGGCTTGCAGTCCCCGACCGTGCACGGGTAGGAGGTGCCCGTGAGGGTGAAGAAGTACTTCCTGGGCCCGGCGGGGGTCGCCTTGACCGGCGCCGACGCAGGGCCGGGGTAGCGGGCTCCGTTGGCACTGCCGACCGCCCGGAAGACGATCGTGACCTCCTGGCCGTCGGGCAGGCCGCTCAGGTTGCCGACGCTCTGCCAGGACCCGCCGCCGTTCGTGGACATCTCGTAGGAGATCTCGCCCTGGCTCCAGCCGTTGGCGGCCCCTCCGCTCGGCGGGCCGACGGCGAGCTCCCCCGACCGGCCGGTGGCCTTGGCCGAGCCGCCCGACGGCGCCGCGGGCAGGCCGCGGACCTGGACGGACGCCGAGCTGGCGGACGAGGAGCCGGTGGCCGAGTCGTTGACGGCGGTCACGGTGAAGGACACCTGGGAGAACGGCAGGTTCGCGAAGACGTGGCTCGTCTCGTTTCCGGAGACCCTCGCGGCGACGCCGGTGCTCGACGCAACGGTGTAGAACTGGATGGGCCTGCCGTTGCCGTCGGGCTTGGACCAGCTCACCCTCACCGATCCCGACGGCCCGGCCTGCCCTATCGTCGTGTTCTCGGCCTTGACCGTGAAGGATCCGGGCCTGCCGTAGGGGATCACCTGGTTCGAGGACGGCGAGGCGGGGGACGGACCCTGCCGGTTGACGGCCGTGACGGTCGCCGAGTACGCGACCCCGTTGCGGACTCCGTTGCCCTCGTTGAGCGTCAGGCTCGTGCCCGCCACCTTGAAGGAGCCGAGGCCGGCCACGTTGACCATGTAGTGGGTGATGCCCGAGCCGTCGGAGGTCGCCGGGGACCACGAGAAGCCGATCGTCCTGTCGCCGGCCGTCGCGGAAGGCGCTCCCGGCTGGTTAGGCACGATGTCCATCATGACGGGACCGGACGACGCCGGATCGGAGGCCCCCGCCTCGTTGTGGGCGATCACCTCGAAGGTGTGCTCGACGCCGAGCCTGCGCCCGGAGATGACGCACTGGGAGCCCACCGGGCAGTCGGTCGAGTCGCCTTGGGTCAGGTCGCGGACCGTGAACTTGGTGAAGGGCGAGCCGTTGGGCGAGCCGTTCGTCCATTTGACGACCGCGCTGTTCCTGTTGAGGACCTCGGCGGTCACGTTGGAGACCTTGTCCGGGCGGGACCGCACGGCCAGCCTCATCGTGCCGGTCACGGCGCGGCTGGGATCCCCCGAGCCGTCGATGACCTGGAAGCGCACGACGACTTCGCCGTGCGCGTCGGGCGAGGTCGTCACCGTGACAGCGCTGCCGGCGGCGGTGGCGGTCGCGTTGCCGGAGACCACCGTGGGCGCGCCGTGGATGGACAGCGGCTTGTTCGGGAACGGGTTGGTCGCGTGGGCGGCGACGTCGATCTTCGTCGTGCTGCCCGCGTTGACGGTCTGCGTGATCTCGCCGACCTGGACGAGCGGCTTCTTCGTCTTGACGATCTGCACGGGAAGGCTCCCGCTCGTCTCGGCCTGCCCGTCGCTGACGGTCACGCCGATCGACCCGAGGGGGCCGGGAAGCGCGCCCGGGTCGGCCGTCAAGGTCATCACCGAGCCGGAGATCTTCGCGTCCACGCCGTTGACCTTGCTGGTGATCTTGTAGGTGAAGTCGTTCGGGTCGTCCTTGGCGTCGGGGTCGGTCGTCATGGTGGCGAGGTTGACCCGGGCCTTGTCGCCGCCCGCCTCCAGGGAGACCGGTGTGGGGGTGAAGACGGGCGGGCGGTTGCCGGACGCCCGCACTTCGATGGGCAGCGTCAGGGTCCTGACGACGCCGGAGGAGTCGTTGCGGTCCTTGCCGTCCGTGACTTCCAACGTGACGGAGGTCGATCCGGAGAACTCCCGCTTGGCCGTGAAGCTCAGCGTCTTCTCGTCGACGACCAGCGGGCTGTTGTCCCATCCGACGGAGGCCTTGACGTGCTTCGGGTCGGTGATGGACACGGACCTGCCCGGCCGCGTGAGGATGTAGTCGTTGATCGGGATCTTGAACGGCTTGCCGGCGTCGACGACGATCGGCACCTTCTTGAGATCGACGGTCGGCTCGGTCTGGGTGTTGCCGGGCACGCGCACGATCGCCGAGGCCTTCATGCCGTCGGGGTCCTTGACCGTGTACAGGATGATCCGCGGCTTCTGGGACGTCGTGACGGTCAGGGTCTTGTCCGAGTTGACCTTGACGCCCGGATCGTCGGAGGTGACCGTGTCCTCCAGGATGTCGCCGTCCTTGTCGACGTCGTTGCCCAGGACGTTCACCTTGACGGTCTCCTTGCCCAGCGTCCGCTCCCGGTCGACCACGTCGTCCCGCGCGACCGGCGCGAGGCTGGGCGCGTCCTTCTGCACGTTGACCATCAGGAGCCCCTCGGCGGTGCCGCCGCGTCCGTCCTGGATCCGGTAGGTCACCGGGTAGGAGCCCTCCTTGGCGGGGGTGGAGACGACGATCCCCTTGCCCTGCTTGCCTTTGTCGCGCTCCTCGACCTTCAGCTCCGGGGAGGCGCTGGTGGCCGAGCCCTTGACGAGGGAGATCGGGTCGCCGTCGGGGTCGATGTCGTTCTCGGTGACCTGCGCGACGACCTTGCGCCCCGGTTTGACGAGCATCTGGTCCCGGTTGGCCACCGGCGCCTGGTTCTGCGTCGCCTTGGGCGCCACGCCGATGCGCACGCGCGCCGTGGCCGTCTTGCCGTAGGCGTCCCTGACCGTGTAGGTGAAGCTGTCGGTGCCCGGCTTGCTCCCGGTGTAGGAGATCGTCGAGCTGCCGGCCTCCGCCACTCCGAGCTTGGGGGAGTCGCCCAGGCCGGCCAGTTCGACCGAGTCGCCCTCGGTGTCCACCCCGTCGAGCTGCACGGGGATCTTCACGGGCTGGCCGACGATCGCCCGGGCGGTGATGTTCACCGGGTTGGGCGCGGTGTTGGCGTCCTCGTTGACCGGGGTGACGGTGATATTGACCGTCCCCGAGGCCACGTTCCCGAGCGAGTCGCGCACGGTGTAGCTCACCCGGGTGGTGCCCGCCTTCTTGCCCGCCCGGAAGCGCACGAGGTTGTCGGAGACGAAGGGCTGGCCCATCTCGGGGTCGACGCTGTGCTGGAGCTCGGGCAGGACGGTCATGCTCAGCTTGCCCGGCGAGCGGTCGTTGGCCAGCACGTTGACCGACCCGACGTCTCCGGCCCGGACCGTCAACTGGTCCTCGGCGACTTGCGGCGGCGCGTTGGAGTCGGGGGTGTCGACGGGGATGACGAGTATCCGCCCCGTCGCCGAGGCCGTGCCGTTGGACACGGTGTAGTTGAGCGTCGTGGGCCCGCTCAAGCCCGCGGGCGCGGTGAGGCGGACGTGCTCGTGGTTGACGGGCGCGGCGGTGATCTGGCCGCCCGGCGGGGATTCGACCGACTGCAGGGTCAGGACGCCGCCGGCCGGGTCGGAGTCGTTGCCCAGGACGTCGACGAGGGTTTGGCCGCCCTTGGGCAGCAGGGCGATGTCGTTCTCGACGACGGGCGGGTCCTGCTTGTTGGACTCGACCGCGTCGACGCGGATGACCCCCGTGGAGGTCGTCGGCCCGTCGGAGACGAAGTAGCTGAGGTACCGGGTTCCGGGCCGGTCGGCCGAGACCGTCACGCTCCCGAGGTTCGGCGAGGTCTTGACGGCCAGGCCGTCGGGGGCGGGCCCGGTGCCCACCAAGCGCATCTGCCTGCCGTTGGGGTCGAGATCGTTGGCCATCGGGGAGACGGTCGCCGCCTCGCCGACGGGCACCCTGACGTAGTCGGCGTTCGCGCGGGGCGGCAGGTTGACCCCCTCGGCGACGTCGACGGTCATCTTCCCCTCGGCCGACTTGCTGCCGTCCGAGACGGTCAGGGCGACCTCGCGCGTGGCGGGCCCCTGGTTGAGGTCCTTGACCTTGACGCTGCCGGTCTCCTGGAAGGACGCGGTCAGCCCCTTGCTGGGCGTCGCCCCCTTGAGGTAGATGGGGTCGCCGTCGGGGTCGATCCAGTCCCCCAGGAGCTGGAGCGTCGTCTCGCCGGCGGAGGCGAGCTTCGCGCTCGTCTTGATCTGCTGGACCGGCGCCTCGTTGACGTTGAAGGGGTGCACGTCCACGGTGACGCTGCCGGTGGCCTTCCCGCCCCGGCCGTCGTCGGCCTCGTAAGTGAACGTGGTCGTGCCCGACGCCGTCTCGGGGACCTCGATCTGCAGCGCCTGGCCCTTGCGGCTGGGGCGCACGGTCCCGAAGGCGGGCGTGGATGTCGGCTTGACGGTCAGGACGTCGCCGTCCTGGTCGGAGTCGTTGTTGGTGACCGGCAGGCTCGTCGTGCGCCCGGGCCGCACCCCGAACTTGTCGTTCTCCACGGTGGGCGGATGGTTCTCCTGCTGGCGGTCGGGGTCCTTGCGCTGCGTGGTCAGGTCGGTGCTGTCGTCGTGCTCGTCGCTCTCGACCTGGTTGCTGTTGTTGACCTCGTTCCAATCGTTGACCAGGACCATGTCCTTGTCGGGCAGCCAGACGTTGCCGGTGGCGGCGTCGTTGAGCACGATGACCCTGCGGTTGGTCCGGAACTCCGCCGACTTGCTCTCGGCGAGCTTCTCGCTGGCCAGGGATTCGTCGTCCTTGCTCCCCGGGCAGTCCCGCAGGGAGCGGCCCGTTCCCGTCCACGCCGCGTAGGCGCAGCCTTCGTGGAAGACGGGGCGGGCGGGGTTGCCCTGGGCGTTGCGCGCCTGCGGGTTGGCGGGCTTGGCCGTGATGGCGCCGTCGGCCAGGGAGACCTTGTACAGGGTCGTGGCTGAGGTGACCAGCACGTCGTCGGCCGCGGGCCCGGACTGCTGGAGCTGGAGGTTCTTCGTCTCCCCCAGTTCGACGACCTTCCCACCGGGCAGGGCGAGCTTTCCCGACTCGGCGTCGAGCACCACGGAGCGGGAGCCGACCGCGGCGATCTGGAGGTTCTTGGACCCGGCGAACTCCTTGGGCAGGGAATGCCCCTCCTCGCGGAAGGTCGATCCTTCGACGACCATCGACTTCCATGCCTTGGCCTGGGCGGAGGCGGCGTGCACGGACCCGTCCTTGCCGACCGTCACGACTCCCCCGGCAAATCCCGACATGTCCGGCTTGGCCGACGTGTCGAAGGAGGGAAGGCCCTTGGCGGGGGTCGTCCACAGCTTGCCGCTCTGGATGTCGAGCATCGCGACAGTGCCGCCGCCGAAGGCGACGAGGTCGGCGTCGCCCAGGGACTTGGGCGTGCCCATCGAGACCTTCGCCGGGTCGACCTGGGTGAGGGTTCCCGCCTGCCGGTCGCGCACGAGGACGGTGTCGCCCTCCTGGTAGATGTCGAACTCGTTCGAGTCGGCGCGCACCCCCGCGTCGATCGTCTTGGAGGGGTGGTTCAGATGCCCGACCATGCGCGAGGCCTGATTGGTCACCCACACGCCGCCGTCGTTGAGCGACAGCTCGGCGCGATCGATGCCCTCAGCAGACGTGACGGCAATCACGTATCCGGCCAGGATGGCCGCCGTCGCGCCGATGGACACGAACCGTTGGGTGCGCTTGGACACGCCCTTCCTCAAACGCGATGGGTCTTTACGTCCCCTGCTGCGCAAGCGCGGCAAAGACATCGGGACCTCCTTCGGAATGCGGTGGCGTGTGCGTGAACTCGTGCCCGTCGCCGGGTCATGGGACCCTGCGTTGCAAGAGATCGCGTGAGCATCTCTCCCCGCCCAATATATTGCGCCGGCACCGGCAGTGCCAATGCGAACGGGGACGATCGGCACGACATCCGTCACGCCGTCGATGAACGGACGTCCGGAACGCAGGCTTTTCGGGAGACAATGAACACATGGCTTTCATGGACTGGGCGGTCGAGGTCGCAGCGGCGCACCCCGAACTCAAGGGCGCTTTCATCAACGCCGACGGCGAATGGCTGGACATCCTCCTGGCCGACGGCCGGACGTTCCGCTTCCGCCCCGCGCAGCTTATGGACGCCTCCAAGCCGGAAGCCGTCCGCCGAGAACTGCTCACCCGGCTCATCTCCATCGGCGTCTCCCGTGCGGAGGCGGCGCCCGGCCCCGACGGGCCTGAGTCGGGAGCGAACGGGCCCGGACCCGGGGCGAGGGAGTCCTCGCCCGGCACGAAGGGGCCCGAGTCCCTGATGGACGGATCCGACGCCGAATCCCCCGCCGATCCCGACAGGCCCGGCGCCGACCGGTTCGCAGGCGCTCCGGACGCCGACGGCTCGGGCTCGGCCGCCCTCTCCCCGGCGGACGCCGACGCCCGCGGATCGGGCGATTCGGAGCCGACGCAGGGCACGGGCGAGGCCCCCGGGGCCTGGACGAGCGCCTCCCACGGCGACCGTTCTCACGGACGGCCCTCAGGCCCGCCGTCGGGCGGCGGAGAGGACCGCGCAGCCGCCGGCGAGGCCGGCCCCTCAGCACCGGGCGCATCCCCGGACGATCCCTCCGCCGCCAACCGCGCCGACACCTCCCATCGCGGCCCCTCCGCATCAGGCACATCCTCCCCGACAGACCCCTTCGACGACGTCGGCTCCCTCGTCGACGGCCTCGACCTCCCCTTCGAGGAGCTCGACTCCTCCGACGAAGCCGAAGCGGCATCGGGCGAACACCTCATGCCGATCGTCAGGAGCGCCGACTACTTCGTGCGATCCCACGACCACGCGCGCGACGACTCGATGGTCTACGTCCCCATGACCCCCTTCATCGGAACGGGCATCGCCGTCGACAGCGCGCACACGATCACCCCCCTGTTCTTCTCGGACCTGGAGAACACAGGGCTTCCCAGCGACATCGTCCCGCTGTTCCAACACGCGCTGACCCGCCTGCGCACCTTCGACACCGTCGACGGCCAGCCGAGCGTCCAGGTCTACCCCCAGCAGATAGGCGGGGCGAACGTCTTCGATTTCACCGGGCCGGCCAATTACCAGAGCTCGTGGTTCATGGACGTGGAGATGGCACTGACGGTCAGCGAATCCCTGAGCAAGGCCAACCGCGATTCGCTGCCGCTCTTCGTCCCCGCCAGCAGGGCCTCCCTGTTCGTCGTCATGGCCGACGACCCGCACTTGCCCGAGCTCTTCACGCGGCTCGCCAAAGACCTCAATCGCCCCGACACGATCTACCCCCTGCCGCACGTCGTCACCCAGGACGGATGGAGCGAGTGGATTCCCATGCCCGACCACCCCGCGGCGAAGGCGCTCGCGAAGATTCGCACGTCGGTCCGCGAGAGGATCTACCGCGCCCAGGCGGAGGCGATGCGCACGTGGCCCGGCGACTTCGGCAGACTCGTCGAGTTCCAGGTCCTTCGCCAGGGCTCTCTGATCGCCTCGCCTCCGATGTCCTCTCTGGCGATCTGGACCTCGGACGCCGGCTACGGTTCCCTCCCCGATACGGACTTCGTCGCCTTCCTCCGCCAGACGTCGGCCGGCGAGCCGTGGGAGGAGAGGGATTGGCGCGGGATGGTCGTTCTGCGCGCCCAGGTCGCGCGCGACGTCTGGCACGAAGGCATCTCGCCGATGACCAACGTGTGGCCGCCACGCTGGTCCGTCCGGGGTTTCCCCGACGACGCCCAGCTCAACGCTCTGCGCGAGGCCTCCGACCGCGAGTTCTGACCGGATTGCGACCTGCCTGACCTGGGCCAGGCCGCAGACCCTCACCCCCCACCGTCACCACGCTTCCGCGCCACCGCCGCCAGCACCCCGACGGCCTACGCGCGCCCCCAATCGCCGGCGTAGAAGCGTCCGAGGGTCTCGCCCTTGTAGGCCGCGTACTCGCCGGAGAGGATCGAACGCCTGATGCCCTCCACGAGCTGGACGGTGTAGTGCTCGTTGTGGATCGTCGCGAGAGTGGAGGAGAGCATCTCCCTGGCCTTGAAGAGGTGGTGGAGGTAGGCCCGCGTGTAGTTCGAGCACGTGTAGCACGCACAGCCGGGAACGAGGGGCGAGAAGTCGCGCCGGAACTGCGAGCGCGTGACGTTGAACCGTCCGTCGGGCGAGTAGATCGCCGCGTTGCGCGCGACCCGCGAGGGGTTGACGCAGTCGAACGTGTCGGCGCCCGCTTCGACGGCGGCGAAGACGTCGTCGGGCTCGGAGATCCCCAGGAGGTGACGCGCCCGGTCCTCGGGAAGTTCCTCGCTCACCCATCCGACGATCCTCCCGAGGTTCTCCTTCTCCAGGGCTCCGCCGATCCCGAATCCGTCGAAGCGCCGGCCGCCGGCCTCCATGGCGCCGAGGTCGCGGGCTGCCTTGCGCCGCAGGTCCTCGTACTGTGCGCCTTGGACGACGCCGAAGAGCTGCTGATACGGCCTGTCCGGGCGGGCCTCGGTCAGGCGTCCGTGCTCGGCCAGGCAGCGGGCCGCCCAACGCCGCGTGCGTTCGAGGGCCTGCTCCTGGTAGGCGCGAGAGTCGAGCAGGGTGGTCAGCTCGTCGAAGGCGAAGATGACGTCGGCGCCCAGTTCGTGCTGGATGCCCATCGAGATCTCGGGAGTGAAGCGGTGCCTCGCCCCGTCCAAGTGGGAACGGAACCACACGCCGTCGTCGTCGACGTCGACGAGGCGCTCCTTGGAGGCGCTTCCGGCGCGCCCGGAACCGGAGAACTCGGCGGAGAGGACCTTTTTGAAACCTGAGCCGAGGGAGAGGATCTGGAACCCGCCCGAATCGGTGTACGTGGGGCCGCGCCAGTTCATGAATGCCGCAAGCCCGCCCGCCTCGTCGACGACGTCCGATCCCGGCTGGAGGTAGAGGTGGTAGGCGTTGGCCAGCACGGCCTGGGCTCCCAGTTCGGCCACGGCCTCCGGCGCCACGGCTTTGACGGTGGCCTTCGTGGCGACGGGCACGAAGGCGGGCGTGGCGATGTCTCCGTGGGGGGTGTGGATGGTGCCGGCCCGTCCGAGGGGCCGGCCGGTTCTCCCGCCTACGCCGCCGGCGCCCACCGGCTCTTCGAGTCGGACTCCGAGGGTGAACGTCATCGTCCCTCCCCGCCTTCGGCCCGGCCCAGGCCCCCGGTCGCCTCCGCGCCGACATAGCCGGGCTCACGCCGTTTGACCCATCCGACTACCGCGTAGGTCACCGGCAGGAAGAGCGCTTCGACGGCCACTTTGTAGGCGAAGCCTGTGATCATGTAGCCAACGAGCACGCCGCGGGGGATCTCCCCCGCCCAGGCCACGGTGCAGAACACGGCCGAATCCGCGGCCTCGCCGACCACGGTGGAACCGAGCAGGCGGATCCACAACCGCCTCTCGCCGCTGCGCCGTTTGATGCGCACGAGGACGAGGGAGTTCAGCAGCTGGCCCGCGAGGAAGCCGAGCAGGGAAGCCGCGACCATGCGAGGCACCTGGCCGAGCACCGCCTCGTAGGCGGCCTGGTTGCGATACGTGTGGTCGCCGGGGGCGATTTGAATCAGCCAAAACGTCAGCGAGGCGATGATCTGGACGACGAAGCCGGTGAGGATCACGCGCCGGGCGTTGGCGAAGCCGTACACCTCGGAGAGGACGTCGCCGAGGATGTAGGTGAACGGGAAAAGCACGGCTCCGCCGTCGAAGACGAGGTGCCAGCCACTCGTCACGTTGAAGCCGATGAGCTTGGTGGCGCCGATGTTGGACAGGAGGAGGAAGGCGACGAAACAGGCGGCGACGACGTCGAAATGGCCGCGCCCGTCCCTTTCGGTCCGCCCAGTCCCCGTCCCGGGGCTTCCGGACTGCTCGGTGGCCGTTCCAGTCCCCCCAGCCCGTCCTGCCTCTGGGACGCTCGGTGTGTTCGTGTCGTGGCGGCTCACGGGGCTCCTCTTGCGTTCGAGAGCTGGCATGCGCGCCGGAGGGCGCGCCTGGTCTTCGCCCCGCGCTGCCACCACGGAGACCGGCACTGCGATGCCGGGGCAGCCGATCGCTCGACGGCCCTCGAAGAGTCTAGCCCAGTCCCGCCGGCCGTCCCGAGCCGACGATTCCGAACCCGGCTATCCCGAGCCAAGCGTCTCGGGCCGCCCCACCCCGCCTTCAGCGGCCCGCATCAGAACACACCCCGCCCTTCAGCGATCCCACGCCCCGGGCCCGCGTCAGAACCCGATCCGCAGCACCGGCGTATCGTCGGCGGGGCTCACCGCCTGGGTGACGGGCAGTTCCTCGCCGTCGCGGTATCCGACGCTGTGACCGGGCATGAGGTGGGCGTCCGAGCCGATCAGATAGTCGGCGACATTGGCGAGCATCGCGTAGACGTCCTCTTCGGACTGCGTCGATTCGACCACTTCCAGGTCGAGGTGGCCGAACAAGGGGAGGCCGAGCGTGCGCCCGTACGTCAGATCCGGCCGGTAGGTGCGGATATTGACCCACAAGGGCAGCGGCGCCTGGCCCTTGGAGAGCAGGTCGGCCAGCTCGATCACCATCTCGGGAGGCTGGACGACTCCCAGCTCCGGCCGCAGGATCCCGATCGCGGCGCTCTCGCGCATGAGCGCGTCGGCCAGCTCGGTGAAGACGATGTGCGAGGCGAGCGCCCTCTTCCTGCGGCGCACGGCTTCGGGTGCGTCGGCGCCCTCGGCCGGATCGAGATCCTTCGCCAAGTCGTCGAGATCCCCCGCCGGATCGGCGTCGCGGCCTCCGCCATCCTCTGGGCTCCCTCCCGATCCGCCGCCGTCCGGGGAACGGCTCTCCGATGCTCCGGGCTCGCCCGCGGCGCCTCCTTCCCGATCGCCGACCGAGTGCGCCGCATCGCCGTTCGCTCTCGGCAAGACGCTGCGATCCAGCGGGGCGTAACAGGTGATCGCCACGTGGAATGCGTGGTCGGGCAGATCTCCGCGCTCAGGCTGCAGGGCGGCGGAAACCGGTGTGACGAGCACGAGAACGCCTTCGAGGACGAAACGCAGGATGTCTCCGCCTCCGGCGCCATTCCCTTCGATGGGCATCTCTTCCCATACGAGGTCGATGTCTTCGTTCCACAGTTCGCGGATTCTCGCCACGGCGGCTTCGACGTCGATCGGCGCGGAGTAGAGGGCCGCCGCGGAAAGGAATTCCGGCGCTTCGGGGTGGATGAGGGAAAGGCTCTGAGTCATCGCTGGCCTCCTGCTCAACGGCTCGTCTCCAAACAAAAGGCTGGGTGGTGCGAGTCGACAGCAGCGTACTCGCACCACCCAGCTATTAGGCAAGGATTCCGGAATCCCACACGCTCACCTCATTTGGGATGGAAGCATCTTGCCCTTGCGCACACCTCGAAGGGGGCGCACGTCTCTATCTACTTATCGGCTGTAACGCCGTAGGCCCGGGATTATTCCTCCTTTCGGAGGAGTCCCTCCCTGGATTCATAAGTTTATGATCTCAGGCCCTCCTGGACAAACCCTGAAAACAGGGGTTGCGATACCCAACTTGTCAAAGCGTCGCCAGTTTAGTATAAGCGGCGGCGAAGACCTCCTCGGGCGCCCCGGCCTCGTCGACGACGAATCCGAGTTCGTCGCACTCCAGGTCTTCCAGCGTCTCGTACTGGTTGACGAGCAGGTCGGGGTTCATGAAATGGCCCTTGCGGGCCTTGATGCGCTGCTCATTGAGGGAGCGAGGAGGGGCGACGTGGACGAAGACCGTCCGGGTGGGGCAGTTGCGCAGCGTGTCGCGGTACTTCCTCTTCAGGGCCGAACAGGACACGACCGTCGAATGCCCCGCGGCGTTCTCGGCGCGCATCCAGTCCCGGATCGATTCCAGCCAGGGCTGGCGATCGTGATCGTCCAACGGGATTCCCGCCTCCTGTTTGTCGCGATTGGCCTGGGTGTGAAACTCGTCTCCCTCGGCGTAGACGTAGCCGAGTTTGGCCGCCAGCATCATGCCCACCGTCGTCTTTCCGGAACCCGCCACTCCCATGACGACGACGTTCACCGGCCCTCTGCTGCGCGGTGCCGGCGGGAGCACCGGTATGTCGGATTCGCTCATTGCCTCCTCGCTTTCCGTGGCGCGCCGTTCGCCCCACCGGGGATGGTCCCCCTACCGTATATCCCACCCGGCTCCTAGCGCATGTCGAGGAAATGCGGGCCGCGGGCCTCCAGCTCCACGGCGTACATGTCCTTCCACTGACGCCACGGCTCTTTGGAGAGGTAGTCGTTGGTGAAGCGGAAGTCGTCGGAGACCTCGGTGGTGCAGAACCGGGGAATCCTCAAGCCGACCACCGGCGCCAGGCGTTCGCACTCGGCGATGACCAGGCCCTCGTTCTGGCCGCCGAATATGTCGAACTCCCAGCCGTCTTCGTCGTACCACATCGAATAGCGGTTCTTGAGGATGACGTTCGGCGAGCGGCGCAGGATCTGGGTGGCCACCGATACGTCGACCTCGGTCTCCATTTCGTACCGCTCCGCGGCGACGGCGGGGGACTTGACCGCGATCGACGCGGTGGCGTCGGCCTCGGACTCGGACAGGAGGGCGGCGAGGATCCTCCGCTCGTAGGCGCCCAGATGGTCGGTGGCCTCGTCGAAGGGGGCGAGGCCGACGTCTCTGCCGGGGAAGGTGACCCGCACGCGCACGGCGTAGCCGTCCACGGCGAAGACGTAGGCCTGGACGATCACCTGCTTCGATCCGTGCGCGAGCACCTCGGGCGGCAGGTCGCGCACGTAGAACTTGCGCTCGAACTCGAATTCGAGACCGTCGGCACCGTCGAGCGCGGTGCCGTCGGCGTCATCCGCATCCATGTCCCAAGGATACGGGGCGGCGGTCGCCCCGGCGGCCCACCGACGCACCGGTGAGGGCGACGCGCCGCCGGAATGGCAGACTTGAACCATGAACACCGCACTGCCCACGGGCGTGGACGTCGTCGTCGCCGCGCAGACGCTCGGCCAGACCGTCCGGCGCACGCCGCTCGACCTGTCGCTGCGCCTGTCGGGGATCCGCCGCCAAAGCGTGCTGCTCAAGCGCGAGGACATCCAGGTGGGCCGCTCCTACAAGGTACGCGGAGCCTACAACTTCATCTCCGGCCTCCCCGCGCGCGAACGGGAGGCCGGGATCGTCTGCGCGTCGGCGGGCAACCACGCCCAAGGCGTCGCCTTCGCCTGCCGCCAGTTGAAGATCCACGGCAAGGTATTCCTGCCCTCGACCACGCCGCGTCAGAAGCGCGCCCGCATCGCCGACATCGGCGGCCGCTGGATCGAGCAGATCGTCGGAGGGGCCGCCTTCGACGAAGCCTCCTCGGCGGCGATGGAGTATGCGAGCGCCCACGGCGCGACCTACGTCCATCCCTTCGACGATCCGCGCACGATCGCCGGGCAGGGCACGGTGGTCAAGGAGCTCTTCGAACAGGCCAGCGAGAAGCCGGCGACGGTGGTCGTGCCCGTCGGCGGCGGCGGGCTGCTCGCCGGGACCGCGATCTGGCTGCGCGAGTTCCATCCCGAGGTGAGGATCGTCGGCGTCGAGCCCTCGGGGGCGGCGTCCATGCAGGCCGCCCTGGCCGCGGGGGAGCCCGTCACCCTCCCGGAGATCGACGCCTTCGCCGACGGCACCGCCGTCGCCCGCGCGGGCGAGGTCACCTTCCGGATCGCCAGCGAACTCGTCGACGACGTCGTCTCCGTTCCCGAAGGCGCCCTGTGCACGGAGATGCTCGAGCTCTACCAGGTGGAGGGGATCATCGCCGAGCCGGCCGGGGCGCTGGCGTCCACCGCCGTCGCCCGCTTCCTGCCCGACCTCCCCGACGGGCCGATCGCCTGCGTCGTCTCCGGCGGGAACAACGACGTCTCGCGCTACGACGACATCGTCGAACGCTCGAGCGTCTACGAAGGCCTGCGGCACTACTTCCTCGTCACCTTCCCGCAGGAGCCCGGGGCGCTGCGCCACTTCCTCGACGGCGTGCTCACCGACGGCGAGGACATCGTCCTGTTCGAGTACACGAAGAAGAACAACCGCGAGACCGGCCCGGCCCTCGTCGGCATCGAGATCCAGGACCGCGCCCGCATCGGCGACCTCCTCACCCGCATGGAGGCCTCGCCGCTGCACATCGAGAAGCTCGAGCCGGACTCTCCCGTCTTCTCCTTCCTCTTGTGACGCACGCCTTCCCCCTGTGACGCGCATTCCGCCGCGCAGGGGCCCGACCGGATCGCCTCTGGCGCCGCTCCCATTCCCCTGCAGAAGAGCCGATGTGCCCGAACCCGCAGGCGATCCGGGCCGCTCGGCGCCGGCGCCGCAGTGCACGATCACGCCCCGAACCCCGCGGGCGACTCGGGCCGCTCCCCTCGCGCGCAGGCCTCCGCCGGCCCGAGCGCCTCGCGCCCGCCGAACGCCCCTCCCGCTGCGCCACCGGGCCTCCACCAGACAGCCGGGGGCAGCTGTCACCGCCATGGTCTCGCCCTCCCCGGCAGGGCCTCCGCCAAGCGGCCGAAGGCGAGCCGGCCCTCGCCGAGACGTACACTTGGCTGGGCGCCGGCAGCCGCCCGCCACGTCGAGACTCGGGAGGAACCCATGGGCCTGAAGAAGGCAATCGCCGCAACCTACATGCGTCTGTCGCGGTGGACGTTCGTGCACGAGCCCCTTCCGAAGAAAGTGGTCCTGATCGGGGCTCCGCACACCTCGAACTGGGACGGCTTCCTCATGGTCATGTGCTTCTGGCGCATCGGGCGCCCCTACAAGTTCCTCGTCAAGGAATCGGCCGCGAAGAATCCCGTCGTCGGCCCGATCGTCCGCTGGGTGGGCGGAGTCCCCGTGAATCGCGAGGGCGGCCACGGGGTCGTCAAGGCGGCGGTCGAAGAGGCGAACCGCTCCGAGGAGTTCACGCTCATCATCGCCCCCAAGGGCACGCGATCCCGCCGCGACTACTGGAAATCCGGCTTCTACCGGATCTGCCTGGAAACGGGGCTGCCCCTGCAACTCGGCTTCATCGATTCGCGCACCCGCACGTACGGCTGGAGCGGGAACATCACGCTGACGGGCGACGTCAAAGCCGACATGGACCGGATCCGCGAGTTCTACGCGGGCAAGCTCGGCAAACGACCGGCTAACTCGAACGTCCCCCGGCTCCGGGCGGAAGAGGGGTGATCCCAGCCGCCCGCCTCCGTCCGAACCCAGCGGACTTGACCAAATAGGTTAACGGCATTAACCTATTTACATGACGAATTGGCGGTCCACGCAAACCCGCCGGCGCTTAATCGACGCCGCGATCGGGCTCGTCGACCAGTCGGGGTGGGAAAGCGTCACCCTCAAGGCCGTCGCGCACGAATGCGGTGTCTCCGCCCCGGCCTCGTACAAGCACTTCCCCAACAAGGCCGCCCTCCTGAAGGCGACCGGCATGGAGATGTCCACGCGGCTGGCCCGCGCGTGCGAACCGCTCGTCGACGCCGATCCGCGGAACTCTCTGATCGGCATGGGGAAGTTCATCCTCACGTTCGCCGGCAGGCATCCGCGGCTCCTCGAGTTCGTCATGTTCGGGCCGGGCAACACGGCCGATCTCCCACGCACACGGGAGGCCGGGCGGTCCGGCGCGATCGGCGAAGCCGGGCGCGCGCCGGCCTGTCAGCCAGCCTCGGCCCCGCGGGAAGCCGGAGCCTACCCGTTCCTCGAACTCGTACGGCGGGAGGTCGCGCGCCTGACGGCTCTCCAGGGGCGTCCCCCCGAGGCGGAGAACCGCTTTTTCATCGCCATGTGGAGCTTCGTACAGGGGTACTCGGCGCTCGTCGCCGCCGGCGCGACATCCTTCGACGACGGCTTCTTCCGAGCCGCATTCACCGCACTTCTCACAATCGACGAAAGGACATGAACATGTCTCAAACCCTCATCATCTACGCCCATCCCTACGACGGATCGTTCAACCACGCGATCCTCGAGGAGGTCAAGGCGGGCTTAGAGGCCAGCGGACGGCCGTATGAGGTGATCGACCTCTACGCCGACGGCTTCGACCCGCGGTACACCGCAGAGGAGCTCTCGCTTTTCAGCAAAGGCGAGACCACCGACCCGCTCGTCGAGCGCTACCAGAAGATGATCGAGGCCAGTGACTCGTGGATATTCGTCGCGCCCATGTGGTGGAGCGACGTCCCCGCCATCCTCAAGGGCTTCCTCGACAAGGTCATGAAGCAGAAGTGGGCCTACCTCCCTTCCTCCACGGGGGTCAAGGGCAAGCTCACCCACGTTCGCTCCGCCTGGGCGATCACGACCTCGACGGGCCCGACCTTCTACTACCGCGTATCGGGCAAGAACGGCGTGCGGCGGGTCTTCCTCGGTCAGGCGGTCAAGCAGCTCGGCGTCCGCAAACGCCGCTGGACGCACTTCGGGCGCGTCAACCTGGTCGACGACGAGCCCCGCACGCAATTCCTCGCGAAGGTGCGCAAGATGGCGGAGCGTTTCGGCAACCGGTGACAGACCGAGCCCGAAGGTCCAGCGGCTCGAAGCGTCACCTCCTCTCGCAGGCGATTCCGTCCCCGTCGCGGTCGAGCTTGGGCCGGTATCCCGGCTGCCCTCGGTAGATGGGGGTGACGCCCTTGGCCCTGGCCTCGGCGCAGTTGTGGTAGTAGACGGAGTCTTCCTGGGAGGGGGCGGCGGGCGCGGAATAGCCCGAGTCGCCGTTCCCCGCCTGGCCGGACTGACCGGATTGGCCGGATGACGCCCTCCCGGATGACGTGCCGGAGGGAGCATTCGACCCTCCGGTCGGCACGCCATTCGCCTGACTCTGCGCCGGCTGCAGGGCAGACGAACCGTTCTTGGCCGCGAGATCGGACTTGCACGTGTTCCGCTCGGACGTGAGCGCGTTGACCTGGGATCGGAGCTTTCCGGCCTCGGACTCCGCGTTCGCCTTGGCGCCGTCGGCCGCCTCGAGTTTCCGCTTCAGCTCATCGTTCTCGGCCTTCGTCGCCGAAAGCTCGTTTTTCGCCGCCTCGTAACGGGACGCCAGGGCTTTGTCGCCGGCGTTCCCCTTCGAGCTCTCCGCGTATGCCGCGCTGACGCCGAACGCGAACATCGAGCAGAGGATGGCGGTGACGACGGCGCGCCGACGGGTCACCATCGTCTTAGCCGGTGCCGGATTCCCCTCTCCGTGCCCGGGACTGTATCCGGGATATCCGTCGGCGCCCGGCATCTGCGCCGTGGCGTCGATTCCTGCGTCGTTTCCCCGGTCGAAACCATATTCGCCCATAGTCGTTGTAGGCCTCCATTGCCATACCGCGCCCACCGGAATGTGAGCGCCATCCCATTCTATGCGTGAGAGACCGGAGGCGACCGCCCTGGCGTCATCCGGCGGTCTGACTTCGCGGACGCAGCCGAATCCCGTAGGCGCGGCGCCCTCACTCGCATGTCGACACTCGAAGGCCAGCGGGGATAGGATGGGCCCATGTCCGACTGACCGGTATCCCAGTGCCCCGTAGACCTCTCGATCAGTGGATTCCCCATGTCGGTCATCTCCTTCTCCCGCGTCCATTTCAGCTTCACGTCCTCGCCGCTCATCGCCGACCTGTCCTTCACCTGCTCGGCGGGCGAGAGGCTCTGCGTCGTCGGTCCGAACGGGGTGGGCAAGTCCACCGTTCTGCGACTGGCCGTCGGCGAACTGAGCCCCGACTCGGGCTCCGTGCGCTTCCCGGACGATCCCGCTCCGCGCAGTCCGCAGACGCCTCGAGGCCACGCGGTGGCCGAAGCGCCCGGATCTCCCGCTAAGGCGCACCGGCTCAAACCGGATCCGGGATTCGCCGGAACGAGCAGTCTCGCGACCGTCGGCGACGTCCTCGACGGCGCCTGCGCCGGGCTCAAGGCGATCGAGGCCCACTTCGTTCAGCTGACCGAACGGCTCGCCGCCGGGCACGACGTGAGCGCCGAATACGACCGCGTGATGGCGTGCATGGATGCCTTCGACGTCTGGGCCCTCGGAGCGCACACCGCCTCGGTCCTGGCCGGGTTGGGCCTTCAGACGATCGAGCCGAGCCGCACCGTCGCTTCGCTGTCCGGCGGGCAGCGAAGCCGGCTGGCTCTCGCCGGCGCCGTCCTAGCCCGTCCTCCGAGCCTCGTCCTCGACGAGCCCACGAACCACCTCGACTCGCCAGCCCGCGGCTTCCTGCGCGATCTGATGATCGGCTGGTCCGGGCCGGTCCTGTTCACCAGTCACGACCGGGCGTTCATCGACGACGTCGCCACCGGGATCCTCGACCTCGACACAGCTCCCTGGCAGGCGGCTCTGTCCGCCTCGGGGTCGGGTGAGGTCCTCGGCGCCTACAGGGTCTCGGGAAACTACACGGACTACCTCGCCGACAAGGCCGCCGCGCGCCGCTCCCACCGCGACGTCCACACCGCGCAGCAGCGGCGGAAGCGGGAGTTGATGCGGCATCGCGAAGCCTCTCGGCACGTCGGCCACAAGGACGCCAAACCGCGGTCCGAGGTGAGGATGGCCCGAAAGTTCTACGCGGACCGCGCCCAGCGGGTCTCGACCCGGCGCGTCGACGAAGACACCAGGCGGCTGGAGGCGCTGGCCGAACGCGAAGTGCGCAAACCGCGGGAGGACGGCTGCTCGATCGCCCTCACGCCCGTCGGCCCGCGCGGCGGAATCGCGGTCAGCGTGCGCGAAGCCGCCGTCCCGGGGCGCCTGGCCCCCACGTCCGTCGAACTCGCCGCGGGCGAGCATCTTCTGGTGATCGGCGGCAACGGCAGCGGGAAGAGCACCCTGCTGTCGTGGATGGCCTCGGGGCGGCCGCCCACCGTCGCGGCCGGCGACGTTCAGTCGAGCCCGGCGAGCAGCGGCCGACCGGAACCGCTGCCCCCGGTCGAGGGCCGCGAGCCCATGTCCGCCAGCGGGAGCGTCACGGTCGCCGGCAGGATCGGCTACGTACCGCAGTCGCTACCGGAGCCCGACCAGCCGGGCGCAACCGCCGCTCTCTGGCGCGCAGGCGTAGGAGAGGCAGGCAAGGGCCTACTCCATCCGCGTCACTGGAGCCGTCCGATCGGCGAGCTCTCCGAGGGCAACCGACGGCGGGTGCAGTTCGCCCTGGCGATCGCCGCCGATCCGGAGGTTCTCATCGTCGATGAGCCGACGAACTACCTCGACCTCGACTTCGTCGACGCTCTCGAGGCGGCCCTGTCCCGATGGGATGGGACGCTGGTCGTCGCCACTCACGATCGATGGCTCATCGACCACTGGGTGGGAGCGAAACTCCTCCTATAGTCGGTCCACCGACACGCTGAAAGCCGGCACATCGCATCTCGCATTCTGAGAAGTCGAACGCCAGGCGGACGTTATCGTTTCTTTATAGAGCGCCACGTTCAATATACGGACCACTCGTGGACGAAGCCCGGTTTTCCAACGGAAAGTCATATCCGGCTGACTGAGAAAACTGGCAATTATCTTACGCACTTCGATTTGTCAATGTTCATTTGCCCACTTCTGTACATCGTTGAACTCTTGTTCCACGGCACGTAGAGTGCAGATATAACAATCCGAAGAACTCACCCGTTCGTTTCGGAAATTCATTCATCAGTTCATCCACCCCCTCATATGAGAATGAACTGGAAAATCAGTGACACCGTCTAATCACGACAGTCGTCAATCTATTCACACGAAATCATTATATGTTCATATAAGACATAATTGTGAGGACATCACTTTAATACTTTATTAATTATAAAAGTTAATTAATGTATTAGATTATTGTATAGTGAAGTTTTCACATATTATGCTTCCATTCGGAAGAATGGCAGCGAATATACCACATATTGGAGGAGGTGAATATCGTGACATACACGACTCCTAGGATTGAGAAGCTCGCCGATTACAGCAATGCCACTCGTGGCGGTTCATGGGGTAACACCCGTGATGTTTGGTGGGGCAGATGGTGGAACTTCTGGTACTAATCCACTGAAGCTCATCATTGCGATTGATAAAACCAGTGTAAAATCGAAGAGATGTGTCATCACTTCGATGCCTACTCGAACGGTTCAGAAGCTGTGGTTTGACTCCTCTATCCAGAAGCCACATCACAGCGATTACTTCCACACTACGAAGGAGATGAAAACCATGGCATACACCACCCCCACGATCGAGAAGATCGCCGACTATACTGAAGCTACTCACGGCATCCGGCGGGGACGTTCCTATGATTTGAACCACGCTAGATTTACCATTATTAATCTCTGGTGATTTTATCACTGTGGAATTAAAAAGGTGCCATTATCTCTCCAGCCACTCAATCAAATTGGGAGCTGTGATGTGATTATTTCTGTCCAGAAGCCACATCACAGCGATTACTTCCACACTACGAAGGAGGTGAAAACCATGGCATACACCACTCCAACGATTGAAAAGCTAGCTACCTACAGCGATGTCACCCGTGGAGGGCCGCGAGGCTACTTCCGCGATTGGCACCATGGAAGGCTGATCTGGCTCTAATACCCTGACACGAGCCTGATCAGCGGAATCGGAGGAACGCCATCGCTCCTATCCGCTTGATCGACTCGGAAGCTGTGGTGGCTCCCCTGCCCGGGATCCACACCACAACGGTTACTTCTACAAATGCAAAGGAGGTGAAAACCATGGCATACACCACCCCCATGATCGAGAAGATCGCCGGCTACAGCGAGGCCACTCGCGGCGTTTGGTTCGGCGCCTGGCGGGACATTCTCAAGGCAAAGGCTCCGTTCTACTTCGATGCCAAGCTCTGATCCACCAAACAAGGGGCGGGGCCGAGAACTCGATCGGCCCCGCCCCCATCAAGGTAGAAGGATTGTACATTGTTAGACGTTTTAATGGGAAGTTCCGATGCGCTCCCGGATTCCGCCTCCGCGGATCCGCCCCCCGCACCAGTCGCATGGCGTGTTCTGGGAGGCGGCTCGCGCGCGAGAATGCGCACGAAGAACGGAATCCTCGACGTTCCACGAGCACGAACACCCTCGCCGTTCCCCGGCGAGCCTCCCACGCGCGAAACAGTCGCAGATCTGGATGCGGCCACGGACCTGACGGACGCCGATCACGCCGGCGTCATCGTGTTCTCCGACGGTGAGGAACTGACGGCTTTCGTTCCCGCGTGGTCTGGGCAACAACTTTACTGGGCGATCGACGGCCGTACAGTCCTCCTGTCCACATCCGCCCGTTCGATCGCGAAAGCCATCGGCGCCGACGTCAACGGCTGCTTCCTTTCCGCGTCCCTCATCGACAGTTTCCCCTTGGGAGCCTCCTTCCGGATATCGCCGTGGAACGGCGTGAGTGCGATCGCGCCCTTCGAGGTGTTGCATGTGAACCAGGATCTGGCAACCCGGACCGCCCAGATCCCACCGGACGTCGTTCCCACAAACGCCTCCGACGCCAGTGTCGACGCAGGAATCGTCCGCCTGCGCACGGCGCTGCTGGAGGCGACGCATCGCAGAAGCCAAGGCACGGCATCCATCACCTGCGACATCTCCGGGGGCGTCGACTCGGGAGCCAACGCCTACCTGCTGCGTGCCCTGCACGTAGACTTCACGGGCGTCCGTGCGCGAGCGAACTCCGAATGGAACCTGGACGACATCTGGGCGGGCCACATCATCAACGACTTGCGAATTCCGCACGTAGACTTCCCGCCGATCGGATCGACGAGTTTCACCTTCGACGCCACCTCCGGGTATCCCGACGGCAACGTTCCGGACACCCCCATCATGTGGAGCGACACCGAAGGGTACGTGCGCGCCCTGAGGGATCGTTTGCGCACAGGCCCACACGTCCATTTCACGGGGCTGGGGGGAGACGAGCTGTTCGCCCCCCTGCCCACGCTCCCGTGGTCCCTCATGCGAAAGCGGGGCATCGGCGCCCCACGGATGGCCATCCGGTACTGCCTACGCAACCGCATCCCTCTGCGCCGAGGCATTCCCGGCCTCCTCAGCACCACCCCGTACGGCGAATGGCTCTCCCGCGAGTTCCACGAACTCGCCGCCCACGGAACGACGCGGAAGGACGAACTGGCCTGGTCCGGGCACTTCGCCTTCCCGTCCTACATGTCCGAGCGCGGTAAGAACCTGGCCCTCGACCTCCCCTTCGATCCGAGCGGCATTCAACCGCTGAACCGGGACCGGACCGTCCACCAGGCTCTAGAGTCGCTGCTCATGCAGGCGAGCATCACCCAGCAATTGGGCGATGTATTCTCCGACTCCGGGCCTAAGTGGACGTCGCCGTTCCTCGATCCGCAGGTCATCCACGCCGCACTCGCCCTGCCGATGGGCATGCAGCGGCACGCCTCCCTCAACAAGCCGATGCTCTACAAGGCCATGCGCGGCCTTATGCCGCGGGAGATCTTCGCCCGGGCGACGAAAGGCGAGTACTCAAGCGACGCCTACACCTCCATAAGCCGCCAGAAGGATCAAATGGAGCGCGATCTGACAGGCGGCGCTCTCGCCGACCTGGGTATCATAGATGTGAATGTCTTGAGGGAAAAATTCTCATTGAAACTGCTCTCCAGCGAGTTCCTGTTCGAACTGCAGGAGCTCGCGTCTATTGAAAGATGGGCACGCCATGTTTGCTAGAAGGAAGAAGAGTGAAACCCGGGATCCCGCCCTCGCTCCCAGTGTGTCGGTGATCGAGGGCGAGCAGGGAACCGTCCTGTTCGACGCCCGTCGGGGCGAGTACTACCAGGTCAACGAGCTGGGGCTCCTGATCGTCCGAGCCCTCGGCGAAGGGCTCGGCTCGGAGGCGATAGTCGAGCGAGTCGTCGATGCGTACGACGTCAGCCTCGACGTCGCCGCCGAAGACGTGCGGAACTTCCTTCTCCAGATGAAGGAACTCGAGGTCGTGAAATGACGATTCATCTCTTCCCCGAACAGTCCGCCCAGACCAGCTTCCGGGATCGGATGCGGGCGCGGGCGGCCGTGCTCATGTCCAACCGCCTGGCCAAATCGAAACCCGAGCGCATCGAGCGGGTCATCGGGCGATGGGCCGCCAAATACCCCGTCACCGACATCGAATCCGCCTACAAGGACCGAGCCGCCGTCTGCTCCGTGAGCGGAAGGGCTCGAAGCCGTCAAGGGTGCCTTCTCCGGTCGATCTCCGTGGCCCGGGCCGCCAAACTGAGGCGGCGTTCGATCACCTGGTGCAGCGGCTTCGCCGTCGAACCCTTCCGCGGCCACGCCTGGGTCGAAGTCGGCGGAGTGCCCATCATGGAAAACGAAGAGCTGAGGGAGTACACGAAGAGCGTCGAGGTTCGAGCGAAAGGTGACGTCGAATCTTCAGCCTCCGATTCGACCGGCATGGTCGCCGAACTCAACGAGGTCATGGAAAGCCCGGCGACCACTCCCGCCAGCCCCGGTGATCTGCTCACCCTTGCGGGAAATCGGCGCGGGCTTCTCGCCCTCGCGGGGATCCTAGCCCTCCTGGGGTCGGGGTTGACGCTCGCCATCCCCAGCTTCATCGCCAAGTTCTTCAGCTCGGGATCCTTCACCCTTCCCGGCATCAGGCTGGTCGGCGCTTTCCTGGGGTTGATTCTGGCGTCCGGCGTGGCCACGGTGTTCCAGCACTACTATCTGCAGAAAGTGGGCGAGTCGATCGTCAACGACGCCAGGAGGAAGCTCAGCAGACACCTCCTGCGCCTGCAGATCAAGGAGTACGACGAACGCAGCACCGGTGACCTGATCAGCAGGGTGGCCAGCGACACGGCCCGTCTGCGGACGGGCTTCCTCCAGATCTTCGTGGCCGGCACCACCGGCATCCCGCTCATTCTGGGCGCCGGAGTCATCATGCTCGTCATCGACCCCGTCCTGCTGGGCACCGCTGTAACGTTCATCATATTGTTGAGCATCTTGATCGCCGTGATAAGCCGCGTAGTCCAGGGGACCAGTTTGGCGGCCCAGCACGAGTTGGGCGAGTTGACATCTCGTGTCGAGCGCGACATGACGGCCATCCGCACGATCCGGGCCGCCAACGCCACCGCCTCCGAATCGGCCAGCCTGGACGAACAGGTCGAGACCACCTGGCAGGCCTGCCTGAAAGTCGCCAAAGTCCAATCGGTCGTCATGCCGATCGCCACTGCGGGGCTCCAGGTCTCGGCCATCGTCGTCATCCTCACCGGCGCCTACCGCATGAGCACGGGGGCGCTGTCCATGGCGGGCCTGATCCAGTTCGCTTCCCTGCTCTTCATCCTCATGTCGCCCCTGAGCCAGATGATGGCCGCGGTCTCCGAACTCCACTCATCCCTCGCCTCCCTCGAGCGCGTCAACGAGATCTTCGACCTGCCGCAGGAAGACGAATTCGACATCGCGAACCTCCTTCCGCACGCCGTTCTAGCGGGTCCGTCCACACGCGGCCTGCCCGCCGCCGGCGCTTCCCCCGACGGCGGCACCCCTTTGGCCATCGAGTTCGAGGACGTCTACTTCACCTACCGAGAGAGGAAATTCGGCCGAGAACCGGAGGACGATTCGGATTCACTCGTCCTCCACGGGCTCAATCTCGTCGTGCCGCAGGGAAAGCGTGTGGCGATTGTGGGGCCGTCGGGTGCGGGCAAGAGCACGGTCCTGCAACTGGTGGAGAGGTTCTACGACGTGGACGGCGGAGCCATCCGCGTCTTCGGCAAGGACATCCGCGACTACTCCCGAGAAGACCTACGCCACTGCCTGGGATACGTCGAACAGGACTCACCCGTCCTGAGCGGAACCCTCCGCCAAAACCTCACCCTAGGCACCCCGGACGCCGATGACAGCTCATGTCTCCAGGCTTTGGCGATGGTCAAACTGGACTATCTCGCTTCCCGATCGCCGAAGGGTCTGGACGCCGTGGTCGGGGAGTCGGGGGCGGGCCTGTCGGGCGGGGAGCGCCAACGCCTGGCCATCGCCCGCTCCCTGCTCTCCGGCAGGAAAATCCTCCTCTTCGACGAAGCCACCGCCAACCTCGACTCCCACAACGAACGCCAAATCGGCGACGTCCTGACAAACCTCCGCGGCAACCACACCGTCCTCGTCGTCGCACACCGACTCTCCACCATCATGGACGCCGACCTCATCCACGTCCTCGAACACGGCCGACTCGTCGCCTCCGGACAACACCACCAACTAGTCGAAATGTCGACGATTTACCGGAATCTTGCTAAAGAACAGCATCTGATTTATGATTCTGCATTGGCATAGTAAATATCCTTTTTACTGTGCTGGAAAAGGAGAATCATGGAGAATAGATCTGAATACAGCAATGCCATCACTATAGAAGGCCTCAGGAAGAGCCACTATGGCAGCGAGGTCCTGCATGGGGTCGGCTTCGCGGCCCGTCCGGGCGAGGTGACTGCCTTTCTGGGCCCGAACGGCGCCGGCAAGAGCTCCACTCTCAGGATCCTCCTCGGCTTGGACCGGGCGGACAGCGGCACAGCCCGTTTCGGCGCCGAGCGGTATCGGGACATCTCCAATCCGCTTACCCGCGTCGGAGCCCTCTTCGACGGCCTGGCGGGCAACAAGGCGCGGTCAGTGGCGTCGCACCTGACGATCGTCGCCGAGAGCAACGGGATCGCCCACACCCGGATCTCGGAGGTGCTGGAGCAGACCGGCCTCACGGAAAAGCGTCGGGCGCGTCTGGGCACGCTCTCCCTCGGCGAAGGCCAACGCCTGGGCCTGGCCGCGGCCCTTCTGGGCAAACCGCAGTTCCTCGTGCTCGACGAGCCGACCAACGGGCTCGACCCCGGGGGAATCCGGTGGTTCAGGAAGTTCGTGAAGCACCAGGCCGCCCAGGGGCGCACGGTCCTCCTCTCCAGTCACATCCTCTCCGAAGTCCAGGCCGTGGCGGATCGCGTCGTCGTCATCGCCAAGGGCAGCATCCTCTTGGACGCCCCCCTCAAGGAAGCCACGGAGAGGATCGCCTCCCTGGAAGACCTCTTCTTCGAACTAACGGAAGGTGCGGCATGAGGAGCCTTCTGAGAGCCGCCCGATTCGAATTCCAGAAAATGGGACCGGGAAAGACACTCATCACGGCCACGGCGCTCCTCCTTCTTGCGCAGCCACTGTCCGCCTACATACAGGGCGCCCAATTCGCGAAGATCGGCCTCGATGCGACCCCCCAGACCCATCCGGAGCTCGCCGGGCCCATAGACCCCCCGGCATACCTCGGCTTCGACGTGCTTCCCTTCGGGGAGGTAGTCGTCCTCGTCTACGCCGCGCTCCTCGGAGCCGCAGACTACCGGACGGGAGAGCTGCGCACCACGCTTCTCGCGGTCAACAGGCGACCCCGGATCCTCCTGAGTAAGTACTTCAGCGCGGTCTCCTATATCCTCTCTGCCAGCTTCCTCTCGATCTACGCGAACATCGCAGCGATGCAATTCGCCGTGCGCGACAGCGGCGGCATCGATCCCTTCTCCCTCACATCCGATACGTGGAGGATCATCTTCCTGACGACGCTCCACTGGACCGTTCTGGGTCTCATGTCCTACAGCATCGCCCTCGCGAGCCGGAGTTGGCTGCCGCCGGTCCTCGTCTTCGCTCCCCTGGCCATAGGGCTCGGCAACATGCTGGTCGACCGCTGGAGCGGCAGCGCCTACCTGCCGTTGATCTCGGGGAAGTGCCTGGCCGCCATCCCGAGCAAGGCGTGCACAGCCGGCACACCGGGGACCGCCACGGCTCTGGTCGTCTGGCTCGTCCTCTGCCTCGGCGCCGGGTGGCTGGTCTTCTCTCGGCGGGACGCAGGAGCCCGGTAGCCGTGGCACTGTACGCATCCGAACTCCGCAAAGCCGTAACCCACCCCCTCGTCCTCCTGGGCGCCGTGGGCTCGTTCGTCTGCGTCCCGACCGTGGCCGTGGCTCTGACTGCCCCGGAAGGGCTCCTCCGCGCCCTCCAATTGGGCCAGATCTTCGCCGTCCTCATCGCGATGGGGGCGGTCGGGCAGGAATACGAGAGCTCAAGCCTGCGCACCAGCCTTCTGTGCAGCCCGCAGAGACTGCGTCTGCTCTCGGTCAAACTCACGGCCTTGGCCACCGTCGTCGTGGGCGCGGCGGTGGGCTCCATGGCGATCGGGAGCCTGGCTCTGCGCGTATCGGCCGGCGAGTTCGGTCTGCCCGGCCCGCGCAGTAGCCTGCTGGCCGTGTTCTCCTGGGCGGGGATGTCCTTCGTCGGGGCGGCTTTGGCGATCCTCGGCCGCTCCCCCGTGCTTCCGAGCGCGGTGCTCATTCCATTGACCCTCGGGCTGTCCCAGGCTTTCGCGGCCTTCCTCCCGGCGGCGCGCTTCCTGCCCGACCAAGCCACCTTCGCGGTCTTCGTGCCGGAGGCTAAGAACGTCGTCGATCCAACCGTGGGAACGCTCGTCCTGCTGGCATGGGTCCTCGCCCTCGTGATCCCCGCCGGCCATCTCTTCAACTCGCGCGACGTACGCTGACGCCCGTCCCCTTCGCAACCATTCGGGAGGCTGGAGGGATTCAAAAGGCTGAGGGGAAGCGGGCGGCTTCCTTGGACCGCTCAGACGGCGGCTCCCAGCTCAAGCCTTTCCGCGTCTTCACGCGGATTCCAGCAGGCATTACCAATGGGCGGCCGACCCGCCAATGGTGAATCGTTCCCGAACGGTTTCATTGAAGGGGCAAGCCGTCGGCCAGTAGAGTCGCCGTGTGCGAGGCTAGAAGCATAGCCGATCCCCCTAATCGAAAAACCATCGATGCAACTGTCAAACGGTTTTTCATCTCGCAACTTCTAGCCTCGCACATCCATTCAACTCACGAATCACACTCCTCACACAAAGAAAGAAATTTCGATGAGAATATACATTGCACCTGCAATCGAAAAAATCGCCGACTACCACAAGACCACGCGTGGAGCCTTCTACGGCTCCGTACGCGATTGGTTCGGCTTGCGGTGGCGAGGGGCGGGCTCCTCCTCCCACTTCTGATCCATTCAACACCGATTGTTTTCGATTCCTAGACGGATTCGCTTTTGAATCGTCTATGCGGGCGGCGGTGAGGGGCGGAGCATTTCGTCCCTCACCCCCGACAGAAAACTCCGCTCACGACAGGAGATTCCGCAGTGACAGGCGTTCAGGTGGGCTCTTTCGCTTCGACCGGGCATTCGCATCCTCCCGATCTCATATGGCGAGTCGTGGGAGGCGAGCCGCGCGTGAGGACGCGCGCGGGAACGACGATCATCGAAACGCCGAAGAACCATGTGCTCACCGAACTGCGCAGCGCACCGCCCTCACGCCAGGCGGTCGAAGACCTCGTGCAGACTGACCGCCCCGGCGTCATAACGCTGGCCGACGGAAGCGGGCTGATCGCCTTCGTTCCCGCGTGGTCGGGGCAGCGGCTCTACTGGGCGATCGACGACGACATCGTTCTTCTGTCGACGTCGGCCAGATCGATCGCGGGGGCCGTCGGCCCGAGGCTCAATCGCAATTCCCTCGCCGCGACGTTGATCGGCACCCTGCCGTTGGGCATCTCCATGAGGCTGTCCCCGTGGAGCGGAGTGCATGCGGCGGCCCCTTTCGAAATGCTGCACGTCGATCAGAACTTCGCAGCGCATCTCATCCCGGTCGCACCCCGGATCGATCCCATTGCGGACGACGAAGCGATCGAGGAGGGAATCGCACAGCTGCGCAAATCGCTGATGGAAGCCGTCCACTACCGGATCCGGAGCAGCGCCGCCGTCACCTGCGACATCTCGGGGGGCGTCGATTCGGCGGCCAACGCCTACATGCTCCGAGCCCTGCATCGAGGCTTCAACGTCACCCGCGCCCGCGCGCATTCGAAGTGGAATCTCGACGACAGATGGGCCGAGCGAATCGTCAACGACCTGCACCTCCCCCTGATCGAATACCCTTCGATCGGATCGACCAGTTTCGCATACGACGCGACCTCACCCTACGCCTACGGGAACGTCCCCGAGACTCCGATCAACTGGAGCGACACCGAAGGGTACGTCCGTTCCCTAGCACGCCGCCGCAACAGGCATGCCCGCATACAGTTCACGGGCTTGGGGGGAGACGAGCTGTTCTCTGCCCTGCCCGCGCTCGCCTGGTCCCTGGTGCGCGAGCTGCCTCTGAGCTCGCCCCGGATGGCCATCCGGTACTGCCTCAACTACCGGATCCCCCTGCGCCGGGGGATCCCCTCGCTCGCGAACCGGACCGGTTACGGCGAACACCTCGAGCAGTGCCTTCGCGATCTCGCCGCGGACGGCAAGACCCCCGACGATCAGCTCGCCTGGACGGCGGGAGCCGTCTCCTTCCCCTCGTGCATGTCGGAGGAGGCGAAGAGGCTGAGCCTCGACCTTCCCTTCGATCCGGGCGGCATTCAGCCGCTGAATCGGGATCGGACCGTCCACCAGGCTCTCGAGTCGCTGCTCGGCCAGGCGAACATCACTCGGCAGCTCAACGACATGTTCCCCGAGTCGCGAACCACGTGGACGTCGCCGTTCCTCGATCCGCGGGTCATCCGCGCCGCGCTGGCCCTGCCGATGCGCATGCGCGAGCATCCGTTCCTCAACAAGCCGATGCTCTACAAGGCCATGCGCGGCTTCATGCCGCGGGAGATCTTCGCCCGGACGACGAAAGGCGAGTACACGAGCGAAAGTTACAGCGCCATCCAACGGGACAGAGGGCGGCTGCTGGAGGACCTCACGGGCGGGGCCCTCGCCGACCTGGGCCTCGTCGATCCGAAGAAGCTGAAGACCAGATTCTCGATGAAGCTGCTCTCCAGCGAGTTCCTGTTCGAACTGCAAAGATTCTCAGCCGTCGAAAGGTGGGTTCGAAATGTTCTCTAGGAAGAAGAACACCGGAGGGGTGGAGGGCCTGAAGCTCTCTCCCAGTGTGTCGGTGATCGAGGGCGAGCAGGGGACCGTCCTGTTCGACGCCCGTCGGGGCGAGTACTACCAGGTCAACGAGTTGGGGCTCCTGATCGTCCGGGCCCTCGCCGAAGGCGAGGATTTCGCATCGATCGTGAACCGCATCGTGGCCGCATACGAGGTCACTCCGCAGACCGCGACCGAAGACTTCACGAATTTCCTCCTTCAAGTGAAGGACCTCGGAGTCGTCGAATGACGATCCAGCTCTTCCCCGAGCAGCTCGCTCAGACCAGTTTCCGGGATCGGATGCGGGCGCGGGCGGCCGTGCTCATGTCCAATCGCCTGGCCAAATCGAAACCCGAGCGCATCGAGCGGGTCATCGGGCGATGGGCCGCCAAATACCCCGTCACCGACATCGAGTCGGCTCGCAAGGACCGGGCGGCGGTATGCTTCGTCAGCGGGCGGGCCCGAAGTCAGGAAGGGTGCCTTCTGCGGTCGATCTCCGTGGCCCGGGCCGCCAAGCTGCGGCGGCGGTCGATCACTTGGTGCAGCGGCTTCGCCGTCGAGCCCTTCCGCGGCCACGCCTGGGTCGAAGTCGGCGGGACTCCCGTCACAGAATTCGCCGAGCTGCGCGAGTACACCAAAAGCATCGAGATACGCGCCAACGGCGACACCGCCGTCTCAGCGGACGAGTCAGCGGATGCGGACTCGAATCGCGACGAGACCATAGACGTCCCCGCGACGGCGCCCGCCGGCCCCCGCGACCTGTTCAGACTGGCGAAGGGCAGGGGGCGCCTCCTCGTCGGAGTCGGGCTGCTCGCCATCGTCAGCTCGGGATTGACGCTCGCCATCCCCAGCTTCATCTCCCGGCTCTTCAGTTCCGGCACGTTCAAGTTCCCCGGAATGGGGATGATCGGCGCTTTCCTGGGGTTGATTCTGGCGTCCGGCGTGGCCACGGTGTTCCAGCACTACTATCTGCAGAAGGTGGGCGAGTCGATCGTCAACGACGCCAGGAGGAAGCTCAGCAGGCACCTCCTGCGCCTGCAGATCAAGGAGTACGACGAGCGAAAAACAGGCGACTTGATCAGCAGGGTGGCCAGCGACACCTCGCGCCTGCGGACGGGCTTCCTCCAAGTCTTCCTGGCCGGCACCACCGGCATCCCCCTCATTCTGGGCGCCGGAGTCATCATGCTCGTCATCGACCCCGTCCTGCTGGGAACGGCCCTCATGCTCATCGCCCTCATGGGTCTGTTGATCGCCGTCGTGAGCCGGGTTATCCAGGGGACCAGTTTGGCGGCCCAGCACGAGTTGGGCGAGTTGACATCTCGTGTCGAGCGCGACATGACGGCCATCCGCACGATCCGGGCCGCCAACGCCACCGCCTCCGAATCGGCCAGCCTGGACGAACAGGTCGAGACCACCTGGCAGGCCTGCCTGAAAGTCGCCAAAGTCCAATCGGTCGTCATGCCGATCGCCACTGCGGGGCTCCAGGTCTCGGCCATCGTCGTCATCCTCACCGGCGCCTACCGCATGAGCACGGGGGCGCTGTCCATGGCGGGCCTGATCCAGTTCGCTTCCCTGCTCTTCATCCTCATGTCGCCCCTGAGCCAGATGATGGCCGCGGTCTCCGAACTCCACTCATCCCTCGCCTCCCTCGAGCGCGTCAACGAGATCTTCGACCTGCCGCAGGAAGACGAAGTGGACGTGGTCAATCTGCTCCCCCAAGCCACGCTGAATCTGAGCGCCCCTGCGCTCAGGAGGAGGAGATCGCGCGCCCCCGCCATTGAATTCGAGGACGTCTACTTCACCTACGGCGCACGAGAATTCGGGACCGGCCTCGAAGACGATCCCGACTCGCTGGTTCTCCACGGATTGAACCTGACGGTGCCCGAGGGGCGGCGTGTGGCGATTGTGGGGCCGTCGGGTGCGGGCAAGAGCACGGTCCTGCAACTGGTGGAGAGGTTCTACGACGTGGACGGCGGAGCCATCCGCGTCTTCGGCAAGGACATCCGCGACTACTCCCGAGAAGACCTACGCCACTGCCTGGGATACGTCGAACAGGACTCACCCGTCCTGAGCGGAACCCTCCGCCAAAACCTCACCCTAGGCACCCCGGACGCCGATGACAGCTCATGTCTCCAGGCTTTGGCGATGGTCAAACTGGACTATCTCGCTTCCCGATCGCCGAAGGGTCTGGACGCCGTGGTCGGGGAGTCGGGGGCGGGCCTGTCGGGCGGGGAGCGCCAACGCCTGGCCATCGCCCGCTCCCTGCTCTCCGGCAGGAAAATCCTCCTCTTCGACGAAGCCACCGCCAACCTCGACTCCCACAACGAACGCCAAATCGGCGACGTCCTGACAAACCTCCGCGGCAACCACACCGTCCTCGTCGTCGCACACCGACTCTCCACCATCATGGACGCCGACCTCATCCACGTCCTCGAACACGGCCGACTCGTCGCCTCCGGACAACACCACCAACTAGTCGAGGAGGTCCCCCTCTATCGCGACCTGGCCAAGGAACAGCGCCTCGTCTGACCGCCACGGCGTTTCTAACATCGAAGCTGTGAATCTTCACAGGATCTCTGTTAGTTTCACTATCATCTTGCGAACCCCGTCACATCGGTTGTAGCCTTATCTCACTGTCGCTCCAGTCTTGACGCCAAGGAGGAATCGTGAGTGAAATCCACATTGTGGAGGGGGATTTGGAGTCCTTCGCTAAGACGGTGGGGGGTA
>ERZ772940.152-NODE-152-length-38487-cov-6.11324_pt1 | contig 38487 bp, 39 predicted proteins | sample MGYA00511682_ERZ772940 | MGnify/ENA primary metagenome ERZ772940 (study PRJEB29015, sample SAMEA2737922) | human oral metagenome | biome: human oral; feature: human-associated habitat; material: dental | place: China | collected 2031 ... | reverse complement strand
GAATGTAGGAAATATAAATGGTCGCAAAGTCTGGTTGAGCAGTGATTGGACACAGTGAGGTAAATTCAGGACAGTTAAATTTGATGAAATAGTCATTTTCCACATGACGATTGTCAAAGGATTCGAGGACTTCTGGTTGATAGTCAAAAATATGGTTGGTTTCTTTGTTGCCGAGGAGGCTTAGATTTTTCATTTCTTCTTGTTGTGACATGATTTTTTCTTTCTAATTTAAACCCCACGTTTGTTGTCGTAGAGGAGGGTATGGAGTTGAGGAAGGACGCGGACATTGCCCCAGCTATCGTCAGCAGCGACGCGTTCCCAGAGTTCTTTGAGACGATCTAGTTGGTCTTGGACAATATTACCTGTAGCCTTGGGCTCAGGATTTCCAGCCGATAAGAAGAGGACATCTGGTTGGTAGCGTTCTTGAATCCCTTTAGCAAAGGCCAAATCGGCATCATCAAAGACAGGGATTTTAAAGGTGACCTTATCTGGATCGAGTTGAGAAACGATAAAATCCAAGGTCTCAAAGTTGACTTCCATCTTGGATGAAGGAGGTTTGGGGCTCAGGGTGACTTGGTCGATATCTTTTAACCAATTTTGCCAGCGGGATCCTTGGGTCTCAACAGCTAGAGTGACACCACGTTCCTTGAGTTTGGTGACGAGTTGAGCCATGTTGGCTGCTAGGATAGCAGGATTTCCGCCAGACAGGGTTACATAGTCGTAGCTTCCTAGCTTGTCTAATTCAGCAATAACTTCATCAGCGGTCATGCGAGTGGGCTTCTCAGAACCATCCCAAGTAAAGGCAGAGTCGCACCAGTCGCAGTGGTAGTCGCAACCAGCAGTGCGGACAAACATGGTTTTCTGCCCGATAGCACGGCCTTCACCTTGAAAGGTTGGGCCGAAAATTTCCAAAACTGGTAGTTTGAGGACATGTTCCCTAGTCATCTAACCACTCCCGTCTAAACTCTGCAAAGGCAGTTGGAGTCTCATAGAGGCGAACATATTCCAAACGGAGACCGCGCTCGTCTGGCAACTCTTGACTCATGGTTTGGAAAATCCAGTAAACCATGTTTTCAGCAGTCGTGTTCATATAGGGTAGAGTTTCGTTGAGATAGCGATGATCCAAGTGGGGTTCTAAGTAGTTCTTGTAGATTGCTTTGATATCTCCGAAATCGTAGGTCATGCCACGTTCATCTAAAAATCCACTAACAGCAATCTGCAGATGATAAGTGTGGCCGTGCAGGGACTTGCATTTTCCATCATAGTGAAAGAGATGGTGGGCAGCATCGAAGGTAAACTCTTTTGAAACTAAGGTTCTGTGAGGATTGTAGACAAGAGATTCCCCAGTTTCCTGTCTGATTTCTTTGGGAGCAAAAAACATTAGCCCTCTCCTTTCTGTGAAAGATAAACATCTAAACCATGCTGACGTAGGTGGCAGGCTGGACAATCTCCGCAACCACTTCCGATAATTCCGTTGTAGCAGGTCAAGGTCTTTTCACGAACATAGTCAAAGGCACCGAGTTGGTCGGCTAATTCCCAAGTTTCAGCCTTATCTAGCCACATGAGAGGTGTTTGGATAACAAAGTCGTAATCCATGGCAAGGTTGAGGGTGACATTAAGAGATTTGACAAAGACATCCCGGCAGTCAGGGTAGCCTGAGAAGTCTGTCTCGCAGACACCTGTCACGATATCTTGAATGCCTCGTTGCTTGGCAAGAACTGCCGCAAAGGAAAGAAAGAGGTGGTTGCGACCGTCAACAAAGGTATTGGAAATCTCTCCCTCTTTTTGCTCGATTTCTATATCAGAGGTCAGCGCATTTTCAGTGATTTGTCCCAGCAGAGACATATCTAAGATGTGATGATGAATGCCTTGTTCCTTAGCGATTTCTCTAGCGACTTGGATTTCGAGATGATGGCGTTGGCCATAGGCAAAGGTGACAGCTTCGACTGTTTCATAGTGTTCTTTAGCCCAAAAGAGGCAGGTTGTGGAATCTTGACCGCCGCTAAAGACGACCAAGGCTGATTGACGTTTCATAGTACTCCTTCCAAAATGGGAAATGTTCAGAGCACGCAAAAAGCTCCCTTTAGGGGAGCTAAAAAATACCAAGTAGAGTTTTTTTTAGCGATGGCATGTCCCAAACATCGTAATATTCTACCTACAGTCTAGCATATTTTTTGAAAAATGGCAAAGGGCAAGAAAAAAGAGACCAAATAAAGTACTTGGTCTCTCGTGTGATTAGCTCAATTCAGCAACGATGGCCTTGATTTGTTCCGCAGTATGAACACCTGCAACTTGTTTCACCACTTGGCCGTCTTTTTTGAAGAGAAGAGTTGGGATAGACATGATTCCAAAAGCACGAGCTGTGTTTGGATTTTCATCAACGTCCATTTTAACGATTTTCAAAACATCTTCTGAAAGTTCTTCAGATAATTTATCCAAAATTGGACCTTGCATACGACATGGACCACACCAAGTTGCCCAGAAGTCTACCAAGACCAAACCGTCTTTTGTTTCTTGTTCAAATGTTGCATCTGTAATTGCTTTTGCCATTGTATTTCTCCTTTTTTAGTTATATTGGCTTAAATCTTGTTTCATGAGATAGAAGAAGACATCTCCATAAGTCCCATGGTAGTCCAAATCATGACCATTATAGGTTAATTTTTGAACTGGGTAATAGTCTGCGACACCGATAAGGCAAGCTTGTTGAGAACGTTCAAAGTCTTGGTAAGACTCGAAAGTCATGGTTCTCTCTTGTTTGCTGGTATCTAGATAAGTAATTTCGATCATATTAAACTCCTTTGTTTGATCTTGACTTTATTGTACTCCTTGAAAAGAGGAATGTCAAGAAAAATGATTGCGCACGCAACTTTTTTAAAAAATACTTATTAAGGCAAGAAATCAAGACTAGTTTCCAATCTTTCTTCGACAGCTTTTTGTAGATAAGCTAGAGTTGTTTGCCCCTCGTCAGTCAGGCAGATAAAACTAGCTCGTCTATCCTGGTCGCAACATCTGCGACTGAGCAAGCCACAGTTTTTCTCTTCTAACCTAGCCACCATTCGAGAAACAGCGCTTGGGCTGAGATGGAGCTTATCTGGCAGGTCAATTTGTCGTAGAGATTTTTCTTGGGCTAGATTCAGATAGTAGAGCAGGTAAAACTCTTTCAAGTTCAGCCTTTGTTCACTCTGCTGGGCAATAGTTTCTTCCAACAAGGCTTCCATTTCCTTTTGACGGCGATTGTAGTCAAACCATTTTTCTAAGTAGGTCATTGCTTTCTCCTTTCTTTTCAAAGTAAAAATCACAAAATCATTACTGACTGTCTCTCTAATATAAGATGATTGCGCATGCAATGATTATACTACTTTTAGCTAATCCTTGCAAGAAAGAAGAATTTCAGTATTTCCTTGAAATTTTCTGAAAAAAGAGTAAACTGGTATGCAAGAAGTTTATTTCATGGAGTTTAGGATGAAATTATATGTTCAATTAATGATTCTCTTTGTGATTTCTCTAATCGGTGAGGGAATCTCCAGTTTCTTTCATCTGCCCATCCCAGGCAGTATTATCGGTTTGATTATTCTCTTTCTAGCCCTGCAGTTCAAGTGGCTAAGGACCAGGCATGTCAACATGGTTGGGAATTTCTTGCTGGCCAATATGACCATTCTCTTTTTGCCACCAGCAGTTGGTATCATGGAAAAGTTTGATGTGATTGCTCCTTATCTTTTGCCTATCGTCTTGATTGTCTTTTTTGCGGCTGTCATCAACATTATCCTCATAGCCCTAGTGGTTCAATTCATCAAGAGACGTTTTGAGGGAGATTATGAGAAAGGAGATGCCAAATGAGTGAATTTGTATCCAATCCTCTGTTTGGGATTGCATTATCTATTCTAGCTTATTTATTGGGGATGTTGATTTACAGACGTTTTCCCCATCCATTGACAACGCCCCTGCTTTTGTCAGCTATTTTTATCATTATTTTCCTTAAGACGACGGGTATTTCTTATCAAGATTATTACCAAGGTGGTGTTTATCTGAACAACTTGATTGTCCCGTCGACCGTGGCTCTAGGGATTCCACTTTATAAGAGTTTTCACTTGATGAAGCACCATGCTCGGAGTATTCTCTTTGGTAGTTTGCTAGCAGTAGTTGTCAATACTAGCTTCACTGCCATAGTAGCGAAAATATTTGGTATGGACTTTTTCCTAGCCATTTCTCTTTTTCCTAAGTCAGTAACAACCGCCATGGCAGTGGGAATCACAGAAAAATTGCAAGGTTTGACGACTGTGACCTTGGTCGTCGTAGTGGCGACTGGGATCTTAACCAGTGTCATAGGACCAACCCTTTTGAAGTGGTTGAAAATTGACGACCCAGTAGCAGTCGGGCTTTCCCTTGGTGGGACAGGTCATGCTGTCGGAACGGGAACGGCTTTTCAGTACGGTTCTGTAGCAGGAGCCATGGGGGGATTAGCTATCGGTGTCACCGGTATTCTCTATGTTTTTGTCAGCCCTCTTGTAGCCAGTTTGATATTGAGTTAAAAAGCAAGGAACCTGAATTCCTTGCTTTTTAAAATCGTATGTTATAGGTTTTTACTTTTCTTTGTTTAAGTGAAAATCACATTATTATCTAGCTTTTTCTTGCGGCTCTTATAATATTTAGTCTGAGTATGTACACTAATAGTTGATAGAATAAAATGTATACATTAGATTATTTCCAATCCTTGATCCAAGCACTCTGCACTAACTGACCTTGTTTTTGATAGTACCAGTTTTGGTTTGGTTTTAGCCGGCTAGCAGTTTCAAAGATTAGAGAAAGTTCTACATATAATCCACTGCTATTATATTGCCGAGTAATTCTTCCTGGTTTAACTAAATTAAGAGTTCCTTTCGTAACTAGTTCATTCAATTCTATTTTACTAGAAAATCCTATGAGTTTTTATTGTGCACTTATATTGTATATTCAAGGTGGAGAAAGTTAGTTGTTTAATTGCAATTTTATCCATGGGAATGTCGGTTTTAATAACTGCTTGATGAGTCCCCAAATTGGCAGTGATGGTCGTGGCGGCTATACTGGGGGCGAATGGCGTAGTAAAGAACGCTTTGGCTATGGCCTTTTCCAAGTAAATATGAAGCCGATTAAAAATCCAGGTGTTGTTTCTTCATTCTTTACTTATACTGGTCCGAGTGATGGTACAAAATGGGATGAAATCGACATTGAATTTTTAGGGAAAGATACAACAAAAGTCCAATTCAACTACTACACAAGCGGTCAAGGTAATCACGAATACCTTTACAATTTAGGATTTGATGCCTCTCAAGGTTTACATACTTATGGTTTTGAATGGCAAGCTGATCACATTACTTAGTATGTTGATGGAAGAGCTGTTTATACTGCTTACAACAATATTCCTAGCACACCTGGTAAGATTATGATGAACGCTTGGTCTGGAACTAATGAAGTGGATTCTTGGTTGGAAGATTACAACAAAATAACTCTTTAAAATTCTTTCTTTTTCAAACGATAAAGATAAAAGGAGCTGACCTTATCTCAATTTCTTTTTTGTGATGGTTGAAGTTGGATAATTTATGGGTTGATAAGCGTATCTAATTTGGATAATGATGGCTATAGCGTGTGATTTCAAGTGCTGTTTGTCTTAGGTGAATAAGATATGCAATTGTCCATGTTGGTTGCTACAATAGCTTATTGGTCTTAGAAAAGGAAATGGAAGTCATAAAAAACTGGGAGCAAGTCCCAGCTTTCTTTATAAAATAAGAGTGATTTGGTTGGTGTCTTGTAAGAGTTCTTCAGGAAGGTAGGCTTGATCAAGTTCCTTACCGTTTAGGACAAGTTTTGTGAAGCCTGTTTCTTTGTGGTTTGGATTTTCCACAGTGATGTGCAGTTCTTTGCCACGGAAAATCTTAGTCATGCTGAAGTTCTCCCATTCTTTTGGAATAGCTGGTGAAAGCTTCAATCCGCCTAAGTCAGGTCGAAGTCCTAAGATACCTTCCACACAACCGACCATGACAGTTGAGGCTGTACCAGTTAGCCAGTGAACGTGAGAGCGACCGAAGTGTGGGCTAGCAGGACCTTCTGTAAATTGACCATAGCAGTAAGGTTCTAGTTGACGAATTTCTGCACGATCATTTTGACCAGCTGGGGCATTTTCCATAAAGTAGGTAAAGGCACGTTGACCTTGTCCGCGTAGGGCTTCAGCTAGGATTAACCAACCTTGTGATTGTGAGAAGATACCTGCATTTTCTTTTGTTCCTTGGTTGTAGACAACAGCAAGAGCTCCGTCGAATGCGTGAGCATGGTATGATGGGCTCATGAGGATAGCACCATAATCAGTGTTAAGTTGCTCGTAAACATTATTCATGGCAAGTTCAGCTTGTTCTTTATTAGCAAAGCCACTGATAACAGCCCAACTTTGAGGGTTTAGCCACATGTTAGCTTCTGGATCATTAGCTGCTCCAATTCGTTCACCAGCTTCGGTAAAACCACGAATAAAGCGGTCATTATCCCAGCAAAGGTCTTGGATTTTTTGTCCCATTTTCTCTTGTTCTGAGTCAAGGAAAGCAAGGTAGTTAGTATCATTTTTGGCTTTTGCAAATTCACGTAAGACACTTAGAGCATAGTAGAATTGCAAAGCCACAAATGATGATTCACCATTTGCACCGAGGCGAAGGCAGTCGTTCCAGTCTGCGTAAAGTCCAGCAGGCATGCCGTGAGGACCAAGGTGGTCAAGTGAGAATTGTACAGCGCCTTTTAAGTGCTCGTAAACACTAGCTTCCCCTTTATTGGCAAATGGAATCACTTCATCAAGGAATGCAAGATTTCCTGTTTCAGAAATGTATTTGTAAACTGTTGGGAATAGCCAGAGAGCATCGTCGGCACGGTAAGCAGGGTGTCCAGTTTCTTGGACGTAAGAAGCATCATCTGGTGTGTCTTCATGCCCTGGGTTGTGAGTGAATTTTACAAGTGGAAGTCCACCACCATTGTCAACTTGAGCTGACAACATGAATCGAATTTTTTCGACTGCCATTTCAGGTTTCAAGTGAATGATACCTTGGATATCTTGAACGGTATCACGGTAACCGTAACCGTTACGAAGCCCACAGTAGACAAATGATGCTGCGCGTGACCAGATAAAGGTCATGTAACAGTTGTAAGCATTCCAAGTGTTAAGCATAGTGTTGAATTCAGGGCTAGGTGTATTGACTTGTAGGTTAGTCAAGCGGTCTTCCCATTCTTTGCGAAGTTCTTGAATTTCTGCTTCAACAGTTTCTGCAGGGTGTTCGTAATGAGCTAGAATTTCTGCAGCTTCTTGTGATGATTTTTCACCGAGGAGATAGACAAGGGTTTTGCTTTCTTGAGGTTCAAGAGTGACCTTGCTTGAAAGGGCACCACAAGCATTTTCGTTATAGCTTGTTTTGTTGCCGAGATCTCCTGATGTGACACCAGCAGGTTTGTCATAGCCATTGTAGCCACCTAAGAAACCTTTTTTATCTCCACAATATGAGCTGACGCTAGCGCCACCAAGTCCGAAGAAACGTTCAGTAACATTCTTTTCGTCAACTTGTTCGTTGTCATCAAGGGTATCAAGATTTCCGTGAATTTGTTGGATGATGCGATTGTCTTGGAAAAGTGTGCGGGTGATGAAAAGTGAATATTGTAAGTTAACTTGGTCTTGTTCGTAATTGCTATGGTTAGTAAATTCTGCGTAACCAGTTAGTGTTAAATGGCGAGTTTGTTCAGAACGGTTAGTAACGGTAATTGCCCAAACTTCATAGCTTTTATCTTTTGGTACATAGTAGCTTGCTTGAGAATGAATTCCTGAGTAATCAGCAATCATTTTAGTATAGCCCATGCCGTGGTGGCATTCGCTGTGGTATTCTTTAAGGTCTTTACCAACAGGTTGCCATGATGCAGACCAAAAGTCTTTGGTATCATCGTCTCGGAGGTAGATGTAGCGACCTGGTTGATCAAAGTTATTGAACACATAGCGTAAAATGCGTCCATTGGCACCTGATTTAGCAAAGCTGTAACCTCCAGCGTTGTTTGAGATAATTGCGCCGTATTCTGGGGAACCAAGGTAGTTGACCCAAGGTTTTGGTGTATTTGGGTGGTCGATGACATATTCGCGATTAGCGTCATTAAAATAACCGTATTTCATGAGAAAATCCTTTCTTTTTCTTAATCTAGTGTGATTATAATTTCATGAACCTCGTCGTTTAGGTTAGCAAGGTCAGCTTTTGTGATAAAGGCAAAAGCATCATCTGTAATGTCGATTTCTTTGTTATCACAGGTGGCTTTTTTGATAATATATTTTCCAAAATCTTTTTGATTTGGGTTATCATAGTGGATTTGGAATGTTTTATCGGCAAATTGTGTTGTGATGCTTGCACGTCCTTGTCCGTCAAATTGTTCTGAAAGAAGTTTGGGATAAAGGACAAGATCACCAGCTTTGCCGTGAACTCCGAATGATTCAGTAACCATTGTCAACATGTACCAGCTTGCAGCTCCAGTTAGGTAGTGATAAACTCCTCGACCATCTGCACGGAAGTATTCAGGAATTCCAGGATAGATGCGACTTGTTTCAAAGTTTAGTGCTGTATCAGATAGTGTCTTAAGTGCTTTCCAACCTTCTTTGGCAAATCCACGACGGTAAAGCGCATTAGCATACATAACAGTCATGTGAGAGAAGACGGCACCGTTTTCTTTTTCGCCGTAGGCAAAACCAAACATACGTCCAAGGTCTGTTTTGATTTCTTTGAAATCTGTATTGAGGCGGTAACCACCGATTTCTGGACGGTAGAGGTAATGGTCAGCACTAGCAGTAATTTTACGGATTTGTTCATCTGTAGCGACGTAGTTCATGATAGGGAAGACTTGACCGGTCAACATCATGTGTATACAGTCATTGTAGAAGCCATCAGTTGGTTTGCCGCTGTTGTCGTAGTAGCTATTGTAGCCACCTTCCTGATCGTTAAAGTCTAGCCATTCTTGTTGTTGAAGATGTTGACGTAACCAAGATGCTTTTTGAATGAGGTTAAGAGCAAGTTCAGAAAGTGAAATTCTGATTTTGCGTCCTTTCACATTGTGAAGGCATTGACTAGTGTAGGTATCAAGAATTTGGTGCTTACGCTCGATATTATCATAGATATCAGAGTCTTTTTTGAGCAAGAGTCCGATTTCTTCAAGAATTTCGACATATTCTGTATTTGTTTCGCTTTTTAGGAGGCGAACAAGGCTTGCTAATTCCATCAAGTTACCCGAGTAAGCAGCGGTAAAGGCAACACTTTCTCCATTTTCATCAGCCATATCAAGGGCGTCATTCCAGTCAGCCCCACGAAGACGATAGATGTTGTGCTTACCGACTTCATAGAATCCTGTCAAATGTTGAATTAACAAGTGTTCTAGGATACTACCAGTGTAGATAGCGCCATCAGAAGTACGTTGTTCGTTTCCGTAGGCATCGTTCCAGTCTTGGTCGATTTCAGTACCACGTTTGACGTGAGGGTCTTTAAAGTAAGAAATTTCTTTAGTTAGGATATCGATATCACCAGTCTGGTCAATATAAAGTTTTGTTGTCATTAAAGGCCAAAGTGCATGGTCCATCCAGACACGTGTGATGCCGTTACGGTCAGCGAGGAAATTACCATCACCTTCACCAATGATTGTGGCATTGGTACCGTCAAGACGAACTCCTTTATAGTTGTTGACAATCATATCACCAACTGTTTTAGGTTCCATTAGAAGTAGTGACAAGCAGTCTTGCCAAAGGTCACGCCATCCACGTCCGCCACGTCCATAGTCATGGTGTGGAAGGAATGAACAACCAAAGAGACGACGTAGGAATGGTTGGAAACAAACCCATTTCATATAACCATCGAAGTCGCTATCGCCTGTTTTGAAATCAACCCCAACTTTTTCTTGCCAGTAGTCTTTCGTTTCTTCCAATGATTTTTCGACAGTTGCAAGATTTTTATATTTTTGAGCGACTGCTTGGATGTGTTCTTGATTTTCATTGATTCCCATTAATAGGATGAAAGTTTTGCTTTGACCAGCAGCTAGGGTGAATGTTTCAAATTTGAAAGCACCCATTGCTTCGCGTCCATCAATGCGGCTATTGCTTGCTACACCGCTAGTTTCTTTATAAATGGCAACCGGATGAGTAAATGTTCCTCCTTCACCGATGAACATTTCTACTGTTGGATAGAATGTTTCAGGTGTTTTTCCATTGTTATCAAAGCCAAGTACGTAGTAAATTTGATGGTTGAGTTGGTGACCGCGTTCATCAAATGACATTGTTGGACAAACTAAAACACCTGCATCTGTAGTTTTGATACGGTGAAGCATAGAAGTTACATTTCGGTGATCACGGATATTATCAGCGCTACGTCCAAAAATTGGGACAGCTCCGTAAGCTGTTAAGGTTTGTTCGGTATCAGATAAATTTTCAAGTGTCACGAGCATGACTTCAACATTTTCATCGTGTGGAACAAATGACGTAATTGTAGATTTCAAAGGTAGATTAGCTGCTTTACGTTCAATGTTATGCCACATAAAGCCAGCTTCTACAGTATTTTCTTCTTCTTGATTTGAAAAACGTAGGGTTTCTTGGTAGGCAGAAGCACCTGTTGCAGAATAAACATTTCCTTTGTCGTCACGAACCCAGAAATTTCGAGTTGAACGGTTGTTATGGAGGTCATCCACACTGACAGGTTCTAATAGGAAAGTTTCTTGATTGATTTTTGAATCACCACCTAAGTTAGGTGTGACCGCACTCTTTAATCCAACTTCTGATGCAAGTGGAAAGTACAAAGAGCTGATATTTCCTATTTGGGAAAGTTTGAAATCCCCCTTGTTATTAGTAAAAGTTAATGGCTTCATAGTTATCTCCTTTATCTTCTATCCCATATTTTAGTAGAAATCAGCTTTAGAGAAAATAAAAAAGAAGAGAAAAATATCATGATTATGACATTAACTTAAAAAGTGTCAAACTTTTTACATACGGTACCTTATTAGTGAACTATGGTATATGAAGTTAGAAGAATAGCTATAAGGTCCGATATTATAGGGGGAATGGTATTTTTGATAAAAGGGTTTACCTATTAAAAAGATTAGAAAAGCGTGATCCTTTATAAAATTTTTTTAAACAAGGTCATAAAACTGATATTTTTTGAAATATTATAATATAACACTTCTTGAATTAGCGTTATAATGTAATTACAAAAAAACATGAGGGAAAACCTCAAAAAAGGAGAAGGATTATGAACAAAAAAGTAAGCGTTTTTATAGCGATTGCTCTTGCAGCAGGGACAATGGTTGGTTGCTCTTCTAAATCAAGCACATCAGCTTCAGGTGAAGAAGGTAAAGTCATCAACATTTACTCCTGGAATGATGAATTTCGTCAACGTGTGGAAGCTGTTTATCCAGAAGTTGAATCAACTTCTAAAGATGGAACAGTTACTAAACTAAAAGACGGTAGTGAAATCCACTGGATTATTAATCCAAACCAAGATGGTGTTTACCAACAAAAATTGGACGAAGCGCTTGAAAAACAAGACTCGGCTTCTGCTGATGACAAGGTTGATATCTTCTTGTCAGAAACTGACTACGTGACAAAATACACTTCTAAAAAAGCAAACGTTGCAATGCCTTTGAAAGATTTAGGAATTGATCCTAAGGAAGATTTAGTTGACCAATATGATTTCACTAAAGAAACAGCTTCTGATGAAGATGGTGTTCAACGTGGTTCAACTTGGCAAACGACTCCAGGTGTTCTAATCTATCGTCGTGATATTGCGAAAGATGTCTTTGGCACTGACGACCCAACAGTAGTTGGTGAAAAAGTCAAAAACTGGGATACTATGAAAGCAACATCACAAGAACTTCTTAATAAAGGTTACTACACATTTGCATCATATGCTGATACATTCCGTTTGTATGGTAACAGTATTTCTAAGCCTTGGGTTGAAAAAGGTTCAACAACTGTTAGTGTAGATCCTCAAATCATGAACTGGGTTAAAGATTCTAAAGAATGGCTTGATGCTGGTTACTTCAATAAAACGGTTAAAGGTCAGTGGACAGATGACTGGAACAAAGCTATGGGTTCTCAATCTAAAGTCTTTGCATTCTTGTTCCCAGCTTGGGGTATTGACTTTACTTTGAAATCTAACTGGGATGGCGCTGATGGTGAATGGGCAGTTACTAATCCACCACAAGAATACAACTGGGGAGGTTCCTACATCCATGGAGCCGAAGGTACTGATAACCCTAAACATGTTAAAGAAATCATCAAATCTTTGACAGCTGATAAAGATAACCTCTTGAAGATATCTAAAGATTACCAAGACTTCACAAATACTAAATCTGGTATGGAAGCAGCAGCTAAAGATGATAGTTTCAAATCAGACTTCCTTGGTGGCGAAAATGCTTATTCATATTATGCACCAGTTGCAGAAAACATTAAGATTGCACCATTGTCATCATATGACCAAGGTTGTGTTGAATTGATTCAAAATACCTTTAATGATTACCTACAAGGTAAAGTAAGTTACAACAAAGCTAAATCAAACTTTGAAGCAGCTATTAAAGAACGTTATCCAGAAATTACAGATGTTAAATGGCCAGACTAATTAGTTGGCTAGTTATCCTAAACTCAAATATAATTAAAAAATATTTGGACGTTTAATTGGGATTTTAGAATTTTGGTAGACCTTACGGGGGCGAGTTAGAAAATCGATTCCAGATGAAAGGTATTTTAACTTGCTCCTCGTATTTTGGAGGAGTGATAAAGATGAAAAAAAGACGCAAGCGTATAGATTATGGGAAATGGGGATATATTTTCATCCTTCCCTTCTTCCTAATTTTCTTCATTTTCTCTTTTATACCTTTGGTAGATACCATTCGGTATAGTTTCTTTGAATATTATCGTTCAGGGATGACAGAGATTGGGCCTAATTTTGTTGGGCTAAAAAACTACGCAAGCTTACTGAATTCAGATATGTTGAAATATGCGGCAAATACCATGATTATGTGGTTGATTGGTTTTATTCCACAGATTGTTATTGCCTTGCTACTTGCCAACTGGTTTGTTGATGCAAGACTTAAAATTCGTGGACGCCAATTCTTCAAAGTTGTCATTTACTTGCCAAACTTGATTATGGCATCAGCTTTTGCCATGTTATTCTTCACGCTCTTTTCAACAAATGGTCCTATCAATTCTATCTTAGAATCACTTGGTTGGATTAAAGAACCAATTGATTTCATGGCATCTGCTCTTGGGACACGTTCATTGGTTGGTGTGATGAACTTCTTAATGTGGTTTGGTAATACCACAATCATGTTGATGGCAGCTATCATGGGAATTAGCCCAGATATTTTTGAAGCCGCTGAAATTGATGGTTGTAACAGCCGTCAACGTTTCTTCTATATCACTTTGCCAATGATTCGACCTATTTTGGCTTATACCTTGATTACGTCAATTATCGGGGGTTTGCAAATGTTCGATGTTCCACAAATCTTGACTAATGGACAAGGTTCTCCAGACCGTACATCAACAACCTTAATTATGTTCTTGAACAATCACTTGAAGAGCAAGAACTACGGTATGTCAGGCGCACTATCAGTTTACCTATTTGTGGTTAGTGCTATTCTTTGTTGGTTCGTCTATCGTATGACTAACAATGAAATTAAAACGACCAAACACCAATTGAAATACAAAGGTAGAAAGGCGAAATAATGTCAACAAAAGCAAAAAATAGATTACGTGTTATTGTGGCACATTTTGTGTTAATTACCTTATCATTCATGTGCCTATTCTTCTTCTATATCCTGATTATAAATGCGACACACTCGCATGCTGAGTTGCAAAAAGGTTTCTCAGCACTACCTGGTGGCTCCTTATTTGATAATTTGAGTAAGGTAGCTAATGACGGTAGCTTCCCGATGCTTCATGGGATTTTGAACAGCTTGATTATTTCAGGTTTGACAGCTGCTATCTGTACTTATTTCTCAGCTTTGACTGCTTATGGGTTGTATGTTTATGACTTTAAGTTAAAAAAAGTTGCCTTTACTTTTATTTTGGCGATTTTGGTTATGCCAACACAAGTTACTTCAATGGGTTTCTTGCGTTTAATCACTAATATGGGAATGTATGATAGTTGGCTACCATTGATTATTCCATCAGTTGCTTCACCAGCGGTATTTTATTTCATGTATAGTTACTTGAAATCATCATTGCCAATTTCATTGGTAGAAGCTGCTCGTATTGATGGGTCAAATGAATTTAGAACATTCAACACAATTGTTCTTCCAATTATGAAACCTGCTATTGCGGTTCAAGCGATCTTTACTTTTGTTGGTTCTTGGAATAACTACTTCATTCCAGCCTTGGTTATCCAAACTAAGAGTAAGATGACTGTGCCAATTTTGATTGCAACATTGCGTGGTGCAGACTACATGAACTTTGATATGGGTAAAATTTACACAATGATTTTAGTGGCTATTGTGCCAATTATTATCGTTTATCTTTTCCTTTCAAAATACATTATTGCCGGTGTTACACTCGGTGGTGTTAAGGAATAGGTTTATAAGAGAAAAAGGAGATTTCATGACTAAGAAAGATGTAGTAAAGTATATTTGCTACGCAACTGCTTTGTACAGTTTACAAGTTGGAGCTGGTTTAGTATCAGCAGATGAAGTAGCTAATATTTCAACGACCGACAATGTTTCGGTTGCAACGAATACACAAACCACAGACACTAATGGCCTTACTAATGAGACGGTAAATCTTTCTACAAATGACCAAAGTAACACTATTCAAACAGTGACTGGTTCATCAAATAGGGAGATTACAAATCAGGTAGAAAGTTCTGATGCAGGTGTGCAAAATCAGAACAACTTAAGCTTGGCTTCTACAAATAATCAAGAGACTGTCACAACAACTACCAAAGATAACAGCCAAGCAGGAACACACGCTACACACACAGGCGATTATCATGAAGATTTTAATACTTATGGTGATACGACAATGGAACGTTCTGATTGGTTCAATGGCAATCCGTTTGATTGCCGTTGGGTACCGAAAAATACGCTTGTAAACAATGGTACATTGACATTGACCATTGATCAAAATACAACTGATGAGTATCGTTATAATGGTGCTGAGTGGCGTACACGCGAGTTCTTTGGTTATGGGATGTATTCTGTTCGCATGCGGCCAATTAGAAACCCAGGTGTTGTATCATCATTTTTCACTTATACTGGACCAAGTGACAACAATCCTTGGGATGAAATCGATATTGAATTTCTCGGAAAAGATACAACAAAAGTTCAATTCAACTACTACACTAATGGTGTAGGTGGGCATGAATACATTTATGATTTAGGCTTTGATGCATCAGAAGATTATCATGAGTATGGATTTGATTGGCAAGCTGATCATATTACTTGGTATGTTGACGGTATTGCAGTCTATACAGCAACTGAACATCTCCCAGTGACACCAGGTAAAATCATGATGAATGCTTGGCCAGGAATTGGTGTTGACGATTGGTTGGCACCATATGACGGTCAAACACCGCTTGTTGCTTATTATGATTGGATTTCTTATAGTAATCAAGTTGCCCAACATCAAAGCAATACGAGATCTAGTTCTAAATCTGAAGCAACAGGTGATGCTACAGGGAATACTTCAACTACTGCTAAAGGAGCTGAAGGTGTAACACCTACTAAGGACTCAACCGCCCCTAAGAGTGAAAAACAAACTCTGGTTTTGGATAACCACTCAAAAGGCTCTACCAAAGAAAAACAAGTAACTGTAAAAAATGTAACTCAACCAGTAGCAAAAGCAAATCCTGAAGGCAAGGCGTTTACAACTCTACCAAAAACTAATCAACGTCCAAGCAAATTATTGACGATTTCAGGAGTCTTTGTAGCCATTCTTGGTTTCTTAGTGTTGCACTTTAAAAAAGGTAGACTATAATGTCAAGAAAGTGTAAATGGTAAGAAGATGAAGATAAACGAACAAGCACATTTTAAGACAAGTTTTGAAAGTTACGATGCCTCTTATATGGAATTACGGGCAGGGGCAAATGGCGATATGTTTGATTGTATCTGGCAGCCTGATAATGTTAATTTTGATGGTGAAGGCCTAAGTTTGAAAATTGATCGTGACGCTGACGGCTACACTGGTGGCGAGTGGCGTACAAGAGAGTATTTCCATTATGGTCTTTATCAAGTTCGCATGAAAGCCATTAAAAATACAGGCGTTGTGACATCATTTTTCACCTACACAGGTCCAACGGATGGAACAAAATGGGATGAAATTGATATTGAGTTTCTTGGAAAAGATACGACAAAAGTTCAATTCAACTATTTTACAGATGGTGTTGGCAATCATGAATTCCTTTATGACCTAGGCTTCGATGCATCAGAAGAATGGCATACTTATGGATTTGAATGGCGTGAAGATCACATCACTTGGTATGTGGATGGTAAAGTTGTTCATACAGTAACTGAAAATCTTCCAAGCACGCCGGGAAAAATCATGATGAATGTTTGGCCGGGTATAGGTGTTGATGATTGGCTTGATTCATATGATGGTCAAACCCCTTTGTATGGTTATTATAACTGGATTAGCTATGATGAATAATCTTCTTTATATTTAAGAGTTACGTTTAGCAATAAAGTCTCCGTTGGAGACTTTATTTTTTCTCACTTCCATTTTTTCCACTTTGCCTTTATCAAATCTGCAAGAATATGGTAAAATGAAAAGAAAGTAGTAATCGTTTACAAAAAAGAGGATTGGAAATGAATTATAAGAATGAATGGAGACTTTTAGCGATTAGTGATAATTTGGATGATGTGGAACATCGTCCCTTGACTGAGGAGTTTTTGTTCTATCAAGCAGTAGCTATGGGAGATGTTGAAGCGGTCCGCAAAAATTGTGAACAAGAACGTTTTGTCTCAGAAGATGGTGTGGGAACTTTGTCACGTAATCCCATTACTAATTTGAAATATCATTTTGTCATTACGACAGCTATGATTACCCGCATGTGTGGTCAAAATGGTATGGAACTAGAACAAGCTTTTAGACTTAGTGACTTTTATATTCAAAAACTAGATGGCCTTCACACGGCACAAGAAGTCCAAAAATTGCATGATGAGATGGTTATTGATTATACGGAACGTATGCGACGTGAAATTCAAAAAGATGTTATTTCAAAACACGTTTCAGAGTGTAAGAATTATATCTATTGCCACATGAAAGAACGCATTACGGTTGAACAGTTGGCAGGCGAATTTGGTATTTCAGCAAGCTATTTGTCACGCTTATTCAAGAAAGAAGTTGGTGTATCAGTAAGCACTTATGTTAAAAACAAAAAAATAGAAGTTGCGAAAGACTTATTGAAATTTAGTGATTATTCAATGATTGAAATTGCTAATCATTTATCATTTTCATCTCAAAGTCATTTTATTCAACAGTTTAAAGAAGTTGTCGGTATTACGCCAAAAAAATATCGTGACACGCATCATAATGTTAAATGGAATGAAAAAATTGGGTCTGAAAGTGACAAGGATAATCATTCTTCTGAAGCCATGTAGTCCTTGCAAGCATAACAAAGTTTGAAAATGCAGAGCCTGGGGCATTTGCCCAAGACTCTGCATTTTTTTGCTATGTTGTAGAATACTACTTTTCTCTGCTTAAGTGAATGACTTGGTCGTAGTGTTTTAAGTCCTCTTCTGTGTAGTGGTGAATGACTTCAATGACTGTTTGAGGTAGGGAGAAGAGCAAGTCACTGATCTTTCTGCTATTTTCCAAGTCAAGATTGGCCTTAATCTCATCTGCTAAGATGAGTTGGCTATCATGGTAGAGGGCGCGAGCGATTTCGAGACGTTGTTTCTCGCCACCAGACAGACTATCGTTGCTGAGCATTCGGTTTCTCAAATGTTCTAATCCTGTTTTTTTGAGGATATGATTTAAAGTCTCTTGATTTTTATCCAGTCCCAGAAGGATATTGTCTTCCAGAGATAGCGTGTCAAAGTAATGGCTATCTTGGAGAATATAGGAACTAATACTTGTGATTTCTTGACGTGACAGGTTCTGACCAGCAAAGCTAATCTGTCCACTTGTCGGTGTCTCTTCTCCATGAATGATATTGAGTAGTGTCGTCTTACCAGAGCTGCTTTCGCCGATAATGGCAATTTTTTCTCCTTGCTTGATGTGCATAGAAATAGGAGACAGAAGGCTATTTCCATATTTTTCTAGGGAAATGGTGTCAAGTTGGATAGGGAAAATATTTTCTATTCTTCTAGGCGAGATGGCGTCAGACTGGTCCAAAAGTTTTTTGTATTTGTTGAGAAGAGTTCGAGTTGCTGTTCAAGGGTTGGTAAAGTAGGCCAACTCCTGGAATTGATAACCTATATTATGGGAAACCAGATAGATGGCCACAAAACTAGCCGCATCTAAATAATTATAGTAGGTCATAAAGCCACCGATGACGATAGGTGTGACAGAACAAAAGGCATCGATGCTATTAATAAAAAGACTGTTTAAAGTTCGTTGTTTTTCATAGTTGATTTCGGTATCCAGACTGGTTTGTAATTGCTTCTGGTGGCGAGCAAAAAAGAAGTCTTGTCCCTGATAATGGCGAATTTGTTGGCTACCGCCAATAAAATTTGTCAAGTTTGATAAGTAGCTCTGGTTAATAGTGGATCGCTTTTCAGAAAGTGAATCTAAACGCTTGGATCCGATAGCGCTACAGAGGACAGGGAAGGAGTAGAAGAGGATGAAAATCAAGCCTAGGTAAAAATTGGTCCATAGGGCATAGAGAATGGATACAGTTGTGAAGCCGAGAGAAGAAATAATGATAACCGTTGGCTCAATATAGCTTTCTTCTACTTGCTTGACGTCGTTTTCTAGGTTGGACAAAATATCCTTTTCATCAATCTCATAACTGTTTAAAAATCGCTTGAAAATAGCGCTCTTGATTCCATATTTGAAATCAGTAATCAAACGGGCATAGTAATAGCGTTTCCCAGCCAAACCCAGTAAGAGGATGAGATTACCAAGGATTCCCAAAATTAAAACTTTCCAAAGAAGGCCCAGTTCTTGATTGGTAAAACTAGCAACAATATTCTGAACAAGGGCTGGCGTGATAATCGCTTCCAGCCAAGTAATGGCAATAGAAAAGAAGTAAAGTATTAGGTGCTTTTTTGCAACAAAAGTTCTAAGCATAAAGAGTTGACCTCCTTATCGATATACATGTAATTAGTTTTAAAGTCATTATACTCCTTTTTATTCACTTCTTCATGCAAAATAAACAAAAGAAAAAGTCTAGCGATATAGAGTCGCTAGACCTTTAACTTATTGCAAATTAACCTTGTTTTTCAAGATATAGTAGGTACCGAGATAGTAGATAGCTGATAAAAAGAGATCGCGCAAGATTTCTGTACCAATCATCATGTTAAAGTCATTTTCAATTCGGAAAAAGAGAGAAACATAACCAATGACGATGGCAATGACGATATAGGCTAGAATTCCCATAGCTGTTCGATACTCATTAAAGAGTTGCCCGATTGAGATAGAGAGGTAAATGGATAAAATCCATGTAATCGAACCGACAAATAGTGATAGGGCATACAGCCAGCCGTAGCTGAGGTAAGGGGAAATGAAGTTATAGAGGACAGTGAAGTCTTTTTCTATTGGTGTTAAGAAGAAGATAATCAGTACACTCAAGATAAAGACGATATAGCTTAAGATGGACCAGACAAGACCACCTAAAAGTTTTGCGATGATGATTTGATGCTCAGAGACAGGTAAAGTCAGGGTCAAGTACCCTTGGCGGTCATAAACACTCCCCTTGAATCTTCGGATGATTAAAAAGATTGTTGCAATCCAAAGAGTGACGCTGAGTCCTCCAAAGACTAGTACCAAAAAGAAGATGAAATAAACAGCATTGTTAGAATTGTAACTCTGGCTAAGGCTACCAAGAAAAGCTCCAATCAAAACTGAAATTGCAAGCACAGCTCCATAGAGCGCTAAATACCATTTATTGACATTCTTAAATTCATAACGAACTAGATTCCAAAACATAATAATCTCCTTTGCTTAGGCTTTAAATTCCTGGCGGAAGAGCTGGTCAATTGATTCACCTGACTCGTAACGAATATCATCAACATTTCCTTGGCGAACGACTTTTCCATCTTTGAGGAAGATAATCTCATCCAAGATTGGCTCAATATCTGAAATCAAGTGGGTTGAAATCAGGACTGTAGAAGTTGGGGAATAGTTGTTGATGATGGTATTGAGGATATAATCACGAGCAGCTGGATCCACACCTCCGATTGGTTCGTCCAGAACGTAGAGGCGGGCTTCACGGCTCATAACGAGGATTAGTTGGACCTTTTCCTTGTTTCCTTTTGATAATTTCTTTAAGCGACTATTTTCATCAATGCCAAGGTCTGCAAGCAGATGTTGGGCGCGTTCAAGATTGAAATCCTGATAGAAGGTTTTAAAGTAAGTCAGGGCTTCTTTAACCTTCATTTGCTCATTGAGATAAGTTGTGTCTGGTAGATAAGAGACGATCGCCTTGGTAGCAGGACTTGGATCCTGTCCGTTAATGATGATACGTCCTTTGTCTGGCTGAAGGAGGCCATTGATCAGTTTGATCAAGGTTGTTTTTCCGGATCCGTTTGGTCCGAGGAGCCCGACAATCTTTCCAGCTGAGATCTCTAGTGAGATATTGTCAAGTGCCGCAGTTGCTCCATATGATTTTGATACATTTTCAAGTGCTAGTAGTGTCATAGTCTTAAACTCCTTTGATATAGTCGCTTAATACATTTGGCAGTTCTTCTTTTTTGTAGCCAAATTGAAGCATGCAAGAGACGAAGTGTTGCAGCTGCTCTTCGGAAAGTTGTTTGCGGGACTGAACGATGAGGTCCAAATCCTCGGTGACAAAACGACCAGTTGTTCGCTTGCTATAAACGAATCCTTCGCGTTCAAGGTCAGACAAAGCGCGCTGGATGGTATTGGGATTGACCCCAGCCTCGCTCGCCAGTTCTCTTACGGTTGGGAGCTGTTGGTTGGGTTCCAGTTCATGGGAAACAATCTGTAGTTTAATTTTTTCCATAATCTGTAAATAAATGGGTTTTGTATTATCAAATGACCAGGACATCATAGTCTCCTTTCTTTTTCTTTGTTGTTCTAATTAAATAATACAATAAAACAAAAAACTTGTCAAGTAAAAATAAGAATTGTTTTGGGAATTGCTCAAAAAATGGTATAATGAAAAGAAAACGACAAGGAGGGAAATGCATGCGTTGTCCAAAATGTGGGGCTACCAAGTCTAGTGTTGTTGATAGTCGACAAGCCGAAGAAGGAAATACCATCCGTCGAAGACGTGAGTGCGACGAGTGTCAGCATCGTTTTACAACCTATGAACGAGTAGAAGAAAGAACGCTAGTTGTCGTCAAAAAAGACGGTACGCGAGAACAATTTTCAAGAGATAAAATCTTTAATGGGATTATCCGTTCAGCCCAGAAGCGTCCTGTGTCAAGTGATGAAATCAACATGGTGGTCAATCGTATTGAGCAAAAACTCCGTAGTCGCAGTGAGAATGAGATCCAAAGTGAATATATTGGATCTTTAGTCATGGAAGAATTGGCAGAGCTTGATGAGATTACCTATGTTCGTTTTGCCAGTGTTTATCGTAGCTTTAAGGATGTGAGTGAGTTGGAGAGTCTGCTCCAGCAGATCACCCAGTCCTCAAAAAAGAAAAAGGAAAAGTAAATGAAGCCAAATGACCGTTTTTCTTTTCTAAAGAATAATCGGGTGTCACAAGATACCTCTTCTCTGGTGCAGTGCTACCTCCCGATTATCGGTCAGGAGGCACTGAGCCTCTATCTATATGCCATTACCTTTTGGGATGGTGGGCAGAAGGAACACCTCTTTTCTCATATCCTCAACCATTTGAACTTTGGTATGCCGACCTTGCTCCAATCCTTCAAAGTCTTGTCTGCCTTGGATTTGTTGACCCTTTATCAAAAGGGAGAAACCTATGAATTACAGCTTCATCCTCCCCTCTCCAGTCAGGAATTTCTAAGTCATTCTGTCTATAGCAGACTATTGGAGCGAAAGATTGGGGATACTGCACTTGCTTCTATGAAGCAGGCTCCAAGTGAGGGAGAAGCACTCTCGGTTTCTTTGAGTCAAGTCTTTCCAACCCTGACTGAAGAAGTGACACCAATCGAGTCTAAAAGCAAGTTAAAAAATGATTTTGACTTGGAACATTTTCAGCGGCTGATGGCTCGAGATGGCTTGCGTTTTGAAAATGAGCAGGCAGATGTTTTGGAATTGTTTGCCATCGCAGATGAAAAAAAATGGACTTGGTTTGAAACCTATCAATTAGCTAAGGCGACAGCGGTGGCTCAGGTTATTTCAGTCAAACGCATGCGTGAAAAGATTGCGCAAAAGCCAGCATCTTCTGACTTTAGCCCCAAAGAAATGACCATTATCAGGGAAGCCAAAAATAAAACTCCCCTAGAATTTTTAGCCGAAATCAAGCAAACACGTAAGGGAAACATCACCCAAAGTGAAAGAGAATTCCTTCACCAGATGGCGTCTTTAGGCTTATTGGACGAAGTCATCAATATCATCTTGCTTCTAACCTTTAACAAGGTTGATTCGGCAAATGTCAATGAGAAATATGCCATGAAGGTTGCCAATGACTATGCTTACCAAAAAATTCGAACAGCAGAAGAAGCTGTGCTTCGGATTCGAGAGCGTCAGCAAAAAGGGCAAGAAGACCAGAAATCAAAAACTAGCTCGACTAAGACAAATGTTCCTAAGTGGAGTAATCCAGAATACAAGAATCAAACCAGTGAGGAAACTCGTCTGGAACTAGAACGTAAAAAACAAGAAATGTTAGCCCGATTAGAAGAAGGAGGAGACTAGATGGAAAGTGTTGGTGACGTTATCAAACGTCAGACGAGTCGTTTTCAGTATCAGGACTTGGTCCAGCAGATCATGAAGGACCCCGATGTAGCGGCTTTTATCCAGAAAGAATCCCTCAGCCAAGAGGAGTTAAATCGTAGCATCTCCAAGTTCAACCAATATATCACAGAACGGGATAAGTTTCTTCGTGGGGATGCAGACTATATAGCACGTGGCTACAAGCCTATCTTGGTCATGAATCATGGTTATGCAGATGTGTCTTATGAAGAAACACCAGAACTAATCGCGGCTGAAAAAGAGGCGGCAATCAAGAATCGTCTCAAATTGATCAACCTACCAGCAAGTCTCAAGAAAGCGAAATTGGCTCAGATTGACCTGGATGACTTGGGACGTTTGCCGATTTTTGAGAGACTCTATGCCTTTGTTGACCTTTATCCTAGTATCCGAAAAGGTCTCTATCTTTATGGAGATTTTGGTGTCGGTAAGAGTTTTATGATGGCGGCCCTGGCCCATGACCTATCTGAAAAACGTGGTGCTTCAACAACCATTCTCCACTATCCAAGTTTTGTCATTGATGTGAAAAATGCCATCAGTGAAGGATCTGTGAAGACCTTGGTAGATGAGATTAAGCTTTCTGAAGTTCTGATTTTAGATGATATTGGTGCAGAGCAATCCACCCCTTGGGTGCGCGATGAGATTCTCCAAGTCATCCTCCAGTATCGCATGCAGGAAGATTTGCCGACCTTCTTTACTTCCAACTTTAGTTTCCAAGATTTGGAAAAACATTTTGCCAAAGGAAAGAATGGAAATGATGAGACTTGGGAAGCTAGACGGGTTATGGAACGAATCCGTTATTTGGCTGAGGAGACAAGACTAGAAGGAGAAAACCGCCGATGACAGAAACCATTAAACTGATGAAAGCTCATACTTCAGTTCGTCGCTTTAAGGGGCAAGAAATTCCTCAGGCGGACTTGGAAGAGATTTTGACTGCTGGACAAATGGCGTCATCTTGGAAAAATTTTCAATCCTACTCTGTGATTCTTGTGCGCAGTCAAGAGAAGAAAGATGCCCTATATGAACTGGTTCCTCAGGAAGCCATTCGCCAGTCAGCTGCCTTTTTGCTCTTTGTTGGGGACCTAAACCGAGCTGAAAAGGGAGCAAGCCTTCATACGGACACTTTCCAACCCCAAGGAGTGGAAGGTCTCCTCATCACGTCTGTGGACGCTGCTCTTGCTGGGCAAAATACCTTGCTTGCGGCTGAGAGTCTGGGATATGGTGGTGTGATTATCGGTTTGGTCCGTTACAAGTCGGAAGAAGTGGCAGAGCTTTTTAACTTGCCTGACTATACCTATCCCGTTTTTGGGATTGCACTCGGTGTGGCAAATCAACAACATGAGGTCAAACCAAGACTGCCTTTGAACCAAGTGGTATTTGAAGAAGAATACCAAGAACAGCCAGTTGAAGCGATTTTGGACTATGATCAAGTACAGGCAGACTATGCTGGTGCGCGTGCGACGACTTCTTGGAGTCAGCGTTTGGCAGAGCAGTTTGGTCAAGCCGAACCTAGTTCAACTCGGAAGAATCTAGAACAGAAAAAGTTATTGTAGAAAGTGAGAAAACATGGCCTTACCAACTGTTGCCATTGTAGGGCGTCCCAATGTTGGGAAATCGACCCTCTTTAACCGAATCGCTGGTGAGCGAATCTCAATCGTAGAAGATGTTGAAGGTGTGACACGTGACCGTATCTATGCAACGGGTGAGTGGCTCAATCGTTCCTTTAGTATGATTGATACTGGAGGGATTGACGACGTCGATGCTCCCTTCATGGAGCAAATCAAGCACCAAGCAGAAATTGCTATGGAAGAAGCTGATGTCATCGTTTTTGTGGTTTCTGGTAAAGAAGGGATTACAGATGCGGACGAGTACGTAGCCCGTAAACTTTATAAAACCCATAAACCTGTTATCCTAGCGGTTAACAAGGTTGACAATCCTGAGATGCGAAATGACATCTATGATTTCTATGCTCTGGGATTGGGTGAACCGCTGCCAATTTCGTCTGTCCACGGTATCGGAACAGGGGATGTTCTCGATGCCATCGTGGAAAATCTACCAAATGAGGTTGAAGAAGAAAATCCAGACGTGATTAAATTTAGCTTGATTGGCCGTCCTAACGTTGGAAAATCAAGTTTGATCAACGCTATTTTAGGAGAAGACCGCGTGATTGCTAGTCCAGTAGCTGGGACAACGCGTGATGCTATTGATACCCACTTTACAGATACGGATGGACAAGAGTTTACCATGATTGATACAGCTGGTATGCGTAAGTCTGGTAAAGTCTACGAAAATACGGAGAAATACTCTGTCATGCGTGCCATGCGTGCCATTGACCGTTCTGACGTGGTCTTGATGGTCCTCAATGCCGAGGAAGGTATTCGTGAGTATGATAAGCGTATCGCTGGATTTGCCCACGAAGCCGGTAAAGGGATGATCATCGTGGTCAATAAGTGGGATACCCTTGAGAAAGACAATCACACCATGAAGAAATGGGACGAAGATATCCGTGAGCAGTTCCAATATCTGCCTTATGCACCGATTGTCTTTGTATCCGCTTTGACCAAGCAACGTCTCCATAAACTGCCTGAGATGATCAAGCAGATCAGTGAAAGCCAAAACACCCGTATCCCATCGGCTGTCTTGAACGATGTCATTATGGATGCCATTGCTATCAATCCAACACCGACAGACAAAGGCAAACGTCTCAAAATCTTCTATGCGACTCAAGTGGCAACCAAGCCACCAACCTTTGTCATCTTTGTCAATGAAGAAGAACTCATGCACTTCTCTTACCTACGTTTCTTGGAAAATCAAATCCGCAAGGCCTTTGTCTTTGTGGGAACACCGATTCACTTGATCGCGAGAAAACGCAAGTAAGCTATGCTTGTTTTTACACAAAAATAAACTAAAAGAAGGCTATGAGGTCTTCTTTTTTCTATAAAAGGAGTAAAAGTTTTATCAAATTGGAGACAAAATCTGTCATCAAAATTCAATTATTTTCCTAGATTTTGTAATCTATTTGTAATGAAAATGTACTTTCTTTGTAAAAATAAAAATGCTTTAATTCCTTAAATCAATTTTCCTTTACTAGGGAGGTTATTATGAAAAGAAGCAGATTATTTAAAAATAGTTTGTTAGTTCGCTTGCTTGGATTTCTGATGGTCTTTCTCTTTTTGTCAGCATTTACAGCACCTGAAAAACCTGAGTACGGGATCTATGATTCGGATCATTATTTAACGGATGAGACTATAAGTCAGATTCGGGAATTGAATAATGTCAATAGTAAAAAATCAGAAAAATTCCAAATGGGCGTTTACGTTGTGAAAAGCCTAGAGGGAGAAACAATTGAAACAGTCGCCAATGAAATAGCTAGAGCATGGAAAATTGGCTACTCGGGAGACAATCACGGTGTCTTGATTGTGGTAGCAGTCCAAGATAGAAAATCACGGATTGAAACCAGTAATAATGTGGCCAGTAAGATCACTGACTATCAGACTCGCAGGTTTTTGACAACAGCACGCCCTTATTTTCAAAAAGGAGATTACAACAATGGAGTTCTCTCAATAGTCAACAATCTCAACTACATGTTCTATAGTGGATCGAGTACGACTTCTTCAAGTTCTAAAAGTAGTTACGACTATGCAACCAATTCTAGTCGCTTAAGGGAATTTGAAAGGTATGCTGGTGAGAGGAGTTCTTCGAGACGTCATCGAAAAAGCAGTTCGAGTGACGGAGTTATCGGATTTGGAATTCTCATTTACTTCATCATGATGATCATCGGATTTATATCTGGAGGTCGTGGTGGCGGTTCGCATGGCGATGATTCCGGCGGTGGCTGGTGGAGTGGTGACTCATCAGATTCAGGATCTTCTTGGTCAGACTCAGGCTCCGACTCATCTGGTGGCTGGGACGGCGGTGGCTTTGATGGCGGTGGTTCGTCTGATGACTGGTGAGTGATCATATATTGCTCAAACCAATTTCTCCATGCAGTAAGGTGACTCCTTTGCAACAGTTCACTCCTTAATTAAAAATAAAAACAAAGTTTGGAAAATTGATTTAAAATCTGAGTATTTTCTCAGAAAAGTTGATAAAAGAAAGTGTTAAGGTTTTGATATGAAACAAAATAAAGTAATTCTCTCTATAGTGGCGATTTTCTTTGGACTACTAGTTCTGGGAAGTTGTTCCGCAGTGACGACCTATAATGGTCTGGTTGGTGAACAGACTAAAGTGGAGCAGGCTCAGGCCGATGTCTCTACAGCCCTCCAACGTCGTTCGGACCTAATTGGTAACTTGGTGGAGTCCGTTAAAGGACAAATGAATCATGAAACCGAAGTCTTTACCAAGATTGCTGATGCTAGAGCTAAAATCGGCAGTAGCTCAGTAACATCGGAAGAAAACCAAAAGGCTCAGGGAGAGCTGAGCTCTGCTCTTTCCCGTTTGATTTCTTTGACGGAGAATTATCCAGAACTCAAGAGCAATCAAAATGTTGAGCAACTGATGGTGGAACTTTCAGGAAGTGAAAATCGTATCTTTGTAGCACGTAAGGATTATAACAAGGTCGCAGCCGAGTACAATCAAAAGTTGAGAAGTTTTCCAACCGTACTTTTTGCGAATATGATGAACTTTAAAGAAGCTGAAACCTTTAAAGAAACAGAAGAAGCCAAGACAGTTCCTAAGGTCGATTTTGGAACATCTTCATCTAGCCAATAAAGTGAATCAGCCTATGAATAAAGGAATTTCTCTAGTATGACTAGTGATTTCAAACCCGAACCTGGAAAGCTTTTTCCAGGTTTTTTTGGTATAATAAAAGGGAAGAGATAGTGACTGAAATGGAGGTTTGCTATGGAGAAAACAAAAGCCTTTCTTGAAGCGCACTACAAGAGATATATCCTTACGATTTGCCTTCTCTGGTTCCTCATGTTTTTTCTTCCTTGGGATTGGCAACTAGGAGGAGTTTCAGTATATTATTTCGTTATGAAAAAACTCTTCGTGGTCTTTGGTGTTTTATCCATCCTATACTCGGTGCTGATTAAAAAAATCAGTCTTCTCATCTTTGGTATCATCTTTTGTTTGGCCTTCTGGATTAATCTCTTTTGGTCTTTTGGTATATTGCCAGTGTTTTTAGGAAATGAAACATAAAATAATGATGGACTAGACTAGCTTCTAGCCCTTTTTCCCCTTGTAAAATAAGGATTCTTTCTTGAAAAATAATGGTAAATATGCTAAAATTAAAAGAACATTCTAAAATATTCAGAATCTAAAGTAAGGAAAATCATGGCTAATATTTTAAAAACAATTATCGAAAATGATAAAGGAGAACTTCGTCGTCTAGAAAAGATGGCTGATAAGGTTCTTAACTATGAGAGCCAAATGGCCGCAATGTCGGACGAAGAACTAAAAGCAAAAACTGACGAATTTAAAGAACGCTACAGTAAGGGGGAATCACTTGATTCGCTGTTATATGAGGCTTTTGCGGTAGTCCGTGAAGCAGCAAAACGTGTCCTTGGACTTTTCCCTTATAAAGTTCAGGTCATGGGTGGGATTGTTCTTCACCATGGTGACGTTCCAGAGATGCGTACTGGTGAAGGGAAAACCTTGACGGCGACCATGCCGGTGTACCTCAATGCCCTTGCAGGTAAAGGGGTTCACGTAGTTACTGTCAACGAATACCTAACAGAACGTGACGCGACTGAGATGGGTGAGTTGTACTCATGGCTCGGTCTGTCAGTAGGGATCAACTTAGCAGCCAAATCTCCAATGGAGAAAAAAGAAGCGTATCTCTGTGATATTACCTACTCAACCAACTCAGAGATTGGTTTCGACTACCTTCGTGACAATATGGTCGTTCGTGCAGAAAACATGGTACAGCGTCCGCTTAACTATGCCTTGGTCGATGAGGTTGACTCGATCTTGATCGATGAAGCCCGTACTCCTTTGATCGTTTCAGGTGCCAATGCAGTTGAGACTAGCCAACTCTACCACATGGCGGATCATTTTGTGAAGTCTTTGGACAAAGATGACTATATTATTGACATTCAGTCTAAGACGATTGGCTTGTCTGATTCTGGGATTGACAAGGCTGAGAGCTATTTCAAACTGGAAAATCTCTATGATGTCGAAAACGTAGCTCTTACCCACTTTATCGACAATGCCCTCCGTGCCAACTATATCATGATTCTTGATATCGACTATGTGGTTAGTGAAGAGCAAGAAATCTTGATCGTCGACCAATTTACAGGTCGTACCATGGAAGGTCGTCGTTACTCTGACGGCTTGCACCAAGCGATTGAAGCCAAAGAAGGTGTGCCAATCCAAGATGAAACTAAGACTTCAGCTTCTATCACCTACCAAAACCTCTTCCGTATGTATAAGAAATTGGCAGGTATGACAGGTACTGGTAAAACAGAAGAAGAAGAATTCCGCGAAATCTACAACATTCGTGTTATCCCAATCCCAACCAACCGTCCAATCCAACGTATCGACCACTCAGACCTTCTCTATGCCAGTCTTGATGCGAAGTTTAAGGCTGTAGTTGAAGATGTAAAAGTTCGTCACCAAAAAGGTCAGCCGGTCTTGGTAGGTACAGTTGCAGTTGAAACGAGTGACTTTCTTTCTAAGAAACTGGTAGAGGCAGGTGTTCCTCACGAAGTCTTGAATGCGAAGAACCACTACAGAGAAGCGCAAATCATCATGAACGCTGGTCAGCGTGGCGCAGTTACTATCGCAACCAACATGGCCGGTCGTGGTACCGATATCAAGCTTGGCGAAGGGGTTCGTGAACTTGGTGGACTTTGTGTCATTGGTACAGAGCGCCACGAAAGTCGCCGTATTGATAATCAGCTTCGTGGACGTTCAGGGCGTCAAGGGGACCCAGGTGAGTCACAATTCTACTTGTCTCTTGAAGATGATTTGATGAAACGTTTTGGTTCAGAACGTTTGAAAGGTGTCTTTGAACGTCTCAACATGTCTGACGAAGCCATCGAATCTCGCATGTTAACGCGTCAAGTTGAAGCAGCTCAAAAACGTGTCGAAGGAAACAACTACGATACTCGTAAACAAGTCCTTCAATACGATGATGTTATGCGTGAACAACGTGAGATTATCTATGCACAACGTTATGATGTCATTACTGCAGATCGTGACTTGGCACCTGAGATCCATGCTATGATTCGTCGTACCATTGGACGTATCGTGGATGCACATGCACGTTCTAAGGAAGATGAAAAAATGGAAGCAATCTTGAACTTCGCTAAGTATAACTTGCTTCCAGAAGATTCAATTAGCCGTTCAGACCTTGCAGGTCTATCAGACCAAGCTATCAAAGATGAACTTTTCCAACGTGCCTTGAAAGTCTATGACAGCCAAGTTGCTAAGCTTCGTGACGAAGATGCAGTGAAAGAATTCCAAAAAGTCTTGATTCTACGTGTTGTAGACAACAAGTGGACAGACCATATTGATGCTCTTGACCAGTTGCGAAATGCTGTTGGTCTTCGTGGATATGCCCAAAACAACCCTGTTGTAGAATATCAAGCAGAAGGTTTCCGCATGTTTAACGACATGATTGGTTCAATCGAATTCGATGTGACCCGCTTGATGATGAAAGCACAAATCCATGAACAAGAACGTCCGCAAACTGAACACAATATCAGTACAACTGCGACTCGTAATATCGCAGCGCAGCAGGCAAGCCTTCCTGAAGATTTGGACTTGAGCCAAATCGGACGAAACGACCAATGCCCATGTGGATCAGGTAAGAAATTCAAGAACTGTCATGGTAAGAGACAATAATATGAGATAAGATACAGGCGGATACCTGGTAAAAATCATTTTTTGCTTGGTGTCCGTTTGCTTTATAAGGAGATGAATCATGGTATTTACAGCTAAAAGTCCTAAAATTAACATTGAAGAAGTTCGCGCCTTGTCTAAATTAGAGGGAGCGGCTCTTGCGAGAAAAAACCAACGTGATCAGGAATTGGAAGCCATCATCCGTGGGGAAGACCAGCGTATTCTCTTGGTGATTGGACCATGTTCATCTGATAATGAAGGAGCGGTTCTCGAGTATGCCAAACGTCTATCTACTTTGCAAGAAGAGGTCAAAGATCGTATTTTTATGGTCATGCGTGTCTATACGGCTAAACCTCGTACCAATGGAGACGGCTATAAGGGCTTGATTCATCAACCAAATGCTAAAGAAGCACCTAGCTTGATCAATGGAATCAAGGCTGTTCGTCATTTACATTACCGCGTTATTTCTGAGACTGGCATGACAACAGCGGATGAGATGCTTTATCCTGAAAATCTTCCGCTGGTGGATGATTTGATTTCTTATATGGCTGTTGGAGCTCGTTCTGTAGAGGATCAACAGCACCGTTTTGTAGCGAGCGGAGCAGATTTCTCAACAGGATTTAAAAATCCAACATCTGGAAATCTCAATGTTATGTTTAACGGGATTTATGCTGCGCAAAACAAGCAGAGTTTCCTCTTTCTCGGTAAAGAGGTGGAAACGACTGGAAATCCATTGTCTCATGCCATTCTTCGTGGTGCCTTGAATGAATATGGGAAAAATATTCCCAACTATTATTATGACAATTTGATGGATACCATTGTCCAGTATGAAAAGATGGGCTTGGAAAATCCCTTTATTATCATTGATACCAATCATGACAATTCAGGCAAGCAGTACATGGATCAAATCCGTATCGTTCGTCAGACTTTGATTAACCGTGACTGGAATGAGAAAATCAAGAAATACGTTCGTGGTTTTATGATTGAGTCCTATCTAGAAGATGGACGTCAAAATGAGCCAGAAGTTTTTGGTAAGTCCATTACAGATCCGTGTCTCGGATGGGACAACACAGAAGCACTTGTTCGAGAAATTTACCAAACGCTAGGAGAGTAAGATGGCATTTATCGAAAAAGGTCAAGAAATTGATATTGAAGCAATCAAGGCTGCGACCCAGCTGTCACCTGAAGCCTTGCGAAAAAAAGAAGCCCGTGATAGAGAGTTGGCAGCCATCATCTCAGGTGAGGACGACCGAATCCTTTTGGTGATTGGGCCTTGCTCTTCGGACAATGAAGAAGCTGTGCTCGAATACGCTCGTCGCTTAGCAGACTTGCAGAAAAAAGTTGCGGATAAAATCTTTATCGTGATGCGTGTCTATACGGCTAAACCTCGTACCAATGGAGATGGCTATAAGGGTTTGGTTCATCAGCCGGATACTTCGAAAGCTCCAAGCCTGATTAATGGCTTGCAAGCTGTTCGTCAGCTGCACTACCGTGTGATTACCGAAACTGGATTGACAACAGCTGATGAGATGCTCTATCCGTCAAACCTCGTTTTGGTTGATGACCTGGTCAGCTATCATGCTGTTGGGGCTCGTTCGGTGGAAGACCAGGAACACCGCTTTGTAGCGTCTGGGATTGATGCTCCAGTTGGGATGAAAAATCCAACATCTGGAAATCTCGGGGTCATGTTTAATGCCATCTATGCGGCTCAAAACAAGCAAACCTTCCTTTACCATGGGCAAGAAGTGGAAACTTCAGGAAATCCCTTGACCCACGTTATCCTTCGTGGCGCCATGAACGAATATGGTAAAAATGAACCCAACTTCTACTATGAAACCCTCTTAAATGCCATCAATCGCTATGAGACTATGGGACTTGAAAATCCCTTCATTATCATTGATACCAATCATGACAATTCTGGCAAGCAGTACATGGAACAAATTCGCATTGTTCGCCAAGCCTTGCTGAATCGTGACTGGAATGAAAAGATTAAAAAGACGATTCGAGGCTTTATGATCGAATCATACCTAGCAGATGGCCGCCAAAATCAACCAGAGGTCTTTGGCTGCTCCATAACTGACCCTTGTCTAGGTTGGGAAAATACAGTAGCCTTGGTAGAAGAAATTTATACTACCTTAACAAAATAAGTGAAAAGGATGGAGTTGGGGGAATCTCAACTCTTTTTGTGAGTATGATAGTTGGACACGGAATTGACATCGAAGAATTGGCTTCGATAGAAAACGCAGTTACACGACGTGAGGGCTTTGTTAAGCGCGTGCTGACCCCTAAAGAAATGGAGCGTTTTACCAGTCTCAAAGGGCGCAGACAGATCGAATACTTGGCAGGCCGCTGGTCGGCTAAGGAGGCCTTTTCCAAGGCTTTGGGGACAGGAATTGGCAAACTGACCTTTCAGGATTTGGAAGTTTTGAACAATGAAAGAGGGGCTCCCTATTTTAGTCAGTCGCCATTTTCAGGAAAGATTTGGCTGTCGATCAGCCATACAGATCAGTTTGTGACAGCAAGTGTCATTTTGGAGGAAAATCATGAAAGCTAGTCTACATAGACCAACCAAGGCTCTGATTCGTTTGGGAGCTATTCGACAAAATATACAACAAATGGGAAGTCATATCCCTAATGGTACGCTTAAATTTGCAGTAGTCAAGGCTAATGCTTATGGACATGGGGCGGTAGCTGTTGCAACGGCGATCCAGGATGTTGTTGATGGATTTTGCGTTTCCAATATTGATGAAGCTATCGAGTTGCGTCAAGCAGGTATAAACAAGAAAATCCTCATCTTAGGAGTTTCTGAGCTAGAAGCTGTTTCCCTAGCTAAAGAATACGACATCACCTTGACAGTGGCAGGGTTGGAGTGGATTCAAGCGCTGTTAGACAAGGAAGCAGATTTAACTGGCTTGACTGTTCACCTCAAGATTGACTCAGGAATGGGACGGATTGGTTTTAGAGGGGCCAGTGAAGCTGATCTGGCTCAAGACTTGCTCAAGCAACATGGTGCTCGTGTTGAGGGGATTTTTACCCACTTTGCTACTGCAGATGAGGAATCAGATACTTATTTTAATGCCCAGTTAGAACGCTTTAAAGCTATTTTGGCAAGTATGAAGGAAGTTCCAGAGCTGGTTCATGCTAGCAACTCGGCAACGACCCTCTGGCATGCTGAAACTATTTTCAATGCGGTCCGTATGGGAGATTCCATGTATGGTCTCAATCCAAGTGGAGATGTCTTAGACTTGCCTTATGACTTGACACCAGCCTTGAGTTTGGAGTCTGCTCTGGTCCATGTCAAGACAGTGCCAGCTGGAGCTTGCATGGGCTATGGAGCCACCTATCAGGCGGATAGCGAGCAAGTCATCGCGACCGTGCCAATCGGCTATGCGGATGGTTGGACACGAGACATGCAGAATTTCTCTGTTTTAGTAGATGGACAAGCTTGCCCAATCGTCGGACGGGTTTCTATGGACCAAATCACCATTCGCTTGCCTAAGATTTATCCGCTAGGAACAAAAGTAACCTTGATTGGCTCCAACGGTGACAAGGAAATCACAGCAACTCAGGTAGCGACCTACCGCGGAACCATTAATTATGAGGTGGTTTGCCTCCTCAGCGATCGCATTCCGAGAGAATATTATTAAAAAAGAAAGGAGTGGAGCATGAATCTACATCAACCCTTGCATGTCTTGCCTGGTGTGGGACCAAAGTCAGCCGAGAAATACGCCAAACTAGGAATTGAAAACTTGCAAGACCTCTTGCTCTACTTTCCTTTCCGTTACGAAGACTTCAAAACCAAGCGGGTGCTGGAGCTGGAAGATGGCGAAAAGGCGGTCCTGTCTGGTCAAGTCGTGACACCTGCCAGTGTACAGTATTATGGTTTCAAGCGCAATCGCCTACGTTTTAGCCTTAAGCAGGGAGAGGTCGTTTTTGCGGTGAATTTCTTTAACCAGCCCTATCTAGCAGACAAGATAGAGTTGGGAGCAACCCTTGCTGTTTTTGGGAAGTGGGACCGTGCCAAGGCTAGTCTGACTGGGATGAAGGTTCTAGCTCAGGTGGAAGATGACCTCCAGCCTGTCTATCGTCTGGCTCAGGGAATCAGTCAGGCCAGTTTGGTTAAGGTCATTAAGACAGCCTTTGATCAGGGATTGGACCTCTTGATTGAGGAAAACCTTCCCCAGTCTTTACTTGATAAATACAAACTCATGTCCCGTTGCCAGGCTGTTCGCGCTATGCATTTTCCTAAGGATTTGGCAGAATACAAGCAGGCCCTTCGTCGTATCAAGTTTGAGGAACTCTTTTACTTCCAAATGCAGTTGCAGACGCTCAAGTCTGAAAATAGAGTTCAGGGAAGTGGTCTGGTTCTGAACTGGTCTCAAGAAAAAGTGACAGAAGTCAAAGAAAACCTGCCTTTTGCTTTGACTCAAGCTCAGGAAAAGAGTTTACAGGAAATTTTGATCGACATGAAGTCCGACCACCACATGAATCGTCTCCTGCAAGGAGATGTGGGGAGCGGAAAAACGGTAGTCGCTGGCTTGGCCATGTTTGCGGCGGTGACAGCTGGCTACCAGGCTGCTCTCATGGTACCGACAGAAATCCTAGCAGAGCAACACTTTGAGAGTTTACAGAACCTTTTTCCAGACTTGAAACTAGCTCTCTTGACAGGTTCCTTAAAAGTTGCAGAAAAAAGAGAAGTCTTGGAGACCATTGCCAAGGGTGAGGCCGACTTTATTATCGGGACTCATGCTTTGATACAAGATGGAGTGGATTATGCTCGTCTTGGCTTGATTATCATCGATGAGCAGCACCGTTTTGGTGTGGGGCAAAGGCGTATTCTGCGAGAAAAAGGAGATAATCCTGACGTTCTCATGATGACGGCGACGCCCATTCCGCGAACATTGGCTATCACAGCCTTTGGCGATATGGATGTTTCCATTATCGACCAGATGCCTGCGGGTCGGAAACCCATTGTGACACGTTGGATCAAACATGAGCAGCTGCCTCAGGTCTTGACTTGGTTAGAGGGGGAAATTCAAAAAGGTTCTCAAGCCTATGTCATTTCTCCCTTGATTGAGGAATCTGAAGCTCTGGATCTGAAAAATGCCATTGCCTTATCTGAGGAGTTGACAGCTCATTTTGCCGGCAAGGCTGAAGTAGCTCTTCTACATGGTAAGATGAAGAGTGATGAAAAAGACCAGATCATGCAGGATTTCAAAGAGAGAAAGACGGATATTCTGGTTTCGACGACGGTTATTGAGGTTGGGGTCAATGTTCCCAATGCGACCGTCATGATTATCATGGATGCCGACCGGTTCGGTCTCAGTCAGCTTCACCAGCTCAGAGGTCGTGTTGGTCGGGGTAACAAGCAGTCCTATGCTGTTCTCGTGGCTAATCCCAAGACGGATTCTGGGAAAGATCGCATGCGTATCATGACAGAAACGACCAATGGATTTGTCCTGGCCGAAGAAGATTTGAAAATGCGTGGTTCTGGTGAGATTTTTGGAACCAGACAGTCTGGGTTACCAGAGTTCCAAGTAGCGGATATTATCGAAGATTTTCCGATTTTAGAAGAAGCCAGAAAGGTTGCCAGCTACATTAGTTCGATAGAAGGTTGGCAAGAGGATCCGGAGTGGCGCATGATTGCTCTCCACTTAGAAAAGAGAGAACATCTGGATTAAGCCTTTTCTAAGAAATCTATAAGCTAGCTTTTAGATTTGGTTCTTATACTAGAGTCATCAAAAAGAAACGAGGACTCTCATATGACGATTAAAGTGACCTACCAAAAGAAATTCCAAACCGTCAAACTAGAGAAAGGAGTTAGCACCTATTGATAACCAAAGAGCGGAAACGCTCTTTTTTATTTTTATAAAATAGTCGACTATAAATCAAACTTAGTCGAGTGATAAAAAGATATTAGTCTCCAAGCCTATTTACTCTTTGACTGAAGCTTGATATAATTGCCCCATATGAGTAAAGAGGAGTGAAAAGAATGTTAGAAACAAGAACGATTGCTATCCAAGATAGGTATGGAGAACGATTTCAGCATTGTTGGGGATGTGGTCCCAAGAATGATTTAGGCTTACATTTAAAAACCTATCCAAATATAGATGGAAAGAGTTGTATTAGTCGGATAAAGCTTGAAAATGCTTATACTGGTGGAGTTCCATCAAATGTCTTTGGAGGAATGATAGCGACTATTTTTGATTGCCATGGCACGGCCTCAGCAGCTTGGTTTGCCCATCATCAAAAAGGGTTGGAACTGACGAAATCAACTGTGATAGGACGTTTTATTACTGCTCACTTGGAGATTGATTACCTTAGTCCTAGTCCAATTGAAGATGAAATTGTGGTCACTTCTACTCTGGAGGAATTAGGGGAAAGAAAAGCAATTATTGCTATGGAGATGACAGTGGCTACTAAAGTCCGTGCCAAAGCCAAAATGGTAGCAGTTGCTGTGAAGGATCATATGTAAAACGGAAGATTAGAAGTTTAAGATTTTAAAACTACTTTCAGACGATCAGTTTCAGGGAGGAGAATTTAAAATCACTTTCTGTTTACCATTCTTTCTTGCATTGCTTTCCTAGATATGCTACAGTTGTGATAACGATTACAAAACTAAAGGAGCATGCTATGAAAAATCCAGCTTTACTAGAAGAAATCAAGACTTATAGAGGACGGGATGAGATTCCAGAGGACTTTGATGCTTTCTGGGATGAAGAGGTCAAAAAAGTTTCATCTCTTCCAGCCTACCAGTTGGAGGAAAGAGATTTCCATATTCCCCAAGTCAAGTGCTATGAACTTACTTTTGAAGGAACCAATGAAGGCAAGGTCTATGCACGTGTCGTCCTTCCAAAGAGTGAGGAGAAAGTTCCGTTAATCTTCTATTTCCATGGTTATATGGGGCGTGGCTGGGACTGGGCCGACATGCTGGCCTTCACTGTGGCTGGTTACGGTGTTGTTTCCATGGACGTTCGAGGCCAGTCAGGCTATTCGCAAGACGGCTTGCGCTCTCCACTAGGAAATACGGTGAAGGGGCATATCATCCGTGGTGCTGTGGAAGGTCGGAATCATCTCTTTTATAAGGATGTTTATCTGGATATTTACCAGTTGGTTGAAATTGTTGCTAGTCTGCCTCAGGTGGATGAGAAGCGACTTTCTAGCTATGGCGCCTCACAAGGAGGGGCTTTAGCACTAGTTGCAGCAGCGCTCAATCCTCGGATTCAGAAAACAGTTGCCATCTATCCTTTCTTGTCAGACTTTAGACGAGTGCTTGAGATTGGCAATACCAGTGAAGCCTATGACGAACTTTTCCGTTATTTCAAGTTCCACGATCCCTTCCATGAAACAGAGGATGGAATCATGGCGACTCTTGCCTATATCGATGTGAAGAACCTTGCCCATCGTATCAAGGGAGAGGTCAAGATGATTACGGGCTTGGACGATGATGTTTGTTATCCTATTACCCAGTTTGCAATTTACAACCGTCTGACCTGTGATAAGGCATATCGCATCATGCCTGAGTATGCCCACGAAGCCATGAATGTTTTTGTTAATGACCAAGTTTATAACTGGCTCTGTGGTAGTGAGATTCCTTTTAAGTACGCAAGATAATGAATGAGAGAGCCCATGAGCTCTCTTTTTTACATCTAAAACCTGAAAGTACTTTTAGAAAATTTAAAATATTAAAATAT
>ERZ772940.151-NODE-151-length-38522-cov-5.33319_pt1 | contig 38522 bp, 31 predicted proteins | sample MGYA00511682_ERZ772940 | MGnify/ENA primary metagenome ERZ772940 (study PRJEB29015, sample SAMEA2737922) | human oral metagenome | biome: human oral; feature: human-associated habitat; material: dental | place: China | collected 2031 ... | reverse complement strand
CCCATTCCCTGCCAGCATCTTGTAGGCAGTGTGGCGCAGGCATTTGCCCGCTTTCCCACAATGTGTACCTGCGCAGTGCGCAAAGTCGATGTCTAATCGGTTGTATTCTTCGAGGGTCATAGGGTTATTTAATGATGCTTAAGTTAGTTTCGTACCATCCTTATTTACCATCTCTTCTTTCAATACTCTCTTTGGCAGACTCGGGTAATTGATTATACATATCTTCTATTTCCTTAGGGTCAGTAATCATACTTTGCCCTATCATATTTATAAGTCTCATTAAAGATTTTGCCGTATTAGCATCATCTACATCAAATGCAATTACACCCGGATGGACAGCCTTATTGCCAACTACCCTAACAACATCAAGAGCTTGTTGCACTTTTTTAGGTAATCCTTTCTCAACAAGTGCCCCGATATTCTTATTAATATCTCTATCAGTTTCTCCTAATTCATTACATAGTCGGTCTATGGCTAAGCGCAATAAGGCACAGGCAGCACGTGGAGACTGATTATAAATTAGCCCTGCCTCATTGTATAGCTGCTTAACAGATTCTGGTAAATCTGGATTCACCTCTTCGGCAACAATATTAGGATAAATGTATTCATTATCTATCCAAACTATCTTCTTACCACAACTATGACAACGTGCAATTTTTAACTCACTGCCGTACATTTCCTCGTCATAGCCATTATTATTGAAAATTAAAGGTTCTCCGAAATTGTCTGTTATTACATCCTGTTCAAAACGAAGAACTTTAAAAGCCATAAGAGAAAGAGTCTGGCAGTGTGGACAAGTAAAACTATCCAAGTTCTTGTCCGGAGCTATATATTTATTGTTCATAGTTCAATTATAAAAAGTTAAAAGAGGATACGCTTTTAGAAAGACATATCCTCTTTATCAAATATCTATACTCTTACTTCACTTCCTCAAAATCTGCGTCTTGAATTGTTTCGTCTTGCTTTGGCTGCTCTTGCTGTGCCTGCTGACCTGCATCTGCCCCTGGCTGTGCACCTGCACCTTGATACATTTGTTGGCTGGCTGCCTGCATTACGGTGTTGAGGTTGTTGGTAGCCGTGTCGATTGCTGCAATGTCGGCTGCCTTGTGAGCGTCCTTGAGTTGCTGGAGGGCTGACTCGATAGCTGGCTTTTGGTCGGCTGGTATCTTGTCGCCGTTGTCTTTCAAGAAGTTCTCGGTGGTGAATATCATTGAGTCGGCTTGGTTGAGCTTGTCTATCTTCTCGCGTTCTGCCTTGTCGGCTGCTGCATTCTGCTCTGCCTCTGCCTTCATTCGGTTGATTTCTTCGTCGCTCAAACCGCTTGATGCCTCGATGCGTATGCTTTGCTCCTTGCCTGTAGCCTTGTCCTTTGCCGATACGCTTAGGATACCGTTGGCGTCGATGTCGAATGTTACTTCAATCTGTGGTTCTCCACGACGGGCGGGAGCTATGCCTGTGAGGTTGAACTGACCAATGCTCTTGTTCTGCGCTGCCATTGGGCGTTCGCCTTGCAGCACGTGGATAGTAACTTCGGTTTGGTTGTCGGCAGCTGTCGAGAATACTTCGCTCTTCTTGCAAGGAATGGTTGAGTTGGCATCGATGAGCTTTGTCATTACGCCACCCATAGTCTCGATACCGAGTGTCAGCGGAGTAACGTCGAGCAATACGATGTCGCCCACACCGCTTTCCTTGTTAAGGATTGCACCCTGAATAGCAGCACCGATGGCTACCACTTCATCGGGGTTCACACCCTTTGAAGGCTCTTTGCCGAAGTAGTTCTTCACCAATGTCTGAACGGCTGGAATACGGCTTGAACCACCTACGAGGATTACTTCGTCGATGTCTGACGTAGCAAGCTTTGCGTCGCGGATTGCGCTCTGGCAAGGTACGAGGCAAGCCTGAATGAGGCTGTGTGCCAACTGTTCGAACTGCGCACGTGTCAATGTCTTTACCAAGTGCTTTGGTACGCCACCTTCTGCAGTGATGTATGGCAAGTTGATTTCGGTAGAAGTTGTGCTTGACAGTTCTATCTTTGCCTTTTCAGCAGCTTCCTTCAGACGTTGCATAGCCATTGGGTCTTTTGTCAAATCGATACCCTCATCAGCTTTGAAACCGTTTGCCAACCAGTCGATGATAACTTGGTCGAAGTCGTCGCCACCCAAGTGGGTATCACCGTTTGTAGACAACACTTCGAACACACCGCCACCAAACTCGAGGATAGAGATATCGAACGTACCACCACCAAGGTCGAATACGGCAATCTTCATATCCTTGTTTGCCTTGTCGATACCATAAGCCAATGCTGCTGCCGTTGGTTCGTTCACGATGCGCTGAACATTCAAGCCTGCAATCTGACCTGCTTCCTTTGTAGCCTGACGCTGTGAGTCAGAGAAGTAAGCAGGAACAGTAATAACTGCGTCTGTTACCTCTTGTCCAAGATAGTCTTCAGCGGTCTTCTTCATCTTCTGAAGCACCATTGCAGAGATTTCCTGCGGAGTGTATTTGCGGTCGTCAATCTGCACGCGTGGATAGCCACCTTCGTTTACAACCGTGAATGGCACGCGGTCGTTTTCCTTTGCACATTGTGCGTAGGTTTCACCCATAAAACGCTTGATAGAGTAAACGGTCTTCTGCGGATTTGTGATTGCCTGACGCTTTGCAGGGTCTCCTACTTTACGTTCTCCGCCTTCAACAAACCCTACTACAGAAGGTGTGGTTCTCTTTCCTTCGCTGTTTGCAATAACAACAGGCTCGTTGCCTTCAAATACTGAAACACAAGAGTTTGTTGTTCCTAAGTCAATTCCAATAATCTTTCCCATAATGTATATTTTTTTGTTTTTATTATTATCAATTTCTGTTATGCTACTGCCTTTTCAGTTGCATTCGCTTCATTAATTACAAACGATATGCCAACTATGCCATACTACAATCAGTGTGCCATCTTGTCAGTTTCGTTCCTGTTCTTACTCCCGCAAACAAGCCAACTTGCCTGATTTACTGCGAATAATTTGCTCATTCCGAGAAATTTTCGGAACTTTGCAGCAAACTATTATATGGCTATGCTTACTATGTTCTTACGTATTGAGTATTTCAAACTTAAATCTTACCGACAGGTAATATAATTAATTACACCTATTTAAAGATGAAGAAGATTTTATCAAAGAACCTTACGCGCTATCTGTGTCTGACAGTAGCCGTTCTTCTTTCTGTTTCAGTTACTGCACAGAAAGACTTTTCCTCTATTCGCACCGGCGTAAATGTCGCAGATGCAAAGATTATCGAGAGTGGTGTCAAATCTTTCAAAGAGATAGAAGGAAAACTTCCAAGGCGAGCAAACAGCTTTGATGACGACAACCCAGACCATCACGCAACAACAGGTTGGGGCTTGAATTATGAATATTACAGATACACCTACCCCAGCATCAACACCAAAGGCGAGCCTGTAACCCTGACAGCCTTGGCAGCAATGCCAACCAATTATAAAGTTCCTATCAACAACATTATTTTAGGTTGCCATATTACGATAACCGATAATAAGAGTACGCCTTCAGAATACATAAAGAGCGGAGATTGGAAAAGCGATGTGGGAATGTTGGTTATGCACGCAAGAAGCAAGAGTGCTTCGGAGCTGGCATACAACTGCTTGGTGATATTGCCAGACTATCAAGGGTACGGAATAACACAAAACGAAGCTCACCCTTACTTAGCACAGGAGGTAACAGCCCGACAGAGTGTCGATGCGCTCCGCTATGGCATTGAGCTATATAAAAGCAGCAAAAAAGGACGTGCAAAAATCAGAGATGATTGGAAAACCATCTGTGTAGGATACTCTCAAGGAGGTTCGGTAGCTATGGCTTCTCATAAGTTTATAGAAACCAACTTTCTCGACAAGGATCTCCAGTTGGGTGGCTCGGTATGCGGAGATGGTCCGTACGACCCTATCGCTACGCTGAAATTCTATATCACCGAGGATAAAATATACATGCCCGTAGCCCTTCCCCTTATTATAAAAGGTATGCTCGACTACAATCCTTACATGGGAAGGCACAATATAAAAGATTACTTCAATGAGAAGTTTCTCAAGACAGGAATCCTTGATTGGATAGAGAAGAAAGAAAAAGATACTCAGGTTATACAAAATGAACTAAAGAAAATATATAACTTCCAAAAAGATTCAAAGGGAGAATATATAAAGGTATCTGAAATATTCACTCCCGAAGCATTTGCCTTTATGTCTAAGAAGGTGAAAGGAGAGGAAACGGAAAAGAATCCTAAATTTGATGACCTATATACAGCTTCAACCGTTAACAATCTTACAGAAGGTTGGAAGCCCAAGTACCCCATCTATCTTTTCCATTCAAAGGCTGACGAGGTTGTGCCTTTGAGCAATGCGGAAAGTGCCTACCAGAAAATGAGAACCGATGACAATCCAGACATTATCAAATATACCTATGTAGATGAAGGCGGACACGTGAAAAGTGGACAGACTTTCTACTTTGCAGTGTGGAGTAAATGTTACGAGCAACAAGGCGTAGAAGCCATTGCAGGTGGCGAGGAAGCTTGGAAGAAGTTCAAACCATAACAGCATTAAACATCAAATTATATACAATCTTCAACATTGAAAGATATGAAAAAACAACATATATTAATATTTTTAATAGCAGTATGCGCACAGCTTTCTGCCTTTGCCTCTGTTTTAGAGAAAGAAACACTCGTAAAAGGTACAGCCAAACTGAATGGAACAGATATTCCAATTTGGTTTAACATCACAGGAGAAGGCATCGCAGAAGTTGGGAACGGTAAGAATGCAGCCATCAGTCAATACTCTGTGGGAAAGCTTGTCATCCCTGCTTCGTTCACCAATGCTGCTGAAAACCGCCAGTATAAAGTAACAAAGGTCGGAGATTTTGCGTTCAGTCTTTGCGACAAACTGACAGAAGTAGTACTTGAAGAAGGAATTATGGAGATAGGCGAACAGACTTTCTTCGGCTGCAACGCCTTATTGAACATCGGCTATCCTGCCTCGCTGACAACCATAGGCAGAGGTGCTTTCAGAGGTTGCAGAAACCTTAAGCACACCAATTTGCCTGCAAACCTTGCCACCATCGGGCAGGAAACCTTTGCAGAAAATCAGTTCGCTGACAACAAAATAGTTATCCCCAACAAGATAACAACCATTCCGCTTGCTTCTTTTGAAAGCAGTAAACTGCAAATCGTGGTATTGCCACCTTCGCTGACAAGCATTGAAGAAGATGCTTTCCTACATTCTGAAGATTGCGACTTCTATATGTTCGACGGTACAACAGCACCAACGGTCAACGAAAAGAGCGTGAATCAGAAAGGACATTGGTATGCCACAAACCCTGAAATCTACGCTGCAAACAACTTCTGCAAGGGTTTGCTGCCTATCAGTGCCATGATTCCACAGAAGGAATTCATCGCAGAAGGCGTTACCTACAAAGTTATAAAAGAAGGAACATACCCAGGTTTCTTCACCGCTTCGGTTCATAAGAAAAGCGACGAAACAACTTGGAGTCACACTTTCAACGAATTTAAAGAAAATGTGTTCAACGATACTTTCGCAGGCAAGTGGAAACCAACATTCCGTATAAACGGTATAACACCAGACTTCTTTGCTGGTGAGGACATAGAAAAGCTACACCATATTGCCCTGCCAACAAACATAGAAGCGGCACAAGCCAAGAATGCATTTGCAGAATGCAAAGCTCTCGTATCTCTTGACTTATCGAAGCTGAAGCCATTGGAAAAGAACGAAAGCGACGAACTTTTAAGCGGACTGCCCGAAAACACTGTGGTGTATGCGCCAAAGGGACAAACCGAGGAATATCGTGCTTACAACACAGTTCTCACAGCAGACAACGGAGAACGCCATACAAGCCATTTCAAAATAAACATTGACGACAATTTCAACGAATTGGCAATGAAAGGAAACATGAACTACTACCTTCCTCATAAGTTCATGGCAGACAAAGCCACTTTCAATCGTTCTTCTTTCCAAAAGAAAAAGAAAGAAACAATCGTATTGCCGTTTACCGCCAAGCCAAACGGAAAAGCCTTTGCGTTCAACAAGATGCAAGGAGAGAACGGTGCAAAAGAAACCATTGTATTCTCTATAGAAGAGGAAATGCAGGCAAACAAGCCCTATATATACATATCTAACGGAGAGGAAATCTCGGCTAACAATGTGGAAGTAAACCCACAAATAGCAGGAACAGCACCAGCGGAAGCCACAAACCTATATGGCGTCTACAAGGCTGATTACATTAAAAAGTTGGCAAAAAGCCTACAACTCGAGGGCACTATATATATTTACAGTTCTGCAGGAAACGAAGGAAAAGGCGCTTTCGTACGGGCTGGCGAGTATGCTAAAATCACTCCTTTCCACGCATTCTTCCACCTAAACAGCAAGGATTCGGAAACAAAGTTAGACGTTTCGTTCGAGGGAGAAGAGCCAACAGGAATAGAGATCCCATCGGCAAACAAGGACGATGACGACAACTCTTGGTTCAACCTGCAAGGAATAAAACTCAATGGCAAACCAAAGAAGGGCATTTATATTCATAATGGCAAAAAAAAGATAATATGATAATCCGCTATCATACCACCAAAATCTAACAAGAATAAAAGCTGGCAAGTTTCGCCAACCTTCTTGCATATATAAAATTGTACAGCGGTTATGCGCCTTTCAGCACATAACCGCTATTTTTGTATGCAAAGTACACAAATTTTCATTAATTCCTATAACGAACTACGGACGTATTTTCTTGATGCTCGCTTTATACTGTAACATCTATATTTCGCTCATAATCACGATGAGGGTCAGTGCCCTATCTGATATACAGGGCAAGAGTGCTTCCAGTAATTCACTGGTTATTATTGAATTGGCAAATAACCTCTAACTCTACATTTGTACAACCTATTTTCTTCTAATACTTCATCATTTATCATTTTTATCTTTGGGAGAGTCTAACAATTTCCGTTTCTTCTTTTCTACAGTTTTAATACTTTCCGCCATCGGTAATTCCTCGGGCATGGTACCACCGAGTTCTTTTATAGTTTGACGGACTTTTGCACCAACTTCATAGTGCGTCTTATTTGCGTGTTGTTTCCCTTTGATATTTTCACGCCGTAGTTTTTCTTCTGTCTGGGTAGCACGGAAAAGATTTGCTGCAAGCTCCGTACTTCCCATGTGATCCAATATCTTTTGGCTTTTCTTTAATCCCTTGCAAAGATGAATATCATTTGCAGTCATTCCACCATACAAGCCTTTGTAGCCCCAATTTTGAAATATAGCATAATCACGATTGTCTATAACACCTGCATCTTTTGCTGCACTTGCCAAAAGCGAATTGTGCTTCAGCATCTCTGTGCGCAAAAACAAGCGTTTTTCTTCCTCGTCTGTCAGAGTTTGATATTCTGACATTTGTTGAACCTCAGCTATACGAGTCTGTATAGCAAAATAAGTCTGCCCTTGTGCAACTATTGTTTTGCTTGGATCTGCATTCTGAACTATCAGATAACAAGCATATCTGGAAAGTTTAACAGAATCGACCGAACGCTCTGCCCCTGAACCAATCTCAACCATTTCGAGGATATCCTCGAAATGGTCTTCTATGCGTTGACCGCTATTTTCGCAGGCAAGTTTAGCTTTATCAATGACTGGGAGGAAATGTCTATACTCAGTGTATTCCAAAACTTTCCATAAAGTACGTGAAGTCCAGTATTCATTATTGTTCTTATCAACATGTTTTATACTCTCGAATAAGGACATTGTTTTCTTTGTAAGCCTTGTACTCATATTTGATTTATTCAATTTCTATTGTTTATACAGCCTTGCGACAAGCTGCTTCATTAGGCAAATATTTGTTAAACTCAAAACTTTCATAAACTTTACTATTTTATAAATGCGTTACGAAGGTAGTAATTTTGGCAATGACTGCCAAGTAGAATCTTAGTTATTTTCAGTAAAAGGTGGAAATAATCACCTCAATAAATAAGAGAACAGATACTTTCATCGTAAAGTATTCGTATTTTCCGCACGCATCGGCAAAGGTTTGGCAAGATTAAACAAAAGAGACTGAGCACAACAAAAGCACCTATCTTTTCAGATAGATGCTGAATATCAAGAAAGCCTACAAGCTTAATACAACTGTTGAATGCTTCCTTTATAATTATATTTGCCTTTTCTTATAAAACAAGACTGACCGCATGATTACCAATCTTCGGTTTCATTGCCAACTACCCCATTCTTAACGGCTTCTTCTATCTTATCTATAATAACGTTAGAATATGCATGAGCCATAATAAGGGCTTTTGCAGAGGTTTTCTTATGGCTGTCTCTTCTTGCAAACGGATAGCAATTGTCCAAAAGCCATTTTTCTTGTACTATTGGTGCAATTGTACCTTCCTGTGCGCCCAAAATACCGACCCCATACATTACGTCTACATCGTAATATGGTACAGTGTATGTAACTCTGACCTTACCATCTTTTATATCGGTCTTGATGATTGATGTAAGGTGTATCGTATATGAGTTTAGCCCACCTGTATGAGAAGCAATGGCATCTACATTGCTTTTAGCAATAATCACGCCTGCATCTCTGTCGTTCAACTGAATAACAGAGTTACCACTTCCAAAAGTATTAGTGTACCAATAGTTGAGAATTACGTAAAGTTGCGTTTTCGTTTTGTTTGGTGCCTCGATAACCTGTGTATAGGTCAGCGCATTGTTCTTGTCTAACTGCAACTGACCAGCAAGATTCTTCGCTGCATCAGTCCATTTTGCACCATACCTTCTTTTAGCGTACTTTTCTAACTCTTCCGCCCTCATGATTTGGGCATTTACACCGACTGCCAATAAGAGCATTACGGCACACAAAAATAGTTTTTTCATCTTTATCTGAATTAAGTTTAATAGTTCCGATTTTCCTTTGCCGATAGACAAAGCATAAGCTTTCGTCATACGCCTCACGGTTTACCACAAGCCACAACTGTATATAGGAAAGCCTGCAACCGTATGGCACAGGTCTCAATAACAATTGTTTTGCTCTTTCTCGTATGGTGATTGTTAGGGTATTGAGCAAATAAAACATTGTTGTTTCCAAAGAAACACAATGCAAAAATAATAAATTTATTTTAAGATACTGGTAAAAAGACAATATTCTTTCTCGATAAAAACAAAAATTTTCCTTTACAAACGTACAGAATAGGAGTTGTTACAACAATTACAGAATACTACTTAAACAAAACGGCAGTAATAATTTAGCTCTGAATTTCCTTTCTCCACAGAATTACTTACACGTAAAGAAATATTTATTTACGTGTATGGAAATTATTACTTACGTGTAGAAAAATATTTATTTACGTGTAAGTAATTCTTTAAATTTACTCTTTCGAGGGAGAGATAAGACATTATCAAGAGAACGTTCATTGCTCACTAAGTTATCCTTGTCCCTTAAAATAAAACAGAACCACTCACTTTGACCGACACCAAGGCTATTTAGGTTCTCTTTTAAAGCTGTGGAAACAAAATAATAGTGCATAAAATGAGGCTGGATTCCATCATCGGAACCCAGCCTTTTTTGCTTTTGCCTCTACTGCAAAATGTTTTCAGCTCGGCAAAAATAGAGATTGCTAATCAATCAGCAGCAACTATAATCGTTCTTATTATATTGCTTTCTTGATTTATTTTACAACTACTCTTACAACCTTACCGTTCTTGTACTTCACAATATTCACACCCTTCTGTGCGGTGTCAATCTTCTGACCTGCAAGATTGTAGCGAGCTACGATTTCGTTACCATTATCCATGCTTGCATCTTCAATGCCTGCAGTAGTAGTAACTTCAACCATGTTGGTTTGGTTCACTACAAGTTCGGTCATAGGAATAGCACTATTGCCCAACTTAGGAGCTACGAAAGCAACAACGTGCATCTTGCTTGCATTGTAATCAGCAGGAATATCGTAAGTGAATTGCTTGTCGAAGTTGTCGCCGTTCCATGTAATGTTGTCGCCGTTGATGTTCGTCAAGCACTGACGGAATGTGTTGTTGTGAACATAGTTCTTAATCTTTTGTCCCTTATCAATCTGTGGGCTAACGATTCCATCTTCTGTTACATAAACATAAAGTGCATAATCCTTGAGGAAACCACCTGCGTTCTTAACACCAGTACCCTTCACATCAACAACCATTTGGTTGCTTCCGTTTGCGAGTTTGTCTGCCTTTGCAACTATGTCGATATTTACAAATGCAGGGAGATTTTCGTCTGTTTGGTCAAACATATTGCTAAACATTTGAACGCCCTGTTCAAAAGCTGATTCTTTGAAAGCAATTGCTGTTGTAAGTTCACCCTCAATAACAACTCTGTTAAATGCTGCTGTTGGATAGCCATTTGCACCAAGAGCCTTCATTATGGCTATGCTTTGGTTTGTCTGCATAGGGTCTGGGCTACCCATTGGACCGTGAAGTGCTATCCAAGCCAAGTCTTTGCGCTTCTCTTGCAGTTTCTTCAAGAGTCTTGAACCAGTAGGACACCAAGTACAAGTTACAGCAGTAAATTGTTCTACGAGGTGCTTTTGTCTCTTAAGACCTGTTTCGTAGAGATTTATATCAGCCTCGTAAGCATCGTTCTTGGTGTTGCCTGTAGGTGCAGCACCATCTACTTTTGTAATAGCGAACTTAATCTTGCGTGCGCCTAACTGTACATCTGTTGTAGGAATCTCAACAACATCGGCTTTCATATTGCCATTTACAACGCCTGTGATGGTCTGTTCTTTTATCTGCTTACCATCAATTGATGTTGTCAAAGTGTAAGATTTAATATCTGTTGTACCAAAGTTGCTGACATTTACAGTAAACTTAGAGTTGTTTGCAGCCTTTGTAAACTTGCTGAATGTAACATTGTGGAGAACGATATCCTTTGCTGGATATTCTTTTTCTACTATTGCTTGAATGCAAAGATTGCCATATTTTTCAGAGCCAAACTTATACAATTTGCTGCTACCTTCCATAGCGGCGTATGTAGCTTCAATTGCTCCTTCCTTCAACAAAGAGATTGCGTAACATTCAGGAGAAGACCCTTTCTTCTGTGTATAGGTAAATCCTAACATCACACCTTCTACTTTGCTAAGGTCAAGAGCATAAGGGGTTGAGAAAGTACAATCGTTCCAGCCCTTCTTGGTGCTGGTAATTTCCTTTTCAGCCACTACATTATACTCTATATCACCACCCGAAATATTGTAGGTGTATAGCTTTGCAGTTATAGCACCAATACCATCGGCAGGCAGTGCAACACGCATACCAACTACCTTACCTCCATTGAAGTTCTCAGCAATAATCTTGTTAACAGGTGTAAGAAGCGTTATTTTACCTTCATTCTGTGTGAAGCCAACACCCTTCTCGCTATACTCATCGCCACTGTAGTTACCCATATAACGCTGATTAGCAGGCAATTTTGCTCGTATGGCCTTAGCGTTGTTTTGGTACTTTACAGAACTAACCGGTTGAGAGAAGTCGAACTCTGGTTCGGTTACTTTCAAGCTACCGTTCTGTGCAGTAGCTACGATTGCCATTGCAAATGCAACGCAAGATAATAGAATTTTTTTCATCTGTTTTTGGTTTAGTAAATATTTAGTTGTTTAACAATTAGCTTATTCATCTACTTCAGTAATCAATACATTAGATTAACAACAAGTTTATTCATAGTTGCCATATCATAAAACTCACTTAAACCCCATACTGCTATAAAGATAAGATAAATATGATGACCTCGCAAAGATACAAATAAAATGATAAAAACCTATTATTTTAAAAGTTTTTTTTGAAATTTTATCTCCATTAGCGCGAACTACGGCGAAAACAGATGCGCTAACAGATAGGTTTTCAAGCATTTCCCGCCACTTTAAAACAATTGAACACGAACGATGGAAATGCAAGGATTATGGAAACTTTCCGTGCTATAGGTATCATATTCTGCCCTCCGAATAGTAACAACCGATGATTCACCTCTTTATATATAGGCAGGCATCGTTCTGTCTTAGCACAAATTCTGCAAATTACTTACACGTAAAGAAATATTTTTCTACATGTAAGTAAGAATTTACATAAGCGTAAATAAATATTTCTTTACGTGTAAGTAATTCAGCAGACAAAACGTTTCGGAACACATAACCCACTGTAAAAGAGAGATAAAAGAGCAACATTATGCTATAAAACAAAGCCTTCCATAAAAAAAGTGTATGCTTCATTGTGCCGTCAAGGTGTATTTACAACGAAAAGCGGGTGTACCAAAACAGTTTATTCGATACACCCGCTTCTACATATATCGTTCTACGCAACAGCAGGAATTATGCGCCGTGGAAAAGATATTCTGCTTGAATATCCTTTGTAAGCTGCGTGAACAGCTCTTCCTGCAAGCGGTCGGCAAGTTCCATACCCTTAGTGAGTATCTTGTCGGAAAATTCCTGCAACATATCTTTTGCACGCAAAGGCTGCGTTTTGTAAATGCGTAGGTACTCTTCTTCCATTTCGCGCTGACGTTGGTCGGTTTCTGCCTCAAACTTCAGATAGGCTTCCTTAATGATTGGTGCATATTTGTTGTAGTTCACCATACCCAATGTCATCACTTTGCGAAATTTCCAATAAGCCGAATCGACACTCGACTTGTCGGTACCCTTCGTGTAAGCCTCTGGATAAGAGGTGATACCCTGATAAAGTGGAAGGAACAAGCCAAGGTCTGCCATACCCATTGCCACATAGTTCACGCAGCCAATGGCTTGTGGAAGTTCGGGACGAACCTGCAAGATGTGGGTCTGTGTGGTACGGAAGATAGACACAGGGCGATAAGGTTCTTTAGGGTTGCTGTGCAAATAAGGGTCGTGCTCCGTATTGTCGTAATGGAAACGGAAGGCGTGGCGCATATCTGCAATGCTGATTGGCTTTTCCGCCTTGGCATAAACGGGGAACGTATTCTTTGTAACGTCGTTCTTTATGCTGGGCGAGAACATTTTCTGCAATCCCCATACACGTGGATAATTGTATGTGGTGTCGAGCTTTATGTCGCGTGCGTAGGCTTCGTGGAAGTCAAAATCGCCCTTCTTTGGGTCATACAATCCGTGCTTCTCGGCAAACTCCAAGAGGTCGTTGGAAGCCATATAGTTTTCTGTGTCCAATGGGTCGTATAGGCGGAAACGGCTTTGGTTGCCTGTAACGAAATATTGGTCTTTCGGCATACGGCAAGCCAACCAACGATGACCGCAGGCTGTTTCAAGATACCATATCTCCTTGTTATCGACAAAACCGATGCCAAATCCTTCGGCAATGCCGTGCTTTTCTATCAGCATACCCAAGCGTTCAACACCTTCACGTGCGGTGCGAATGTAGGGCAGAACAACGTTGAATACGGCATTCTCAGCGATACCGTTCTCTACAAGCGGGTCGTACTTCAACACTTCATCGCTGCTGAATATGCTTTCCGTGGCACTCATACCTACACCGGCAGTGTTAAATCCTGCGCTTCCCCAGTGATTAGGCAGACAATAGGGTGCCAATGCGCTGTAACCCAAAGCCTCCTTGGGAAGTTCGCAACGGAAAGGGCTGTCTTTCGCAACATATTCGGTTGCGCCTTCTGTGGTATCTTCGTAAATTTCGTAGTTCTTTGCCTCCATGGCGTCCCAGTCTTCGGAACGTGCCACCATCATAGAACCGTCGCTTGTCATTTCCTGTCCCACAATCATCGTGGTACATTCTGATGGTAAATTGCTTACCAAAACTTTATTTTCTTTCATAAATATATTTGTTTTAAGATATAACTTGTAAGGGCAAATGTAGGCAAAATAATTGGATTGGAGAAAGGCTTTTGCCGATTTATTGTTATTTTACCTAATTGTAGGTAATCGAAATTATATCGGAAGTCTTTACTAAACAAACTTAAAAATAGGAGCTAAATTCAATAATTTACATAATTAACTAAGAAAATCGGGCAGTATCTAAAGAATTCTAATTAAATTTGCAGACAAATTGTATAATTACAGCTCAATGAGAAATAAGATATATTCCCTTATAGCAATGCTGACAATGGCACTTGCGCTGACATCGTGCTTTAGCGAAAACGAGAAGAAACAAGAAACAAGACCGTACGAAACTGCAATTGTTGCCTTCTCGCTTAAAGAAGTAAAATTTCCTCTTGATACGATTACCAAGGCTGGAAAAGACACAACCGTTATCGCTAAATATAAGAAACTCAACAAGCACAGGTTCTATATTGACCACAACAACGGAACGATTTACAACCCTGACTCGCTGCCTTACGGAGCGAGAGTGAAGGCTGTGATTGCCAGTATCGCAACTAAAAGCGGTGGTATCTTATATTTCAAGTCGCTAACCGACGACAAAGAGACGCTATACAATCAGAAAGATTCTATTGATTTCTCAAAACCACGCACCGTTACCGTTTATTCGCAAGACGGAAGCCTCCGCCGCACTTACACCATATCGGTGAATGTGCACAAACAACGCGGCAACGAATTTACGTGGAAAGCATTCAACGACAATGCCGACTTTGCACTGCTTGAGAACGCAAAGATGGTAAACCACGACGGAAAAATCTACGTTTTCGGAAAGAAAGGCAGCCAGACACTCGGCTACTTCACATCAGAAGAAGACGGAAACACGTGGACACAGCTTCCTGCAACCTTTGCAGCAGAGGCTTACAAGAGCGTCATCGTGAACCAAGGTGCCATCTACTTGCTCGACAATGGGCAAATCAAGCGCACTACCGACGGCAAAACATGGGAAACAACAGGTACTGCATCGCTGCAACAGCTTGTTGCCGCAAGTAAAACAGAACTGTACGCGCTTTCTAACAACAAAACGCTTATGGTATCGAAAGACAACGGTGCCAACTGGAAAGCAGAGGCATTGGACACCGATGCTGCAAAACTGCCTACCGAAGGCGTTGGCTATATGTGCCAGCCATTGGCTGCAAACAGCGAGATAGACAGGGTTGTACTTTTCGGAACGAACGCAACAAGCAGCCATGCCGTAATATGGAACAAGCTCGTAGACTATACAAATGTAGCTACAAACTACAAGTGGTCGTTCGTGGAATCGGGATTAAGCGAGACTTTCCAACTTCCTAAATACAAATTCCTCACTGTTCTCCATTACAACAACAAGGCTATGGCGTTCGGTGTAACTAACGACGGCAAGTTTGCACAGATAAAAGAAAGCAGCAACAGTGGCATTGTTTGGACAGCCAACAAGACTTACGTCTACCCAGCCGCTACACCTTCGGGATATTTTGCTGCAACAGCCGACAGCCAAAACTATATTTGGATTGTCAGCGGAAACAAGGTTTGGAAAGGCAGAATGAACTGTATGGGGTGGAAAAAGCCTCAAACCGATTTTACAGAATAAACTTTCAAGGGTGGTTGTAAGGTTGTAGAGAGCCTTTCACAACCAACAAGAATAAAAGCAAAGAAATGAAACGTATCCTTTTTTATATATTGCTCCTCATTGCTTCTGCCCCTGTTCAGGCGCAGGACGGCGAAGAATATAAAATGGAATTGGGTGCGGGAGTAGGATTGATGGGCTACCTTGGCGACTTCAACGGTTCGCTTACGAAAGACCTTCAGCCTATGGGAACATTATTGGCACGCTATGCTTTCAGTCCTTATATGGGGCTGAAGTTCAACGTTTCGTATGGAAAGATGCAGGGAAAGTCGAGCGATGTAAAGACTTACTATCCTAAGTTTTCAACCAAACCCTACGAATTCAGCAATGCTTTGGTAGACGTTGGAGTTGCCTACGAATACAATTTCTGGCCCTACGGCACAGGAAGGGAATACAGAGGAGCACAGCGTTTAACACCCTTTGTCTCTGTTGGATTAGGCGCAACCTACGTGCAGATAAAAGACGGAGATAGGAAATCGGCTTTTTCGGCAAACCTTCCAATAGGTTTGGGCATCAAGTATAAAATGGGAGAACGCACAAATATCGGATTGGAATGGGTGATGCACTTCTGCCTTTCCGACGAGTTGGACGGACAGAAAGACCCCTACGACATAAAAAGTAGTGGAGCTTTCAAGAACACCGACTGCTATTCTACCCTGCAACTCACCTTCACTTACAGTTTTATGGCAAAGTGCCGCACTTGTCATAACGAAGACGAATAGCCGACAGTTGCCCATTTAATTGGTTATAACAAATAAGAAACAATACAATCTTCGCAAAATATGGCAGAAGAATTAGATATGAAACGCATACCACAACACATTGCCATCATTATGGACGGCAACGGTCGTTGGGCTACAGAACGCAACAAGCCTCGTTCGTACGGGCATCAGGCGGGAGTAGATACCGTGCGTCGGATTACATCGGAATGTACCCGATTGGGCGTAAAGTACCTTACACTTTACACCTTTTCCACTGAAAATTGGAATCGACCGTCCGACGAGATAGCTGCGCTTATGGGACTTGTACTGACTTCTCTCGAAGACGAAATCTTTATGAAGAACAATGTACGCTTCCAAGTTATTGGCGACATCGACCGCCTTCCTGCAGCAGTAGCAGGCAAACTCCGCGAAACCATTGAGCATACGGCAAACAACGATACCATGACAATGGTAGTTGCGCTAAGCTATTCTGCACGTTGGGAACTTACAGAAGCCACAAAACAGATAGCAGCAAAGGTTCAGAAAGGCGAATTAAGCATCAACGACATAGACGAAAATACCATTAACGACAGTCTTTGCACAAGCTTTATGCCCGACCCTGACCTACTTATCAGGACTGGAGGAGAGTTCCGCATATCCAATTATCTGCTTTGGCAGTTAGCTTATTCGGAACTATATTTCTGCGATTCCTATTGGCCAGACTTCTCAGAAGCCGACTTGCACAAAGCAATAGCCGACTATCAGGGACGTCAGCGTCGTTTTGGAAAGACAGAGAAACAAATAGAAACAGAACAAGAAAATAAAAAAGATACGCTATAAATGAGTAATACGAAAAAGGTCTTGATACTCTTGGCTGCCATTTTCAGCTTCAGCTTGCAGATGAAAGCACAAGAGAAAATTGTAAAACCAGCCATTTCATACGCTACCAACCCACAACAGTATAAGTTAGCAGGCATTTCTGTATCGGGAGTGGAGGGCTACGAAGACTATGTTCTTGTGGGAATCTCAGGATTAACCATAGGACAATACATCGAAATCCCAGGTACAGCCATCACAAACGCAGTGAAACGCTATTGGAAACATGGTTTATTTTCCGAAGTTTCAATAGCTGTGGATTCCTTGGTGGGCGAAAAAGCATACCTACACATATACTTACAAACGCGTCCGCGCATTTCCAGCATCAACTATCTTGGGCTAAAGAAAAGCGAACGTGAAGATATGGACCAGAAGTTGGGTATTATAAAAGGTGGACAGATAACACCTAACATGATAGACCGTGCAAGAATCCTCGCCAAAAAGTATTTTGACGATAAGGGATACAAAGATGCTACCGTGCAAATACGCCAGCGCGACGACGTTACGGCAAAGAATCAAGTCATTCTTGATATAGAAGTAGACAAGAAAGAAAAGAAAAAGGTTCGCCACATTATCATAGATGGCAACGAACAACTGCACGACAAGAAGATAAAAGGTTCATTATTTAAGAAGGGTGCCTTCGCTAAGACAAACGAAGCAGGCAAGTTATCGACCCTTTTAAAGGCAAAGAAGTTCACTCCTGAACGTTGGGAGGAAGACAAGAAGCACCTTATTGAAAAGTATTACGAGCATGGTTTCCGCGATGCAACTATCTTAAAGGACAGCATTTGGAACGAAGACGATAAGCACGTGAACGTGTATGTGAAGGTAGACGAAGGCAAGAAGTACTACATTCGCAACATCAACTGGGTGGGAAATACAATTTATACCACTGATTATCTTAATTCGTTGCTCGATATGAAGAAAGGCGACGTCTACAATCAGAAGTTCCTTAACAAGCGATTAACGGAGGACGAATCGTCGGTTGGTAACCAATATTGGGACCACGGCTACCTCTTCTACAACTTGCAACCTACGGAAATTAACATTGTCGGTGACTCCGTAGACCTTGAAATGCGTATCTACGAAGGTCAGCAAGCACGCATCAAGCGTGTCCGCATCAATGGTAACGACCGCATTTACGAGAATGTTGTCCGCCGCGAATTGCGCACAAAGCCAGGCGACCTCTTCTCTAAAGCAGCCTTAATGCGTACTGCCCGCGACTTGGCATCTATGGGACACTTCGACCCAGAGTCGGTTAATCCAGAGCCAAAAGCCAACTATGAAGATGGTACAGTAGACATTAACTGGAACTTAAAACAGAAGTCTAACGACCAAATACAGTTACAGTTAGGTTGGGGACAGATGGGTGCGCTGTTGCAATTGGGCTTAAAACTGAACAACTTCTCTATTGCAAACCTGCTCAAAAAGAACAAGGAACACAGAGGATTCCTGCCTATTGGCGACGGCGAAACAATGTCGTTGAATGCCCAAACCAACGGTAAATACTACCAGTCTTACGGTTTGCAATACGCCACAAACTGGTTTGGAGGCAAGCGTCCTATTCAGTTTACACTCGGTGCGAACTTCTCTAAGTCTACTGGCGTGAACACAAGCTACTACAGCCGTAGCTATATGCAGAACTACTACAACTATATGTACGGCGTAGGAAACTACAATTACAACAACTACGAGAACTATCTCGACCCCGACAAGTACATTCAAATCTGGGGTTTCTATGCAGGTTGGGGTAAGCGACTAAGATGGCCAGACGACTATTTCCAGCTCTCTGTTCAGCTTTCTTATCAACGCTACATCTTGAAAAACTGGCGTTACTTCCTTATAATGTCGAACGGTACAGCCAACAACTTGAGCTTAAACATTTCGCTCAACCGTAGTTCTACCGACAACCAGCTATACCCACGCACGGGTTCAGAGTTCTCTGCATCGCTCTCAATTACACCGCCTTGGTCTAAGTTCGACAAAAAGGACTACAAGAACCTTGCCAACGACCGCCTCTCGGCTACTTATCAACAAGAGCAACAAGAGAAATACCGTTGGGTGGAATACCACAAATGGAAGTTCAAGGCACGCACCTTTACAGCCCTCAGCAGTGGCAGCAAGTGCTTCGTGTTGATGACTCGCGTGGAATTTGGATTGTTGGGAAGCTACAACCGCTACAAGAAAAGCCCGTTTGAAACTTTCTATATGGGTGGCGACGGTATGAGCGGATACTCTTCAAGCTACGCGCAAGAAACCATTGGTCTGCGCGGTTACGACAACGGTCAGCTCACACAGCGCGGCGAAGGCTACGCTTACGACCGCATGACACTCGAACTCCGCTATCCGTTCCTCTTAGGTAACACTACCATTTACGGTCTTGGATTCGTAGAAGCAGGTAATGCGTGGACAGAAACATCGAAGTTCAATCCATTCGATATGAAGCGTTCAGCAGGCTTAGGCGTGCGTATCTACCTCCCAATGGTGGGTATGATGGGTATCGACTGGGCTTACGGCTTCGACAAAGTCTTTGGAAAGAAAGGCGGAAGCCAGTTCCACTTCGTATTGGGACAGGAATTCTAACAACTTAACAATGCCACTTCCATGCAGGTGGCATACAGAAATAACAAGAAGAGATATTGACAATGAAAAAGTTAATCGCATCATGCTTGGTAGCTGTTTTTGCAATAACAGCCCATGCACAGAAGTTCGCACTCCTCGATATGGAGTATGTGCTTAGCAACGTTCCTGCCTACGAGCGTGCCAACGAGCAGTTGAACCAAGTCAGCAAGAAGTGGCAAGCAGAGGTGGAAGCCCTCAACACGGAGGCAGCCACGATGTATAAGAACTATCAGAACGAAGTTGTATTCCTCTCACAAGAGCAGAAAAAGAAGAAGCAAGAGGCTATCATGACAAAGGAGAAGCAAGCTGCCGACCTGAAGCGCAAGTACTTTGGCCCTGAAGGCGAGCTGTTCAAGAAGCGCACCAGCCTCATCACTCCTATTCAAGACGAAATATACAACGCCGTCAAAGACATTGCCGACCAACGCGGCTACAGCCTCATCATCGACCGTTCGAGCAGTACTGCAGGCATCATCTACGGTTCGCCAAAGGTTGATATCAGCAACGAGGTATTGCAAAAGTTAGGCTACGGCAACCAATAACCGCTATGGCTGCAAAGCCGTAGGACAGGAAATAGATAATAACAAACAGACAATTACAAACATTTAAAACAATAGAAAGAAAAATGAAAAAGCTTATTTTAATGTTGATGCTCTGTGCTCCTATGAGTTTGTTTGCACAGAAGTTTGGTCATCTCGATTCTCAGGCACTCTTGCAATCATTGCCAGAAGCTACCAACGTGCAGAAAGAACTTGAAGCTAAAGGCAAGGAATACGAGAAACAGCTCACCGACATGCAAGCAGAATTGCAGCGCAAGGCAGAGGAGTACGACAAGACCAAGAGTACAATGAACGCCACAAAGCAGGCTGAAACCGAGAAGGCACTTCAGGATATGTACACCAAGATTCAGCAAACTGCACAAGACAACCAAAAGGCTTTCAACGAACAGCAGCAGCAAAAGCTCGGCCCTGTACTCGACAAGGTACGCAGTGCCATCGAAGCAGTGGCAAAGAATGGCGGCTATGTCTACATTATGGAGAAGGCAGCTGGCCAGCCTCTCTACGTAAACGAAGCTATCAGCAAGGACATCACTGCTGAAGTGAAGGCACAACTTGCCAAGATGAAGTAACAGAAAACGAAACTCGGAGTGGCTCTAACAGCCATTCCCAACAATCCTAAGGGCGGGTGTCTTTCCCCCGTTAGCATTTCCCAACGCTGCAAAAGCGAACGGAAAGAGTAAGACCACCGCAAGAACAAACTTGTTGCGGTGGTCTTTTTTCATTTATCCCTGTAAGGATTAAAACTGATATATTATGATGAAGAAAACTTTCTTACTCCTCCTTCTTGCAGCCTTACCGCTTATGGTGAGCGCACAAAACGCAATGAAGTTTGCCTACTTCAACTACAACGAAGTATTGAAAGCTATGCCCGAATATGCCGCAGCCACACACAAAGTCGATGAGCTACGGGCAAAATTCGATGCAGAAACAAAGCGTTCGGAAAACGATTTCCACACCAAATACGAGGACTTCCTTGAAGGTCAGCGCAACTTTGCACCCTCAATACTGAAGAAACGCCAAGCCGAACTACAGGAAATATTAGACAAGAACATTGCCTTTAAGAAGGAAGCCGACCGTCTGATAGAGGAAGTCGAGAAGCAGGTGTATGCCCCCGTGCACGCCAAACTGAAAAAAGCGATTGCCAAAATGGCGCAGGAAAGCGGCTACGCCTTCGTTCTCAACGCCGACAACAACGCTCTGCCATACGTGAACAATATGGTTGGCGAAGACATTACAACAGCTTTGAAAACAGCTTTACAATAAGTCTATGAACAATTTGCCCCCACAAGCAGCAGGTCCGATAGGTGTCTTCGATTCGGGATATGGCGGTCTGACCATTCTGAAAGCCATTCGCGAACTGTTGCCACAATACGATTACGTTTATCTCGGCGACAATGCACGTGCGCCGTATGGCTCTCGTTCGTTCGATGTAGTCTACCAGTTCACTCGCCAAGCCGTGCTGAAACTATTCGATATGGGCTGCCAATTGGTAATACTCGGTTGCAATACAGCATCGGCAAAAGCCCTTCGCAGCATTCAGCAGAACGATTTGCCCAACATCGACCCGCTCCGCCGTGTGCTCGGAGTTATCCGTCCTACTGCCGAAATAGCAGGCAAACTCACCGAAACCAAGCACATCGGCATTCTCGCTACACCGGGAACGATAAAAAGCGAAAGCTACAATATGGAGATAAACAAGCTGTGGCCCGACCTAAGCGTTACGGGGGTGGCTTGTCCGCTGTGGGTACCCATCGTTGAAAACAACGAGGCAGAAGGTGCAGGTGCCGACTATTTCGTGAAGAAACGCATCGACCACATCTTGTGGTTAGACCCCGACATCGACACACTCATACTGGGTTGCACCCACTACCCCATTCTTATGCCGAAGATAAAACAATACGTTCCCGACGGCATACAAATCGTATCGCAAGGCGAATATGTTGCCGACAGCCTGAAAGACTATCTTGCCCGCCACACCGATATGGACGACCGCTGCACCAAAGACGGAACAGTGCGCTACTACACCACTGAGAACGCCGACAAGTTCAAGGAGGCAGCACGCATATTCTGGGCAGAAAACATGAACGTAGAACACATAGATTTAGAGTGATAGCTGCATTTAGCTATCACTTTTTTTATGCCGCTGAAACAGAAAACCACAAAATACAGACTCTTCCAACAACATTTTTAAAGAGCTGTTATTGCCGTCCTCCCATACTCAAAACACAGTAATATTTCTCACTGTATAAGCTGGAGAAAGGCGGAAAACGTGTAAAGATTTATTACAAGCACAACTGTCGTGTAACCACCTTGTTATCAACACTTTGCAAAACCTATTGTTTTGCGTTCCAAAAGCGGCTCTTTTACACGGTAAAAGCGTAGGTTTTGCGTTGTGAAACAGCCGCTTTCGCAACGCCAAAACGAAATTACCGTTTTTCAACGAAATTATCTTTACAAAACAAGGGTGCTTTCCTTGTAAAACCACCTTATATTCGCTGCAAATATGCGGAAGGGTTGTAGGGGCGGAATTCATTCCGTTCCTCATTGCCACGTTGCTGCTACTTTCGTGTTAGGAACGTGATAAAGCACGTCCCTATCTGCCATTGGGATTGCAAGAAACACGCTGCACTCACTCCAAAAACTATGTTACTTGCGACCGAAGTCGGCAGGAATTTCTCCCCACTCTTTTGTTTCCCACTTTATAATGGGCGTGGTTACGATGTGGGTGCGCAACCACTGCTCTGCTCGTGCTATGATATTGTGCAGCTCGGCAGTCTTTTCGTTATGCTCCAAAGTGGTTTTACACTTCTTTTTGTTCACCCACAAGATGGCATTGTACGAGTCGCTGTAGACAACCTTGTCCTTAATACCTTGCTTTTCCATTAATGCCAGTGCGTGAACAATTGCCAGAAATTCGCCAATGTTGTTCGTTCCCATCGTCGGACCAAAATGAAAAATGCGCTGCCCCGTAGCAAGGTCGATGCATTGGTACTCCATTGGTCCCGGATTTCCCGAACACGCAGCATCTACCGCCCACGCATTTGCCTTTACACACAAGGGTAAAGGCAACACGGTATCGTGTCTGTTCTCGGGTGGGTTTTGTAGCTTCATCGGCTTATATATAATAATGTGTAAAACAAATGGTCGCGGCAACGTTACGTTTTCACTCCTGACAGGGGCAGAAGAAGGCTTTATAAGCCCTTTGTATCGAACCCTTCAGCTTGCAATTCTTCAACAACGCTTTGTCCTATTGCTATTCCTACTTGCTGCCCCGCCTGATAAAGGTCGTTCATTAACGAAGGATTTGTTCTTGCTACTTTACGTCCTAAGTTGGTTTCATAAAAGGTAATGTACCCCTTTATATCTTCTAACGTAAAGTAACGATTGTAAATCGGCGCATAAAATTCTGTCATTCTTTTAAGAAAAATCTCTTGATACTTGGACTCTATCTTGGCAAACACATCGTTAGGAACGCCTTTCAGCATTTCTCTAAGATTGCTCATAATAATTGGAAATTGTGCTTTCAATGTAGTTTTGGCACCCGATACCTCCATTAACTTATCCACGGCATTGATGTATTCCATATCAATACCTTTTGGAGTATCTATGCTTTTGGGTGCTTCTACTCCTTTTGGAGCCTCTACTTTCTTTGATGTTTTTACTTCTTTCAAAGCCCCTGCCTCTTTCGATGTTTCTGCTTTTTGCGTTTTCAAATTGCAAGAAAAGGCTGCAAAAGAAACGAGAAGAAGGGTTAAAAATACTTTTTTCATAATTTCGTTATTGTTGTTTAGTGTGATAATAAATGGTTTTCAGTGTTTTTAAAGCCAGTATGTTAATAGAGATTTCCCTCTCCGAAACGAGAGGGAAATAGGGATATGTTACATACGTTCTGGCACTTCGATGCCCAAAAGCTCCATACCGTTCTTGATTACTTTGGCTACATTCTGCGCCAAGACAAGGCGTGTAGTCTTTTCGTCTTCGGTGTCTGCGTTCAGAATACTGTAATCGTGGTAGAACTGGTTGAACTCTTTTGTAAGTTCGTAACAGTAGTTCGCAATTCCGCTCGGGCTGTAATCGACGCCTGCCAGTGCTACGGCTGCGCCAAAATCGTTCATCTTCTGAATGAGCGCAATCTCCTTTTCGTTCATCGGAGCATTGTCGGCAACTGCCGTTGGAATAGCGATGCCTTGTGCAGCAGCCTTGCGGAGAATGCTGCGGATACGTGCGTAGGTATATTGGATGAACGGGCCCGTGTTGCCATTAAAGTCGATTGACTCTTCCGGATTGAAGAGCATATTCTTTCGTGCGTCTACTTTCAGAATGAAATACTTCAGCGCGCCCAGACCCACGATGCGTGCAATTTCGTTCTTTTCCGCCTCGGTAATGTCTTCCAACTTGTTCACCTTGTCCTCGCTAAGCGCACGGGCGTTCTGTATCATCGAAGCTATGAGGTCGTCGGCATCTACCACTGTGCCCTCGCGGCTCTTCATCTTGCCGTTCGGAAGTTCCACCATACCGTAAGAGAAGTGCACCAAATCCTTGCCCCACTTGAAGCCGAGGCGGTCTAAAAGAATGGAAAGCACTTGGAAATGGTAGTTCTGCTCGTTGCCTACGACGTAAATCATCTTGTCGATAGGATAGTCCTTGAAGCGCATTTCGGCAGTTCCTATGTCCTGTGTCATATACACCGACGTGCCGTCGCTTCTCAAAAGCAGCTTTTGGTCTAAGCCCTCGTTGGTCAGGTCAGCCCATACAGAGTTGTCGTCCTTGCGCACGAACAAGCCTTTCGCCAAACCTTCTTCCACCTTTTTCTTTCCTTCGAGGTAGGTTTTGCTTTCATAATATATCTTATCGAAGCCCACGCCGAGTGCCTTATAGGTTTCGTCGAAGCCTGCATATACCCAGTTGTTCATCTTTTCCCATAGCGCACGCACCTCTGGGTCGTTTGCTTCCCACTTCACGAGCATGGCACGCGCCTCCTTCATCAGTGCCGATTCTTGTTCAGCCTTAGCCTTTGCAGCCTCATCGTCTAAGCCTTCGCCCTTGAATTGAGCCGTGAGTGCAGCGAGTTCTTCGCGATAGTGCTTGTCGAACGCTACATAGAAATCGCCGATAAGGTGGTCGCCCTTCTTTCCTGCCTGCTCTGGTGTAATGCCGTTGCCCCACTTCTGCCACGCAAGCATCGACTTACAGATGTGAATACCACGGTCGTTCACGATGTTGGTCTTCACTACTTTGTAGCCGTTAGCCTCCATTATCTTCGACAACGACCAGCCTAAAAGGTTGTTGCGCACGTGCCCCAAGTGGAGTGGTTTGTTGGTGTTGGGCGACGAATACTCCACCATGGCGAGCGGACTGTCTGCCGTTACTTGCTGTTCGCCAAACTTCTCGTTGGCGTGAATATCGTTAAGAAGTCCTATCCACGCTGCAGGGGCAATGACAAGGTTCAGGAAACCCTTTACAACATTGAAGTCGGCAATTGCCTTGCAGTTTGCTTTCAGATATTCGCCCACCTCCTGTGCCGTTGCTTCTGGGCTTTTTCGAGAAGTCTTCAGCAATGGGAACGTTACCAACGTAAGGTTGCCTTCAAAGTTTGCCTTTGTCTTTTGCAACTGTATCATCTGTGCTGGAATCTCTGCACCGTACAGTTCTTTTACGGCTGCCAATGCCGCAGCGGTTATCTGGTCTTCTATCTTCATATCGTTTGTTTATTTATATTTGGGTGCAAAGGTACTAAAAACTTTGTAACTTTTGGCAACCAACACCTTATATATAATAAGCCGTATTCTAAAAAATCCAATACAGTTGCAAGATGTATCTGCTGAATTTGGTTCACGAAAGGAAAAGTTTAGCAAATTATTTACACGTAAATAAATATTTTTCTACATGTAAGTAAGAATTTCTTTACACGTAAATAAATATTTCTCTACGTGTTGAAAAATCGGCTGTGTGTGTAAATAACCGAAAAAAGGTTGGAGTCCTCGTTCGGATTCCAACCTTTTTCGTATAGCGATAATGCGCTGTCGGAGTTTCTGCAAGGCTATTCCAACAGCTTGCTTATTTGGCTTTGCACCTTTTCGGCAGGCACTACGTGCAACCCGTTCTTGTCTAATTCCACCAACAAATCGGCAATGCGGAGAGCTAATTCCAAATCGTGTGTGGAAAGAAACACCACCTTGTCGGTTTCCTTTGCCAAGCGATGAAGCAGTTGCAGCATTTCCACCTTCGACGGAAAGTCCAAGAACGACGTGGGTTCGTCTAACAAAATGATGGGTGTTTGCTGCGCCAACGCTTTCGCAATCATTACTTTCTGCCGCTCGCCGTCGGACAATGTCTGCACCATTCTGTCTTTCAGATGGTTGATACCCACCATATTGATGGCTTCAGCCACAATTTTTCGGTCGTCGGCGTTGAGCTTTCCCCAGAATCCCGTGTAGGGCATACGCCCCATTCCCACCATTTCGGCAACGCTAAGGTTCTGCACATCGGTCTTGTAGGTGAGCACGATGCTGATGTACTTCGCACGTTCGCGCTGCGAAAGCAAGTCGATGTCGCGCCCATCGAGCAGAAGCCGTCCGCCAAGTTTGGGCAGAAAGCCAGTCAAGGTCTTCAGCAAGGTAGACTTGCCGATGCCGTTCGAACCTATCAGACAGGTAAGCTCGCCACTCTTTATTTCTACATTGATGTCGGTTACTATGGGCGAAAAGCCTTTGTAGCCCACCGATAGCTGTTCAAGCGTTATTTTCATTGGCTCAAGAAACGTTACGATTGGTTCGCCTACTCGTGCAAGATGCTGTGCAACTTGGCTATTTTCGTCTTTCTTTCAATCGAGTAAACGCTTTGTTTTTCGTCTACGTATGCAAACAACAGATAGGCTTTTTCGAGCAACATATTGCGCAAAGGATTTGTTTTGTAGCTGCCTTCGGCATATAGAAGTTCAGCCACCATTTCCAAACGGTCTATTCTTTCCTCGTCGTTCCATTCGTTTGCAGCATAGCCGATAAGCTCGTCCACGCTCATATTGCGCACGAGCGTGTAGTCGCCAACATATTGGCGATACAGTTCTCGCAGGCTGTCGTCGCGCTCGTCTTCCTTTTTCTTCAACATAACGGCAAGCGCGGCTGCAAACTCCTCTATCAATCGAATGAAATAATCCTGTCGTATCATAACTTTATCTGTAAAAGCATAAACTTACGACAAAGGTAATAAAAGTTTTAAGAATTGAAAGTAGTTCCCCGTGGTTTTGTTTCTACGACGTATATTTGGCTTACTGAAAACCGAATGCAAATGCGCTTACGCAGAAACAACAGTGGCGGTTGAAACTGAAAAAACAATCGTTTTATCTACATTTTAACATTAATCTTATGCAATTTGTGCGCAAAAAAGCTATCTTTGTAGCAATTTCAATGATTATCAACACGTAAAACAGACTTTTAGAATATAGATTATGAGTGCGATTATTGCTATTATCCCGATTGTTTTGCTCTTCGTTCTGATGTTAGGATTGAAGATGGCAGGACACAAGAGTGCTTTCATTACGTTGCTTGTTACCATTGCGCTGGCACTTTTCGTTGCGCCTGCTATGGGCTTTGTGCCGAAAGACTTCACGTTTGCGGGCGTGGGTTGGGCTGTTGTGGAAGGCGTGCTGAAAGCGGTGTTCCCTATTCTCATCATCATCTTGATGGCGATTTTCAGTTACAACGTATTGGTGGAGAGCAAGGAAATTGAAGTGATAAAGAACCAGTTTACATCTTTTTCCGACGACAAGGGCGTAACGGTGCTTATGCTCGTGTGGGGCTTTGGCGGACTGCTTGAAGGTATGGCAGGCTTCGGAACAGCGGTTGCCATTCCTGCAGCTATTCTTATTTCGTTAGGCTATAAGCCTGTATTCTCGGCTCTTGTGGCTCTGATAGCCAACACGGTGCCTACGGGATTTGGTGCCGTGGGCGTGCCTGTGATTACGCTTTGCAACGAGGTGGCAGCAGGAGGCGTGGCTTCGCCCGAACTCATACGCGAGGTTTCGACCTACTGCGTGGTGCAGCTTTCGCCATTGTTCATCATCTTGCCATTCATTATTCTGACGCTTACAAACCGCAATCGAAGTGCCATTGGGCGCAATTTGCTTATTTCGCTGTGGGTGGGCGGTGTCTCTTTGGCTACGCAATATGTTGTTGCAATGTCCCTCGGAGCCGAAACGCCTGCCATTATCGGCAGTGTGGCAGCCATTATAGCCTTGCTGGTTTACAGCAAACTCTTTGCACCGAAGAAGGATAATGGCAACGTGAAGCACTACACGGCAGCCGAAACCTTCCGTGCATGGAGCGTTTACTTCTTCATATTGCTGTTCATCTTGCTGTCGGGGCCACTGTTTCCCGACATCAACAGTTTCCTGAAGTCGCACCTTGTATCGCGTGTGGCATTGCCTATCTATGCCGACGGCACTACTTTCAACTTCGGTTGGATTAGCAACGCAGGACTTATGCTGCTCTTGGGAACCGTGATTGGCGGACTGATACAGGGCGTGTCGCCTCGCAAGCTTTTGGTTATCTTGGCTCGTACTATGGTAAACCTGCGCAAAACCGTCATTACCATCATCAGTTTGGTTTCTTTGGCATCGGTAATGAACTATGCAGGTATGATAGTTGTCATCGCTTCAGCCCTCGCAGCGGTTACGGGGCAGCTCTATCCTGTATTTGCGCCGCTCATCGGGGCTATCGGAACGTTTGTAACGGGCAGCGACACATCGTCCAACATCTTGTTTGCCAAACTGCAAGCCAACGTTGCCCACCAACTGAATTACAGCAATTCGGACTGGCTTGTGGCAGCAAACACCACGGGAGCAACGGGCGGCAAGATGATTTCGCCACAGAGCATAGCAATTGCAACAGCTGCCTGCGATATGCAGGGACGCGACGGAGAGATTTTGAAGGCTGCTATTCCGTATGCCATTGCATACATTGCGATAGGCGGATTGATGGTGCTCTTGGCTGCCTGATGCACACCGCAACGACACAGAATCACGCACTGGAAGAAGAGCATTATACACGCCGACCTAATAACACAAAAAAAGACAGACATCAGTCTTTTTCAAATATGACGTCATATTCGCGCAAATATGACGTCATATTTGGCAGAAAATGACGTCATATTTTTCTGACCATCTACTTTGCAAGATGTTTTTAAGGTTTATACTATAATAAGTAATGTGTAAATACTTGCTATTCTGCCAACAAATACGTACCTTTGCACGCTGAAAAAACAAGAAGGAAAGTTAATGAAAAAACTCTATATAGAGACATACGGCTGCCAGATGAATGTGGCAGACTCGGAAGTTGTTGCTTCCGTTATGAAGATGGCAGGATACGATGTGTGTGAGAACGAAGACGAGGCTGACGCTATTTTCCTCAATACTTGCTCCATACGAGAAAACGCAGAAAACAAGATTTACAACCGTTTGGAAACTCTTTACGCCGAAAAGAAGAAGGGCAGAGAGGTAATTCTCGGTGTGTTGGGGTGTATGGCAGAGCGTGTTCGCAAGGATTTGATTGACAATCACCACGCCAATCTTGTATGCGGTCCCGACTCGTATCTGAACTTGCCCGAGATGATAGCACGCTGCGAAAACGGACACAGCGCAATGGACGTAGACCTTTCTACCACCGAAACCTACCGCGACATCGTGCCACAGCGCATTGGTGGCAACCGTGTATCGGGCTTCGTGAGCATTATGCGTGGCTGCAACAACTTCTGCCACTATTGCATCGTGCCGTTTACACGAGGCAGGGAACGCTCGCGCGACGTGGAAAGCATATTGCGCGAGGTGAAAGACCTGCACGACAGAGGTTTCAAGGAGGTTACACTGTTAGGTCAGAACGTAAATTCCTACGGACTACTGCCAAACGGAAAACGCTTGGAAAACGGAACATCGTTTGCCGAACTGCTGCGCAAGGTGGCACAAAGCGTGCCCGATATGCGTGTGCGCTTCTCTACTTCCAATCCCGAAGATATGACGGAGGATATTCTGCACGCAGTAGCCGATGAGCCGAACCTCTGCAACCATATCCATTTCCCTGCACAAAGCGGCAGCAACACCGTGCTGAAGAATATGAACCGTAAGTACACTCGTGAAGACTACTTGGAGAAAGTGGCAGCCATTCGCCGAATTATTCCGAACTGCGGACTCACAACCGACATCTTTGTGGGCTACCACAACGAAACGTTGGAAGACCAAGAACTCACACTATCGCTGGTTCGTGAATGCCAATTTGACTCTGCCTTTATGTTCAAATATTCAGAACGGCCCGGAACCTACGCAGCAAAGCATTTGCCCGACAACATTTCGGAAGAGGAAAAGGTACGCCGTCTGAATGAACTCATAAAACTTCAGACCGAGATTTCGGCTATTCAGAACAAGAAAGACGAAGGAAAAGAGTTCGACGTGCTAATTGAACGCTTCAGCAAACGCAGCCGAGAGCAGCTTATGGGACGCACCGAGCAAAACAAAGCCGTCATTATTCCACGCGGCAACCACCATATAGGCGACACCGTACGAGTGCGCATAACAGGCTCAAGTTCGGCTACGCTCATTGGAGAAGTAGTGGAATAAGGTTGCAGGTCTTCACTTAAACGTACAACTTTGTAAGTTATGAAAGAGTTTCTCCAAATATTGCGCAGGTTTGTTCCACCTTATAAGAAGTATCTTGTATGGTCGGTGGTCTTCAATATCCTGTCTGCTTTACTGAACATCTTTTCGTTTGCAGCACTCATTCCGTTGCTCCAGATACTGTTTAAAGTAAACACAGGCATCAAGACAACGCAGGTTATGGCGTGGAGCGACGGCTCTTTTAAAGATGTTTTGGCAAACAATGCCGACTACTACACGCAAATGTTCATCGCAGATTGGGGACCAACGACGACATTGCTTATCATCGGCTTGATAATGGGCTTTATGACTTTCCTGAAAACAGGTGCCTATTTCCTGTCTTCAGCTTCCATTATTCCAGTCAGAACGGGTGTCGTCCGCGACATTCGTAATCAGCTTTACCAAAAGATAACATCGCTTTCGCTTGGCTTTTTCAGCGAAGAGAGAAAGGGAGATATTATTGCAAGAATGAGCGGTGATGTGCAGGAAGTAGACACTTCCGTAATGTCTTCGCTCGATTTGCTGTTCAAAAATCCAATCCTCGTATTGATTTACTTCATTACTTTGATGGTTATTTCGTGGCAACTGACGATATTCACCCTGCTTTTCGTTCCTCTCTTTGCTTCGTTTATGGGCATTGTGGGCAGGAAATTAAAGCAAAGCAGCATTACGGCACAAGCTCTTTGGAGCGATACGATGAGTCAGGTGGAAGAGACTTTGGGCGGTTTGCGCATCATCAAGGCTTTCTGTGCGGAGGGTATGATGAACCAAAGGTTTCATAAAATAAACTCTATGTACCGCAACGACATTATGCGCGTGAACATTCGACAGCAGATGGCGCACCCCATGAGCGAATTTCTTGGCACCATTATGATTATCGTTGTGCTGTGGTTTGGCGGTACGCTCGTATTGGGAGAGTCTCCTGTCATCAGTGGTCCAACCTTTATTTACTATCTTGTTATTCTATATAGTATTCTCAATCCGCTGAAAGAAATATCAAAAGCGGGCTACAACATCGCAAAAGGATTGGCTTCGATGGAGCGAATCGATAAGATATTGATGGCAGAAAACAGCATTAAAGAAGTGGAACAACCCAAGCATATTGAGGCTTTCAACCACCAAATAGAGTTCCGTAACGTCAGTTTTGCATACGATACGATTACAAAAGAAGACGGCACAACAGAACCAAAATGGGTTTTGCGTAACATTAATTTGATTATTCCGAAAGGCAAAACCATTGCACTTGTTGGACAAAGTGGTAGCGGAAAGTCTACATTGCTCGACCTTATCCCTCGCTATTACGATGTGCAAGAAGGCGAAATACTGATTGACGGTATCAATATAAAAGAACTCGGACTACACGATTTGCGCCACCTTATCGGCAATGTGAACCAAGAAGCCATTCTTTTTAACGATACATTCAAGAACAACATCTCTTTCGGAGTGGCGGCTGACGACAACGGAATCGTTGAGGCTGCGAAGATAGCAAACGCCCACGACTTTATTTCGCAAACTGAAAAAAGCTACGAAACAAACATTGGCGACCGCGGTGGCAGACTGTCTGGCGGACAACGGCAGCGTGTCAGCATTGCTCGCGCCATTCTAAAGAACCCCCCTATCCTTATTCTTGACGAGGCAACGTCGGCTCTCGACACCGAAAGCGAACGCCTGGTGCAAGACGCGCTCTACAAATTAATGAAGACGCGCACCACAATTGCAGTGGCACACCGCCTTTCGACCATTAAGAACTCCGATGAAATATGCGTTATGCACGAAGGTGAAATCGTGGAAAGAGGTACACACGACGAGTTAATGCAGCTCAACGGATATTACAAGAAGCTGCACGATATGCAAGAAATATAATTCAATGACAGCATCAAACAAGAAAAGTATGCCAACACAACATTTACAACCATTGTTCTCTTTGGTTGCAAATGTCGTGTTGGCATATTTGGTTTATCTCGTTGCCCGCGTGGCTTACCTGCTTGAAAACTATTCTTTCTTTAAAGAGGGGCTGAACTTTGGGCATTTGATGAGAATGTTCCGAGGCGGCTTAATGTTCGACACCACAGCCCTTGTGTACAGCAACGCACTTTACATTCTGCTGATGCTGTTCCCACTTTGGCTAAAAGAAACAGACGCTTATCATCGTTTCTGCCGTTGGTTGTTCGTCGTCGTGAATGCCATTGGCTTGTTCTTAAACCTCTGCGACGCCGTCTACTTCCCCTTTACGTTGCGCCGAACCACAACAAGTGTATTCCGAGAGTTCGACAACGAGAACAACTTAGGAGGTATTTTCACCACAGAAGTTTTAAACCATTGGTATTTCGTTCTGCTTTTCATAATCGTAACGTGGGGTATGTACAAGCTTTACAGAATGCCAAAGAGCAACACTTCCAACTTCAATACGCCTCAAAAGAAGTGGCAATTTGCAGGAATCAACTTCCTATCGTTGGCACTTGCCGCTGTCATTTGTGTGGGCGGAGCACGTGGCGGACTGCAAAGCGGAGTGCGTCCTATTACGATTAGCAATGCCAACGAATATGTGAAACGCCCCATCGAGTGCGCTTTGGTACTGAATACGCCTTTCGCACTGATGCGAACCATCGGTAAAAGCATTTTCAAAGTGCCCGAAACCTTTGCTTCTCTCGATGCATCTGCAAAGTTTTTCACCCCCATTCATACGCCTAATACGGAAGTAAAAGCCAACAAAAAGAATGTTGTCATACTGATTGTTGAAAGTTTTGGGCGCGAATATATCGGTGCTTACAACACACAACTCGAAGGCGGACGCTACAAAGGCTATACGCCAAACGTAGATAAACTTATCAAAGAAAGCACCGTTTTTGAGTATTCGTATGCCAATGGGCACAAAAGCATCGATGGAATGCCTTCTTCCTTGTGCGGCATTCCGATGTTCATAGAACCTTTCATACTGACTCCTGCCTCTATGAACGATTACACAGGCATTCCTGGACATCTTTCAAAGTGGGGCTATCAAACAGCTTTCTTCCACGGAGCCAACCGTGGCTCGATGGGTTTCCTTGCCTTTGCCAACAAGATAGGCTTCCAAAAATACTATGGCAGACAGGATTATGCACAGGACAAACGCTTCGGCGGCGATGCCGACTTCGATGGAAATTGGGGCATTTGGGACGAACCTTTCCTGCAATACTATTGCGCAAAGATGGGCGAAATGAAGCAACCGTTTATGACGGCTTTGTTTACAGTCTCAAGTCATCACCCCTTTGTCGTGCCAGACAAATACAAAGACCAATTCAAAGAAGGGCAACTGCCTATCCACAAGTGCATTCGTTACACAGATATGGCTATCGGCCGTTTCTTTGAAAGTGCCCGAAAACAACCTTGGTTCAAGAATACTATCTTTATATTGGTAAGCGACCACACCAACCAAAGCAACCACCAACAATACAAAACCGACATTGGCGAGTTCAGCGCACCCTTCATTCTCTACGACCCATCGGGCGAAATAAAACCCGGAAAGCGTGCTGGCATCGCACAGCAAACAGACATTATGCCGACCGTCTTCGGCATTTTAGGCTACAACAAACCTTATCTCTCGTTTGGTTGCGACCTTCTCAAAACGCCACCGCAGCAGACTTATGCGCTCAACTATATCAACGGAGTGTACCAATACACGAAGAACGGCTACACAATGCAGTTCGATGGCAACCGAGTAACAGGCATTTATAGTCTGAAAGACCTGCTTATGCAGCACAATCTCGTAGGTAAAATACCCGAACAAGCACAGATGGAACGCGAATTAAAGGCAATTATTTATCAGTATATGTACCGTATGGTAAACAATAAACTTAGGTAAGCACTGTATTGATGGGGATTTTCCACAAGAAACCTATACTGTGTAAAGAAGCATCATTAAACTCTATGGATTATATAAGAACAAGGCAGATAAAGTAATCTTTATCTGCCTTGTTCTTTTTAATAGCTCCTCTAATTTGTAAAGATAATTCTCTTAAAAAATGATAACTGCGCTTTGACATTGCGAAAGCGGCTGTTTTGCGCTGCAAAACCTACGCTTTTACCGTGTAAAACAGCCGCTTTTGGAACGCAAAACAATAGGTTTTGCAATACACTGATGGATAGAGAGTTACGCAATAGTTATATTTGTGAAAAATGTTTACATGCCTATTGCTTTCTTCTCGTTCATAAAATAACGTAAATTAGGTGTAAGAATCACCCTTGTTGGCGGATTGGCAACTGTGCATAAGCGTTTTATTGGTTCAACCAGTTTTACGCTTGCTGAGCACCAAAATAAGCACTGCGGCAATGATAAGCACAAAGCCAACAACGACAGGAAGTGTGAGCAGTTCGCCGAAAAGAAGTATGCCCACGCACATAGCTGTCATAGGTTCGAATACTCCAAGCACAGCTGCCATGGTGCTGCTTATCTGCTTTAGCGAGATAATAAGCGTTACGTTGCTTATGGCAGTGGGTACCAAGCCCAATAAAAACAAATTGATGAGCTGACTATGAGTTTCTATCGGGTCTATACGCCCTCGTGTAAAGGTGCCATAGAGTGCCAGAATGAGCATCGCAAAGAAAAATATGTAGAACGTAAGCTTGAGCGATGGCATCTCACGGATACGCATTCGGGGGAAAGCTACCATATAAACAGCATAGAGAAAACCCGAAGCGAGGAGCAAGAACAAACCTGTAAAGCCGTTCATACTGCCTCCACCGTCGAGTATTCCTGAAAGAAAGAACACGCCAGTAACCGCTATGGCAATGGAGATTGCTGTAGTTGTCGATAGTCGTTCGTGCAGAAACACCACCGAGAGCAGGCAAGTCCATACGGGATAAGAGAATAATAGCGTGGTAGCAATGCCGCTTGCCATGTAGTTATAGCCCTCGATAAGGGTGATAGACGATGCCGCGTACACAGAAGAAAGAAACAATATGCGCAAGAAATCGCCAAAAGCAAGCCACATTCGGGTGCGGTGAAACATAAGCATACCTAACATAGCGAGGCAGCCAAAAGCGTAACGATAAATCAAAACGGACGTGGAATGCATACCTGTGGCAAGCACGGGAACGGCGAACAGGGGGATTAGTCCAAACGTAATGCCCGAGATACTGGCATTGAAAAAGCCTTTTATTGTAGATGACATCTAATGATTTGTTATAATGGAGATATGCGGCAGTTTGCCATAGTGCTTTCGTCTTGGCATAGCACTGATTTTCTTAACTCCTTAATGGTGCGTGTATGCTATTTTACTTTTTGTGTATATCGTAAGCCAACACCTGCCTATAGGTCGTGTCAGGCATTGGGATAAGTGTTAGAAATGCTCGATAATATTGTATCTTTGCATCATTTTGCGTGTGCAAAGTTATGAAGATGCTTTGCAATAACCTTGAAACGAGTGCTTGATTTTGGTATTATTAATGGCAAAGAAGCGGAATAAGGTGAAGAAAAACAGAAAAAATGGAGCTTACAAAGATAAATAATAGAATTTATGAAAATAAAATAAGGTTATATCAAAGCAAATAAGTACATTTGCAGTCGTATACTTTTGTTTGACAACGTACAAGGTAAGCGCGCCTATGCATACGTATTAACAAACAGAAAAACAGATGAATATCAAGAACAAAATACTTTACGGAATGGCATACGGCTTTTGGTTTATCCTCTCGCTGTTGCCATTCCGTTTTCTTTTTTTATTGTCCGACTGCCTCTACTTCCTTGTTTCAAAGGTGGTGAAATATCGCCATAAGGTTATTTGGAAGAACCTGAAAGAGAGCTTTCCCAATAAAACAGAAGCCGAATTGCGCACCATTGAAAAAGGCTTTTACCATTGGTTCTGCGATTATATCGTAGAAACCATCAAGCTAATGACGATGTCGCCCGATGCCCTGCGCAAGCGAATGAAGTTCACGGGTATGGAGAAATTCAACGAAGTGCTGAACAACGGCGGTTCGTGTGCCGTGTACTTGGGGCACTATTGCAACTGGGAATGGATAACCTCGCTGCCCTATTGGATTCCCGAACACGCACAATGCTGCGAACTCTACCACCCCTTAGAGAACGAACCATTAGACCATTTGTTCAAGAAAGTGCGCGAACGACAAAACGCTCTCTGCATTCCGATGCAGGAATCGCTACGCAAAATCATCGGTTTCAAGCGCAACAGCAAGTCGCTCGTTGTAGGTTACATTGCCGACCAGACGCCGCTTTGGTGGAACATACACCATTGGATAGACTTTCTGCATCACGATACGCCTGTGCTCACAGGTGCCGAACGCATTGTCCGACACACCAACCAAGTCTGCTTCTACGGCTATATGCGCCGCCCAAAGCGTGGCTACTATGAGTGCGAAATGCAGCTTATGACCGAAACACCTACCGAAACAGCCGAGTTTGAGATTACCGATACCTACTTCCGAATGCTCGAAGAAAACATAAAGAACGCTCCCGCCTACTACCTATGGAGCCACAACCGCTGGAAAAGAACTCGCGAAGAGTTCAACGAAAAGTGGGAAGTAGTAGACGGAAAAGTACTGAGAAAGAAACAAAAAGATTAATTTACATCATTTTAAAACAACAATGAACATACCACAAGCAAAGGACGAAAAACGCATAAGCCTTGAAGAGACGAAAGAAATGCAGCAAATTATCTTAGGCATACTGAAAGCCATTGATAAGGTTTGCCGCGAACACAACCTGCAATACTTCATGATTGCAGGCACAATGCTTGGAGCTGTGCGCCACCAAGGCTTCATTCCATGGGACGACGATGCCGATGTAGCCCTTCCACGCCACGACTACGAGGTGCTGTTGGCGCACGCCAACGAATGGTTGCCCGAAGAATACGAACTTGTAGACTACACGAAAGCAAACCATTACCCCTACCAATTCGCACGCATACAAGACAAGCGCACTACTTACATACTGCGTCGCAGCTTCAAATTCTTAGGCGGCATTCCCGTAGACATTTTCCCTATCGACGGAATGACAGAGAACAAACTTGCCCGTAAGTACCATTATCTACGCTACGACTTCGTGAACAAGTTCCTCTACTACTCGCAGCGCGACCCTTACAAGCACGGAAAAGGCATTGGCTGCCTGTTCTACAAAACCCTGCAAAAGATACTTTCACCACAGAAAATACATAGGGTGCTCACCAAAATACAGTCGGAATACTCGTATTCGGACAGCAAATTGGCAGCCGACCACGACAATCGCCCCGAACGAGGCATACTCCCCAAGGAGGTCTATGGTACGCCTACGCCCATTATGTTTGAAGGAGTAGAACTTATGGGAGTAGCCCAACCTGATGCCTACCTTTCTTATTGTTATGGCAACTATATGGAAATACCCAAGGAAATACCGCCACAGAATTTCCGCTATATGGATATGAAGTCGCCCTACAAAGACTATAAAGGTTCTGTTTCGATGAAGAAAGCGTAAATCTATGCTCGTTTTGCTTCATCGTTATTATGATTCAACACAACTTTAATATTATAAAAGAGAATGCGGGATTGTCCTTCGATGGGCAGTCCCGCATTGTATTTTAAAGCAAGTTTTCCGATGCAGCAATGGCAGTTTATCACACTTATTTTGTAAAGATAATTCTCTTAAAAAGTGATAACTGCGCTTTGACGTTGCGAAA
>ERZ772940.148-NODE-148-length-38777-cov-5.42999_pt1 | contig 38777 bp, 33 predicted proteins | sample MGYA00511682_ERZ772940 | MGnify/ENA primary metagenome ERZ772940 (study PRJEB29015, sample SAMEA2737922) | human oral metagenome | biome: human oral; feature: human-associated habitat; material: dental | place: China | collected 2031 ... | reverse complement strand
GTATTTTGATACTAGTTCAAATTGATTATCTGTAATTCTATTAATCATGATTGCCTCATCTGCATTTTTCTATCCTTCTATTTTACCATAAATTTACTTTTCAGACTCTACTCTAGGTTGATAAGAGCGAGTATTTCATGTTACATTTTCTTACATAAAATTCATAAAATTTGCCTTTTCACCTTTTTTCTGGTATAATGGAAAAATATTCGGAAAAGGAGACTAAAAATGAAGAAAAAAATACTAGCATATTTGCTCATTTTATTTCCCATTTTCTCACTAGGTATGGCAAAAGCTGATACTGTTAAGATTGTGTCTGATACAGCTTACGCACCTTTTGAGTTTAAAGATTCAGATCAAACCTATAAAGGGATTGATGTTGACATTATCAATAAAGTCGCAGAAATCAAAGGATGGAATATCCAAATGTCTTATCCTGGCTTTGATGCAGCTGTAAATGCAGTGCAGTCAGGTCAGGCAGATGCCATTATGGCAGGTATGACAAAAACAAAAGAACGTGAAAATGTCTTTACCATGTCTGATACCTATTATGATACAAAAGTTGTCATTGCTACCACAAAGGCGAATAAAATCACCAAATATGAGGAACTTAGCGGGAAAACAGTTGGAGTTAAGAACGGAACTGCCGCTCAACGTTTCCTCGAAAGTATCAAAGATAAATACGGTTTCTCTATCAAAACCTTTGATACAGGTGATTTGATGAATAACAGTCTAAGTGCTGGTGCTGTAAATGCCATCATGGATGATAAACCTGTTATTGAGTATGCGATTAACCAAGGACAAGATCTCAGCATCAATATGGATGGCGAGGCTGTTGGAAGCTTTGCTTTTGGTGTCAAGAAAGGGAGCAAGTATGAACACTTGGTTACCGAGTTTAACGAAGCCCTAGTACAAATGAAGAAGGATGGTAGCTTGGAGCAAATCATCCAAAAATGGACAGCTTCTAAAACTACGGCAAGCCCAACAACTACTGCTGCTGGACAAAAAGCTACTCCTGTGAAAAACAAGTACATTATTGCCAGTGACTCATCTTTCGCCCCATTCGTCTTTCAAAATTCAAGCAATCAATACACCGGTATTGATATGGATCTTATCAAGGCCATTGCCAAAGATCAAGGTTTTGAAATTGAGATTACCAACCCAGGATTTGACGCAGCCATTAGTGCTGTTCAAGCAGGACAAGCAGATGGTATCATTGCTGGTATGTCTGTAACAGATGCTCGTAAGGAAACCTTCGACTTCTCAGAATCATACTACACAGCAAATACGATTCTCGGTGTGAAAGAATCAAGCACAATTGCTTCTTATGAAGACCTCAAGGATAGAACTGTCGGTGTTAAAAACGGGACTGCTTCCCAAACATTCCTTACTGAAAATCAAAGCAAATACGGCTATAAGATTAAAACTTTTGCAGATGGCGCTTCTATGTATGACAGTCTGAATACTGGATCTGTTGATGCCGTGATGGATGATGAGCCAGTTCTCAAATATTCTATCAGCCAAGGGCAAAAATTGAAAACACCAATCGCTGGAACTCCAATCGGTGAAACAGCCTTTGCGGTTAAAAAAGGAACAAACCCTGAATTGATCCAGATGTTCAATAATGGACTTGCGAATCTTAAAGCTAACGGAGAATTCCAAAAGATTCTTGACAAGTATCTAGCTAGCGAAACTTCAACTGACTCTACAAGTACGGTTGACGAAACTACTATCTGGGGCTTGCTTCAAAACAACTACAAACAACTTCTTAGTGGACTTGGAATCACCCTTGCCTTAGCGCTTATTTCATTTGCAATTGCCATTGTCATCGGTATTATCTTTGGTATGTTTAGTGTTAGCCCATACAAATCTCTTCGTCTAATCTCTGAGATTTTCGTTGACGTTATTCGTGGTATTCCTTTGATGATTCTTGCAGCCTTCATCTTCTGGGGTATTCCAAACTTCATCGAGTCGATTACAGGCCAACAAAGTCCAATCAATGACTTTGTAGCTGGTACTATTGCTCTCTCACTTAATGCAGCTGCTTATATCGCTGAAATCGTTCGTGGTGGGATTCAAGCTGTTCCAGTTGGGCAAATGGAAGCCAGCCGCAGTCTTGGTATCTCTTATGGAAAAACCATGCGTAAGATTATCTTGCCACAAGCGACTAAATTGATGTTGCCAAACTTTGTCAACCAATTCGTTATCGCTCTTAAAGATACAACCATCGTATCTGCTATCGGTTTGGTGGAACTTTTCCAAACTGGTAAGATTATCATCGCCCGTAACTACCAAAGTTTCAAGATGTATGCAATCCTTGCTATCTTCTATCTTGTAATTATCACGCTTTTGACTAGACTAGCGAAACGCTTAGAAAAGAGGATTCGTTAATGGCAAAACTAAAAATTGATGTAAATGATTTGCATAAGTATTATGGAAAAAATGAAGTTTTAAAAGGCATTACTACTAAATTCTATGAAGGAGATGTTGTCTGTATCATCGGTCCTTCTGGTTCTGGTAAATCCACTTTCCTCCGCAGCCTTAACCTTCTCGAGGAGGTAACGAGTGGTCACATCACTGTGAATGGTTATGATTTGACTGACAAATCAACCAATGTCGACCATGTTCGTGAGAACGTAGGAATGGTTTTCCAACATTTCAACCTCTTCCCTCACATGTCCGTTCTAGAGAATATCACTTTTGCTCCTATTGAACACAAACGGATGACCAAAGAAGAAGCCGAGAAATTAGGGATGGAGTTGCTTGAAAAGGTTGGACTAGCAGATAAAGCTAGTGCCAACCCAGATAGCCTATCAGGTGGTCAGAAACAACGTGTGGCCATCGCTCGTGGACTTGCCATGAATCCAGACATCATGCTCTTTGATGAGCCAACTTCCGCTCTTGACCCTGAGATGGTCGGAGATGTACTAAACGTTATGAAGGAATTGGCGGAACAAGGCATGACCATGATCATCGTCACCCACGAGATGGGATTTGCGCGTCAGGTGGCCAACCGTGTTATCTTCACAGCCGACGGAGAATTTCTAGAAGATGGGACACCAGATCAAATCTTTGATAACCCGCAACACCCTCGTCTAAAAGAGTTCTTGGACAAGGTCTTAAATGTATAAAACAAAACTGTAAGGTTCTCCTTACAGTTTTTTAATTGCGTATTGGATTTTTGATTTTTTTGAAAATTATGATAAAATAAAAACTATGATAATGAGGAAATCTCATCCCTAGTCCAACTAGGAAAAAATATAGAAATTAGGTAGCTAGATGTCATCAAAGGTTATTGTTACAATTTTCGGTGCGAGTGGAGATTTAGCTAAACGCAAACTCTACCCTTCCCTTTTCAGACTCTATAAATCAGGCAATCTCTCTGAGCATTTTGCTGTTATCGGAACAGCTCGTAGACCTTGGAGTAAGGAATATTTTGAATCTGTAGTTGTCGAGTCCATCCTTGATTTGGCAGATAGTACCGAGCAAGCCCAAGAATTTGCTAGCCACTTCTACTATCAAAGCCATGATGTGAATGATACGGAACATTACATTGCTTTGCGTCAATTACAAGCTGAGCTTAACGAAAAATACCAAGCTGAACACAATAAGCTCTTCTTCTTGTCTATGGCACCTCAGTTCTTTGGAACTATTGCCAAGCACCTCAAATCTGAAAACATTGTAGATGGCAAAGGTTTTGAGCGCTTAATCGTTGAGAAACCATTTGGTACAGACTACGAAACAGCTAGCAAACTCAATGAAGATCTCCTTGCGGCATTTGATGAGGAGCAAATCTACCGTATCGACCATTACCTAGGTAAAGAGATGATTCAGAGTATCTTTGCTGTTCGTTTTGCCAACATGATCTTTGAGAATGTTTGGAATCGCGAACACATCGATAATGTTCAGATTACCTTTGCGGAACGCTTAGGTGTTGAAGAACGCGGTGGCTACTATGATCAATCTGGTGCCCTTCGTGATATGGTGCAAAATCATACTCTTCAACTCCTCTCTCTTCTAGCCATGGACAAACCAGCTAGCTTTACAAAGGATGAGATTCGTGCTGAAAAGATAAAGGTCTTTAAAAACCTCTATCATCCAACTGAGGAAGAATTGAAAGAACAGTTTATTCGTGGTCAATATCGCTCTGGTAAAATCGATGGCATGAAATACATTTCCTATCGAAGCGAACCAAATGTCGATCCTGAATCCACAACAGAAACCTTTGCATCTGGTGCCTTCTTTGTAGACAGCGATCGTTTCCGTGGTGTTCCCTTCTTCTTCCGTACAGGGAAACGTCTGACTGAAAAAGGGACTCATGTCAATATCGTCTTTAAGCAAATGGACTCTATCTTTGGAGAACCATTAGCACCAAATATCTTGACCATCTATATCCAACCAACTGAAGGCTTCTCTCTCAGCCTAAATGGGAAGCAAGTCGGAGAAGAATTTAACCTAGCACCAAGCTCTCTGGATTACCGTACAGATGCTACTGCTACTGGAGCCTCACCAGATCCATACGAGAAATTAATCTACGATGTTCTGAACAACAACTCAACCAACTTTAGCCACTGGGATGAGGTAAGTGCTTCTTGGAAATTGATTGACCGTATCGAAGAGCTCTGGGCAGAAAACGGTGCCCCACTCTACGATTATAAAGCTGGAAGCATGGGACCACAAGCTAGCTTTGACTTACTTGAGAAGTATGGAGCCAAATGGACTTGGCAACCAGATATCGCCTATCGTGAAGATGGCCGTTTAGAATAGCAAAAATATCCTGCAAGATTGACTTGCAGGATATTTATTTTGTATTAAATCAAGCCTTCTAAGAGACCTTTCATAAAGTTTTCAGAGTTAAATTCTCCGATATCATCGATTTTTTCACCGAAACCAATCAATTTTACAGGGATATTGAGTTCTTCGCGGATAGCCAGAACAACACCACCTCGGGCAGTCCCATCAATTTTAGTCAAAACAATTCCTGTCAATGGAGTTATCTTAGAAAATTCCTTAGCTTGTACCAAGGCATTCTGTCCAGTTGAAGCATCAAGGGCAAGGAAGGTTTCATGTGGTGCCTCTGGAACGACACGTTTGATAATACGACCAATTTTTTCCAACTCAGCCATGAGGTTGTCCTTGTTTTGCAGACGGCCTGCTGTATCAATCATAAGGATATCAATTCCTTCTGCTACAGCACGTTCCATCCCATCAAAGACCACACTTGCTGGATCAGCCTTTTCAGGCCCCGTCACAACAGGAACATCCACACGACGGCCCCATTCTGCTAGCTGGGCAACGGCGCCAGCACGGAAGGTATCTGCCGCAACCAACATGACTTTCTTGCCAGCTTGTTTGTAGCGATGAGCCAATTTCCCGATAGAAGTTGTTTTCCCAACACCATTGACTCCGACAAAGAGCATGACTGTCAAACCATCTTGGAAATGGATTTGTTCATCGTAGTTGCCATCCTTCTCATAGAGCTCGACCAATTTCTCGATAATGACACGACGGAGCGCGTCAGGCTTCTTAGCATTTTCGAGTTTAGCTTCATAGCGTAGTTCTTCTGTTAGGTTGGAAGCGACTTGCACACCGACGTCGCTCATGATGAGCAGTTCTTCCAATTCCTCGAAGAATTCTTCATCGACAGATCGGAAGTTGGCAAAGAAGGCATTCAAACGAGCTCCGAATCCCGTACGGGTTTTCTTGAGACTGCGGTCATATTTTTCCTGAACGGTTTCTTCAACCTGAGGAAGTTCTTCTTCTACAACTTCAGACGTTAGTTCTTCTTCAGTTTCTAGAGATTCTTGGCTCTCTACTCCTAGAACTTCTTCTGTCTCTTGGATTTGCTCCAATTCATCAGCTTCTAACTCAGGCTCCTCTTGGTCTGTTTTCTCGACTGCTTCTAGTTCAATGGCCTCATCTGTCGAGACCTGTGAAATTTCTTCTTGAGCAAGTGTTTCTTCCACTTTGTCTCTTGCTGTCTCTTCCTGAGAAGTTTCTTCGACTGCCGTTTTGGTTTCTTCAACCTCTTCTGACAAATCAAGATTTTCCAGAGCTTCTTTTACAACATCTTCAATTTTCGGCTCTTCTTTTTTTCCGAATAGACGGTCAAATAATCCCATATTCTAGTTCTCCTTTAGCACGTATTCTTCGATAGCCCAGGCAACGGCTTCCTCGTCGTTGGTCATCGGGGTAATCACATTGGCAACTTCCTTAACAGCAGGAACTGCATTTTGCATGGCAACTCCCAGACCTGCCCACTCAATCATGGAAAGGTCATTGGCCTCGTCGCCACAAGCCATGACTTGACTTTGATCGATTCCTAAGTGTTTAATTAATTTCGCTAAACCTGTTGCCTTGTGGACATTTTTCGGCGACCATTCCAATAAGAGTTCACGCGATTTGAAGATTTCATATTGGTCAAACAATTCAGGAGAAATCTGTTGAATCGCTGCATCCAAAGGTTCTTGGGCAAAGGCGGTCACACATTTATTATACGTCATCTGACTAGATAGATCCTCAAAAGCGACAGGTACGAAAGTCAGGGCTGGGTTGAACTTAGCATAGAGACTTTCTTGGTCAGACTGGATTTGATAGACGGTTCCTTCTGAAATGGCATCTAACGGAAGTCCGAGTTTTTCAGTTTCCTCATACAATCGTGCCACATCGTCGATTGAAAAGACTGTTTTATCGAGAATCTCTCCTGTATTTTTCTGTACCAAACCACCATTAAAGGTGATGGTGTACTCATCCTCCTGACCGTCAGTCCCTAGCTCATGGAGAAAGAAATCCATAGCCTTTAGAGGACGACCCGTTGTCAGTACGACCTTAATGCCACGATCACGCGCAGCTTTGAGGACCGCCTTGGTACGATCTGTTAGCTTTTTATCCGTTGTCAGCAAGGTTCCATCTAAGTCCAATGCAATCAATTTAATATCTGCCATTACAAGCCCTCCATATAAGCCATCACTGATTGGTCCTTATGGTGGCCAATCACTGCTTCTGCTAATTCTAAAATCTCTGGTCGCGCATTTTCAGGAGCGATTGGATGCCCCACAACCTGCATCATGTGAAGGTCATTGAGATTATCGCCAAACGCCATAACCTGATCCATGGTCAGACCAAGTTTTTTTGCCAGCTCAACAATAGCCACACCCTTATCAACGTAGTCCAAGACAATATCAATGGATTCAAAACCAGTTGTCATGGCTTTTACACCAGGAACATTCTCGTTGACCCAGGCCTCTCCAGCTTCTATCGTATCTTCTGTAAAGTTAGTGGTAAATTTAAAAATCTCATCCGTGATCTCTTCTAAACTCGCTACTTTTTGAATGTTTTCATTGTAGTGACGGCTAAACATCAGATAGGTCTCATCCACTGTATCCAAAACATAACAAGCTTTTTTCCCAGTCAAGAGCATTTTACTTTCATCAAAATAGGGTGATTTCTTTAAAGCTTCAAAAGTGCTTAAGTAAAAATCCCGAGACATAGTAGCCTCGTACATATCCTCGCCATGAAACTCAACATAGCTCCCATTTTCAGCTATAAAAATCACTTCATCACGCACATCCGCAAACAACTTTTTCAGGGACAGAATACCACGACCTGAAGCCACTGCAAAATAAATCCCCTTTTCCTTGTAGGAAACAAGTAAGTTTTTAAGGCGTTCCATATCAAACCGACCCTCTCCATCTAGAAAGGTACCATCCATATCGGTTGCTACAAGTTTAATCATAAAATCCTTCATTCTCCAATTGATAAATCTATCTTCTATTATACCATAGATAAGTTTAAAAAGTTCCAGTACAGTAGGATAGCACTACTTTTTCGGAGAAACTTCAAAGGGCCTAAAAATTAGAATCGTAGAACTTTTTTCAGATAGTTTAAAAAGTTTGTATTCCCCTACTCTTTTCTCTATAATGGAGAGAAAGGAGATGACTATGACAGAAATAAAACATGAAATTGATGCTAACTTTGCAGGCCGACTCAATATCCTACGCGCAGGTGTTCTGGGTGCCAATGATGGGATTATTTCCATCGCTGGAGTCGTTATCGGTGTTGCCAGTGCGACGAGCAATATCTGGATTATCTTTTTATCAGGATTGGCCGCTATCCTCGCTGGTGCTTTTTCTATGGCAGGTGGTGAATATGTCTCTGTATCCACTCAAAAAGACACAGAAGAAGCCGCTGTCGCTAGAGAGCAATTACTTTTAGATAAGGACATCGAATCTGCGAAACAATCCCTCTATGCTGCCTACCTTCAAAATGGTGAGTGTGAAACGTCAGCCCAACTCTTGACCAACAAGGCCTTTTTAAAAAATCCACTCAAAGCCTTGGTCGAAGAAAAGTATGGAATCGAGTATGAAGAGTTTACCAACCCTTGGCATGCTGCTATCTCTAGCTTTATTGCCTTTGTACTGGGAAGTCTTCCTCCTATGCTTTCCATCACCGTCTTTCCAAGTGACTATCGTATTCCTGCTACTGTTTTTATCGTGGCCCTTTCCCTTCTCGTCACCGGCTATACCAGTGCTAAACTAGGCAAGGCACCTACGAAAACTGCCATGATCCGCAACCTCTGTATCGGACTTCTCACCATGGGTGTAACCTTCCTCTTGGGACAACTCTTTAGCATTTAAGATAAAAGAAATACCTCGACAAGCATCGAGGTATCTTTTTTACATTTGCACAATCTTGCGATAGCTTCTTGAGGTAATCATAAAGATTAAGACATAGACGATGAGGAAGATAGCACAGATGGACAGAGTGACTGTCAACATCATGGTCGCATCTAGGACCCCAATGACTTTTAGGATGAGACTAAGCATATGATAGGCAAAGGCAAGGTGTAGGAAGGCAAAGAGCAATGGGAGGAAGAAAACAGTTAGGACCTGTTTATTAATGGTTTGCTTGATTTGCTTTTGATCGAGACCGACCTTTTGCAAAATGATAAAGCGTTCACGGTCTTCATAGCCTTCAGAGATTTGTTTGTAGTAGATGACGAGAACTGTTCCCACCATAAAGATGATGGAGAGGAAGATACCGATAAAGAAGGTCCCACCAAAGAAAGCACTCATCTGCGCACTACTATCAGCCAGATTGCTTCCGTAAATAAAGCTTCCTTCTTTGCTTGATTCTCTATTAAAATCATCAAGGAATTTTGAATAGTCATCTGCAAGTTTGAGTTGCTCTTCCTCACTAGCTGTTACATTCATACCACCATAGTATTGATTAAAAATGGAAGAATTAGGATGCTGGTCAAGAAAGGCTTTCAAGTCAGGAACAACCAGATAGTTATAGTCCGAAGTTAGAATATTGTACTGATTTGGGACATGTTCAAGAATAAAATCTTTTTTGATTTCTTCCTTTATTGTATAGGTCTGGTCATTTAGAGTCAGTTCTTTCTGTCCTTGAAGTTCTTTGTTTTTAGTAAACAATCCAACTTCCTTTCCTGAAAGTGCAAGTTTCTGACCCGTCATATTCTCGTAATCTTTTTGGTCAAAGACCACAAAAACGGTTTTCGGTTGAACACGATTTTGACCTTTCTCAAAAATGGTTAATTTCGTACCTTCTTGGTTTGCTACACCAAAGCTACTGTATGTAAGGACTTCTTTCTTTGTAACAGTCAATCCCTTATCACTAGCATACTGGTCTAGGAGTTTATTTATGTCTTCTTTTTCAACATTCTGCCCTGTAATTCCAAAATCATGTGGATTCATGACTTTCTTGAAAGTTTCAGAGCCTTTAAAGATACTCGTTGCAGCAGACATAGTCACCAAGACCATAGTTGAGAGAATAGCAATCGTCGCTAGACCAACAGCATTTTTCTTCATACGAAAAATGAGATTGGATACGGAAATCATGTTGTTAGGTTGGTAATAGTAACGCTTGTTTTTCTTCAAGATTTGTAGGAAAACTGTGATTCCTGCATTGAAGAGAAGATAAGTTCCCAAAATTACCAACAAGACTGCTACAAAGAAAATCAGAACAGCAGAAAGTGGATTTTCAACTGTCACTGCTAGGTAGTAACCCGCTCCCAAACTGATTAGACCTAGAATGGTTTGGAGACCTAAGAAACGTCCTTTTTTCTCACCACTGGCTTTCTCACGGGAGAGCTGAAGAGCATTCATGCGGGCGATACGAAAGGCATTGATAAAAATTAGACCTAGGAAGATAGCTCCAAAGACGATGAGAACTAGGATAAAGACAATTGGTTGGAAGGTTGAAACGAGCTCCACCTTCATTTTCATCAACTTCAGAAGAAGGGCAAAGATTAGCTTATCAAAGAGAGCTCCTAGGCCGAGACCAGCTGTCAGCGTTAAGGAACCAAAAATAAGAAGCTCCTTAAAAACCATACTGATCAAATGGCGCTTTTCAAGACCCAGCATACCATATATACCCAGCTCCTTGGAGCGGTTCTTCATGACAAAACTATTAGCATAAAGGACAATAATTCCAGAAGCGATGGTAACAACCACCATACCGAGAGCCAGGGTCATAGAGATAGTTTCTCCCCCTCGGATCTTACCAATGTTAGGATTAAGTGACAGTGAGTAAAAGAGATAGGTGATGGTCACTGCTAAGAGAACAGCAAGGGCAAAGGGATAGTAGAGTTTGCGGTTTTTAATCAAGTTAGATACCGCTAACTTATTGGTTAATCGGAACATACTAATTCACCTCGCTTGCCATAACAGTCAAAGTATCAGAGATTTCTTGGAACATCTGACGCTCTGTCTTGTCTCCACGGTAGATTTGGTTGTAAAGAATGCCGTCCTTGATAAAGAGAACGCGCTTGGCCCTGCTGGCTGCTGCGGTTGAGTGAGTTACCATAAGAATAGTTTGGCCACGCTCATTGATTTCATCAAAAACATCCAAAAGAGCTGCAGATGACTTGGAGTCAAGGGCTCCTGTTGGCTCATCCGCAAGGAGAATTTCAGGTTCAGTGATGATAGCGCGTGCTACTGCTACCCGCTGTTTTTGACCACCAGAGATCTCGTAAGGATACTTCTCTTGTAATTGGTTGATGCCTAAATTTTCAGCTGTCACTACCAATTTCTTCATCATCTCAGTGATGGGTCTCCTTGATAAAACTAGCGGAAGCAAGATATTGTCCTTAACAGACAAGGTATCTAGCAAGTTAAAGTCTTGGAAGACAAATCCTAACTTCTCACGACGGAAGCTGGAAGCCCGTGAGTTTTTAATAGTTGCTGTGTCTACTCCGTTCAAGTAAACTTGACCACGAGTTGGTTTATCCAGCATAGCTAGGATGTTGAGCAGGGTTGACTTCCCAGAACCAGACTCACCCATGATGGCAACGTAGTCACCCTTCTCTACGGTAAAGTGAATGTCTTTGAGTGCTTCTACTTGGTTGCCTTGGAAGCGTGTTTTGTAGATTTTTTGAACGTGTTTTACATCTAAAAGTGTCATGATTTTCTCCTTCTTAATATCCCATCAATTGAAACTGTGCTTGCATCATAGCGCATCCCAGTTGAACACGCTCGATATCTTTTTGACTTGGTTTTCTTGTTTTCTTTTGTAAAATTCTTTTCATGGTTTTGCTCCTTTGTTCTTTATGAGTCTAGTTTATCGCAAAAAAAGGTGGCCTGCCATAACCTAACCTTACAAAAGAGACTTTAATCTTACACTTTTGTAAGATTGAAGAATATCAAGCAATTTCACTATCAATATTTTACCATAAATGCAAAACAAGAAGAAAACCCTTGCGGATGCAAGGGTTAAAAGTTATTCATCTTTTTGATCTCGTCTAGAAATGATGAATTTATCAATGAAGAAAAAATGAAAAAGAAACAAAGGAATTGCTAAAATACAACCTTCTTCTGAAAAAATCCTGTTTCGTTATGTGGTATAAGTAATTATTGGTTGATAGAAAACTAGTAATCAAAATAAATAGAATCCAGAACACGTCCGTCCATTTATAGTTTTTAAAGTATTTCCTAAACATGCTACTGCCTTCTTTTCTCTTGTAGTAATGTAGCAAAACTTTTGTTATCGTAGATTTACCTCACCAAAACCAGCCATCATTGTCTTCAATGGCTTGGGCTTCCTTGCGTTTGCGTGGTCCTGTTCCGTACATTTCGGCTTCGATTTCTTCCTTAGTTGGCAGGATGGAGGCAAGAATGATGTAGATTATCACACCAATTCCAAAATTTGCTACGGTAAAAATGGCAAAGAGAAAGCGGACTAGGGTTACATCAAAATTCCACTTGTCTGATAGACCAGCTAAAACTCCTGACACCATACGATTTCGTCTCATTTTATAAAATTTTGTATTCATGATTGTTTCCTCTTTCGGTATTCTTACAAGTAGTATAGCATGAATCAGAACGATCAACATCAGTCCTTAGGCCGATTTATGATGACGAGTTTACCTCGACAAACCCCACAGCGATAGCGTTTGGTATCAATTCTTCTCTTACGCTGATAACTTTGCTGGCAAGATTGGCACTGATAGACTAGGTAGGCACTTTGAGATTGTGTTTTCAAGGGTGGTACATAGCGCAGTCCATCCACTTCTTTCAACAGTTCCTTAAAATCTCGGTCCTTATGGCGATAACCCTTTTTCTGAAAATAAAGGTGATAGTGACAGAGTTCATGGCGCACGATTTTGCGAAAGACTTCCAAACCTAGTTCCTGATAAACCTTGGGATTAAAATCCAAATGTCCATCCTTTGGGAAAAATCGTCCGCCTGTCGTTCGCAGACGAGAATTCCACTGGGCTTGGTGCGTGAAAGGTCTACCAAAGTCTTCGAGGGAAACAGACTGAACGTAGTCAGTTAGATTCATCTAGAGCGAGGAGCGACAGATTGACTTTTTCACGTTCAGTATCAATTTTCTTAACCCAAACCGTTACCAAATCACCTACTGACACCACTTGGCTGGGATGTTTGATAAATTTACGACTCATATGGGAAATATGAATCAAGCCGTCCTCGTGAATCCCGATATCAACGAAGGCACCGAAGTCAACGACATTACGCACCACACCCTCCAGCTTCTGGCCGACAACAAGATCCTTGATGTCCAGTACATCTTGACGGAGAACTGGAGCATCAAAAGAATCACGGAAATCTCGACCTGGTTTGAGAAGGTCTGCAATGATATCTTTAAGGGTTTCTGGGCCAAGATCCAGTTCTTGCGCCACTTCTCTTATTGAAAGGGACTTAAGTTTATTTTGTGCTTCTTCATTCAAATCCTTGATAGCCAAGCGTTTGAAGAGTTCCTTGAACGCAGCATAGTTCTCTGGGTGAACTCCAGTATTATCTAGGATATTGCTACTTTCAGGGATACGGAGGAAACCAGCAGCCTGCTCAAAGGCTTTAGCACCTAGACGAGGAACCTTCTTGATTTGAGCGCGTGAAGTGATCTTTCCTTCTTCTTCACGGTATTTGACGATATTTTCAGAGATGGTTTTATTGAGTCCAGCTACGTGGGAAAGAAGAGCTGGGCTGGCTGTATTGACATTGACACCGACTTGGTTGACCACGGTATCGACGACAAAGTCCAGACTCTCAGATAGTTTCTTCTGACTGACATCGTGTTGGTATTGGCCGACACCGATTGACTTAGGATCAATTTTGACCAATTCAGCAAGGGGATCTTGCAAACGACGGGCAATAGAGATAGCAGAGCGTTTTTCAACGGTTAATTCTGGAAACTCCTGACGAGCCAGTTCGCTGGCAGAATAGACAGAAGCACCACTTTCATTGACGATAACATAGCTGACTTCTGGAAAATCTTTCAGAACTTCCGCCACAAAGGCTTCACTCTCGCGACTGGCAGTCCCGTTTCCAATCGCAATAATTTCAACACCGAATTGAGCGATCAGGTCGGCTAAGTCTCGCTTGGCTTCTTCAATCTGACGAGCTGAGGCTGGTTTAACAGGATAGATGACTTGGGTCGTCAGCATTTTCCCCGTCGCATCAACAACGGCTAGCTTTGCACCTGTACGAAAGGCAGGGTCAAAGCCTAGAACCACGCGCCCTTTTAGCGGAGCTACCAAGAGGAGATTGCGCAAATTATCTGAAAAGAGTTGGATCGCCCCTTCTTCTGCCTTCTCGGTTAATTCTGTCCGAATACGGCGCTCGATAGCAGGCAAAACCTTTTTCTTAACTGACTGTTGAACAACTTCATCAATATAGGCATTTTTCACCTTGAAACGAGCAGCAAAGAAAGCTAGGATACGATCCGTCGCATGTTCAAAGCCAACTTTTAAGATGCCTAATTTTTCCCCACGGTTGAGGGCTAAGGTTCGATAGCCCTGCATGTTGCCAACTGTCTCTGAAAAATCATAATAAATCTGAAAAACTTGTTTTTCATCAAGATTTTCATCCTTGACTTGCGAAGTGATTTTAGAGTGTCTCAACACTTCCTGATAGGTCATAGCACGTAGATTGACATCTTCAGATAGGGCTTCTACCAAAATATCAACTGCACCTGCTAAGGCTTCTTGACCAGTTGCAAATCCTTCACAGACAAATTTCTCAGCTTCTTTCTCTAAACCATCTACATTCTGCAAGATCAAGCGAGCAAGAGGAAAGAGTCCAGCTTCACGAGCAATGGTTGCCTTGGTCCGTCGCTTTTCCTTGTATGGAAGGTAGAGTTCTTCTACGTCTGCTAGTTTTTCGGCAGCTAAGATAGCTTCTTCCAATTCCTTTGTTAGCTTGCCTTGTTCTTGAATCTTAGCCAAGACAGCTTCCTTGCGGTCATTGAGATTAGTCAGGCTTTTATCCAAGTCGATAATAGCCTTAATCGCCACCTCATCCAGACTACCAGTCATGTCCTTCCGATAACGCGCGATGAAGGGAATCGTCGCCCCTTCAGCTGTCAAACTTAGAACGGTATCGATTTGCTTTAAGGTTACACCCAAATCTTGGGAAATTTTTTCATATTTTTTATCCATAAACCTATTATACCATAAGGAACAAAGCTTGTTTCACCTTACCTGTTTTTACCTCTTTGATTATCAAAATAAAAATAATCCCTTTTCCGCAAAATAATAGTATAATAGAGGTAACATTTAGAAAAGAGGTAGGCCCATGGCTGTTAAATTTACAAAAACTGATGACCTGGACAAGATGTTTGAAGAATTTGCCAAACTTCCAGACTTAACACAAGTCACTTTCCCAGATAATAAAGACAAAAAAGAAAAAGTTGAGAAGAAAAAATAGATGACGATTTTCCAATCTCTTCCTCCTAGCATCTTACAAGCAGGGGCTATTTTTCTCTCCATCATGATTGAAGCCCTTCCTTTTGTTCTGATTGGGAGTCTCATTTCAGGCTGGATTGAAGTCTATATCACACCTGATAAAGTTTATAAGTTTCTTCCTCGCAATCATTGGGGGAGGATCTTTTTTGGTACCTTCATTGGCTTTCTCTTTCCATCCTGCGAGTGTGGAATCGTTGCAATTATCAATCGTTTTTTGGAAAAAAAGGTGCCCAGCTATACAGCAGTTCCCTTTCTGGTGACTGCTCCCATCATCAATCCTATCGTTCTTTTCGCCACTTATTCTGCCTTTGGCAATTCAATAAAATTTACCTTCTTGCGAGCGCTGGGAGCTATTGTGATTGCTTTGGTTCTGGGGATTTTCCTAGGATTTTTCTGGAAGGAACCCATTCAAAAAGAGAATCCTATCACTTGTCATGAACATGACTTTTCACACTTGAATCCTGCTAGAAAAGTCTTTCAGGTCTTTATTCAAGCTATTGATGAGTTTTTCGATATGGGGCGTTACCTGGTCTTTGGCTGTCTCTTTGCGGCTATCGTGCAGGTCTATGTCCCGACTCGGATCCTCACCTCTATCAGTGCTAGTCCAGTCCTTGCGATTCTCTTGCTCATGTTTCTAGCCTTTCTCCTCTCTCTTTGTAGCGAGGCGGACGCCTTTATCGGAGCTTCTCTCCTCTCGAACTTCGGCCTAGCGCCAGTCCTTGCTTTTCTAGTCATTGGCCCCATGCTTGATATCAAAAATCTCCTCATGATGAAACACTATCTCAAAGCGCGCTTCATCTGGCAATTCACGGGCATCGTGACTCTGCTTGTCTTACTTTATTCTTACATGATAGGGGTGTTGCTATGATTCGATTTATCATTTTACTGGGCTATTTTGTCCTAACTCTGTATCTGCAGCTATCTGGCAAGCTTAGCCACTACATCAATCTCCACTATTCCTATCTAATCTATATCTCCATGGTCCTTTCTCTTCTGTTGGCTCTGGTCCAATTCTATATTTGGATCAAAAAAATCAACTCTCACAGCCATATGGAAAGTCGGCGAACTAGACAAATCAGTATCCTTTTACTGTCTCTACCTCTCTTGATTGGAATTGCCTTTCCCACAGTAAGTTTGGACTCAAGAACCGTATCTGCCAAAGGCTATCATTTCCCGCTTGCTGAGGGAATTGACACAGCTATTCAGGCAAGCGAAGGCACATCCAGTCAATACCTCAAACCCGATACCAGTAGCTATTTTTCCAAGTCTGCTTATGAAAAGGAAATGAGGACTACAGCTGACAAATACCTCACCCAGCCAACCATTCAGGTTACAGATGAAAACTATATGGAGGTCATGGAAATTCTCTATGATTATCCTCAAGAGTTTGAAGGAAAGAAAATTGAATTTACAGGCTTTGTTTATAACGATCCTAGCCATCCAGATAGCCAGTTCCTCTTTCGCTTTGGGATTATCCACTGTATCGCAGACTCTGGTGTATATGGACTCTTGACCAAGGGAAACTCACGCCAGTATCCTGACAACACCTGGATTACCGCTAGAGGAACCCTGACCCTCCACTACCATAAAGAACTCAAACAAAAACTCCCAACACTGGAGGTTGAGAGTTTCACAAAAGTAGACAAACCAGAAAATCCTTATGTCTATCGTGTGTTTTAATAAAAAGTAGCCTTTTCAGGCTACTTTTTTTGTCCATTATATGAATTTCATTCTATCTACTCTTTCGAATTGATAGAAAACTCTCACTCTCCATCCTTCCAGTTTCGAGCAATCTCTTCGTCTTTCTGGAGTTGGTCTACGAGCTCATCGATGGAGTCAAATTTGACCATATCACGGACACGGTCCAGCCAGTAGACCATGACGGTCTCACCGTAAATATCGTCTGAAAAGTCGAAAATATTGACTTCAAAACGTGGCTCTTCTCCATCGAAAGTAACATTTTTCCCAACGCTTGCCATGCCACGATATCTCTGACGTTGTACTTCTACTTCAACTACGTAAACACCGTCTGCTGGCATATAAGTTCGATCTCTTAGGACTAGGTTGGCTGTTGGATAACCGATAGTACGCCCACGGGCATTCCCGTGAACGACCATGCCACGAGATGGGAGCGGTGTGCCGAGCAGATGATTGACTTCCCTGACATCTCCCTCAAGAATAGCTTGGCGAATCCGTGTGGAACTGATCTTGCCCTTTTCGTCCTCGACCGGAGGAACAATGATAATCTCTCCATCAAAATAATCCTTCAGGTCATCCGCAGTTTTCTTATCTGAACCAAAGGTGTAGTCAAATCCTGCTACGATAATGGCTGGTTTTAAAGCTCTAACATAGGTATCAAAGAATTCTTGACCCGTTAAACTAGCAAATTTGCTACTGAAGTCTAGTAAGAAAAGAGCCTCTACTCCGTGCCACTTCATCTTGTGCTCTCGTTCCTCATGATTGACGATATGGAGCATGAGCTCAGGTTGATAAGGTTGTAAGGCAAGTTTTGGCGACTCTGTAAAAGTCATCACGACAACTGGCAGATAGTCCTTCATCGAAGCCTTGCTGGCCACCTCAAAAAGTTTCTGATGCCCCTTGTGGATGCCATCAAAATAACCTAGTACGAGGACTGTTTTACCCGGTACTGCAATGTCTTTTTCGTTCTTAATAGGTACTGTTGTAATCATGAAACTATTATATCATAGAGCAAGTCTTTTCGCTAAGAGTAAATCCCAAATGTCGTTTTTTGCTCCTGAACTGACCTTGATAGACAATTCAAGCTATGAGTTTTAAAAAAAAGCACCTCCTAAGAGATGCTATCATTTGGTAACTAGTTTACTGTTTCTTCCAAGTCTTTTAACTTAACCGAAACAATCTTGGACACACCAGATTCTTGCATGGTAACCCCATAGATAGAATCCGCTGCAGCCATGGTCCCTTTACGGTGGGTTACGACGATAAACTGGCTGTCCTTGTCAAAGCGGTTAAGGTAATCCCCAAAACGTTTGACATTGGCTTCGTCTAGTGCCGCCTCTACCTCATCCAAGATAACAAAAGGAATAGTTTTGACTCGAATGATAGAAAACAACAAGGCAAGAGCCGATAGGGCTTTTTCACCACCACTCATGAGGTTGAGTGATTGGATTTTCTTACCTGGAGGTTGAACAGAAATCTCCACACCAGCTGTTAAAAGGTCACCCTCAGTTAATATCAAGTCTGCCTGACCTCCACCAAACATCTGTCTAAAGGTCACTTTAAAGGACTCACGAATAGCCTCAAAGGTTGATTTAAAGCGTTTCTTAACCTCATCATTCATCTCTGTGATGGTCTCAAGGAGCAGGTTTTTCGCAGACAAAATATCGTCTCGTTGGCTATTGAGGAACTCCAGACGGTTGTGAACTTCTTCGTACTGGTCAATAGCATCCAAATTGACTGGACCCAGTGAGCGAATAGCCTTCTCAAGATCTTTAACCTCTTGCTCTGCCAGATTGAGATCTTCCAACTCATGCGCTTTTTCTAGAGCCTCAGTATAGCTGATCTGGTACTGGTCAGTTAATTGAGCTTGTAGATAGCGCAAGCGTTCGCTGACCTTTTCTTTCTTGGCTTCAGCACGTGTTTGCTTGCGAATCCACTCTTCATTCTGCTGGCGAGCCTGATCCAAATGGCTGGCAATATCATCCAGTTGACCCTCGATATCATCCAATTCAAACTGCTTGCGAAACAGACCTTGTTGAAGATTGGCTTTCTGAGTTTTGGCCTCTTCCGCCTGCTGACTTAGTAAATCCGTATCAACCTTCTCAAGATTATCAACCTTTTCTTGGAGAAGACGCTGGATTTCCTCTTTCTCGAGATTGAGGTTATCCAATTCCTTACCTAGGCGTTCAATATCAGTCACTTCATAGCGCTTTTGTCCTTGCAGTTCTGACTTAAGCAAGCGCGCTTGAGAGATCTGTTCCTGCAAGTTTTGATAGCGTTCTTGAATAGCGTTTTTATTGGACTTAATCTCTTCAATCTCAGCTTCCAGATTTTGCTTTTCACTTGCGATAGTAGAAAGGCGCTCTTGGCATTTTTCCTTGTCTGCTTGCCAATCTCCTAGAGAAAGACGATTTAATTCTTCTTCTTGAAGTTTCCAAAGAGTTTCTAACTCTTCCACTTGCTGATTGGTTTGCTGATAAGCAAGGTACAAGCCTTGCTCATGGATACGAGCTTGCTCCCCCTGAGATTTGATGGCTTCTAATCTTTCTGTTAATACTGCCATCTCATCTTGCAAGATCTTTAAAGCCGCTTCTTCTGAACGCAAACTAGCTTCTTCTTCAGCAATTTCTTTTTGTAATTGTTCCAGCTCTGGCTTGATGAAGATACTGTTATTCTGGCGATTGGCACCACCCGCGTAGGAACCACCTGTGCGCAACTCTGTCCCATCCAGTGTCACCATGCGAACCTGATAACGAACTTGGCGAGCTGCGGCACGTGCATGTTCTACAGTATCAAAGATAGCCGTCGTAGCTAGCAAATTCTTGAATATGGCTTCTAGTCTCTTGTCAAACGACACCAACTCATCTGCCATTCCAAGGAAGCCTAGGCTTGCTGCGATAGCGTCTTGATTCTGACTAGAAATCGTACGAGCCTTGATTGTTGTCAATGGAAGGAAGGTCGCACGACCAGATCTGTTGCGCTTGAGGAAATCAATAGCCTTAGTCGCTGCATTCTCATCTTCTACGATGATGTGCTGACTGCTTGCTCCAAGCGCAATTTCTAGGGCAGTTTGATAATGAACATCAAAAGTCAGATGCTCACTAACTGCACCAATGATCCCACCAAGACGGTCTTTTTCTTGGAGAACACTCTTAACACCCGCGTAAAAGTTGCTATGATTTTTAAGGATATTTTCCAAACTTTGGGCTCTAGCCTGCTTGTTTTTGAGACTATCCAGACGGTCAAAGAATTGGCTCTGCTGAGCTTGGTAAGAAACTTTTTGTTCCTCTTTCTCCTTGGCACTAGTTTGGTAGTCAGCCAATAATTTCTGAACCTGCTCCTTAGCAGTTTCAAGCTCAGTCTTTTGCTGACTTGCTTTCTCTTTAGCTGTAGCCAATTGTTCTTTCAGTTTATCAAGTTGATCTGCTTGTTTTTGAGATAACTGACGGCTGTTCTCTAGTTCATTCTCGATGCGGGTCAGTTGGTTTGAGACATCCGCTTCTTCTTGTAAAAGAGCGACAAAGCGTTCGCGCAAGAGCTCGATCATCTGGTCAGGATCATCTGAAAAAGCTAGCAATTCTGCTTCTAAACGATTGAATTCCTTGTTGTTTTCAGCTAGACTTTCCTCTAACTGAGCCAGATTTGCTTCTTTTTCAGCCTTCTCTGTACTTAGAGTCTTTCTCTTATCTTCCAAAGCAGTCAAACGGGCTTGTGCTTCTTGTTGATTGAGAGCAACTTGCTCAGATTCCAACTTCGATAGGGCTAATTTTCGCTCTAAATCACTTATCAGATTCGTCAGATCCATCAAGCTCCCTTGGTCTTTAGACATTTGAGCTTGGAGATCTTGGCGTTTCTTTTTAAGACTTTGATTTTCTTCTTCTAACTCTTCACGCTTTTGGTAGTAGCTAGTCAAAAGTTCCTGAACCTGAGTTAGTTCTTCTTCTGTCAGTTCTAGTTCAGCTTTGTTTTCCTTGATTTGGGCAACCAGTACATCCAAGTAAATAGCCTTGCGTTGACCATCTAAATCTAGAAACTTACGAGCATTCTCGGCTTGTTTGGCAAGAGGCTTGATTTGATTATCCAACTCATAGATAATGTCCTCTAAACGGTCTAGATTATCTTGAGTTTGTTGCAGTTTGCTCTCTGTTTCTTTTCGACGAGTTTTGTACTTTAAAACCCCAGCAGCTTCTTCAAAAATAGCTCGGCGTTCTTCAGGCTTGGAATTAAAAATCTCTTCAACCTTCCCTTGGGAAATAATAGAGAAGGAATCACGTCCCAAACCTGTATCTAAGAAAAGGTCGTGCACATCACGCAAACGGACTTTCTTGCCATCAATTCGATACTCACTATCTCCACTACGGTAGATATGGCGTTCTACCTTAATGACTTGCCCTGCATCCTTGATAAAGCCATCTTCATTATCCAAGGTCACGACAACTGAAGCATAATTGAGCGGTTTACGGCTTTCAGTCCCAGCAAAGATAACATCGGGCATCTTGCCACCACGAAGGCTTTTAACACTAGACTCTCCCAAGGCCCATCGCAGACTTTCTGTGATATTTGACTTTCCAGATCCATTTGGCCCAACGACAGCTGTCACACCTTGGTCAAAGACGACTTTTGTCTTGTCAGCAAAGGACTTGAATCCCTGAATCTCAATTTCCTTTAAATACATGAATCAAGCCCTTTCTCAACGCATTTTTGGCAGCCTCTTGCTCTGCTAATTTTTTAGAACGGCCTTGACCTTTTCCGATGCTCTTGCCCTCAACCAGAACTTCTACATCAAAAACCTTATCATGGGCAGGTCCCGTCTCAGAGGTAACCTGGTAGCGAATATCCACATCTCCATTGACCTGGAGTAACTCTTGCAGATGCGTCTTATAATCCTTAATCATTTCAAAGTCACCTGCTTCCACCTTGGGAATCATGACCTGATAGATAAACTCTTTTACCTTAGCCACATCCTTGTCTAAAAGCAAAGCACCCAGAAAGGCTTCAAAGGCATCACCAAGAATGGTGTCACGATTGCGCCCACCAGACTTTTCTTCTCCTTTTCCTAGCTTGATAAACTGATCAAACTGGCAATCACGCGCAAAACCAGCCAAACTCTCCTCACGGACAATCATAGCACGGAGTTTAGACAAATCTCCCTCTGGTTTCTTAGGATATTTTTTATACAGATATTCTGAAATCAATAATTGCAGAACAGCGTCTCCTAAAAATTCCAAGCGCTCATTGTGTGAAATTTTTAAGAGGCGGTGCTCATTGGCATAACTCGTATGAGTAAAGGCAGTTTCCAGTAAGTTTTTGTCTGCAAATTCGATTGCAAAACGCTTCTTTAGTACAGTTTGTAATTCTTTCATACCAACCTCTTTCTAACTGATAACAGTCTCTCTTATTATATCAAAAAAAGCCCTCCGAGTCACTTTAAAACGGGACTAGAGGGGATTTGAGCATTTTTTAGAATAAAATTTTCAATTTTAGGGACAAATTTGGGGCGAGATAAAGAAAAAAGCCTTATTTAAGGCTTTCTTAGACTGTTTACATCCACCCTGAGGGAATCGAACCCCCATCTCAAGAACCGGAATCTTACGTGATATCCATTACACTAAGGGTGGAAACTTGCTTTATTATAACAGAAATTTGCTCTAATAACAAGTTTTTTATGGGTAGACTAACCATCCATTAGTGGGAAGCATCCCCGTTCCAGATAGAGTTTTTCACGATAACATAATCAACGTGTTTGAGGTCAGCAACCTTGCGTCCACCTGCGTAGGAAATAGCACTTTGCAAGTCCTGCTCCATCTCAGTAAGGGTGTCTTGCAAATGCCCTTTGGCAGGCAGTAAGATGCGTTTGCCTTCCACATTTTTATAGGCTCCTTTTTGGTATTGAGAAGCTGAACCATAGTATTCTTTGAACTGTTCGCCATCGACTTCAATCGTCTTTCCTGGGCTTTCGATATGTCCTGCAAATAGGGAACCAATCATGACCATGCTAGCACCGAAACGGATAGACTTGGCAATATCACCATGAGTACGAATCCCACCATCAGCAATGATCGGTTTACGAGCTGCTTTAGCACACCAACGGAGAGCAGCCAATTGCCAACCACCTGTACCAAAACCAGTCTTGACCTTGGTGATACAAACCTTACCAGGACCGATTCCAACCTTAGTAGCATCCGCACCGGCATTTTCCAATTCACGCACAGCTTCTGGCGTTCCTACGTTACCAGCAATGACAAATGTATCTGGTAATTCTTTCTTAATGTGTTGAATCATAGAAATCACGCTATCCGCATGTCCATGAGCAATGTCAATCGTGATATACTCAGGAGCATCAGCCTTGAGCTGGCTAACAAAGTCATACTCGTAATCCTTAACACCAACAGAAATGGAAGCAATGAGCCCTTGATCGTGCATGCGCTTGATAAAAGGAATGCGTCCCGCTTCATCAAAACGGTGCATAATGTAGAAGTAACCGCCTTTAGCAAGTTGCTCTGCTACGTTCTCATCCAAAATCGTCTGCATATTTGCTGGCACAACAGGTAGTTTAAAAGTGTGTTTTCCAAACGTAATGCTTGTATCCGCTTCTGAACGGCTTTTAATGACACATTTATTTGGGATCAACTGAATATCTTCGTAATCAAAAATTGGAAATTCATTTAACATATCGATGTCTCGTTTCTTTTGTAATGACCTACCTATGCCTTCGCATCACTACGTCTTTTCCCGACGTTTCCTTGATTAATTCTACACCAAAGTACAGTTTTGTCAAATATTTGTAGTAATCACATTATATCGTTCGGAAATTACTTATATAAATAGCAAAAAAGTGAAGAGATTACCTTCTCCCCACTTCTTCATCAATAATCGCTTTAAAATTTTCTTCTGAATTTTCCATCATTTCACAAAATGCACTATAGGATGAGGCATTCTGAGGTATTCGAATAGACCACTTCTTCAATTGAGCTCCATAACCAGCTACTTTTCCTATTTCACTATTTACTGACTGCTCCATACTAGGAAAAATCAGTCCAGCTTTCTCAGCTTTTAAAATATAAGAATAGGAAATCAGCTGGAACAAGTCCTCTCGGTTAATTCCTTTTTCAGTGAACTCCAGTTTTTTATATTTAGCATCTAGAACAATCTTTCGTTCTCTATCATAAAAATCTGGATATACTTTTCGTTTCCCACCAGAAAATACTGAAATTCCATCCGTCTTATCCTTATTTCGTGGATGGATGAAACCTTTCGGCAATAAGGTGTAAACATACTCTTCCCAAAGCCAGGAAACATCAAAGAGAATGCCATGTACCCTCCGGGATTGAAGTCCAAGACCATGCTTTTCTCTACTTAGAATCATCAAGCAAAGCTCCTGTAACTTTCTATACTCTCTGAAATAGGCGTGTCGGATGGGTTTGGTTTTATTCATTCTGATAATCTTAGCACGATCAGCTAATTTATAAGAAGGGGTTACACGAATAATTTCAGCTATAGTTTCACGATTACTATCAAGCAGAGCTCCGAAACTTTTTGGATTCTTAATGTACTCAATCGTATGCCGAATCAACTGCATGAGTGGATTATCATAAGTAAACTCTCTAGTTGTATAGGCAATATTTCCCATAAAAGGGAGATTTTTTTTCAGATGATTTTCAACATCTAGCACTCCCTTTACATGACTATCATTATGGAAAAATCGCTGGTATTCCTTATAAAGACCTTTTCTGAGAGCAGCTTGCAGATATTTGGGAAAGAGGTAAATCAAAAGCTGATAGAGTTTATCCTCTGGAGATAGACCGACATCCAAACTAGTCAGATTGATATTGAGAACCTTTTGTAAAAGATAATGCAAAAAATGGTCGTTACTTTCATCAGAAAAACGAGAGGAAATCGTTAATCTTTCCTGACCATATCCAAGAAAACCAATTACATTTCCTGTCTTGATTTCCTGATTAACTGTTTCAAAAATCTTTTGGTCCTTGTCTAAATCGGGAGTATGAGTCAAATCATTTGGAAAAATAAAGATATTGTCCTCTCTAGAAAGGTTATCCAGTGTTCTATCAAGAAGAGCTTGACTTAGTTTGGGATATTCTGCGACAAAGTCTTCTTTAGCAATTCTATGCTGATTATCAGTTATCCGCATCATTATCACCAATATCTTGGGGTTCTTGCTCTTTATTTGTCAGTTCAAATGCTTTTTTCAATGTTTCCAGAGTTTCAGCCTCTTCATAAGAACCACGTAAGTAATCTTCCAAAAGCGGTTTAAGGTAATCAGACCAGAGTAATTCATAGTCAAAATCTACATCCTTCAACTTAAGGAAATAACTTGGTCCGATATGATAATGACTATTTAGCTCCTGAACGTTTTCGATAGCAGCGTTCAAATTTCTAAGACGAATTTTAGCTTCTTCGGCTTTATCACCAAGCACCTCATCAAGCATACCAACTTGACTCTCGGCAGTAACTTCAACAAAACGGAAACGACGACGCATAGCAAAATCGAAGGTATCTACTGAACGGTCAATATCATTCATTGTTCCGATGATGTAAACATTCTCAGGAATATAAAACTTGTCATCCGTCTCATGTAAATTAGCATACTGGGTAGAAACACTCCCCCTTTCGCCACGATATTCAGGATCGATAGAGAAAAAGAGTTCCCCAAAAATCTTAGAAATCTCCCCACGGTTGATTTCATCGATGATGAAGACGAATTTCTTGTTTGTCTCAATCATTGGGGATACATAATCACATAAACCATAACTTTCTTTCATGTGATCCAAAACAATGTTTTGATAAGTTTCGTGCTTTAGATTAGTCTCTTCACCCTTATACAAAAGATACACTTTTTCTTTGGTAGCAACAGGAGAACCAAACTTTACATTCCCTTGACTATTTAAACTGGCTGGAACAGAACTACGAGGGAAGAAGTATTGTCCTTGCTTTTCATTGATAGCATCCGTTAGCTTACCCCACGCTTCCTCAAAATTATCTTGTCCTCCAGTTTTCTGAGCTTCTTTCGCTCTCTGACAGAACTTCTTAAAAATACCGTCTTGAGGCTTAAATCCAATAGTTCCATCCACATTTGACACTGGCCTCAACCCCTCTACAAAGTCAGTATAATCATAAGATGGGTGAAACTGTACAAAGCCGATTTGGTCTTCGTTGCCACCCGTTAGCTCTGTCGCTATTTCTTTAGCAAGATAAGTTTTTCCTGTGCCAGGTGCACCACGGAGGATGAGGTTTTTGGATTTTTTTAATATACCACTATAATCAAATAAAAAATCATTCCTTAACATAGTTTCACTTTCTAATTTTTTATACTTTTTCCAATTAGGATGATTCAAAAAATAGTCATAGTCTTGAATTATAATTTCATCACTTGCAGCAAATTTTATTAACTGGTTAGTCTCTTTAGTTCGATACGTAATATCTGATGGAAACCATATTGTTTCTTGCCCCGTAAAGAAAAACCACTCCCTCTCTATATACTCTTTTTTCCAATCAACAATAATGGTATGCCCATCATCTAAAATCTCTTTAACAGTCGCCATTCCACGAATGTTCATGACAGAAACCTTTAAATCATCTTTCTTTACAAAAGGTAAATTATTCTTTTTGACATATGTGGATTTAGCAAATAAAACGTCACCTGGTTTAATTTTATTAAACAACTTTAACATTTTTTGATACTGCTTATTTTCCTCGTTGTTATGCCATCCTAATCCCCACTTTCCTTCTTTCCTAAAATATTCAAGATAATCATCATCACCAAATTTTGTACCAACAAAAAAATAGTTATTTTGTTCACTGTTCATTTGAATGCTCCTTTAATTAACTTTTACAAGTAAGTTCTATTAATATATAGTTCATATCTAGCATATCATATCTATTAAAAAAAGGAAAGAATTCCTAAAGAAAAAGCCTAGAGTAGAGGGTTTTATTCCCTCATAACACTAGACTTCTTTTTATCTTAATAATACTCTCCCTGACGGTAGTCCCATGAGTTAAAGGTATCTGACAAGTGCATCATGATTTTATCAATGTCAAGCCCTTTGCGGATAACAACTGGAGCTGGTGAGATTGAACGGTCTCCTCCTTGTTCTGGGATGAGATTGCCGTCCTTATCGACCATAGAGACCATCACACCTTGCTCGTAGCGAGTTTCAATGGTTTTGTCAGGTTGGATGGATGCTACATAATCGTCAGCTTCGATGACAAGATCCACTGCTCCTTCGATACGTTCTCCGATTCCTTCGACCTTACCGCGGTTTCCTTTTCCAGATGGGTTTGCAGATGAGGCATAGACCATTTTGCCTTCTTCCCAAAGCTTAGCAGCCAACTGTTCTCCTGCTTTTCCAAACTTGATGACAAAACAGCTAGTACCACGCACATCTGTCATGAGTTCTTCACGGCCATCACCGTAAGCTTTGAGTTTTTCAAAGGCCTCTGGTTTCCATGGAAGGATACAACCGAGAAGAATGTCTTCATCCCAATGTTTTTGGTAGAAGGCTTCAATTTCTGGATTGAGTTGTGCTAAAGCTCGTAACTCGTCCATGCTACCGCAGAGGACAACACCTGGTTTGTTACGGTTACGCTCTTTGGCTTCAAACTTGCGTTCAAGTCCTGCCTTATCGCTAGTCATGATGATGTAACCAACTTTGGTTGGACAAACGATACAACCGCCCTCACCTTTTAAAATGTCATAGCCTTCTTGTGAAAGTGTTCCGTTCCATTGAATGTGTTTTGTCATAGTTCTATTTCCTTTTCTATTTTTTCTAATCCTGCCAGTAGGCTGGACGTTGTTTTTCATAAGCAGCAATCAAGTCTTCATACTGCAAGGTAATACCGATATCATCCAAACCATTTAAGAGCTTGTGTTTCCATTCGCTATCGATTTCAAAAGTGAATTCACCGACTGGTGAGATGATTTTTTGTTGTTCCAAGTCCACAGTTACCTGATCGCTTGGTTGTAGCTGGGCTAGTTTCTCTCTAACCTCTCTGGGTTGAACAATGGGCAACATACCATTATTGAGTTCATTATTGTAATGAATATCCCCAAAAGACCCTGCAATCACGACTTTAAAACCATAGTCTGCTAGAGCCCAAGCCGCATGTTCTCTCGAAGATCCTGCGCCAAAGTTATCCCCTGAGATGAGAATACTAGCTTTACGGTATTCTGGTCGGTTAAAGACAAAGTCTGGGTCCTCAGTATACTTATCGTCCAGATAACGCCAAGCGTACATAAGGTACTTACCAAAGCCTTTTTTATCAATCAACTTGAGAAACTGCTTGGGAAGGATTTGGTCGGTGTCAATGTTATCATTCATAAGAGGAACGGTCGTTCCCGTATAAACTGTAAATTTCTCCATATCCTCTCCTTACTGGGCTTCTGGCATCTGTCGAACATCTACGAAGCGCCCTGCGATAGCTGCCGCAGCTGCCATGGCTGGACTGCAGAGATGGGTCTTAGCACCAAAACCTTGTCTGTCTTCAAAGTTGCGGTTGCTGGTTGAGGCGCAGTGGACACCATCAGGTACCTTGTCAGGATTCATCCCTAGGCACATGGAGCAACCTGGATCTCTCCACTCAAAACCAGCATCCAGAAAAACCTTGTCCAAGCCCAACTTCTCAGCAGCTCGTTTCACAGGACGAGAGCCCGGGACTACGATAGCCGTTAAGTTAGGAGCAATTTTCTTCCCTTTGACAAATCGCGCAGCCAGTTGTAAATCGCTGAGACGAGCATTTGTACAAGACCCGATAAAGATATAGCCTAGTTCAATATCTGCTGGCTTTTGACCAGGCTCCAAGTTCATGTAATTGTAGGCTCGCTCATCATTCATATCCTTAATTTCTGGGAAGCTACTGTCAAAGTCAACACCCATAGCAGGATTGGTGCCCCAGGTCACCATAGGTGCCAAGTCAGAGACATCCATATGGATAACCTTATCATAAACAGCATCACTATCGCTGACAAGCGTCTTCCAATCCGCCACAGCCTCCTCGAAAGCTTCCGGAACACATTCCCGTCCCTTGAGATAGTCATAGGTGGTCTGATCCGGATTCATGATTCCCATCTTGGAGCCAAACTCGATGGACATATTGCAGATGGTCATTCGCTCTTCCATGGTCAAAGCATCAACCGCTTGCCCACGATATTCCACCACATAGCCAACACCGCAGGCAACGCCGTACTTGGCAATCAAGGCGAGAATATAATCCTTAGAATAAACTCCTTTTTGAGGAACGCCAGTGAATTCCACCAACATTTTCTTGGGTTTAACTTGCCAGAGTGTCTGAGTAGCAAAGACATGCTCGACCTCACTGGTCCCAATTCCAAAGGCAATTGCTCCGAAGGCTCCGTGAGTAGCTGTGTGACTGTCTCCACAGACGATGAATTTTCCTGGTTGGGTTCGTCCTGTTTCTGGACCAACCATGTGAACAATCCCTTGCTTCTCAGAACCGTGGGCTGCATGTTCAATCCCAAACTCCTCAACATTTTCAGCAAGCTTATCAATTTGTGCTTTAGAAATGACATCTCGAATATCATAGATATTGACAGTTGGTACATTGTGGTCAAAGGTTCCAAATGTCAAGTCTGGCCGTCTCAATCTGCGGCCTGCATCTCGTAATCCTTGAAAAGCTTGGGGACTAGTCACTTCATGAATATAGTGCTGGTCCACATACATGAGTTGGGGTTGCCCCTCTTCTCCTGTGATGACATGGCGGTCCCATAATTTATCAAAAATCGATTTTCCTGCCATCCATTACCTCCAAATAAAATATAAGGCTACTAGTGTGGTCACCATCCCGAGAAACCAAACCGTTTTGAAATACCATTTCCTAGTCTTGTGGTGAAAGATGATTCCTGCCAACCAGGCACCAAAACCACCACAAGTAAGGGCTAAAATGAGTAAGATTTTCTCTGGGACGCGCCAAGCACCTCTTCTTGCCTTGGATTTGTCAATGCCATAAATCAAGAAAATCAGCAAATTCCAAATCAAGAGAGCAAGCGTGGTTCCTTCATTTATCTTCATAATCTTTCAATGATGGCTTCTGTCATTTCCTTGGTTGAAGCCTGTCCTCCTATATCTCTTGTTAAAATGCCAGCCGCTAAACTAGCTTCAACAGCACACTCGATACGCTCCGCATCCTCATAACGTCCAAAGCTGTCTCTTAGCATCATGGCAACTGACAAAATCATAGAGATAGGATTGGCAATTCCTTGACCTGCAATATCAGGTGCCGAACCATGAATAGGTTCATAAAGACTTGGACCTTTTTCAGAATGACTAGCTGATGGCATGACTCCAAGTGTGCCAGATAGAACGCTTGATTCATCAGATAAGATATCTCCGAAAAGATTCTCTGTCACGATGACATCAAACTTAGCAGGATTGGTAATCATGAGCATGGCAGCTGAGTCCACCAACTGGTGTTCCAAGGTTACATCTGGGAAATCCTGTGCGACTTCCTCAGCCACTCTGCGCCAGAGTTTAGAGGTTGCCAGAACATTTTGTTTATCAATACTGGTAACGATTTTTCTGCGATTGCTTGCAATTTCAAAGGCCTTACGAATAATCCGCTCTACTTCCTCATAGCTATAGTCGTTGATATCACGCGCTTTCCGCTCTTCAAGGATATGATCCCCAAAGTAGATACCACCTGTCAACTCACGCACAACGACAAAGTCTACACCAGCAATTCGTTCTGGTTTGAGAGGTGACAAATGCTTGAGACTGTCAAAGATTTTTACGGGGCGTATATTGGCATAGAGATTGAGTTCCTTACGGAGAGCCAGCAAGCCTTGTTCGGGCCGAACCGCTGCCCCATCATACTGAGGACTACCAATAGCTGCTAGGAGAATGGCATCTGCTTCCCTACTTGCTTTGAGTGTTTCACCAGGTAAGGGATGTCCTACTGCATCAATACCTGCACCTCCAAAATGGCGTCTGTCTACTTCATAGACAAATCCTGTTTTTTCAGCTAGAGCCTCCAGAACTTCCAAACCAGCTTCCATAATTTCTGGACCGATTCCATCACCTGCTAGAGCTACTATTTTCTTTGTCATAGCATTCTCCTTTACACGTTAGGCAAATCGCGATAGGAAACGCTTCGTCCCATCTCACCAGCATTCTCTTTTTGAACAAAGGTATTGGCATTGATGTAGGCAATAGCCGAAGCCTTCAGTACATCGAAATCAAGCCCTGCTGCATTAAAGATGGTTTCTGTATCTCTATTTTCAACAGTGACCAATACCCGAGCCTGGGCATCGATCCCATCTGTCACCGCATCAATTGTGTAAGACACCAAGCGAACGGATTGATTGAAGAACTTATCGATAGCGTTGAAGATAGCCTCAACAGAACCTTGTCCTGTCGCATTAAACTCAACCTTCTCACCATCCATATTAGCAAGGCTGACAATTGCTTCAATGTCTTTATCCGCATGGGTTTGAAGTTGTAAATCATCAAAGTGGAACCCTTCTGGGTTTTCAACCATGATTCCAGCTACCAGAGCACGAATATCTGCATCTGTGATTTCTTGTTTCTTGTCCGCTAGTGCCTTGAACTTAGCAAAGAGTGGTTTGATATCCTCTTCTGTAAAATCTAGGGCCAGTTCTCTTAGTTTTTCAACAAAGGCATGGCGACCTGACAATTTACCAAGCGGAAGGCTATTACTCTTAACACCGACCAATTCAGGTGTGATGATCTCATAAGTAAGAGGATTTTTAAGGACTCCATCTTGGTGAATACCAGATTCATGAGAGAAGGCATTGCCACCAACGACAGCCTTGTTTTTAGGAACTGGAATACCCGAGAAGCGAGAAACCATTTCTGACGTATTCATTGTTTCATCCAAAACAATATCACTAGTTGCTTGGAAGAAATCCTCACGAATCTTCAAAGCAACAGCTACTTCTTCAAGAGCAACATTACCTGCGCGTTCACCGATACCATTAATAGTTCCCTGGACACGTCCAGCACCGTGTTTAATTGCTGTCAAAGTATTTGCAGTTGCCATACCGAGATCATCGTGACAGTGGACACCAAAGACAACTTTATGATCTGATTTAATATTTTCGGTCAAGTGATCAAAGATGCGTGCAAACTCTTCTGGAGTCGTAAAGCCAACCGTGTCAGGGATATTGATATAAGTTGCCCCAGCGTCCACTGCTGTCTGCACAACTTGCAAGAGGAAATCCAACTCTGTTCTAGTCGCATCTTCAGGAGAGAATTCGACGATTTCAAACTTAGAACGTGCATAAGAAACATGCTCCTTAATAGCTTCTAAAATCTCTTCCTTGCTCTTATTGAGCTTATACTTGCGGTGAATCGGACTGGTAGCGATAAAGACATGAATTTGTGGATACTTGGCATCCTTAAGTGCCTCATAACAAGCATCAATATCAGATTTTACAGAACGAGCTAATCCTGTTACTGCTGTTTTTTTCATGGTTTTAGCAATTTCTTGAACGGCTATAAATGAATCTGGACTAGCAGCCGGAAAACCAGCTTCAATTACAGAAATTCCCCATTTCTCCAGCTGTCTTGCAATGGAAACTTTTTCCTTTATTGAGAAGTTAACACCAGGTGTTTGTTCCCCATCACGAAGGCTTGTATCAAAAAATTCAACTTTACGCATATGATTTCCCCTTTTCCAAATGTGGTTTTAAAAAAACATCTCGCTTAGAAATCCAAGCGAGATGTTGATTAACTCCCGCTTGGTAAGCCAAACAGGACTAATGCTTTTGCACTAGCCCGAGTACCTCAACAACAAAGTAAATTGGTTAAACTTAGCTGTTTTCATGTTTGACTTTCTCCTTCGTTTGATATCTTGTCTAGTATTCTAGCATAGCTAAAAACACTTGTCAAGAAAAAATCCATTATTTTCTGAAAATTTCTTCAGTAAAGAATATTTTGCTAATTGAAAGTATTTGAAAACACAAGGGAATTCCCTTACTTTTTCAAAGTCAAATTCCAACTGATTTCTAGCAAATCTAGAACGTCATCATCAGATAAACTATCATCAAGTGTCAGACTAAGCCAATAGCGTTTGTTCATATGAAAGGCTGGATAAATGCCTTTTTTTGAAAGCAAATCAGCTACTTGGTCGTGTTTGAGGTTGACTGTTTCAACTAGCCCTTCTCTGCCCTTTTCCAGCTTATCCCATGGGATTCTCATCACAACAGCATACCACTTTTGATTGTCTTCATGGCGCAATACAGCTGTATCAGGAGACTTTTCCCACAGATACTCCAACTGATCACCATACTTTTCCTGAACCTTATCCACGATACGCTTAGTCTGAGGGCAGATAAAATCCTGCATATCAAAGCAAGCCTTCCGAATCTGGTAAAGAATCTCCAAACAAGCCTCACGGACACTTCCGACAAAACTTCCCCGCATACTTTCCATATGTACTTGAGGATAGAGATCACCCGTTTCCTGGTCAAAGACAAGAAAACTTACATTATCAGTAGTGATGGAGACTGTCATGAAAAATTCATCCTGCAAAATCTGGCAACTATAGGTCCAGACTTCTCCATTTTCTACAAAACCATAGTCTCTAGCTTTTTCTTTATTAAACTGATAGGAGTTAAAAATTTCAAACATAAGTGAAAACTGCTACCAAAAGCTAGCAGTTCCTTTCTATTTTTTAAAAGACAACCTTGGTTCCATGCAATTGTGTCACGCCCAGCTGGTCGATAAAGGTTTGACGGTTATCCAAGTCAATCCCCCCACCTGGTAAGATTTCAATTTTACCTTTTGCATGTTTCAAAATTCTGTGATAGTGTTCAAAACGTTTCTCTAGCGAGTCCCCAGACACACCAGCACGAGTTAAGATACGAGTGACACCAGCTTGGCTGAGCCAGTCAATGGCCTCCAATTGGTCTTCATCACTCAATTCATCAAAGGCCATATGGAAGACAATTTCCATTCCTTTAGATGCGGCAATCAGCTTCTCCAGATTAGCTTTATCCAACTTCTTATCAGCAGTTAATGCTCCAAAAACGACTCCTTGACTTCCAGCCTGCGCAGTCAAACGGATGTCTTCCAGCATAATTGCTATTTCAAAATCAGTATAGACAAAATCGCCACCACGGGGACGAATCATAGTCATAATGGTCGTATCGTAGTTAGATGCCAGTTCAACCGCTGCCTTGGTCACTCCATAGCTAGGTGTTGTTCCTCCTACTGCTAGATTGTCACAAAGTTCGATTCGACGAGCTCCAGCCTGCATCGCTTTTTCAAGCAAGGTCACATTTTCAGCACAAAATTCGTAAATCATTTGATTCTCCTTGATGTTTTCTTTAAATTTATTATATCATATTATTTTAAATATACTTTCATTTTTATCAAGGCAAATACCTACTATTTTTATCTATTCTTTGTCAGGAATGACTTTAAAGAGATAGTAGGTGATAAAGATAGTCAAGGCTCCCAGACCGATTTTGACTGGCAAAAGAGGGGCAAAATAAATAGAAATCCCCATCAAGATATAGATAGATACGATGATTTTTTTCTTTCGTTCTCGCGCTATTGACTTGGTTTCCCGAAAGTCAGCTACATAGGTCTGATAAAGCTTTGTATGATAAAGCCAGTCTTCAAAACGCTTAGAAGATTTTGAAAAGCAAGCGATCGCTAACAAAAGAAAGGGAGTTGTTGGCAAAAGTGGTAGGACAACTCCAATGACAGCTAAAGCCAGTGAAATAAAGCCAATACTGAGGTAAATGAGACGCATGATTTCTCCTAGATAAATTACTCTTCCTCTAGTTTCGCATACAAGGGGGAAATTTGTCAAGCATCAACAAAAAAAGAGCCTGAAATTCATTTTCAGGACTCTGCATTCTATTTAATTTTTTCCTCTTCGTAGTCGCCATTACTACATACAACCTGCTTACCACCACCACGGACCTTTTTCTCCATAAGGAAATGTCCGCATTTTGGACAATCACGTCCAATTGGTTTATCCCAGGAAGTAAACTCACATTCTGGGTAACGATTGCAACCATAGAAGATACGATTGCGCTTGGTTTTGCGTTCGATGATTTGTCCTTGATGACAGCTTGGACACTCGACTCCAATCTCTTTGACAATCGCTTGTGTGTGACGACAGTCTGGGAAATTACTACAAGCATAGAATTTACCAAAACGTCCTAGCTTAATGACCATCGGACTGCCACAAACTTCACAGTCAAATCCAGCAGGCTCATCCTTGATCTGGATTTTTTCCATTTCAGCTTCAGCCTTGGCTACTTCTTTGGAGAATGGTTTATAAAATTCGTCAATAACCCGTTGCCACTGCTCTTTTCCAACCTCGACATCATCCAGTTTTCCTTCCATCTCAGCTGTGAAGGTCACGTTTACGATATCTGGGAAGTATTCAACGATGAGTTTATTGACAATTTCTCCCAGTTCTGTCGGTTCAAAACGTTTAGCAGCCAGACGAACGTAGTAACGTTTTTGTATGGTTTCAATGGTCGGAGCGTAGGTTGACGGACGTCCAACTCCATTTTCTTCCAAGGTCTTGATAAGAGTCGCTTCCGAATAGCGAGCAGGTGGTTGGGTGAAATGTTGTTCTGGCTTGCTATTGACCTGCTTGACCACATCTCCAACAGTCATATCTGGCAACATTTTGTTCTTGTCAGAGTCATTGTAGATAGCAAGATAACCATCAAACTTAACTTGGCTTCCATTCGCTGCAAACTGAACCCCATTTTGAGAAAGCTTAACAGCCATGGTATCAAAGACAGCAGCTGTCATCTGGCTTGCCACAAAACGGTTCCAGATAAGGGTATAAAGTTTGAGCTGGTCTTTGTCCAAGTACTTAGCGATGCTTTCAGGTGTATTAAAGACACTAGATGGACGAATGGCTTCGTGGGCATCTTGAGCACCTGAGGCATTCTTGACCCTGCTACCATGCTTGGAATACTTGCTACCAAAACGGTCGTTAATGTAGCTTGCCGCTTCATTCTGAGCCACAGGACTGATACGAGTCGAGTCTGTACGCATATAGGTAATCAAACCTTGCACGCCTGATCCGATATTGATCCCTTCATAGAGCTGTTGAGCCACCATCATGGTCTTTCGAGTACGGAAATTGATTTTGTTAGCCGCATCCATCTGCATGGTTGAAGTCGTATAAGGTAGGGGCGCATTGCGTTTGCGTTCTTTCTTGTCTACCTGGTCTACTGTAAAATCTTTGCTCGATAAATGGGACAAGACTTCCTTGACTTCTTCATTGGTGGTCAATTTCATCTTTTTGCCATTCATACCATAGAAAGAAGCTTGAAATTGCTTGGTTCCCTTCTTAAAGACACCATCAATTGTCCAGTATTCTTCCGGTTGGAAGGCATTGATTTCATTTTCACGGTCAATGATGAGCTTAAGGGCAACAGACTGCACCCGCCCTGCTGATAAGCCCTTCTTGACCTTTTTCCACAAAATTGGCGAAATCGAATACCCGACCAAGCGGTCCAAGACACGACGAGCTTGTTGGGCGTCGACCAAGTCCATATCAATCTTGCGAGGTTCTTTAAAGGCATTTTTTACAGCGTCCTTAGTAATTTCATTAAAGACCACACGGTTGGCATCATTCTCGTCCAAGTTGAGAATGTGAGCCAAGTGCCAGGAAATTGCTTCTCCTTCACGGTCCGGGTCACTCGCCAGAAAGACTTTATTGGCCTTTTTGGCTTCTTTTTTCAAGTCATTGATGAGAGGACCTTTTCCTCGGATATTGATATACTGCGGTTCATAGTTATTTTCAATGTCGACCGACATACTGGATTTTTTCAAATCACGGATATGTCCGACACTGGCTAGAACCTTGTAGTTTCTGCCTAGATATTTCTCAATCGTTTTCGCCTTAGCAGGCGACTCCACGATGACTAGGTTTTTTTTAACTGTTGATTTTTTCTTCTTTGTTGCCGTAGCCACACTATCACACCTTTTCAAAGTAATAAACTTTATAAAGTGTAAACCATTTTGCCATAACTGTCAAGACTTAGCTCCTATATATAGAAGAAAAGTTTATCTTAGTGAACAAATTTCTCCTTAAAATTCAAACTCAGCCAGCACATCTTGACCACTGGAAATCAGTTTTGCTCCCTCTTGGATCAGGTGGTGACAGCCATCTGAATGGCCATCTAAAATGTTTCCTGGAATGGCAAAGACATCACGCCCTTCCTCCATAGCACGCTCACAGGTGATGAGACTCCCTGAACGCATTCTTGCCTCTGCTACAATAACGCCACGGCACAGTCCTGCTATGATTCGATTACGAGCTGGAAAGTGAAATTTCAAGGGTTCCTCACCAGGTCCGTACTCGCTAAGTACCAAATGGTGATTGCCAATGTGTTCCTGCAAACGTTTATTGGCTCGGGGATAAAATACATCCAATCCTGTTCCAATCACTGCAATCGTTCTTCCTCCATTCTGGAGTGCAGCCATATGGGCAGCGGTATCAATCCCTTTGGCTAAACCACTGACAACAATTAACTCGTTTTCCAAACCTTGAATGACTTTCTGAACCGACTTTGCTCCCTGACTAGAACATGAACGGCTCCCTACAACAGCAACTTTCGGAAACTTTAACAAGTCCAGATTTCCTTTATAAAACAAGAGCACTGGAGCATCATAAATCTCACTCAGATCCCAAGGATAACAGTCATCAAGAATAGAAAAGGAGGGAAATTTCTGAAACTCCTTCTCCAACTGTGCATCATCTATCTGGAAATAGCGTTCCATAAAGACAGCAGGATTACGACAACCTGAAATTTCTGCAATATCACCCAGCAAGAGCTCCTGATCTACAGTCTCATCATATTCAAGAACAGTTAGAATCTGTTGATTGGTCAGCCCAGCTTTTCTCAATTTGTAAATCTCATAGTTTGTGATCTTCATATACAACTCCATTTCTTTTTCTACTCATCTATCTATTCGTAAAAAAATAAAAAGAAGACCAAGGATCTTCTTTTTTTCATTTATTCAGCTTTAGTAGTTGACCAGCTACTTTCAATCATCGGTAAGATTGTTTTTAAAGTTTCCCCATCCCCTTCAAGTGAAACATAGCGGATTTTACCATCATTTGATCGGAAAACCCAGGTAATGAGGTATTTCCCTGACTTAGCAATTGCATTGACAACATAGGCTTCATAACCTCCAATGGTCGATTTGGAGCCCCAAACCTTACTGAAATCAGAGCTTTGTTCTTTAGAAGTTAAAATACTAGATGAGACAGTCACAACATCCAGTTTAGCATATTCTTCTTCGCTGATATTGAACTGATCAGCCTTGAAGGTATTCAGCGTAACAATGTTGATATCTGTTCCATCGCAATACTGTATATCATTTCCACCTTCTACTTCATGGAATCGAACCCATGATTTGGGTACCTTGACAAAGCCATACTCATTCGAGCCGATGATTTGCGTCTCTTCCTTTTTCGCTTCAGAAACAGCAGAACTAGAGCTACTTGTTTCCTGACTGCTAGAAGAACTAACAACCGCAGTCGAACTTTCTTCGGTTGCTGTTTGCGACTTATTGGAGCATGAAGCTAAAAAAGCACTAACAGTAACTACAGTACCTAAAATTAATAATTTTTTCATCCTACCACCTTTCCATCTGCATTATAAGAAAAATAAGAACTTCTGTCAAATTCTGACCTAATCTATTCTGTTAGTTTCCGATTTTATTGCTCACATTTAAAGCAAAAACTCTTGAAAAATCTTCAAGAGTTTTGTTTTTTTTATTTCTATTCTTCATCCATGCTCAAGACGCTAAGGAAGGCTTCTTGTGGGACTTCTACTGATCCGATAGCTTTCATGCGTTTCTTACCAGCTTTTTGT
>ERZ772940.145-NODE-145-length-38959-cov-4.853_pt1 | contig 38959 bp, 23 predicted proteins | sample MGYA00511682_ERZ772940 | MGnify/ENA primary metagenome ERZ772940 (study PRJEB29015, sample SAMEA2737922) | human oral metagenome | biome: human oral; feature: human-associated habitat; material: dental | place: China | collected 2031 ... | reverse complement strand
CGCTTTTACCTTGCAAAACCTACGCTTTTGGAACGCAAAACAATAGGTTTTGCAAAGCATTGACAGCAAAGCAGTTACGCGGTAGCTACCCTTGCGAAGAATGTTTACACTTTTCCCTCGTCGAGTTATGGCATTCTTGCCACCGATGAGGCTTTGGGTTTGCTGCCGAAAATACAATGGATTACACGCCCCACGGCGCAAAAAGTGGGTATCAGAAATACTGTCTGACATCACAACTTTTGGGTATTTATTTTACATTATTGGCATAATGCCTGCAACGAAATACTTGAAAGTAGGTAAAACCGTTGATTTCTTGCAAAAATAAAATCACGAAAATTAAGTATTGTGTAAGGCTTTCTTTCTTTCTAACTTTGCAACCACTAAAGTGAAATGCATAAAACGCTAAGAGTAAATTTAACACAAACATAAATACAATAACATCTATAAAAAATGAAAACAAAAATTTTTGCAGTAGCATGTCTTGCTACACTTCTATTCACATCGTGCAGTAAGGACAACAACGACGACCCAAACCCAAAACCTGAGACCACGCAAGTAAAGCATTTCGAAACCCTTATGCCGGGTTACGATTCGTGGATTTACATCGATCTCGAAACAGGTAAGTTTGAACAACAGGCAGAACTTGGCAAACGCGAGTTCCGCAAGTATAAATCAATGATGGACCCCAATTACGAAGTAGTAGGCACCGAGCCAGCCAAAGGTACTGATGCCGACCTGCCAAAGAAGTGGGACATTGCTTTTCACATTACCGATGCACGCACCAACAACGGCGAAGTGCTGATGACAGGAGAAACCGATTTGAATAAAATCAACGCACTTCCAGCAGGCAACTACGTAGCTGATGCACCAGCCGACATCGTCGTGGATATGAGCCGTATGCAGAGCGAAGGTGTCTTGGGAATGGTTAAGACAATGCTGAACAGCGAATTGGGCAAGTGGGTTAAGAGCACAGGCATGGGCAAACCAAAGATTGTGAGCGACAAGGTGTTTGCCGTGAAGTTCAAGAATGGCAATGCTGCCCTCATCAAGTTCAAGGACTACTTGGACAAGACTGGCAAGAAGAAGGCTGTCAGCTTCGACTATAAGTTCATAAAGAAAGCGAAGTAAGCCGACAATATGGGCATAATGCAGCAGCAATAGAAGTAAATGCAGAGGTATAAACCACCTCTGCATTTATTGCAATTCATTTGCCCGACACACGTTAATATATAGTACCAAGCAGGCGGGGTGCAGTTCCTGACGGTTTCCGATGAGAGAAACGCAGTTTGTTTACGGGAACTTCGTTTGCACACAGCCTTCATTCAGATTTATCAATACTTCATCGGTATGAAGAAACTACTTCTTACATTCGTATTACTGACGGCGGTTTTTGCCACCGTTTTTGGAGATAACGTTCCCTCAGAAAAGAGCTATCCTGTAACAGGCAAGGTGGTAGACGCTGACACCGAAGAGCCGTTGGCAGGTGCAATGCTCAAGGTAGAAGGCACGAACATCGTGGTGGGTACCAACAGCAAAGGCGAATTCACCATTCACTTCGGTGCCAACAAGGTTTATATCGTCCACGTCTCGTGCATGGGTTACACCACCCGAACGTTGCGTGTGCCATCGGTAGGGCACCCACCCCTCACGGTTAGAATGGCATCGACCAACACCAGCTTGGAAGAAGTAGTGGTAACAGGCTCAAGATGCGAGAAGCCATTGAAAGACGTACCCGTAATTACACGTGTCATCTCGCAGGAAGAAATAAAGACCGTGAACCCAGTAGACCTGAACACACTCTTGGAATACACCCTCCCGGGCATACAGTTCTACTACAACAGTATGAGTCAGACCACCACGCTGAACTATCAGGGAATGGACAGCAAGTCAGTCCTATTCCTCCTCGACGGTGAGCGAATGAGTGGCGAAGGTGCCGACCACAACATCGACTTCAGCCGAATCAACGTAGACAACATCGAGCGCATCGAGGTGGTACGTGGTGCAGCGTCTACCCTTTACGACAGTCGTGCCATCGGTGGCGTCATCAATCTCATCACAAAGAAAAACGCACGCCCTCTCAACGTGCAGCTCAACTCGCGCTATGCAGGCTCGAACGGCGAGAACTACTCTATGCAAGTAGGCGTAAACCGCAGCCGCTTCAGTTCGCAGACATCGTTCGGCTATCGCCATCGCGACACTTACTGGGTGAAAGACAAAGAAGGAAAGACCATAGAACGCATAGCCCCCGATGGTAAAGGGCTTCAGGAAAAAGGCGAACCGCAGGATATTCCAATCTACGGATACAAGATTTTCGACCTCGGACAACGCTTCCGCTATCGTTTCAGCGACCATCTGAATGCCGAACTCTTCGGTTCTTTCTATTCAAACATACGTCCTACCTACTCTGGACGCCGCTACCACCAACGCTACGAAGACCTTGTTGTGGGCGGAAAAGCAAAGTGGCAGATAAACGAGAACAACGGTTTCGCCCTCTCGTACACCTTCGACAACTATGCGAAGAAAGACGACTACGACCTCGTAAAGCTCGTCGAGAAAGTCTACAACAACATCAACCACAGCGCACGCCTCTACTATACGGGCACGTTCGGACGCCATACGTTCAACGCAGGCATCGAAGGCGTGCACGAAAGTCTGCGCCACTATATGATGAAAGATACAGGAATGGTCAGCACGACGCAGTTCTCGCTCTGCGCACAGGAAGATTGGCGCATCACCGACAACTTCAACGTCGTGGTGGGTCTGCGTGGCGACAAGGGAAAAGGCTACAATTTCCACCTCACACCGAAGATTTCAGCCCTCTATCGTCCTTTCGAGCACATCACGTTCCGTGCAGGCTATTCGCAGGGATACCGCATTCCCACGCTCAAGGAACTTTACCAAGAGTTCAATATGGCAGGCATCATTATGATATACGGCAACAAAGACCTCAAGCCCGAATACGGAAGCCAGCTCTCGGCATCGGTCGAATACGACCACGGAGGCTTCAACCTCTCGCTGTCGGCATACCACAACCGCTTCCGCAATAAGATTACGTACGAATATATATCGCCGGGACAAAGCTACAATATGCGCTATGTAAATGCCGACAACGTGAAAACGACAGGTATCGAAGCCACTCTGAACTACCGTATGCAGTGCGGTTTGCGCTTCACGGCAGCCTATACCTACATCAACGACTACAACGTGCGCAACGGTTACAACCAGTCGTGGATACGTCCGCACACTGCCAAGTTCAACGCAACCTATAAGCGAAAGTTTGGAAAGACCACCGAGTCTGTCGCATTCAACAGTCAGTGGATGTCGAGCATCACACGCTACTCTTACGATGCAAAGGCAAATACCTACACACGCTACGTGTTCGACCCTCGCACTATCTGTTCTATCAACCTGCGTTCCGAACTTCCGCGAGGCATCAACCTTGGTTTCATGATAGACAACCTCTTCAACTATCACGACAAGGCTGCCGATTCCGACGTGCAATTGCCGCTCAACGGCATCAGCTACGTGCTCACCGTGGGCATCAACCTGTCCGACTTGTTCGGCAAATAGACACTTCCCGCATAGCAGTAGGGACAGTACAGCCACGTTGTATGCTGGCTGTACTGTCGGTACAACGCCGTTGCAATTCGACTACACACCGTGTTGTGCTTTCCCTAACCACTCATTAAAGACTAAAAACCTAACAGTATGAAGAAACGAAGAATACTTATCGTCGCTGCCGTGGCAGCATTGCTGCTCATCGGTTTCGGTGTATGGAGCAAATGGCTGTCTACCACTCGGATAGCTTTTGTGAACTATCAGACCATCACGCTCGGACAAATAGCCCGTGCCAACGACAATCCGCTTGTCAAAATCGAAAATCTCACCGCCGAAGACTTGGCGAAAGCCGACGGCTACGATATGGTTTTCGTGCAGGCAATGGGTTTGCGCCTGACCGAAGAACAGCGCACCGAACTCGAAAAAGCTATGAAAGGCGGAACGCCCGTGGTGAGTACGATGATTACAAACCCCGACAACGATTTCTGTTCGGTAGACACTGCCGATGCCAATAGGCTGAAAGCATACATCGACAACGGCGGTCGCGAGAACTATCGCAATCTGCTCAGCTACGTGCGCAAGCATATCGACAAGAAGATAATCTATGCTCCCGAAGCGGGAAAGGTGGTGGAACGCATCTACGGACTGATTTACCACGCCGACCCAGATCGCCCCGACGACGAGGACAAGCAGTTCAATTCCGTGGCGGAATACAACAAGTTCCTCAAGGAAAAGGGACTTTGGAAAGACAATGCCCCTGCCGTCATTATCACAGGCTCTATGGGTGAGCCAAAAGAACTGATTGCCGAATTGGAGAAAACGGGCAACGTGGTATATCCAGTCAATTCCGTTCAGAAGTTTGTAGAGAACCAACACGCCGACAGCGTGAATGTTTCGGCTATCATCAATATGGCGCACGGCCGCTTGGGCGACGCTTTTGTAGACTATCTGAAGCGTGTCAATGTGCCTTTCTTCGCTCCGCTGAACGTGAACAGGCTGGAAAAGAAGTGGGAGAGCGACAATATGGGTATGAACGGAGGCTTCCTTTCGCAGAGCGTAGTTACGCCCGAAATTGACGGAGCTTTGCGTCCGTTCGCTCTTTTCGCCCATTATGTAGGCAAAGACGACTTGGAATACGTTGCTGCCATGCCCGAAAGGCTCGGCACGTTCGTACAAACTGTGAACAACTACATAGGCTTGAAGCACAAGCCAAACAGTCAGAAGCGTGTCGCTATCTACTATTATAAGGGACCGGGGCAGAACGCAATGACTGCAGGCGGTATGGAAGTAGGACCTTCGCTCTACAATCTGCTGCTGCGTCTGAAGCAGGAAGGCTACAACGTAGCAGGCTTGCCCGACTCGGCTGAAGGACTTATGCAAGCCATTCAGCGTCAGGGTGCAGTGTTCAACCTTTACGCCAAGGGGGCGTTCGATGACTTTATGAAGAACGGAAAGCCTGCCCTCGTCAGCAAGAACGACTACGACAGTTGGGTGAAAAAGACCCTCCGACCAGAGAAATACCAAGAAGTGGTGAAGGCAAACGGCGAGTTCCCAGGCGAGTTTATGGCAACTCCCGACGGCAAACTTGCTGTGGCGCGTGTGCAGTTCGGCAATGTCGTGCTGCTTCCGCAGAACGCTGCGGGCAAAGGGGATAATGCTTTTCAAATCGTGCACGGCACCGACGCTGCGCCACCGCACACCTACATCGCTTCCTACCTGTGGACACAATATGGTTTCAAAGCCGATGTGCTGATACACTTCGGCACACACGGCAGTCTTGAATTTACACCGAAGAAGCAAGTAGCACTCAGTAATCTCGACTGGCCCGACCGCTTGGTGGGCGCACTGCCGCACTTCTACCTTTACACAATCGGCAACGTTGGCGAAGGACTCATCGCCAAACGCCGCTCGTATGCAGGCTTGCAGTCGTATCTTACACCGCCGTTCATGGAGAGCGGAATGCGTGGCACGTACGGCGAACTGTCTTCAAAGCTGAAGCTCTACACACAGAACATCGGCAAGGACAAGGCTTTGCTGCAGCAGACGTCGCTCGCCATCAAGGCACTTGTGGTTCGCTTGGGCTTCCATCGCGACTTGGGATTGGACAGCGTGCTTAGCCGTCCTTACACCGAAGAAGACATTTTGCGCATCGACAACTTCGCCGAAGAACTCTCGAACGAAAAGATAACAGGACAACTCTACACATTGGGCGTGCCCTACGAAACAGCACGCATCAACAGCAGCTTGCTCGAAATGTGCACAGACCCTGTGGCTTACTCGCTCTTTACGCTCGACAAGGTGCGCGGAAAGGCTACCGAAGCGTTGCTGAAACGCCGTTCCGAGTTCAACAGTCGCTATCTTTACCCTGCAAAAGCGTTGGTTCAGTCGCTCATCGGCACCTCGTCGGAAGTTACAGACGCCTACGTTTGCAAGGTAGGAAACCTCTCGCCAGCCGACCTTCAGCGTGCCCATAAGATATACGAAGACCTCACTGCACCGTCGGATATGATGAAAATGATGGCAGGAATGGGCGCAATGGGCAAGAAAGGCAAAGGCGGAAGCGGTATGCCAGCAGGCATGGGAATGCCTAAAGGTATGGGCAAGATGCCGTCAGGAATGGGCAAAAATATGCCAAAGGGACACGCTATGCAGGGCGGACATGGCAGTATGCCATCTGCAGCACATGGCGGTAAAATGCCAGAAGGTATGGGCAAGAAGCCTGCAAACATGGGCGAGAAACCCTCTGGAATGGGCAAAGGTATGCCAGCAGCAGCCAAATCGGCACATGGAAAGTCTATGTCGGGTATGCCTCCGAAGGGTATGTCGGGCATGGGAGCTATGATGAAAGACAAGAAGAAGTCGTACAGCAAGGAAGAAAAAGCTTTCGCCTTTGCCGTCAGAGAACTTGAGCGAACCCTCAAGAGCATCGGCAAGTACAAGCAATACCTCTTGGCGAGTCCGCAAATGGAACTCGAAAGTATGATAAACGCAATGAACGGAGGCTACACAGCCCCTTCTCCGGGCGGCGACCCGATAGTCAATCCGAACACGTTGCCTACGGGTAGAAACCTCTTCGGCATCAATGCTGAGGCTACACCGAGCGAAGCTGCATGGGAGAAAGGCAAGCAGTTAGCCGAGAATACGATAGAAATTTACAAGCGACGCCACAACGGCGAGCTGCCCCACAAGGTGAGCTTCACGCTTTGGAGCGGCGAGTTCATAGAGACAGAAGGTGCTACCATAGCGCAAGTGCTTTATATGTTGGGTGTTGAACCTATACGCGACTCGTTCGGACGTGTAAGCGACCTGCGCCTAATCCCCTCGAAGGAACTGGGAAGAAAGCGCATCGACGTTGTCGTACAGACTTCCGGACAGCTCCGCGACCTTGCTGCATCGCGCCTTTTCCTCATCAACAAGGCGGTGGAAATGGCTGCCAATGCCAAGGACGATGCGTTTGAAAACGAAGTTTCAATCGGTATGAAGGCGGCAGAACGCCACCTCACCGAGAAGGGAGTGTCGCCCAAGGAAGCCCGCAAACTGGCTTCGCAACGCATTTTCGGCGGTATGAACGGCAATTACGGCACGGGCATACAGGGAATGGTGATGAGTGGCGATCGCTGGGAAAAGCGCGAGGAGATTGCAAATACCTACATCAACAATATGGGAACCTTCTATGGCAGCGAGAAAGACTGGGAACAGTACAACCAGTATGCCTTTGAAGCTGCCTTGACACGCACCGACGTAGTGGTGCAGCCACGCCAGAGCAACACTTGGGGTGCGCTGAGCCTTGACCACGTCTACGAGTTCATGGGCGGACTGAACCTCGCCGTGCGCCACGTAACGGGCAAAGACCCCGACGCATACCTAAGCGACTACCGCAACAAGCACAACGTGCGTATGCAGGAAGTGAAGGAAGCCATAGGCGTGGAAAGCCGTACAACCATTCTTAACCCTATATATATAAAGGAGAAAATGAAGGGTGGAGCAAGTTCGGCAGGCGGTTTTGCCGAGGTAGTGGAGAACACTTACGGCTGGAATGTGATGAAACCGAAAGCCATCGACAAGGAACTGTGGGACGAAATCTATCAGGTGTACGTGAAAGACAAGTACAATCTTGGCACGCAGGCTTTCTTCGAGCAGAAAAATCCTGCAGCTTTGCAGCAGATAACCGCCGTTATGCTCGAGACGGTGCGCAAGGGAATGTGGAAGGCAACGCCGCAACAGGTGGCTGACATTGCCAAGCTGCACGTCGATTTGGTGAAGAAATACAAGCCGTCAGGCTCTGCTTTCGTTACCGACAATGCGAAACTGCGCAGCTTCATCGCTTCCAAGGTAGAGGCAAAGCAAGGCAAGGAGTACGAACAACAGATTGACAAGATGCGCAATGCAGCTGCCAATGCCGACAAGGGTACGGTGATGAAGCGCGAGGATATGTCGCAGCAGGTCGAGAAACGTGCGCCGTTGCTCAGCAAGGGTCTGCTCGTTGGCGGTGCAGTAGTGCTCCTCGTGGCACTGTTGGTATTTGTCGTGCGCAAGCGTCGCAACACCAAAGCCGAATAAGAACACGATGGAAACCGTAGCTGTTATTCTCTTTATACTCGTCTGTTTCAGCTTTGTGCTGAAGCAGACGTTCGTGCACGCCCTGCAAATAGGCATTACGGCAGTGGCGGCAATGGTATTCATGGGGTTGGCGTGGCGCGGTGCCATCTTGCAGTCGTCTACCGAAATAGCGGGCTGGCTTGCCGATACCGACTTGGTGCGCGACATTTCCGTCCTGCTCAACATAGACGTGCTAATGGCAACGGCATTCTGCCTGCTCTCTGCCGACGTGGAGGTGGCAGGGCGCATTGGGCGCAAAGCCCGCCTGCTGTTTCCCTTTCTGCGTTTCTTTCCAGGCATTATGATAATTCCAATGATGTTCGGCATACTCGTGGAAACCATCTTTGCCTTTCCTGGCGAAGACTTTTCGCTCATCGCTTGGACACTCGGTGCAGTCTTCTGCATTGTCATTCCGCTGCTCACATACGTTGTGAAACGCCTGTTGCCCGAAACTTTCCTACGTTTGGAACTGCTGTTTCTCTGCAACCTGTTGATTGCGCTGATGGGCATAGTGGCTACCGTGAACGGCAAGACGACGGTGGTGGGAACCGACAATACCAACCTCGAAGCCCTTGCAGGCACGGTAGTGCTCGTTGCTGTCTTGGGCATAGCGGGTATGGCGTGGCAGCGTTGGCACACGAAAAGGCAAATCAGGCGAATGGACTGACGGCTCTGCATCAAATAAAATAAACTTCAGTATAAACTAAAAACATTTTATGAATTACATAACAGACATACTTTATTGGATTTCATCGGGACTTCTCGTGCCCGTAATCCTCATTCTCATCTTCTTCTTTCTGCGCTCGCTGCTGCTTTTGGGCGGCTTTTTCAGTCAGTATCTCACCATGCGACAGAGCGGCACAATGCTGCACCGAGAGGTGAAACAGCTCACAGCCGACAACCTTTCGTCGCTTGCCGACCGTCTGCCGAAAGGCAAACTGCCTGTGGCTGCCTGCATTGCGAAGATGTTGGAACACCGCGACAGTCCTGCAAAAGTGAACTATCTGCTCGACGAATACGAGTGCATGGTGGAGCGCGAACTCGAAACGCCGAAGATGTTTACAAAGATGGGTCCGATGCTGGGTTTGATGGGCACCCTCATTCCGATGGGTCCAGCACTCGTTGGCTTGTCGTCGGGCGACATAGCGTCGATGGCTTATAACATGCAAGTGGCGTTTGCCACCACCGTTATCGGCTTGTTCGCAGGCGGCATCGGCTTCGTTGTAAAGTCGGTTCGGCAGCGTTGGTACCGCAGAGATATGGGTGCGCTCAGCTACATTGCCGATATGTTGGACGAAAACCGCAGCAAATAAGTTATGAGAAGACGACAGATTAGGCTCAGCCACGACGAGGACGACGACCCGATGAGCGTTGTCAGCAACCTCTTCGATGCCGCAATGGTGTTTGCCGTCGCACTGATGGTGGCACTCGTAACCCACTACAAGATGACCGAAATGTTCAGCACGGAAGACTTTACCGTGGTGAAGAACCCTGGCAAGCAGAATATGGAAATCATCTCGAAGAAGGGCAAGCAGATAGACCGCTATACTCCGTCGAAGAACCAAGACGCCAAGTCGGGCAACAAGGGCAAGCGTGTGGGCACCGCCTATCAGCTTGAGAATGGCGAAATCATCTATATTCCAGACGAATAGAAACGCATTTGCAATAGGATTGTATTGCCGACGTTGCACCGTGCAGCGTTGGCAGCGAAAGGGCATATCGCCCACAGCCTTGCTTTTCTCACACGCTCTATTTCTATTCCATGGGCTTTTTACCGCCCATAAATTCGTAAACATTTTTCACAAGCGAGTGTCTTACACAACTCGCTCGCTATCAATGCCTTATAAAACCTATTGTTTTGCGTTTCAAAAGCGTAGGTTTTGCACGGTAAAAGCGGCTGTTTTGCACTGCAAAACAGCCGCTTTCGCAATGCCAAACCGAAATTGCCGTTTTCCTTCAGAACTTTCTTTACAAAAGCGAAGCCGTTTTCCAACGGATTAGTTTTAAAAATCCTAGGAATTCTAGAAGAACTAGAAAACCCTACACACCCCTGCTTCCCTTTCACCACACCACCTTTTATACACCAACAAAAAAATGCTAAAGCACTGCGCTTTAGCATTTTTTTGTTTTCGTTCTCCTCTTCCAATCCTCCGTGCGTAGGCACTTGACAGCGTGTCCCATAAAGATAAATCGGCAGTGGCTCAGCAGATCAGCGAGGTGTTCCTATTGGCGAACAACGAGATGAAATCCTTCGAGGGATACGGACAATTCATTACCTTTGTCGAGAAATGGGAAAGGAAGTACCCTGCCTTGAGAAGGTACAAGGCCGAGCGCAGCAGTGCCTACTTCACGTACATGGACTTCCCAGCCCAAGTGCAGAGGTGCATATATACGACCAATTGGATTGAAAGGCTCAACAGGAAGTATAAGAGAACCATCAACATGAGAACCTCCATGCCCTCAGAGAAGTCCGTCATCTTCCTCCTGGCAGCGGTGGCGATGGAGGAAACAAAGACGACATATAGCAGGAGAATATATCAATTCAAAAGCTGGAAAGAAAAGAATAAAAAGCAGTGGAAGAACAGAGAAAAGAAAGATGAATTACACACTTTTAAGGACACTACCTCTGATTTTCTATAGTTTCTTTGCTTTGGTTGTGAAATAAAAAAACACCCTCTGATGCGGATAAGGAAGGGGGATTGACGTGCTGTTGGCTTCAGTTGTAAAACAAAAAGCAGCCCCAAACACGGTGGATTGGGACTGCTTCTGCGAAAATAAAAGGGTTTTATTCTGTTGGAACTTTAAACTTTTTATTCTTTCGGGTTTAAGTTCTTATTCTGCAGGAACTTCAAACTTGTCGCCTGTCTGCTCTACGAGAGCCTTGCGGGCAGCTTGGCTCATACCTGGACGAGCGGGGCGGGCGGCAAAGCCAGACTCGGTGCGTTCGAACTTACCGTCCTTTTCAGGCTTCACAGCCATATCGTTGAACTTCACGATGAGGTAGGTTGCGAGTTGCTTCCATTCGGCAATCATTTCGTTGCTCTTTGCTACTGAGTAGTCGTTAAGGAACTTAACGGCTGCTGCCTTGTCGGTATTGTAGAGCTCTTGTGCTCTTTCCTCAATCTGCTTGCGGTCGGCCTCGTAGCCTTTCTCCAAGCGGTCGCGCACGGCTTTGAGTGCTGGGAACATCTGAGAGTAGCGTGGGTAAACCATATTTGCCACCCAGTTGCATACCCAGAATGCGTTCTTGTCAGAGAAAGTAACGGCGTCGGCACCTGGTGTGTTGAAACATTCGGCACGTTCTACGTTGCTGCAATAGATTGGAACGTAGGCTGCCATATTGGCGTCGTCGTTGGCAAACCAGATGATGCCGCCGATTTCGCGTGGCAACCACGAACGCAACTGGCATACATAAGAGAATGCGCTCTGCTGTGTAGAGGCTGGACGCTCGGTGAAATACTTCTTTCCGTTGTATTCGAATACCAGTGGAGTGGGGCGATAAGGCATATCCCAGTTGCCCTGACCGCAGTCGTTGAGTGTGCTCAGCGGTGTGCCTTCGTAGTGGTCGCGCATGCTCATCTGCACGTCAGCGAGGGTTAGCTTGCGGTCTGGCTGAATCCAGAGAGGCATATCCTCGGCGTTTTTGTCCTTACCGAGTGCCCAAGGCAAGTAGCGAGACATATCCTTGAAGTGGTTGAAGAAGCTCCACACACGTGCATCGCAGTAGCGACGGCCGCCGAAATCGGGTGCTGCGTAAACCATTTTCCAGTTGAAGTCCTTGTCGTTGCCTGTGAACCAGCCCTTTTCGCGAGCGAACTTGATGCAGTTCTTCGATGTCATGACGTCGGTGTTGTAAGTAGAGAACTGTCCGATGCGTGCTTGGTTGGCGTGTCCTGAAATCATTCCGTCAGGTATGCGCACAGCTATCCACACCACTTTCTGCTTCTTGTCGCCACCGCAACCCATCATTTCGAGAATCCAAACCTCGTTAGGGTCGGCAATGGTGAAGCTCTCTCCGCTCGATTGGTAGCCGTATTTCTCTACCAATTCGGTCATTACCTTGATGGCTTCGCGTGCTGTCTTTGCGCGTTGCAAGCCGAGATACATCAGCGAACCGTAGTCGATGATACCTGTTTTGTCTATCATCTCCTCGCGTCCGCCGTAGGTTGTCTCGCCAATGCTGAGCTGATACTCGTTGATGTTGCCGATAACGTTGTAGGTTTCGGCAGCTTCATCGATGAATCCGTGGCTTTCGCCAGAGTCGTAGTCGATGATTTCGCGCTTTGTGCCCTTTGCGTGCTTGCCTGCAGCGTAGTGGCAGAGGTTAGTGAACAAGCCGTAATCGTCGGCACTGTAAGTTACGAAAACCGAACCGTCGGTAGTCGCTCCCTTTGTTGCAATGAAGTTTGTGCAAGCCTTTGCTGCTCCGAAAGAGCATACGGCGAGCACGGCTAAAAGTAGTTTCTTCATAATTATATAATTTAAAATTAAAAGTTTGACATTATTAATATATCAGTTTCGTCGTGTAGGTTGCCACGTTCTGTCGGCGGTCGGTGGCTGTAATCTGCAGTGTGCGTTGTGCCTTCGTGGGGCGAATGGGTGTCTTGCGCAGGTCGCAGAAGATGATGGAGCGGTCTTTTCCTTGTTCGAACAGCACGAATTTGCCGTCGATGTAGGCTTCGTAGCCCTTTATGCCGCTACCCGTATCGGACAGTCGGAAGGCGAGAAACGTCGGACTTGCCGAGGTTTGCTGTATTGTGGGCAGCGTGTTGTCGCAAGCTGCATAGTACACCAAGCCCAGGTCGCGAATGTTTCCTTGCAGCCAACCGCCCTTGTAGGTGCCCCCGCAGTACATCGGAGGTGTGCCTGCGCCACTGCCTGCTGCCACGGCTGCCATATACAACTTCGATGGGTCGGTGGGTGGCGTGGCTATCTTGATGTTCAAATCGGTGTAGCCGAGCAAGGGCAAGAGCGACGGTGCGAAGCGATAACCTGCTGAAAAGGCACCTGCTATGTTGCTTTGTTGAGGCTGCAAGAGGCAGTTGCGTGCCAAGAGCGAGCCATCGACGTGGAGCAAGGCTGCACCGAAGGGCACACGGTTGGTGCGGTTGGTGAGCAAAGCCGTGCTGCCGTTGCCTATGGACTGTGCAGGCTGAATGGCTTGCGGAGTGCCCACAACGTATATGTCTTTTACGGTTTTGTTGCCGTAGTAGTCGCGGAAGACGTATTGCAGGTGGTATTCGCGCTGCTGGTTGAAGTCGATAATGCCACGTGCGTGGTTGGTTTTAATGAACGGCAGGCGGTTGCCTGGCTCAAGGAAAGACTTAAGATACCACGTCCGATGACTCGCAAAATACTCGTAGTCGCCCCACACGTTTATCATTCGGTTAAACTTTTGGGGTATGTTGTTCACATCGCTTTTGCAGACTAACTTGCCGTTGCAGTAAAGCTCGGTGTAGCGCACGCCGTAGCTATTGTACACGCCGTCCATGTGGTCGTAAGCCCATGCGCCGAAGCCAACCTTGCCCCACGCTTGGTAGCGGGTTTGTCCGAACGAGCAGATGCGGCTTTCCTGCGTGTTCTGGAAAACGCCCTGCCCACGTTGCGGATAGCTCTTGAACGAGTAGGCGGTGGGTGCCTCGGTGTCGGGAACGATGTGCGAGAGCCAGTTCAGCGGGTCCATCAGGTTGCCCGTTGCCGTCTGGTGCATTTCCAAATGTAGGTGTGGACCTTGCGAAGCCCCCGTGTTTCCGCTGAGCGCAATGAACTGTCCCTTTCTTACGGGTATTTCACCAGGTCGGAAATGTATGTCGCCGTTGAACTTGTGGTGCGCATATTGCCAGCGTTCCACGGCTGCCTGCACCTGCGGAGCAAAGCGGTTGAGATGCACGTAGAAGCTGGAATAGCCGTTGGGGTGGGCTATTACGAGTGCGTAACCGAAGCCGTATTCGCCCACAATGGCACGCGAGATGTAGCCATCGGCAATGGAATAGATGCCAAAGTTTACGCCACGTTCGGTTTTCACGTCGATACCGCCGTGGAAATGATTGGGTCGGGGTTCGCCGAAGTTGCCCGCAAGCTGTACGGGTATGTGCATTGGCGAGCCGAACGAGAGTGCTGTGAGCAGTAAACTTATGATAAGCTGCATCTGTTTTGTCGTTGTTTTATCTTGTTTTTTCGTTCCTCAAAAGGTGCGTTTTTTCGCTATGGCAGTGCTCAAACAGGTTGGGCAATGCTCGTTTGGTTTAAGGGGAACGTTCTTTCTGTTGTTCCTTGTTGTTGTTTATGTAGTTGTCTTGCTGTTCCGTTCCTTTCTTTACAAGGTGTTTTCAGCAAGTATCTTGCCTTTATTCGGAGAGCAGTTTGCCGTCTTTATAGGCACGAAGGCTGTCCTTGTTGCCTTGTAGAACGACCTCGCCGCCTATCCATTCCGTCGCAGCAAGCTCCTCTGTGAGGGGGAAGCAGCGCACCACCGTCTCGCTAACGAGTTCAATTACGGCAGGCTCTATGCGCTTATTACCGCAGATTGCCGTGTTGGCAGCCACTCTTTTCATCGTGTTACGGGTATCTGCAGGTTCTTTTCGCTCAGGGCTTCTTTCGGTGTGCTGCGTTTCAGCATAACTGGCTGGTCGGTTCCCGAGGCAGGTTCGACTTGTAGTTTCTCCACTGCTTCGCCGCCCACGTTGCGTATGGGGTAGGTGGTATCGGTAGAATCGTTTGCTTCGGTTGCGGCAGTTTTGCTCTTGTGCATACGAATAAGCTTGATGTTGGTTACTGCCAACAGGCGGAAAGTGCTTGATGCTTCTTGCGGTTGCGGCATATAGAAGTAGCCACGCACCCGCTTTATGCCCACGTTGTTGTTATCGCGAATGGACAATACTTGGTGGTCTTCGTTGTAGATGCGTATGGTTTCGGTGGCTACGCTGTCGTTTCCGAACGTTACGGAGAATACGGCGACACCCTCGCGAGTGCCGTCTTGCACGATGAATTGTGGGTCGAATTCGAGCGTTAGCTGGTCGCCTTTGTGGTAGGTGGTGTCTGTTTGTATTTCAAAATATCTGTAATTGTCGGGCGATTGTGGCATCAGTATCACTGCTCTTGCCTTGTTCCACACGTTCGTGGTGTCGCCCTTGAGCGATGCTTCGCCGTATTGGCTGAAGTCGGATGCCGATGCGCCTTGTGCACGGGCTTCCTTTTGCAACCTTTCGTCGATGTTCTCGTACATCTTCTTCAGCCGTTCGGTGTGGCGCATATAGTATTGCAGCGACTTGCTGAACTCGCTTTCGCTCACGTCGTGGCGTTTGAATACCGCCAGCTTGTAGGCTTCCTGTTCGGTTGGGGTTGCGTTTTTAATGGCTGCCATCGACATTGCGATGTGGTAGTCGTATAGCAGGTCTTCCATATCGCCAGGCTGAATGTAGTCTGACGGTACGGTGGGTTTGCACGAAACCAACACGAGAACGAGCAAAATCAAGAGTTTTGCCCATTTGCCTTGTGTGTTGTTGGGTTGCTGTGCGTGCATTCCTAATATCTATTTTTCAGTGTTTTCTGTTGTTTCTTCTATGTTCTCGGCTGTCGGCGGTGTTGCCTTTACGTTGTTGAAGTCGTTTCGGTAGAATAGGAAAAGTACCACTACGCCCACCGAAATGCAGGCATCGGCAAAGTTGAATATCGCCGAGAAGAAAGTGAAGTCCTCTCCTCCCCACACTGGAAACCAATTGGGGAAAGTGCCGTGGAAGAGCGGGAACGAGAACATATCTACCACGTTGCCCATCAGTATAGATGCGTAGCCTTCGCCCCACGGTACGAGTTGGGCAGGCGGCAAGTCGGTATAATAGGGGTGCGACGCCGTGAAGATTTCGCCATAGAAGAGCGAATCGAAGATGTTGCCTGCTGCTCCGGCGTAAATCATACTCAGTACGACGATGTAGCCCATGCGTGCGCCCTCTTTAATCTTCTTCCAAATGTACCACGTCAAGCCACCTACAGCAACAATTCGGAACAAACTTAGAAAGAGCTTGCTGCCGATTTCCATACCGAAAGCCATACCGCGGTTTTCTATAAATGAGATGCGAAACCAATCGAACACGACGATTTCCTCGCCGATATTCATATTCAGCTTCACTGCAACCTTAATTGTTTGGTCAATCAGCAGCAGCAAAACGATGATTGCTGCTGCGATTGTACATTTCTTTTTGTTGTTCATCTGAACCTTTAATGGTCTTTGTTGGCCTGCTTCGATGCCACGCTGAGTGTTGCGTGTGGCACTATTCTGAGGCGTTCCTTGGGGATTAGCTCTCCCGTAATTCTGTCTATGCCGTACGTTTTGTTGTCAATACGCACCAATGCAGCCTGCAAACCCTGTATGAACTTCTGCTGACGCTGTGCCATCTGCACGAGTTCCTCCTTAGTTTGGTTGGTACTGCCTTCTTCCAATGCCTTGTAGGTGGGCGAGGTGTCGTTCACGTCGTTGGTGTTCTTGTTCATCAATACCTTCATCGTTTCCTCGTAGTCCGACCTGGCAATATCCAATTTCTTGTTTATAATAGCGCGGAACTCCTCGAGTTCTTCGTCGCTGTAACGCTTCTTTTCTTCCATAGATTGTTAGTTAAATGGTGTTCTACTTAGATTTACTGTTCTCTGTATGTATGTTTTTGTTGTTCCTTATATATAATAAGGTGTACTGCGGCGTGGTGGAAGAGCGTTCAGCCACCACGCGCAGCCTGCCTTGTTATGCTTTTTGTACGAGAATGTTGAGCTTGAAGTCGTCGAATTCCACTTCAGTTCCGCCGTTTTCAGCCACTACAATATCGTTTGCCAGCACCTGAGTCTTGACGAGTTCGCCGAAGGCAGCGATGGCTGCGGTGGTTTCATCGTTAGGTGCTACGGTTACGATGATGCGGTCGGTGATTTCAAAACCTGTTTCCTTGCGGAGGTTCTGAATGCGGTTTACAAGCTCGCGTGCCATTCCTTCCTTCTTCAGTTCGTCGGTAAGCTCCACTTCGAGTGCCACGGTGAGGTTGCCCTCGTTGCTTACCAGCCAGCCTGGCATATCTTCCGAGATGATTTCAACATCGGCTACGTCTACGTTGATGGTTTCGCCTTGCAGGTCGAAAGCGAAGTTTCCGCTCTGTTCGAACTGTGCAATCTCGTCTTGGTTCAGACTGTTCATCTTTGCCGCAACGTCTTTCATAAGCTTGCCATACTTCTTTCCCATAACGCGGAAGTTGCACTTCACCTTCTTCACGAGTATGCCCTGACCTTCCACGAAGTTGAGTTCCTTCACGTTTACTTCGCTCTTTATGAGGTCTGCCATAGCCGTAATGTGCTGACGTTGTGTGTCGTCGATGGCTGGAACCATAATCTGTGCGAGCGGTTGGCGCACTTTGATGTTCACCTTACGGCGCAAAGCCAGCACCATAGAGGTGATGCGTTGAGCCATATCCATACGTGCTTCGAGGTCGAGGTCGATGGCTGCCTTGTCGGAAACGGACCACTTGTCGAGGTGAACGCTTTCTTTCTTGCCACCAAGGTCGTGATAAAGTTCGTCGGCATAGAACGGTGCGAGCGGTGCGACGAGCTTTGCCACTGTCATAAGGCAGGTGTAGAGTGCATCGTAAGCACTGCGCTTGTTGCCGCTCATCTCCTTTCCCCAGAAGCGTTTGCGGTTCAGACGCACGTACCAGTTGCTCAAATCGTCGTTCACGAAGTTGTCTATCAAGCGTCCTGCGCGTGTTGGGTCGAAGTTTTCAAGCTCTGCGGTAACCTTGTCTACCAGCGAATTGAGCTTTGAAATAATCCAACGGTCTATCTCTGTCGCATCTTCCGTCAGCACTGGTGTGCCTTCGGCAGGTATCTCGTAGTTGTCTACGTTGGCATAGAGTGCGAAGAAGCTGTATGTATTATATAATGTGCCGAAGAACTTGCGGCGACATTCGTCTACGCCTTCGGGGTCGAACTTGAGGTTATCCCACGGTTCGCTGTTGGTCATCATGTAGAAACGCACAGGGTCGGCACCGTATTTCTCCATCATTTCAAACGGATTGGTAACGTTGCCCACGTGCTTGCTCATCTTGTTGCCCTTTGCATCGAGCACGAGTCCTGTTGAGATTACGTTCTTGAACGCAACCGAATCGAACACCATTGTTGCGATTGCGTGAAGCGTGAAGAACCAACCACGTGTCTGGTCTACACCTTCGTTGATGAAATCGGCAGGGTAGAAGGCTGGTGGAACGGCTGTTCCGCTGTACGAAGAGCTAATGAGCTGCTTGCGATATTCGTCCTCCGTCAGCCCAGTCTTAGCCAAACCGTCCTTGCAGATTTCGCCTTCAAACGGATAGTGGAGCTGTGCGTAAGGCATAGAACCGCTGTCGAACCACACGTCGATGAGGTCGTCTTCGCGTCGCATAGGCTCTCCTGCGTCGTTTACGAGTACGATGTCGTCCACGTAAGGGCGGTGGAGGTCGATGCGGTCGTAGTTTTCCTGACTGTAATCGCCCACTACGAAGCCACGTTCCTTGAGCGGATTGCTCTTCATAACGCCTGCAGCGACTGCCTTATCTATCTCGTTGTAGAGTTCTTCTACCGAACCGATGCACTTTTCGTTGCGCTTTTCGTCGCGCCAGATAGGCAGCGGCGTGCCCCAGAAGCGCGAACGGCTCAGGTTCCAGTCGTTCAGATTCTCCAACCAGTTGCCGAAACGTCCCGTACCGGTTGATTCTGGTTGCCAGTTAATGGTCTTGTTGAGTTCTACCATACGTGTCTTGGCTGCCGTGTCTTTAATGAACCAGCTGTCGAGCGGATAGTAAAGAATGGGCTTGTCGGTACGCCAGCAGTGTGGATAGTTGTGCGTGTGCTTCTGAATGTTGAAGGCTTCGCCAGCCATTTTCATCTCCATACACATCACGATGTTGAGGTCTTCCGACTTCTCGGAAGTCTTCTTGTCCCATACGCCGTCAGGATTGAAGCGTGGGTCGTAGGCGTTCTTCACGTAGTCGCCTGCGTGTTTGCCGTAAGCGTCTTTGTCTACGCAGGCAGCAATGAAGTTGTTGTCGAGTTCCTCAAAGGTGTAATACTTACCCTGTAAGTCCACCATTGGGCGTGTTTCTCCTTTTTTTGAGATGAGGTAGAGTGCCGGAATGTTGGCGTCTTTAGCCACTTTGGCGTCGTCGGCACCGAAAGTGGGAGCGATATGCACAACACCAGTACCGTCTTCGGTAGTAACGTAGTCGCCAAGAATAATGCGGAAGGCTTCGCTTTCCATTTCTACAAATTCGTCGCGACCGTCTTCGCTCTTGAATACCTTCTCGGTATGCGCCTTGGCGTAGTTGTTTACGAATGCAGGAGCTACCTCGCCGGTGCGCTCAACAGGCTTAATCCATTTCATAAGCTGCTCGTAGTGAATGCCTTCGAGGTCGGTACCCATTGCCTTTCCTACGATACGGTAAGGCAACACCTTGTCGGTAGGCTCGTAAGCAGGCATTTCGCCTTCCTTCACTTCGGCTTCGGGCTTGAAGTAAGCCGCCAATCGGGTAGATGCCACCACCACTGTTGCTTTGTCGGCAGTGTATGGATTGTAGGTCTCTACTATCAGATATTCAATCTTCGGACCCACGCAGAGTGCCGTGTTCGATGGCAATGTCCAAGGCGTTGTAGTCCACGCAAGGAACGATGGTTTGCCCCAGGCATTGGTTTTGATGCCTTGTTTCTGGCAGAAAGCTGTCCAGTCGTTTTCCACAATGGTGAAGTGCACCGTTGCAGTGGTATCTTTCACGTCGCGATAGCAGCCCGGTTGGTTCAGCTCGTGGCTTGAAAGTCCTGTGCCTGCTCCTGGCGAATAGGGCTGAATGGTGTAACCCTTGTAGAGCAAACCCTTGTTGTAGAGCTGCTTCAAGAGCCACCAAAGCGTTTCGATGTATTTGTTGTCGTAAGTAATGTAAGGGTGGTCGAGGTCTACAAAGTAGCCCATCTCCTCGGTAAGTTTACGCCATTCTTCTGTGAACTTCATCACGTTTTCACGACATCTGTGGTTGTATTCCTCTGTCGAAATGTATTTTTCCGATTCCTTGTTGTCGATGTCTTTCTTCGTAATGCCCAGTTCTTTCTCCACGCTGAGTTCCACAGGTAGTCCGTGTGTGTCCCAGCCAGCCTTGCGATGCACCTGAAAACCCTGCATCGTCTTGTATCTGTTGAAAGTATCCTTAATGGCACGTGCCAACACGTGGTGTATTCCAGGGTGTCCGTTCGCAGAGGGAGGACCCTCGAAGAAGATGAACTGAGGCGCGCCCTCGCGCTCATCAATACTCTTATGGAAGATGTCTTTGTTCTTCCACTCTTCTAACACTTCCTTGTTGGTGTTTACCAAGTTCAGTCCGTTATGTTCGGCGAATTTCTTAGCCATAATTGTATGTTTGTTTTACCTATTTTCTTTGAAACTGCAAATTTACGCAATTTATTTTAATTATGGCCGATAAAAGACGAAAAAAAGCCGCAACCGAAATTTGCAGGAAACAAAAATGCACAAGAGTACGATGTGGCAAAAAGGGTAGGGGCGAGGTTTATCACGTTCCTAATGCCAAATGCAGCAAACCGATAACCACCGAGAAAAGTAGCATTTTCTGCGTAGGAACGTTATGAATCACGCCCCTACATTCCCTTGCATTGCCGTGTCTGCAACTCTAAAGCGAACTATTCGTACAACCCATTTCGCCTAACCACGACCACGAAATATCTTTACAGAAAATCAATGTTTTTTCTTCCGTTTTCTAAAAGCGTAGGTTTTGCGCTGCAAAACAGCCGCTTTTACCTTGCAAAACCTACGCTTTTGCAATGCCAAACAACAGGTTTTGGAACGCCAAAGCGTAGTTCTTGATTATCAATGAGTTATAAACTTTAAGTTAAAGTAATATTTGTAACTATTTTTCGCAGCACTAAAAGATAACTATTTTATACTTTTTACGATAGAAATGTGGGTGGTAATGGATAAAAAAGTCCCACTGCTGATGCAGTGAGACATTATTGAACGTTAGCTTAACCTTCACAATAATTGTGGTTTCTCGGCTAAATATCAAAATCATTAGAGAACCAACCTTCCTTACTACCAATTTCGCCGTCTTCGGGGTCGCCTTCAATGATAGGACGCTGGTCTGTTTTCCCATCACCATCATTGTCTACTTGTGAAAATCTAACCAACAAAGCTTCTTCCACATCTATAGAGTAAGCCTCTGCTTGGGGAATTATATATTTTCTTTTCATACTTCTGCGTTACTTAGTTAATACCTTTTTGTTGTTCACAATGTAAATACCAGCTGGTAGTTTACTGAGGTCTGCTGCATTATCAGCAACCTTTTGTCCTTGCAGATTATAAACGGCAGTGTTTCTGCGAACCTGCTGAAGGTCTTGCTCCAGACCCTGTATGCCTGTAACATCACCCTCTACCGTGCCGTCTATGGCAAAAGTAAGGTCTTTTGCAGGAGTAGCACCGTTTGCATTGGTAGCAATCCAGCATCTGAAACCCTTTATTGGTAGGGCTGAACTTGTGTGGTGCCATTTTCCGTTCTTAGCCCCCAGCACATACGATTTTGCAGGAACAAAAGGCGTAGTTTGGTTGATTTGTGTGCCACAGAACTGGATATTTCCAGCTTCGGTAGTTGTATACTTGGGAGTTTCGGCAAAGGTTTCGTTTGGTATATTGGCAAGCACCACGTTGTTGATGGTGAAGTATGGAGCCGCAACGGTAACCTTTGAATGGTCGTTAAGGTCTTTCTCGTAACTTCCAGCAGTAACGTTGGCAGTTCGGGTAGACTTCATAATGTAGAGTTGACTGGGGTTTATGACGATTTTACAATCATTTGAAAGGTCAACCGACTCGAAATCTATACGAGTTGGAATATTCTCGTCCTGCCCTTTTAGACGTGCTAACTTTGCATGGTCTCCGAAGGCAGTCTTGAACTGTGCAGCTGTGAGAGAAACAGGAAGTGTAATAGAACTCCATAAATTGGGAGTCATCGTGCGCTTCAGAATCAGCGTATAGGCATTGTTGGGAGAGAGCTCCTGCTTGACGAGATAATCGAGTGAGGTCTGCCCTTCGTCAAGTACCATATCGTTGTCGCCGCAATATTTCAGCTGGAAGTTGTCAAAAGCTGTCCAATCGAGGTCCTCTGTCGAGTTTTCTACTTTGATACCGATGTTCAGTACTTTATTGTCGGCTGGCACGTAAACAAGTATAGAGTTATTATAGATGCCAGTTTCAAAGAGCTTCGCAGCCTTGATGTAAGGACTTTCGTTGGGTACGTCGGCAGCTACGTTTACCTTTGTGAGTTCATTTGCTGTGTACTCAAAGTCGTTTCCAAATGTATTTAATACTGCAGATACATTAGACTGTCCGCTTGACGAACCAGCGACATTGGCAAAAAGAGAAGCTTTCATATTGCTATGGTAGCCTGGACTGTAGAAACCATCGCACGAAAGTTTGTACCAACCTTTCTTTAATACGGTTACAGCCTGTGTCAATGAACCGTTAGCCTTGCTATCGTTTCCGAGATTTCTAATAGAGCCTATCCAGTAACGGCCATATTGTCGCTGATAGTCATCGTTGGTTGTCCATTTGTTTCCCATACCTACATAATAGGTGTAGCTTGCACCTTGGTCGAAAGCAAATGAGCCATTCATATTGTAATTGAATCCTGAAACCTTCCATTCGCCTACGCGTGTGTTACTTCGGTTCATATCTTGGTCGGCAACCAAGAATGTAGCATCGGCAGGAGATTCATTTGATGCAAACTGTGCTTTAAAGGCATCTTTCATGTCTTTCTGCGTTATGAACTTCCATTCAGCGTTTGCGCCATATCCAGATGTTGATGTTGGATAAACCAAATCCAATCGGTTTGAGATTGTTTGTCCATTGGAAACAATCAGATAGCGATTGCCTCCCATTGCTGCACCGTTGCCATTATAACAGTAGAGGTTATATGTTTTGCTGCCATTGCTGGTTTCTGTAATAGTCCAATTTATATTGGCATTAGCAGAAGTTCTGTCGCAATAAATACGGTCCCAGTCGGGTTTGTTTTGCTCAGTTGGTGCACTTGGCGGATTTGGGAAGCCAAGAAACTTTCCATCAGATGTTGCCAGAGTGCCTTGAATCTGATAGGTACCGTCATTGTTTTTTGTCAATTTGATAGGCATACCCACTTCGTAAGCTGAAACACTGGTGCCCCAGATGGAGCCAATGTTGAGGTATTTTCCAGTTCCTACGTTGTACAGATATACCGTAGACATATCTACGTTGCTGTTGCCTACAATAGACGATAGGGGATTACCTACCCATTTGTAGTTGGAATCCTGCCCTTGAGCTGTAGTAGTCAGCGTAGGAATAGCCGACAAAAGTATTGATAACAACAGTAAAAATAAGAATTTTGTTTGTTTCATAATAAAAAATAAAATCTATTTTTTTAATTATATAATTTTGTTTTATTGCTAAATGAAATAGCAGTTAGTGCTTCTTGATATGTCTGTAAAATTATATGTTGAGATAGAATATTGTTAAGAAAGAAATACAATTGAAATTCTTTTCTTTCAAATTGATTGGTAACGTCTCACGTCGTATATGTATACATTGAACATTTCTAAGTCATTTAATCTTTGGGCAAGTATCTTTGCTTGTTTATTTTGTAAACGGATACAAAGATAAACAATCTTTTCGATATGCACAAATAAGCTTGTAAATTTTGTAAAAGTAAGTGTGCAAACGAATGTATTTGTGATTCTTTTGTCATTAAGATTTACTTTGGTTTGGATTTGATATTCCCAAGCGGTACAAAGATAAGCCTAAGTATTCAAGATAAAAGTTCAATATCTTAGGTGTAGAGAACAGAAAGTTGAAAAACATGCAACTGAAAGTGAGTCAATTGGATAGGAGGAACGTGATGAATCACGCCTCTGCGTTCCCTTGCGTTGTTTAGGCTGCAACTCTAAAGCAAACTATTCGTACAACCCATTTCGCCTAATCATAACCGTGAAATATCTTTACAGAAAATCAATACTTTTTCTTCTGTTTTCCAAAAGCGTAGGTTTTACGCTGCAAAACAGCCGCTTTTACCTTGCAAAACCTACGCTTTTGCAATGCCAAACAATAGGTTTTGGAACGCCAAAGCGTAGTTGTTGATAATCAATAAGTTATGAGTAGTAAGATAAAGCAATATTTGTAAAGATATTTTGCAATGTTAAAAGGCATTACAAATGATATTTCAGAAAGAGTAGGGGCATAATTTTTCACGTTCTCAACACCAAATGTGGCGAGCAGATAGCTATTGAAAAAGGTCTGCTTCGTTGGTGTTGGGAACGTGATAAACTATGCCCTTGCATTCTTGTTGCTTGGTTTGGCGGACTGAAAATGCGAAGTTGCGCTTGTTGGTACTTCGTTCAGAGCATACGGTGTGTGCGTGTCTGCACTGCATTTACTTCACTTTCTTTCCTTTATAGTATGTGTTGAACGTGTCTTCGGCATAGCCGTCTTCGAGCACTTTGAAGGTGGTTGAGAAGACGTCGTCCATCTTTTGTCCCATATAGTAGACGTTGAAATTGTCTTTGCCGTAGCCCCAGCCAAGGTCTTTGAAACTTCTTGGCGAGTCGCTAATCTTTCTTCCACGGAAGAGAACAGCGTTCGAGGTGATGCGGTAGCCGTAGTAGTCGTCTGGGCCGTACATATCTTCGTCCATCGGATAGTCGCCAGGGTAGGTCGGCATTGCCACACGAAGACTGAAAGTCATTGGGTCTACATACGGAAGAATGCGTCCTAAGTAGTACACGTTATAGCGGTCTTTGGCATAGCCGAAGCCCAAATCTACGAACGAACGGTAGTCGGCGTCGATGATGGGTTGCCTTTGGTAGTACACTTTATTGCGGTTGAGCGAATATGGCTTTATCTTTTGTTGTTGCGCCTGTGCGCTGATGTTGAGTGTGAAAGCAGCGAAAAGCAAGAGTGCGCTGCAACGTAGGGTGTTGAACTTAATCTGTTTCATAGTCGTTTCCTTTCTTGTTAATGCCTGTTGGCTGTTGTTTTATGATAGTGCAAAGGTAATGCTAAAAACCGAAACAGCCATCGGGATTACCCTAAACTGTGGTAGGGAAACCAGACTTTTGCGTAGACTGTTGCATCGCATTGTCGTTATTCTGTTGATGTACGCGGAGTTATGAATACAATAAATATTCTGTTAAGTTGCTTGCTGTATGATTTAGGAACGTGAAGAGCTATGTCTTCACGTTCCTAAACTGCTGTTTTGTTTCCCGAAAGTTTAGAATTTGTACCCGAAACCAAGGTTCAGATAGATGGGATACATATTGAAAGTAATGGTTTTGAAGTTGCTTTCGAATATGTCGTTCATAGCCCACGTAAGGTCGGCGTTCAGCGTGAAGTGTGTAGAAGCCTGCCACGTGCCGCCTATCTGTGCGCCCCAGTGGAAGTGGTTTAGATGCGACGAGAAGTCGTAGGTAGCCGTCTTGCCGCCCTCGTATGTCAGTTTCTCGCCTATCGGACTGCCTTCTCGCAGGTAGCCGTTGCTGACGTCGCCGTTGAATTCGCCGTCCAAGCGGAACGAAGCGAAGAGTCCTGCACGCACTTTCCATTTGTTGCAGAGGCGATAGTTAGCCATTACGGGAACGGAAAGGAAGGTGCTGGTGTATCGTGTCTTCACGTAGCCTGTCCAAAAGCCCGACACACGTTCGCCCTCGTTGATGATTTCCATACTGTAACCCTTTGTTGTGGCACCCGTTATCATTCCTTTCTGCTCGAATTTCAGTCCTGCCGACACGCCCCACTTATGGTTTGAGCCGAGCCACTTGGTTGCTACGCCCTCGAGCGATGCGTTCAGGCGCGGACTGTAGCTGTCGATGCTTCTTATTTCGCGCGGTATTGACAGTGGCGATGCGCCGCCAATGTTCACGCCTGCCTTTACTTCAAGTTCCCAGCCGTTGCGTTCGCCTTCTTCGTTGGCGTTGGGTGTGTTCTGCGCTTGTGCCGTTGCGGCTACGAATGCCAGCAGGGCTGTGGCTGCGGCCTTGGCGATTATGTTTGTTGTTTTCATTGTCTTTTCTTTGTCGGTAGGTTTTATTTGTAGTAGAGTTCCATTTCGTCTACGTAGAGCGTGCTGCCCACTGCGCCGTTGAAAATGGCACCGTCCTTGCTTGACGACATGATGATAGCGAGGTTGTACTTGCCTTCTGCCAGCTTCTTTGCGTCTACCTTGCGTCCGTCTACGGCTTTGAAGTCGAGTAGGAAGTGCGTCCACGTGTCGGTTTCCTTGCGGTCGGTCAGTTCAGCCTTCAGCACAATGTTGTCGCTTGTAAGCGAGTTGGTTCCGTCAAGGTGCGGCACTTGCTCTGTAACCTCGTAGAGCACGGCGTAGATAGCGAAGTCGTCGTGCATTCCTTTCACCTCTTTGCTGTATTTATCGGTGAACACTGCGCCCGCCTTATATTTGTAGTAGCCCGCCAGTCGGGTAGGAAGCTTGCGGAAAGGCTGACCGAAACGTGTAGACTTTGCAGGGTTCATAATGTCGATTTTGAATGTTCCCGTAAACAAGTTGCCCGCTGCGATGGGTGCATTGACCATCTTTCCGAACGCCCCCGTGCTTACGGTCTGCAACTTGGCGCACTTGCCTTTTAGTCCTCCATCTGCCTGACTGGTAGGGTATTCTTCGGCTTTCGCCTTTGAGTTGGTAATCAAAAAGCCTGCGTTTCCGCTGCCCCATTCCATTGTGTCCTTCGGTGCAGTGAGTTCGTAGAATATGTGGAAGAACTTGGTTGTTTCGGCGTCGTCTGGCGAGCGTTTCGCCTCGTGCCACTTTATGTTCTCGAAATGGTATTCCGTTGCCACATCTTCGCTGATGAACGATACCTTGTATTGCTTTTTCCACTGTCCGTCTTCCGATGTTACGGTGTAGGTTTGCGGTGTCATAAAGTTGCGTACGGTTCCGCTTGCAGGCTCAATGGTAGCCCCCGGTGTAAGTTCGAACTTCGGTGCAAGTTGTGTTAGGTCGTTTCCGCCGTTCACAAAGAATTTCACCTCGTTGTTCGTAATCACAGGTTCGCGTATCAGCAGGTTCTCGCTATCCACTTTTGCCGTTACGATGTCAGCTTCCTGATTCGGTGCTTCGTCCTTGATGCACGCAGTGAGCGACAGGACGAGCGATAGGAAAAGTATTCCTGTTTTCAATGTTTTCAAAGGGTTCATTTTCTTAATGTATAGATATTTTGGGTGCAAAATTACGAAAAAGTTTTAACATCGTGCCATTTGTGCCATTTTTTTGTCCGCTTTCGGCTTCGTGGTTGCCTATCTGCAATCTGCCTGCCGTTTCGCAATTGAAAGGCACAAATTCCGTCTTCCTCATCTTGTTTTTGGGTGGGAATAAGCCGATAATGCTGTAAATATTTTTCGCAAGCATATCTGTTGTGTAACTATCTTGTTATCAATGCGTTGTAAAACCTATTGTTTTGCGTTCCAAAAGCGTAGGTTTTGCACGGTAAAAGCGGCTCTTTTGGAACGCAAAACAGCCGCTTTCGCAATGCCAAAGCGAAATTATCGTTTTCTTATTGATTTATCTTTACAAAATGGCAGCTGTTTTCAGCATCTGTTATCCTTTCGTTGTGGGGATACGATTCATTAAGGTTGATTTTTGCAGATAAGTAGTGAGATAAAGAGAAATAAAGGATAATAAATCTAATTTTCCTTTTTCTCATAAAATAATAATCTAAAGTTTTGCCTACGATATTAGAAAATAGTACCTTTGTAAATAAACTTTTAAATGAAGTATTCATTGTAATCGTATAGGCGAACTCGAAGATAATAGGACTGATAAGATATGGCTTACAGTTTTTCGTGCAACTTTGTCTAAGAATGAAAAAGATTAAAATATGGAAGCTAACAATAACGATAATATGCTCATCTATCAATCGGAAGATGGGAAAATCAAGATAGACGTCCGTTTTGAAGGTGAAACTGCTTGGCTTAGCTTAGAGCAGATGTCAATGCTTTTCGGTCGTGACAAATCTACAATATCCAGACATATTAAGAATGTATTTGAAGAAGGAGAATTGAACCTTAATTCAACTGTTGCAAATTTTGCAACAGTTCAAATGGAGGGAAGTAGGACTATCGAAAGAAATATAGATTATTACAACCTTGATGTTATTATTTCTGTTGGCTATCGTGTTAAATCACAACAAGGTACGCAGTTTCGTATCTGGGCAACTCAACGTCTGAGAGAATATATCATAAAAGGTTTTGCGCTGAACGATGAGCGGTTTAAAACAGGTTCATCGTACAATTACTTTAAGGAACTCTTAGGGCGCATTCGAGAGATACGTCTTTCTGAGAAGGTATTTTATCAACAAATAAAGGACATCTATGCCACCAGCATAGACTATAACCCTTCAGACGATATGACACTGGCATTTTATAAGGAGGTACAAAACAAGTTGCTTTGGGCGGTAAGTGGAAAAACGGCTGCAGAACTTCTTTATTATCGTGCCAATGCAACGCTTCCTATGATGGGGCTGACTTCAACTTTGAAAGAGGGGAAAGTAACCAAAGCCGATGCCTTGATAGGTAAGAACTATCTCAATGAGGACGAAATAAATATGTTGAAACTAATTGTAGAGCAGTTTCTTGCCTATGCAGAAGCACAGGCATTGGCAGAGAAGCCTATGTATATGCGTGATTGGGTGCAGAAACTACGCCTTGTTCTTACTATGAACGAGAAAAATATTCTTGAACATGCAGGTAGTATTTCTCACGAATTGGCAGTGGAGAAAGCTACAAAGGAATACATTGCTTACAAAGAACAACAACGACAAATAGAGCATATTGACAGTATTAAGCAGCTTGACCAAGACATCAAGCGTATTGCACCAAATAAGAATAGTAAGAAAGAAACGCAACTATAAATAAGAGGTATAAGAATATGCGCCACTTCAAATCAAGGAATTTGAGGAGGAAGAAAGGAGAAGACATCTGTTCATACCGTCGGCAGCGGGTCTTTAACGAATTTTTATATACCCTTTAAAAGGTAATGGAAAAAAAATATTACCTTTGCAAGCAACTTTGCACTGACTGCAAAGGAAAACGCAGAAAGACAATTACACATTATTATATATAATAGATGAAAAAGTTTAGATTGGTGGACAACACGCTGGGGTGGCTCGCTTTCCTGATTGCTGCCTTCGTTTACTGCTCCACGATAGAGCCAACGGCAAGTTTTTGGGACTGCCCCGAGTTTATTACAACAGGCTATAAGCTCGAAGTAGGGCACCCACCGGGGGCACCGTTCTTTGCGCTTACAGCCAATCTCTTCTCGCATTTTGCAAGCGATGTAACGCAGGTGGCACGTATGGTGAACACTATGAGTGCGCTGTTGTCGGCAACGTGCATTATGTTCCTGTTTTGGACAATCTCCCATCTCGCACGCAAGTTAATCGTGTGCGATGGTGAAGAAATATCAATGGGCAAGATGATAGCCATTGAGGGCGCAGCGATGGTGGGCGCATTAATCTACACTTTCAGCGATACTTTCTGGTTTTCGGCTGTCGAAGGCGAAGTTTATGCCTACTCGTCGGCGTTCACGGCAGTGGTGTTCTGGCTCATATTGAAGTGGGAAGACAATGCCGACAAGCCGCACGCCGACCGCTGGCTGGTTTTAATTGCCTATATGACAGGACTTTCCATCGGCGTTCACTTGCTCAACTTGCTTTGTATTCCTGCCATTGTGCTGGTTTATTATTACAAGCGTGTGCCCGATGCCAACCTCAAAGGCTCGCTCATTGCCCTCGCCGTATCTATTGTTTTGGTGGCTGCCGTGCTCTATGGCATCGTGCCAGGTATCATCACCGTGGGCGGTTTCTTCGAGCTTTTGTTCACCAATACGCTCGGTATGCCGTTCAACACGGGTACCATTCTTTACATCTTGCTGCTCATCGGCAGCTTCGTTTGGGCTATTGCTGAAACCTATAAGGACAGCAACCGCAATCGTCAGAACATAGCGTTCCTCGCTGCTTTCGGACTTATCGGTATTCCGTTTGTCGGCTACGGTTGGTCAGCATTCATCGTTGGCATCGTCATACTTGCAGGTCTGTATTTCGTACTCAACATCAAGCGTGGCAAAGAGTTGCTCGTTTCAGCACGTTTGAAGAATACGGCGTTGCTCTGTATGCTGATGATGATAATCGGATACGCATCGTATGCCGAAATCGTGATACGCTCAACGGCGAATCCTCCAATGGATCAGAACTCGCCAGAGGACATCTTTACGCTCGGAAACTACCTTGCACGCGACCAGTATGGCGACTCTCCGCTGCTCTACGGACAGGCTTATACCAGTCAGCCAAAGGTGGCAGAAGACGGCAGACACTACGAGATGAAGAAGGGCAAGCCTATCTATGAACGCAAGGAAAAGGCATCGCCCGACGAGCCAGACGCTTACTTCCTGGTGCGCAACAAGACATCGCAGGTGTTTGAACAGAATATGTTCTTCCCTCGTATGTGGGACAATGCGCACGCACAGAACTACGAACAGATTATGGGAGGCATAGACGGACACGACGTGAACGGCGTTAAGATGCCGACACAGTTCGAGAACATACGCTTCTTCCTGTCTTATCAGTGCAACTTTATGTACTGGCGATACTTTATGTGGAACTTCGCTGGCCGCCAAAACGATATACAAGGCTATGGCGAACCTGAACACGGAAACTGGATTACGGGTATCTCGTTCATCGACAATATGCTCTATGGCGACCAAGACTTGCTGCCCGACGAGCTGAAAGCAAACAAGGGACACAACGTGTTCTACTGTCTGCCGCTCTTGCTCGGTCTGTTAGGCTTGTTCTGGCAGGCATGGCGAGGACGCCGAGGCATACAGCAGTTCTGGGTAGTGTTCTTCCTTTTCTTTATGACAGGACTTGCCATCGTGGTTTATCTGAACCAAACACCAAGCCAACCACGCGAGCGCGACTATGCTTATGCAGGCTCGTTCTACGCTTACGCTATATGGTGCGGACTCGGAGTGCTTGCCATTTACGATTGGCTTAAGAAGCTTAAGATTTCTGGAACAGCCGCTGCAGCCATTGCTTCGGCAGCATCTATCCTTGTTCCGATACAGATGGCGTCGCAGACTTGGGACGACCACGACCGCTCTGGACGCTACACTTGCCGCGATTTCGGACAGAATTACCTGAACTCTATGCAGGAAAAGGGCAACCCAATCGTGTTCACCAACGGCGACAACGATACTTTCCCACTGTGGTATAACCAAGATGTTGAAGGCGTGCGCACCGATACTCGTGTCTGCAACCTGTCGTACTTGCAGACCGATTGGTACATCGACCAGATGCGCCGACCTGCCTACACATCGCCAAGTGTGCCAATCAAGTGGAACCGACTCGACTATATAAGCGGTACAAACGAATACATTCCTGTGCAGCCAGAGCTGAAACAACAGGTGTTAGACCTATACAAGGAGAACCCTGAACAGGCAAGACAACAGTTCGGTGCCGACCCATTCGAACTGAAGAACGTGCTGAAATACTGGGTGCGTTCACGCGACCCGCAGTTCCACTGCATACCTACCGACACGTTGTATATGACCATCGACAAGGCAGCAGTGCGTCGCAGTGGCATGATGATGCCCACTGACAGCATTCCAGACCGTATGGCTATCTCGCTCGTAGGTAAGGACGGACTGATGAAGAGCGACATTATGATGCTCGAAATGATTGCCAACTGCAACTGGACACGTCCGCTTTATGTGGCTATTACCGTAGGCAGCGACAACTTTATGAATCTTGGCGACAACTTCATACAGGAAGGATTGCTGAACCGTATCACACCGTTCTACACCAAGGAGGCAGGTAGCTTCGACACAGACAAGACCTACAACCTCGTTATGAACAAGTTCCGATGGGGCGGAGTGTCTACAAAGGGTGTCTATCTCGACGAAACCGTTTTGCGTATGTGCTACACCCACCGTCGTGAAATGGCACAATTGGCAATGAATCTTCTGTTGGAAGGTAAGCGCGACAAGGCTTTGAAGGTGCTTGAGAAGGCTGAAAAGGAACTGCCAACCTATAATGTGCCGCTTTCGTTCTCACATGTAAAGGGCGGACCTATAATGGCTGACGCCTACGCAATGTTAGGAAAGAAAGCCAAAGCCGAGGCTATGTACAATGCAATGTGGAAGACATCGGCGCAATATGTGCGCTACTACTTGAGTCTTCCTACGAATACATTCAATATGAACATGAGTTCTTGCGCAATGCACTTGCAGATTATGTATCAGTATATTCGTGCAAACGAGCAGAATAATCCGCAGTGGGCAAATGCACGCAACGCCGAACTTATGGGAATGTTAAAGGCTTACGAGGCAAAAGGCGGCAAAATGCAGTAAAGCATAGGGGACGGTCAGAAAGCAACGAATACAGGACAAGACGTGTAGGGATGTGATTTTTCACGTCCCTCACACCCTGCCAACAGCCCGAAAGCGTTGTTTCATCAAGTTTCCGACACTACACCCGCACCCTCGAACGTTCGTAATCTCGCTGTTTATTCTGCGATAACAGAAAATGGAGGAACACGTTTTTCCGCCATTAACCACACGAACACCCACCCCAAAAACCTCTTAACGAAAGACAAGGGAATACGCTGAATATGTTTATAGAACAACCCGCACGCTGGTTGCGATGGCTTTACCCGCACGCATTGTGGCGAATGTCGCCCGACGACCACTCCGTCTACCTGACATTCGACGATGGTCCTATCCCCGAAGCCACACCTTTCATTCTCGATACGCTCGACAAGTACGGTGCAAAAGCAACCTTCTTTATGGTTGGCGACAACGTAAGGAAGTATCCCGAACTTTACGAAGAAGTGGTGCGCAGGGGGCATTTGGTGGGCAACCACACCTATCATCACCTTGGTTCGTTCAAGCATTTCACCCTTACCTATGCGGTTGATGTCATCGAAGCCAACGCCCTCATCAAGTCAAAGTTCTTCCGTCCGCCGCACGGCTGGCTCCGCCACACCGTCTATTGGTGGGTGAAACGGAGGTATCGTGTCGTAATGTGGGACCTCGTAACCCGCGATTACTCCAAGTGGCTTACAGGGAAAGACGTGCTGCGCAACGTTCAGAAATACGCCCGCAACGGTTCTATCATCACGTTCCACGATTCATTGAAGAGCATCGACAAGCTCCATTACGCCCTGCCGCGTGCTTTGGAGTGGCTGAAAAACGAAGGATATGAGTTCAAGATATTCAAGGAAGGAGATTAAAGTCGAGGCAGAACGTCTCGGCTTTTTTGCTTGTGGCATAGCCCGTGCCGAGCCTGTCGATGCCGAAACAGCCGCTGCCGTGCGCGGTTGGATAAGCAAAGGCAGTCAAGCCACGATGGACTATATGGCGAACTACACCGAAAAGCGGCTTAACCCCTGCTTGCTCGTGCCCGGAACAAAGTCTATCGTTTCGCTCGCTATGAACTATGCGCCTGCCCAAACTATGCCTGAAACCGAATATCAGCTCGCTGCCTACGCCTATGGGCAAGACTATCACGACGTTATGAAAGCGAAGCTGCGACAGCTTGCAGCCCTCATCGCCAACAAGTTTGAAGGCGAAAGCGACAGAGAAGTGGGCGAAGACGACGGCGACAGCACAGCCATTACCACTCCTAAAACCAACGAAACCAGAGAAGAACCTGCGGGCGAAATCCGTGTTTTTGTCGATACCGCCCCCGTACTCGAACGCTATTGGGCGCAGCGGGCAGGCTTAGGCTGGATAGGAAAGAACCATCAGCTCATCATTCCCCACGCTGGCTCTATGTTTTTCCTTGGCGAAATCTTCCTTCCCTACGAGTTCGACAGCTACGACAGTCCTATGCCAAGCCGTTGCGGCAATTGTCGCCGCTGCATAGAAGCCTGTCCCACATGTGCCATTACCGACGAATGGGGTTTCGATAGCGAGAAGTGCCTGTCCTACCAGCTCATCGAAAACCGTGGCGAACTCTCCGAACAAGCCAAGCAAAGTATGGGCACCACCATCTACGGGTGCGACCGTTGCCAGACCGCCTGCCCGTGGAACAAGTTCGCAACCCCCAATACCACTCCCGAATTTCAGCCCAAATCCGAACTCCTTGCTATGACAAAAGCCGATTGGCACAACCTTACCATCGACGAATATCGTGCCCTTTTCAAAGGCTCAGCAGTAAAACGTGTCAAGTTCGACGGCTTGAAACGCAACATTTCAGCAAAGGAATAAGGGCTCAATTCTAAATACAGACCGTGCAAGCCTTTCGATGCAGAACAACAACCCATCGTTTTCGACAGTGCTTTTACTATTTGAAAGGTATGGCTTATTATAATCTTAGCACCGAAAAAATAACCGTGTGGCTACGAGGAACGTGATAAACCACACCCCAACATAAGAAAAGCTATGGTTTGTGGTGGGTTTGAAGGAAGGGAAAACAAGAATATTGGTGCCCGCAAAAAGGTTGTTGCGGACACCAATATATCTATCAGACGAATGGGTTGTTACTTTTATGAACAACCTATTCGAGTTGTTTTATCAATATAAACCTCAATAGGTTGTCGGTGAAAACAACTTATTGAGGTTTGATGAATGTTTATTTCACAACTACTTTCTTATTGTTCACGATGTAGACACCGCGAGGAAGTGAAGAAAGAGATGCGGTTGTGCCAACCTTAGCACCTGAAACAGAGTAGACGGTTTGAGGTGTGGTTGCGTCAGAGGCGTCGGCATGGTCGATGCCCGCAGCGGTTAGGACGGTGAGTTTGCCGTTCTTGTAGCTGAACTTGTAGTTCTGTGCCTCGCCTCCGCTGATGACAATGTCGTATTCGCCTGCAGGACTGGCTTCGGTTGCAGTGGTAGATGCTGTCGGACGGACGGTAAGTATCTGCTCGTTCTCGCCGTTCGCAAATCCTCTGTAATGGAGAACGAACTCTGGATTTGGCTTGCCTTCTTGTCGTGTAACGTTTTCTGCACTGACCGTGAGGGTAGTTTTATCGACGGTGAGGACGCCACCTACAAGCTGTATACTCTTATCGGTGATGGTTCCGTAATCGATTCGAATGTCGTATTTGCCTACTGGCGACTTCTCGTTGGCATCGCAAGTAATTTCTGGTTTGCCTTCAAAGTATTCGCCACGTACAGAGTAACCGAACTTAGGATTGGCTTCGCCGTATGCACGAACGGTATTGCGCACGGTAACAATGCTGCCAAATTCCTTTATATTTTTGTATGGTATTCCTGCCCAATTTCTGTAAGTCTTCTTGGTGTCGATAGGAACTCGCAGAATGATGCTGTTGATGCGGCTGCTGAGCAGTGGGTCTTTGCCCACCTTTGGTGGCTGCTTTGCGAATATCTTTATCTCGGCAAGGCTGTGGCAACCTGCCATACTCTCGTTGCCCAAGTTTGTAATGGTTGTAGGCAACACGAGGCGTTTGATGCCTATGCAACCTGCGAGAGCATAGTTGCGGAGGGTGGTTATGCCTTCGGCAACAACGAGGTCGCCTTTCGCAGAGGGCACAACGCTAATGATTTCCTTGCGGTCTTTGGTGTAGAAAATTCCGTTTTCGTAAACGAAATTGTCGCCACCGCCTGCTGGAATGTTATCTACAGCTTCGAGCGCACGGCAGAGTGCAAACGTTCCGTCGGAGATTGTCTTGAGTCCATCGGGCAGAACGATTTTCCTAAGACTGTTGCAGCCGTAGAAAACACGCTCTGGAAGGTTGTCGTTGGTGGTGGTTAGCTCTCCGTCTTTCAGATATGCTTCGCCGCCACTTACTATTCTTGCACCTTTTATATCGAGCATTGAGAGTCCTCCTTGTGTGAATTTACCTGCATAGTCGCAGCCTGCCATTTCGCGGATAACGCGGAAATCGGAACCGTTGATGTCGCCTGTCAGCGTGAGTTCGCCTATCTTTTCGCGCATATCGGCGGGTATGCTTTCTGCCAACATACCTGCTTTGGTAAGGTTTATGGTTCGCTTTTCAAGGTCTTTTGGTTTTCCGTAAACACCTCTAACCATATCTTGCTCGGCAGTAAAAGAGTACATATTGCCTGGATTAAGCAAGTCTATCTTGTAGTATCCATCAACATCGCCGTTCCAACCCCAGTTCACGCTCACCAAGCCAGCCTTGTTATAGCCGTCGATTACAAAAGCGTGTCCAGCGTCTTGTCCCATAGAACCAGGGCTTACACCGCCGTAGATGAGTGGGTGTCCTTTCGTTAGTTCACTGAAAACGATGTCCATCCACTGTTCGTCGGTATAGTCAGCACGAGTAATGTATTCAGCATCGGGAAATCCGAAATAGGTTCGCAAACCTGCGGCACAGTCGGTCATATATGCACCACTACCCTCATTAGGACCGCCATATTGCATTTCGGAAGCCACACCGCAGTGCAACATAAGGGTTGCAACAGCGTTAGCTTCGGCTTCGGTGTAGTTTCCGCTATAATCGTCCTTCATATTTGCCCAGTCGTAGGTGGTGTTTCCGAAGTCTGCACTGATAGCAACGCCACTAGGGTCGTTAGCTGGATAGTGTACCGTATGTGAGCCTATGCCTCGCACTGGATACTTGAAATAGTTGAGCACCTGTGCTGTTGCTGTTGCCACGCAGCCCGTAATCAGTCGTCCTTTCTTCGTGTTAGGCAACAATTTGTTGTAAGGCATCTGCTGTCCCCACGTCGTTGTGAGCAATGTAGACACTTCAGCAGCATACTTAGATGGATCGGGTTTAATGACACTCAGGGGCTTGTTGTTCTTCACAGCGTTGGTTATAACTTCGTCGATAGCCTTCAGCCACCATTTGAAACTGGGGTTATCGGTTTCTACGAAGTTCGATTCCGACACGCCAAGCAGTTCGGGTGCGAGGTCGTCAGCCGAGATTACGGCAAAGCCACCATCGGTATATCCGAATACGGTGTAGGTGTTGGTTTGCTTCAACTCGCGCAACTGGTTTGCTGTTCTTTTGCCGCCCTGCTGTGGAGCGTTCATCTTGTGCTTGCCAAGTGTGGTTTGCAGATTAATTGCACTTGCAGCTGTTTTCTTCATTTGTGCCTTTGTGCGTGGCTTAGCCCATGCAAACGTGGGCACGAGCATCAGAAGCGCAAAGGCTACGAATAGGTTTTGTTTAATTTTCATATATATATGTTTAAAAAATGAATATCCGGTGGGGAAACGAACTGCATTTGCTGCTCGGTTTTTCCATTACCTACGACGGTGAGAAGTGTCGGTGTCCCCGACTGATAAGAACGAAGACACCGACAAAAAATTGTCTATTCTACTACTACTTTCTTGTTTCCAACAACATATACGCCCTTGCGCAAACCACGAAGTGTGGTTGTCTGGCGACGCACAAGTTTGCCGTCGATAGTATAAACATCTACTGGTTTGCCGTCCATGACAACGCTATCGATTCCCGTAGGAATATTGACTTCAGCCGGAGCAGACTCTGTTCCGTCGGCATAAATTGCTGTTACGGCATAGCGATTATTGTTTCCTGCAGCATTGTCTACATAATAGAACTGTGTAGCTGTTACCTTGTCGATACGCTCTCCCTCACGATAGATGCCATAGTGCGTAGGCACAGGCGTCGCCTTAATGAAGGTTACATCGTCGATACCGAACATAAGACCTGTCTGCGGTGTCGTTTGATGGATTGCAAAGTAGGTTGTACCTGCGGGCACGTCAATGGTTATCTTCTCCCATTCACCCGAAACTGCTTCTCGGTTCTTGACAACAGTGGTGATGAAATCGGCTATCTCGTTTCCTGTTGTCGAACAAAGCACGTCGTAATTCTCAATATAAGCAACGTTGTTCACCATCATATTATGTACATAGAACGAGATGGTTTGCGCCTGACCAGAGAGTTTCGGACTGATAATCCAGTTATCGCTGTTCACATAAGCCTGTCCAGTGGCATCGAGTTCGTAAGGAACAGCAGCGTATTGCTTGCCCGAGGACGGCAGCAACCACGGATTAAGGCGTGGCACATCTTCGCCCAAGACATACGGATTGAAGATGATATAAGCAAACTGCGTGAACTGGTTAGGGTACCAAAGGTCGTTGAAGAAACCGCCTGCATAGCCCTTGTTGCCGTCCACCAGAGTCCAATCGCCGAACTCCGTAGACCATGCGTCGTAGCGTTCGAAGTCTTCCGTTACGGTCTGTGGCTCTATACTTGGAGCTCTCCATATAAGCGAAACCTTCGATTGTTCCCTTACTCCACGTAAATCCCGAACCTTTGGCTTTTCAGAATCTTCGAGTCTGATGATAAACTCGGCTTTGTTGTCGGTGTTGTCCAAGTCCTTATCGTATTCAACTTCTGCTACTACCTTCATCTCTTTCGCTTCTGCAATGATGGCAGATGTAGGAACATCGAAGGTCAGCGTGCGATTATTGAACGATGCGAGTGCCTCCGTCTGGTCGGAAGAAGCAATTTCCTTATCGGCAGACTTTATGCGTATGGTGAACTCTTCAGCACTGCGCTCGCCGATGTTTTCAACTTTCACATTCAGTTTGGCATTGCGTCCCTTGATAACCTTGCCTGTTCCAGAAACGGTAACAGCCAAGTTGTATTGCTGAACCTCCATTATGCGAATGTTATCGACGAAGATTGGCGCACGATTATCGCCGCCAATGGCTTTGAAACCAACGAATATGTAGCGTTCGTTTTCAAATCCGTCCAATGACAAGACTTCGGTCAGCCATGCTTCGTTCCCATTTATTTTAGAGTAATCAATGG
>ERZ772940.144-NODE-144-length-39082-cov-30.2719_pt1 | contig 39082 bp, 31 predicted proteins | sample MGYA00511682_ERZ772940 | MGnify/ENA primary metagenome ERZ772940 (study PRJEB29015, sample SAMEA2737922) | human oral metagenome | biome: human oral; feature: human-associated habitat; material: dental | place: China | collected 2031 ... | reverse complement strand
TCGTCATCCTGCTCACCGACGGCCTGTTCTCGCTCTTCCTCATCACCGTGGCCGCTGGTCTGGCCCTGCTGCGACTGTCCACCGGCGTGATCGATGTCGGTGACGCCTTGGCGATCGTCCTGACCTCCTACGTGCTCCTTGAGCCGCTGGACCACGTGGGCGCCTTCTTCTACGTGGGCATGGGCGGGATGGCCAACCAGCGCGCCATCGGCAGGATCCTGTCGCGCCCCCTGCCGAGCTCCACCACTCGGCCCACGGCCCGGACCTCCCCCGCGGCGAGCGCGCAGGCCGCCATCGTGCTCAACGACGTCGAGGCCGCCTGGGACGCCGACCCGGTGCTGGAGGGCGTGAACCTGAGCGTGCGCCGCGGCGAGAGCCTGGCGGTCGTGGGCCCCTCGGGGGCGGGCAAGTCGACGCTCATGGCGATGCTCGCCGGCAACCTGCTGCCCAGTGGCGGGTCCGTGTGCGTCGAGGGCACCGAGCTGAGCGTCGCGACGCAGGATGAGGTGCGCTCGGCCTCAGCGCTGGTGGCGCAGACGACCTGGCTGTTCACTGGGACGATCGCCGACAACCTGCGTCTGGCCCAGCCCTACGCGACGCCGTCGCAGTTGTGGCAGGCCCTGGAGGTGGTCCGCCTCGACAAGGAGGTGGCGCTCATGCCCGAGGGGCTGGAGACGCAGGTCGGCGAAGCCGGCCTGGGTCTGTCGGGTGGTCAGGCCCAGCGCTTGTCCCTGGCCCGCGCCTTCCTGGCCGACCGCCCCGTGCTGCTCCTGGACGAGCCCACCAGCCAGGTGGACCTGGCCAGCGAGGCGGCCATCGTGGAGTCCCTTGAGCAGCTGGCCCAGGGCCGCACCGTCGTCACCATCTCCCACCGCGTCGGGGCGCTGACCGCAGCGGACCGGACGGTGAGGGTCGAGGCCGGGGCGGTCCACGAGGTGGGCGGAGCCGGGGCACCCAGATCCGCCGGCACAGTGCCCACCCAAGAGGCCACACAGCCCGGGGCCCACGAGACCGAGGAGCCCTCCCCCGAGGCCACCGACGGCGATCGCCAGGAGGAGCGGGCATGATCCGATCGATCCAGTCGAGACGGTCCTCGGCGCCCCGCTCGCAGGCAGCCGGCGACTCGGGGCAGCGCAGCCGGACCGGCCGGGCCGATGCCTCCACACAGGCACCTGTCTCGCGGGCGATGCTGGTGCGCTGGCTGCTCCAGGTCACTCACCCGGTCCTCTCACCACTGCTGGGCTCCACCCTGTGCCGGATCACTGACATGCTGTGCGGCGTGGCCCTGTTCTCCTTGGGCGCCTACGCCGTGGCCCGTACGAGTCTGGCGATGGCGACGGACGCACCGGTGCCGGCCATCTGGCCGGTCCTGGCCGTCATGGCCGGACTGTCCCTGCTCAAGGCGGCCCTGCGCTACGCCGAGCAGTTCCTGGGGCACCTGGTGGCCTTCAAGGCCCTCGAGCTGCTGCGAGGCCAGATCTTCCGCTCGCTCATCCCCCGCTCCCCCAGGGTCAGCGCGACGTCGCGCTCGGGCGACCTGCTGTCGCGGGCCACCAAGGACGTGGACCGGATCGAGGTCTTCTTCGCCCACACCTTCGCTCCGGCGGTCTGCGCCGTCGTCGCGCCGATCACGGTGCTCACGGTTATCGGTCTCAAGGTGTCCTGGCTGGTGGCCCTGGCAGCGCTCCCCTTCGTGGTGCTCCAGCTGCTCATCGTGCCCCGCCTGGGGTTCGCCGCCTCGGTGGATGCCTCCCGCTCGGTCTCGGCGGCACGGGCGGATCTCACCCAGCACGTGACCGACACCGTTCAGGGCATGAGCGAGGTCGTCGGGTACGGGCGCAGCCAGGAGCGTCTCGATGAGATGGCCAGGATCGACGCCGAGATCGCCGGTGCCGCGCGGCCAACCGGGCAGTGGGCCTCCGTGCGCCGAGGCCTCAACCAGCTGGCGGGTCTGAGCGCACCGATCGCCGTCGTCGCCGTGGGTGCGACGTTGCCGGCGACGGGCTCGGGCACGGGCGTCCCCCTCCTGGCTGCGGCGGCCGCTGCGGTGCTGCGGCTGTCCGAGACAGTACGCGGCGTCGAGGAGCTCTCGGGCGCCCTTAATGCCTCCTTCGCCTCGGCCGAGAGAGTGTGGGAGGTGGTCAACGCACCCGTGGAGGTGCGCGACGGCGATGAGGAGCTGACCGCCGGCATCTCCCACGAGGTCCTGTGGCAGGACGTCACCTACTCCTACCCCAACACCGCCACCCAGGCCGTCCGCGGCGCCAGTGTCAGGGCCAGGGCCGGACGGTGGACCTGCATCGTGGGGGCCTCCGGAGCGGGGAAGTCCACACTGGCCCAGCTGGCGGTGCGCTTCGATGAACCGGACTCGGGCCGCATCCTCATCGACGGCCAGGACGTGAGCGACCTGCGTGCCGTCAGTCTCTACCAGGAGATCGGTCTGGTGGATCAGCGGGTCCACCTCATGCGGGCCACCATTGCGGACAATGTGCGCCTGGCGGCACCGTCGGCCACTGACGCCCAGGTGCGCCGGGCGTGCCAAGCGGCCTGCATCGATGAGGACATCGAGGCCCTCGAGGACGGTTACGACACCCTTGTGGGCGAGCGCGGCCAGTCCCTGTCCGGGGGTCAGCGCCAGCGCCTGGCACTGGCCCGCGCGCTCCTGGCCCGTCCCGGGGTGCTCATCCTCGATGAGTTCACCTCGCACCTGGATCCTGACCTGGATGAGCGGGTGCGCATCGGGGTGCGCACCTATCTTCCGCAGGCGACGATCATTGAGATCACTCACCGCCTGCAGTGGTCCGAGCAGGCCGACCACGTCGTCGTCATGGACGCGGGGGCGATCGTGCAGACGGGGCCGCCGGCCAAGCTCCTGGCCGAGCCCGGAGCGCTGCGCACATTGATCGGCCGTCGTTGAGACAGCGGCGGGCGCAGGCGGATTCAGGCCGAGACACTGGTCGGGCGCCGGGAGTCATTGACTTCCGGCGCCCGATCGGCTGACTGCGATGTACTCGGTTCTACTCGCCTGAGCGGGTGGCTGCGGCCGAGGCCTCGAGCTCCTCGGGGCTGACGACCCCTTCGACGCTGACCGCGTTGAGGTAGGCCATGCCGTCGAAGGAGAGCTCGCGAACGTTCTCCGGGTCGCCCTCGTCATTGACGGAGCCTCCGGCCATGCGGTCCACGATGATGGCGATGGCGCCGTCACCGGTGACGTTCGTGGCGGTGCCGAAGGAGTCCAGGGCGATGTAGGTGGCGATCATGAGGGCCACCTGCTGCTTGTCGAAGCCGAGCATGGAGGACAGCAGGCCGGTGGCCGCCATGATGGCGCCCCCGGGGACGCCCGGTGCTGCCACCATTGTGATGCCGAGCATGAAGATGAAGCCGATCCACTGAGCGGTGCTCACGTGCAGGCCCTGGGTGAGGACGATCGCGAAGGCGAAGGAGAAGATCTTCGAGGTCGACCCCGCCAGGTGGATCGTGGCGCACAGGGGGATGGTGAAGGAGGCCACCGCGTCGGAGACGCCGTTCTTCTTCGTCTGACGCAGGGTGACCGGGATCGTGGCCGCGGACGAGGAGGTGCCCAGAGCCGTCAGGTAGGCCGGGAGCATGGTGAGCAGTGCCTTGATTGGGTTGCGGCGACCGATGAGTGCTGCGGTGAGGAACTGGATGCCCAGGATGACGACCTCGAGGATGAGGACCACGACGACGACGCGCAGAAGCGCCTTCATCACCGCCCCGGCCGCCCCGGTGTAGGTGAGGTTGAGGAAGATGCCGAAAATGTGCAGGGGCAGCAGCGGGATGATGATCCGCTCGATGAGGCGGGTGATGATGGCTCGGAACTCGATGAAGCCCTTGCGCAGCACACCCCGGGGCACCATGGACAGACCGATGCCCAGGACGAAAGAGAGCAGCAGGGCGGTCATAACCTCGACGGCCGGCGGCATCTTCACCGTGAAGTAGCTGCTCAGAGCCCCCTCCGGCTTGGCAACATCAGCCAGAGAGGTCCCGGCGAGCAGGCGGGGGAAGGTAGTGGCACACACCAGGAAGGTGAGGAAGCCTGCGAAGAGGGTCGAGGTGTAGGCCAGGGCCGTGGTGATCCCGAGCCACTTGCCGGCCCCACGCCCCAGATCGGCGATGGCGGGGGTCACCAGGCCGATGATGATGAGCGGGATGGAGAAGCTGAGGAACTGGCTGAACAGGTCGGAGAAGGTCGCGAAGACATTTCCCACCGGCTTGGGAATGATCGCGTGACCCCTGAAGCGGACCGAGCCCACGATCAGGGCCAGCAGGATCGCACCAATGACCCAGGTCAGGATGCTGTGGCTGAGACGATGGGCCAGCGAGGGCGAGGCTGAGGGATTGCTTGGCATAGAGGGACCTTCAAGGTGTGAAACGAGATGACAAGACGTCTTGACTGGGGCCAGCGTGCCATACCGCTCGGTCACGGCGCCGAACCGGACCGAAGAATGAGCATTTCCAGGGCACAGATCACACAGGGCGGCGCGCAGCATCACCGTGAGAACTCAGGCGGCGTGAGGATTGCTCCCCGCTCACAGGATGCGGGGCAGGTTGACGTAAGGCGATAGGAGGAACAGGACGGCGGCCAGGCCGATGCCGAGGACGACGTCGAACAGGCGGCTGCGCGCCGCCAGCCAGGTGCCGTCGGGGCGCTGGAGGCGGACGATGGCCAGCATGAGGATCCCGGTGGCCGTCCACAGGACGGCGATGCGGCGGTGTCCCAGCAGCGCGATGGTGGGGACAGCCGCCAGGCCGAGGGCCACGAGGACAACACAGATGGTGCGGTAGGGCTCCTTGTGCTCGGCCTGCTGGGGATGCGGGTCATGAGTCACGGGCAGGAGCCTATCTGCGCGAGGGATGCGGGTCCATGACCTGTCTCCGACTCGCACACCCGCCTTGTGCCCGGCGCGAGGGGTCGGGCGCAAGGCGGCGCATGCGGCTCAGTGGGAGAAGTGGCGGGTGCCGGTGAGGTACATGGTGACGCCGGCGGCCTGGGCGGCGTCGATGACCTCCTGGTCACGGATGGAGCCTCCGGGTTGGACGACGGCGCGGACCCCGGCGTCGATGAGGACCTGGAGGCCGTCGGCGAAGGGGAAGAAGGCGTCGGAGGCGGCCACGGCCCCGCGGGCGCGCTGAGGCGCGGCGGCACCCGCCAGGACCTCGGACGCATCGGCCCCGCCGACAGCGCCCTTCTCCTTCTGGGAGCCGTTGGCGGCGTCGCCGGTGGAGCGGGCTCCCAGGGTGTTGGCGCGCTCGACGGCCAGCTTGCAGGAGTCGACGCGGTTGACCTGCCCCATGCCCACGCCGACGGTGGCGCCGTCATGGGCCAGGAGGACGGCGTTGGAGCGCACGGCGCGCACCGAGCGCCAGGCGAAGGCCAGATCGGCCAGGAGCGCGTCGTCGGCGGCCGGCCCTGCGGCCAGGGTCCAGGCCGAGGGGTCGTCACCGGCGGCATCCAGGACGTCGCGTTCCTGGATGACGGCACCTCCCGTGACCTGCTTGATCTCGTAGCCCTCGCGCTGGGGGGCCTCGACGAGGAGCAGGCGGAGGTTCTTCTTGGTGGACAGGATCTCCACGGCCTCGTCGTCGAAGGCGGGGGCGGCGACGACCTCAGTGAAGATCGGCTTGATCTGACGGGCCATCTCGGCGGTGACGATGGCGTTGGTGGCGATGACGCCGCCGTATGCCGAGACCGGGTCGCAGGCGTGGGCCTTGCGGTGGGCCTCGGCGACGTCACCGGCGGCCGAGACGGCGATGCCGCAGGGGTTGGCGTGCTTGACGACGGCGACCGTGACGGCCTGGCCGTGGTCGTAGGCGGCGCGCACGGCGGCGTCGGTGTCGGTGTAGTTGTTGTAGCTCATGGCCTTGCCGTGGAGCTGGCGGGCGCCGGCCACTCCCCCGCTCGCCCCGGCGGTGCGGTAGACGGCGGCCCGCTGGTGGGGGTTCTCCCCGTAGCGCAGGCTCGCCAGGCGCTCGTAGCCGACGCCGACGTAGGCCGGCGGCGCGGCCGGCCCGCGCGAGTCGGCCCCGGCCGCATCGGCCAAGTCCGTGGCGTCGGCGACGTCGTCGGTCTCGATCTGGCCGGCCATCCAGGTCGCCACGGCCGCGTCGTAGGCGGCGGTGTGGGCGAAGGCCTCGGCGGCCAGGCGGCGGCGGTCGGCCAGGGTAAAGCCGCCTTCTCGCACGGCGGCCGCGACGTCGTCGTACCGGCCGGGGCTCGTGACCACGGCGACGGCGGGGTGGTTCTTGGCAGCGGCGCGCACCATGGTGGGGCCGCCGATGTCGATCTGCTCGACGCAGGCGTCGAAGGGGGCGCCGGAGGCGACGGTGTCGGTGAAGGGGTAGAGGTTGACGACGACCAGGTCGATGGGGGTCACCCCCAGGGTGGCCAGCTGGTCGAGGTGGTCGGGCTTGCGGCGGTCGGCGAGGATGCCGGCGTGGACGGCCGGGTGGAGGGTCTTGACCCGGCCCTCGAGGCACTCGGGGAAGCCGGTGACCTCCTCCACCGGGGTGACGGTCAGGCCCGCGGCGGCGATGGTGGCGGCGGTGGAGCCGGTGGAGACGATCTCAACGCCGGCGTCGGCCAGGGCGCGGGCGAGCGGGACGAGACCGGTCTTGTCGTAGACGGAGACGAGGGCGCAGCGCACGGGGACGCGGTCGGGGCTGATGAGGCCCTCGGTGGGGACGTGGGCGGTGGGGACCGCCTGACTCGTGGACTGCGAGGACTGGGACGACGACGGGGACATGGACGGGGACTTGGACGAGGACATGGTGCTCCTGGTGCGGCGTGGGGAAGCGGGACGCCCAGGCGGGCGACGTCCCGTTCATGGACGGCCTCGGCCACTCCCCGGTGGTGCCCCACCCTCGCCAGTCGCAGCCAGTCCCATCCTATCCGGTGGTGGCCACGACGGCACCGGGAAGGAGCGTGCCCTCTCCCTGCCCTGACATTTTCCATGTCGCTTCCGGCGAACCATCCGACCGAACGGCCCGTTTCCTTGCAGGTGGCTTGAGAGACGGCATACAGTCCACAGCATGACTGCGCCCATCAACATCGCAGCAACGCCGGCATATCGGAGCACTCCCCCGGAGCGGTGGCAGGAGGCCGCCTCCGCCTACCGGCGCTGGTGGAGCCGCCACCCGGGATTATCCAGTGCCCTGAACCTGGTGGCGCGCGGAGCCTACGCCTTGATGATCCCGCTGCTCGTCGCCGCCTTGGTGATGGTGCCGAGGCTGGCCTACGCCGCCGTGCCGGCGGCCTTCATGGCCGTGTGCCTCATGGTGGTGGCCCTCCTGGCGCGCACACGCACCATCGGCTGGCGCTCGGTGCTGCTCATGTACGGCGTCGGCGCCGCCTGGTCGCTCGTCGTGTCCATGATCATGAGCTCGGTGCGCACCCGCGCAGGACTGTCCGTCATGGGTAACGGGATGAGTATCGCCCTGACCATTGCGTTGGAGGTTCTCAGCCCGTTGGTGCCCCTGGTGCTCGTGGTCTTCCTGGCGCCGGAGCGGATGCGCCGTCTGGCGGCCTCCGACTGGGCCCTGCTGGGTTTCGCGGCCGGAGCGGGCCTGACGGCCCTCAACGACGGCATTCGGGCCCTTGAGGAGAGCAGCCTGCTCTCCTCGGTCCTGGGCAACGGGCGCCTTCCCTTCTCCTTCAACCCGTGGACCTCGGGGTCGATGACCCAGGAGAACAGCAACGTCCTGGCCGTCAGCAACCAGGTGAGCACCGCGAACATCACGATGGCGGTGGCGCTGGCGATCACGCTGTGGCGCCTCAAGGACTCCCCGGCCTTCGAAGGGGCTAAGAACCTCGTGTGGCTGCGGATCGTGGCCTGGATCCTGCCGGCGGTGGTCATCCTGCAGTCGGTCAGCGACCACGCCACCTACATCGCCAGGATCGCCCAGCAGCTCGGCCAGAGCGACTCCGGCGGCGGCTTCCCGGCGCTGCTCATGTTCCTGTGGAGGGTCAACGGCGGTGGCCTGAGCGCCATCCCCCTGTCCGTCATCCTCATGGCCGCCTGCCTGCTTCTGGACGCCCACCGCCGCGCCTACGCGGGCGTGCACGGCTGGACGGTGGCCGGGGCGCCGGCTCCCCGCTACCCCAACCTCACCGAGGCGCCGCCCTTCGTGCGCGCTCTCATCGTCTCGGTGGTGGCTCTGGCGAACTTCACCTGGGGCGACCTGGCGGTCACCTGGGACGCCTACGGGGACCTGCGCCAGGGACGCCTCTACGCCATGCGGGCGGGGCGGGCCACGGCCGAGCAGGTGCGCGGCGTGCGGGCCGACGCCATGGAGGCCACGACGCCGGGCGCTGAGCCGAATGCCCGCCAGGGCTTCCGCCTGGGGATCCTGGTGGTCAGCGTCGTGCTGTTCCTCCTGTGCTGCATGTACGAGGTGCGTACCGTCTGGCAGCTCGCCCCCGAGCTCAAGGAGACCGAGGACGACCTGTTCCTCTCCGCCCTGCCTCGCCTGTTCTCCCAGTGGTGGAGTGACCTGAGCGGCAGCCAGGGGCTCCTCTACGCGATCGGTGTGCTGGCGGCGGTGGCCGTGGGCCTGTCCCTCGTCCTGACGCTGGGGGCGCCGGGGCGCCGCATCAGCACGGCGCCGTCGTCGAGCAGCCTCGTCAGTCACCTGCTCGCTCTCACGCCGGGGCAGGCGTGCCTGGCGCTGCTGGACTTCGCCATGACCTACATGCCGCGCTCGGCTCTGAGCGTCAGTCCCGCCGGGGGCGGTACCGACCTGGCCGCTGAGCTCTCCGTCAACCGGAGGATCCGGGGCGCCGAGAGCTTCTCCGAGAGTCAGGCGCTGTTCACGGCGCGCACCAAGCGGCAGGTGGCGGTCGAGGGCGACATCGCGCGCCTTCGCCAGCTCGCTGAGTCCCTGGGCGTGACCGACGTCGATGCCCTGGAACCTGACCGGATCGATGAGACCGTCGCCGAGCTGGCCGACTCGGGAGCCGACTCCCAGGTCGTCGGGCAGATGCGCGACCTGGCCGCCTCGGTGTCGGAGCAGCAGGCCGAGATCCTGGACCTGACGCGCCGCCTCAACACCGGTAACGGCGAGCAGTTCGCCATCCTGGAGGGATTGCGGATCACCGACGATTTCCGGGGTAAGGCTATCGACCAGCGGCCGGTGGACAGCCCCGTCCACGCCCTGGCGCTGTCCCCCGGCGGGAACCAACTGGTCGTCGTCGAGTACCAGGGGGCCGCCCCCACCATTGATGACGACGACGAGACCGACATTCCTCCCCGCAGGCTGCCGGGGCGGGCGGCGCACAAGTCGGCTGACAACGTCCTGGAGCACCTGGCCTGCGACGAGCGCGTCGCGCGATTCTTCCGGGAGAATCCTGAGCTGTGGCAGGCCCTCAAGGAGGGGCGCGCGCTCCTGGAGGCGAGTGTCCTCTACACCCCCATCCCGGGCATGACCTACCGGGCCGGGACAGCGCTCCTGGCGGTGACGCCCGAGCTGGTTGAGGGCGTGGATGCGGCTCTCGGTGCCCTGAGCAGCGCGGGCACGGCGGCGCGCTGACCCTCCTCCGGGCTCACGCCTCGTCGCCCACCTCGCCGTCGTCCGCATCGACCTCCTCAACGGCATCGTCGCGCACATCCTGACGCCGGTACGCCGCCGGCAGGACCGACTCGGGCAGGGTGCCCCGGGCCCAAGTGCGCGTGTAGGGGTGGGCCAGGACGGCCATGGAGGCCAGTCCGACACCGACCTCGACGAAGACGAGGATGACGGTGTAGAAGACCAGCGGGCCGACGGCGGTCATCCGGTTCGGCCCCACGGATCCGGAGGCGGCCAGGCACAGCAGGCCCACGCCACCGGCCACGAGGAGAGCAGCCAGACCGGCAGCGCTGAGGGCGTAGCGCACCCGCAGGGCGTTGAGCACCGCCCGACGCCGCCAGGCGGCCACCATGGCGCCGGCCGTCACCACCAGGGGCAGCCACAGGCCCACGCTGCTCAGCGGCGTCGACGGCAGCATACCCAGCAGCGGCAGGCGCGGGACGGGGCCGGCCACCACCCGGTCGGGGGCAAAGACAGTGCCCGTGCCCACGGAGAAGCCGGCGCCGATGAGCCAGGAGCAGGCCCAGATCATCATGGTCGGCACCCAGCCGGCCTGAAGCAGGATCAGGCCGGCCATTGCGACGAAGCCGTCCCCGGTCAGGGAGTCGTGCAGAACCGAGACCCGGCCGGCGCCGTTGACAACAGCCGCGACCACCACCAGCAGGCTCAGCAGGCTCAGGGCCCGCGTGGCCCCGTAGGCCAGCGACAGGGACGGCCCCAGCCAATGGGGTCGGTGGTCCCACCAGCGGGTCAGGGGCGGCCAGTGGTGGCCGGCACGCTGGAGCTGGATGGCGACGATGACCCCGGTGAGCACGGCGATACCGACGACGGCGGGCCAGGTGTCCGGCCCGGCCGGGCCGGTGAGGCAGGCCAGGGCCGCCACAACGGTCGCGGCGAGGACGATGGCCGCCCCGGCTGCCGGCCGGGAGGGGTGGGCGCGTCGCACACAGAACCAGGTCCAGCCCACCTGCACCAGGGTGAGTCCCAGCAGCGGCAGGCTGAGCATGCCGTCGTCCTCGGAGGACATGGCGACCGTCCCCCCGAAGCCGAGACTCCACAGGGCGGTCCCGGTGTGCAGGGCCTCGCCCGCACTCAGGATGGCCGCGGCGTTGACACCGGAGGCCGCCTTGGACACGGCGATCGTCGCCAGCACCACCACCAGCCAGACCAGGCCGACCGACTCGACCCCCACGCGCAGGGACCACAGGGCCCAGGACGCCAGGCCGGTGGCTCGCTGCCGCGCCAGACTCAAGCGCTCACCTCACCGGCCAGGGCGCGGTAGAGCTCTCGGGCGATCTCAGCGGTCTGGCTGGGGGTGCGCCCCACCCTGACGCCGGCGGCCTCCAGCGCGATCTTCTTGGCCTCCGCGGTGCCCGAGGAGCCGGAGACGATGGCACCGGCGTGCCCCATGGTGCGTCCCTCGGGGGCGGTGAAACCGGCGACGTAGGCGACAACCGGCTTGGTCATGTGCTCGTGGATGTAGGCGGCGGCGCGCTCCTCTGCGTCGCCCCCGATCTCACCGATCATGACGACCAGGCGGGTGTCGGGGTCGGCCTCGAAGGCGGCCAGGGCGTCGATGTGGGTGGTGCCGACCACCGGGTCCCCGCCGATGCCGATGCAGGTGGTGAAGCCCAGGTCGGACAGCTCATGCATGAGCTGGTAGGTCAAGGTCCCGGACTTGGAGACCAGTCCCAGGGGGCCGGGGCCGGTGATGTCGGGTGGGGTGATGCCCACGTTGGAGCGGGCCGGGGAGATGATGCCGGGGCAGTTGGGGCCGATGATCTGCACGCCGTGGTCGGCCGCGTAGGCACGCATCCAGGTGGCGTCGGCCACCGGGATGCCCTCGGTGATGACGACGAGGAGGTGCACTCCGGCGTCGACAGCCTCGACGACGGCGCCCTTGGCGAAGGCCGGCGGGACGAAGACGACGCTCACCTCGGCGCCGGTGGCCTGCCTGGCCTCGGCGACGGTGCCGTAGACGGGGACCTCAACGGTTCCGGCCTGGACCTCGCCGGCGCCGGGGCCAATGGGGGCGACGTCGAAGGCGACGGTGGTACCGGCCTTGCGGGGGTTGACGCCGGCGACGACCTTCGTGCCGGCCGAGAGCATGCGGGTGGTGTGCTTGCGGCCCTCGGAGCCGGTCATGCCCTGGACGATGACGCGGTCGGTCTCAGTCAGGAAGATGCTCATGTCTCAGGCCTCCTTGCCAGCGGGCCGGCCGCTGATCTGCTCGGCGATGGCGGTGACGACGTCGGCGGCCCCGTCCATGGTGTCGACGACGGTGACGCCCTCAATGGCGGCGTCGGCCAGGATGGCGCGACCGGTGTCGGCGTTGTTGCCGTCCAGGCGCACGACGACGGGCTTGGGCAGCCCACCCAGGGACTCGACGGCGGTCACGATGCCCTGGGCGACGGTGTCGCAGGAGGTGATGCCGCCGAAGACGTTGACGAGGATGGCGCGCACCTGGGGGTCGGAGGCGACGACCTCCAGGCCGGTGGCCATGACCTCGGCCGATGAGCCGCCTCCCAGGTCGAGGAAGTTGGCTGGCTTCATGCCGCCGTGGCGCTCGCCGGCACCGGCGACGACGTCGAGGGTGGACATGACCAGGCCGGCGCCGTTGCCCAGGACCCCGACCTGACCCTCAAGGCGCACGTAGTTGAGGCAGGCCTCGCGGGCACGGGCCTCCAGGGGATCGGTGGCGGCGTTGTCGACGAGCTCGGCGTGGGCGGGGTGGCGGAAGCGGGCGTTGTCGTCGAGGGTGACCTTGCCGTCCAGGGCGATGATGCGGCCGTCGGTGGCCTTGACCAGGGGGTTGACCTCCACGAGGGTGGCGTCCTCGGCGGTGAAGACCTCCCAGAGGCGTTCGATGACGGCGGCGACCTCGTCGGCCAGGGGCCCGGCCTCGAAGCCTGCGGCCTCGACGATCCGGTGGGCGACGGCGGGGGTGATGCCCTGAAGCGGGTCGATGCCAATGCGGGCCAGGGCCTCGGGGCGCTCGGCGGCGAGGGTCTCGATGTCCATGCCGCCCTCGCGCGAGCACATGGCCAGGTACTGGCGCTCGGCGCGGTCCAGGAGGATGGAGAAGTAGTACTCGGCGTCGAGGTCGACGCCGTCGGAGATGAGGACGGCGCGCACCGTGTGGCCCTTGATGTCCATGCCCAGGATGTCGCGGGCGCGGGCCTCGGCCTCGTCTGCGGTGTGGGCGAGCTTGACGCCGCCGGCCTTGCCGCGGCCGCCGGTCTTGACCTGGGCCTTGACGACCACCAGCTCACTTCCCGCGTCGAGGAGGGACTGCGCGGCGCTGCGCGCCTCCTCGGGGGTCGTGGCCACGGCGCCGTCGAGCACGGGGACGCCGTGCTGGCGGAACAGGTTCCTGGCCTGGTACTCGTAGAGATCCATGCAGCTGATCCTCTCGGGGCATGTGGATGGCTTGCGGGGCGCGAGCCGGCCGGGCAGGCGCCAATGATGAGCCTAACGTCCCAGTGGCCGGTTGGGAGGGCGGACACGGGCGCGAAGCGGCGGCGTCTCACACAGCGTGGTCGCAGCGTCTCACGGCGGGGCGTGCGCACCGGGGCCTATGCCGGCCATGAGCGCCGTCCAGCCACGTAGGATGACGAGGGATGGGACACGTAGCATGAGCAAGGAGCCCGAGAGTCTTCAGGGTGGGTCGACTGAGGTCACCAAGGTGGGCGGCAGAGTCCTTCGCGCTCGGCGCCAGGGCAGCACCAATGTTGAGTGGCTGCTCACCGTGCTGGAGCGCAGGGGGTTCAGGTACTCCCCGCGTTTTGTGGGCCTGTCCGACGACGACCGGCAGGTCCTCGAATTCATAATGGGTCGGGCCGGAAACTACCCCCTACCCGCGGCTCTGCGCAGCGATGAGGCGCTCATCTCAGCGGCCCGGGCGCTGCGCTTACTGCACGAGGTGACCAGCGACCTGGCGACCGAGGTGCTGGATGGCTGGATGCTGGAGGCGGTTGAGCCTTACGAGGTCATCTGCCATGGGGACTTCGCGCCGTACAACTGTGTGTTCGACGGGAGCAGGCTGGTTGGCATCATCGACTTCGACACCGCGCACCCAGGTCCTCGCATCCGCGACATCGCCTACGCGATCTATCGCTTCGCCCCACTGACCGCACCAGAGAACGCCGCCGGATTCGGCTCTCTGGCCGAGCAGGCTCGGCGGGCTCGGCTGTTCTGCGACGAGTACGGGGAGGTGAATCGGTCTGAGGTCATCGAGGCCGTGTGCCGACGGCTGCTCGATCTGGTCCGGTACATGCGTGCTCAGGCGGCGCAGGGCGACACTGCGTTCCAATCCCATCTCGACGACGGCCACGACACCCTCTATCTGCGTGACGTCCACTATCTGAGGACCAACGCGGCGGCACTCACCAGAGCGCTCATGTAAGAGCCCCGATCAAACCGCCACTGGATCGCAGCACAAGGCCTTTACCCATGAGCGCCGTCGAGAACGTACTTTCCCCGCGAGGACTGCGTTGTCCTCCAGATGGCTGCGGTCAGCCCCCAGTCGTCTGGAGGAGATCGCAGTCCCCGTCCGCGATGTACGTTCCCGATCCTGAACTGCTCGCCATGACACGAATTATCATGAATTGACCCGAGGGGCTTGAGAGGGAGACGGCCATGCCCGCACTGACGGCGACGAGCGCGCTGGTCGGCGCCATGGTGCTGCTCGGTCTCTGGAGCGGCAGGCGGTGGGGTCGACGACGCAAGCGCGTCCTCGACGCCGAGGCCCACAGGTTCCACACCCGCAGAGACAAGTAGATCCCTAATCGCGGCCCTGCTGCCCCCTGCTCCCAAAGCAGGGGACAGCATCGCTTCTCTCATCCATGGGGTCACCGGGGACCGACGAATACGTGGATACCGCGGCAAGAAAACACTCTTGGGACCACAGGCGGATGACGTGGCGGCGCTCACCAGCAACAATAAGGGCTGATGCCCTCCCGGCCGACGCCGGGAGCCAGGCCTACCGGTGACCCCAGGGAAGGACCCCACATGCCAGCCGCCATGTCCTCAGACACCGCAGACACTGTCCCCTCCCCCACCGGCTCGTCGGCCGGCCCGCTGCTGGGCCTGGACGGTGAGCCCCTGCGCATCGGGGTCCTCACCTCCGGCGGTGACGCCCAGGGCATGAACGCGGCCGTGCGGGCCGTGGTGCGCACCGCCATCCGTCTGGGGGCCAAGCCCTACGCGGTCATGGAGGGCTGGGCCGGGGCCGTGGCCGGGGGTGACGGCATCCGCCCCCTGGAGTGGGACTCGGTGGGCTCCATCCTCCAGCGCGGCGGCACCATCATCGGCACCGCCCGCTCGGCCGAGTTCCGCGAGCGCGCCGGCCAGCTGGCGGCTGCCCGCAACCTTCTGGAGCACGGCATCGACCGGCTCGTGGTCATCGGCGGCGACGGCTCCCTGACCGGCACCAACGAGTTCCGCAAGAACTGGCCCTCTCTGCTCGAGGAGCTCGTCGCGGCAGGTGACATCAGTGCGGAGACGGCCGCCGCCCACCCCGTCCTCATGGTGACCGGCCTGGTGGGCAGCATCGACAACGACCTGGTGGGCGCCGACATGACCATCGGCACCGACTCGGCCCTCCACCGCATCCTGGAGGCCATCGACGACATCTCCTCGACGGCCGCCTCCCACCAGCGCACCTTCGTCGTGGAGGTCATGGGCCGCCACTGCGGCTACCTGGCCCTCATGGCGGCCGTGGCCGGGGGCTGTGACTACGTCCTGGTCCCCGAGCTCCCCCCGGGCAAGGGATGGGAGGAGGACATGTGCTCCAAGCTCAAGGCGGGCCGGGAGGCCGGACGCCGCGAGTCCATGGTGATCGTCGCCGAGGGCGCCACCGACCGCGAGGGCAACCGCATCACCGCCGACGACGTCCGCCAGGTCATCGCCGACAAGCTGGGCGAGGCCGCCCGCGTCACCATCCTGGGTCACGTCCAGCGCGGTGGCCGCCCCAGCGCCTACGACCGTTGGATGTCCACGCTGCTGGGCTGCGCCGCCGCCCGCGAGGTGGTGGCCATGGAGTCTGGCAGCGAGCCGGTCATCATCGCCGAGCGCCACAACCGCATCCGCCGCCTGCCGATGATGGAGCAGATCGCGGCTACCCGCGCCGTCAAGGACCTTGTGGCCGCCCATGACTACCTCGGGGCGATCCAGGCCCGCGGGGCCAGCTTCGGCAAGATGCTCGAGCTGTTCGAGACCATGTCGACGCCTCCCGCCGAGCCGGCCACCGATGCGGGTTCGACGCCGTCGGCCTGCGACCGCCCCAAGCGGGTCGCCATCATCCACGCCGGCGGCCTGGCCCCGGGGATGAACACGGCGGCGCGCGCGGCCGTGCGCCTGGGCCTCGACCACGATTTCACGATGCTGGGAGTCTACGGCGGCTTCCCCGGTCTGCTCGACGGCGACGTCCGCGAGCTGACCTGGGCCGACGTCGAGGGCTGGGTCGGTGACGGCGGCGCCCAGCTGGGCACGCGCCGCGAGGTGCCCACCATTGAGCAGCTCTACGCGCTGGGGCGGGCCATCGAGCTCCATGAGATCGACGCCCTGCTGGTCATCGGCGGCTACAACGCCTACCTGAGCGCCTTCCGCCTGGTCACCGAGCGGGACCGCTACCCCGCCTTCCAGATCCCGATCGTGTGCGTGCCGGCCTCCATCGACAACAACCTGCCCGGCTCCGAGCTGAGCATCGGCACCGACACGGCCCTCAACAACGCGGTGGTGGCCCTGGACTCCATCAAGCTCTCCGCGGCGGCCTCCCACCGCTGCTTCGTCGCCGAGGTCATGGGCCGCAAGTGCGGCTACCTGTCTCTGATGTCCGGCCTGGCCACCGGCGCGGAGAAGGTCTACCTCAACGAGGAGGGCATCACGCTGGCGGGCCTGGCCGCCGACTCCGAGCGGATGGTGGAGTCCTTCCGCTCGGGCCGCAGCCTCTACCTGGTGATCCGCAACGAGCGGGCCAGCGTCAACTACACCACCGATGTCCTGGCCCATATCTTCGCTGAGGAGGGCAAGGGCCTCTACGACGTGCGTGAGGCGATCCTGGGCCACCAGCAGCAGGGCGGCAGCCCCACGGCCTTCGACCGGATCATGGCGACCAAGCTCATCGCCTACTCCCTGGAGCTGCTGGCCGGCGCCCTCAAGCGCGGCGAGCCGACGGCCTCCTACGTGGGTCTGATCAGGGGCAAGGTCTCCGACCACCCGTTGGATCGCATGAACGACGACCTCGACCGTGACAACCGTCGCCCTCGCCACCAGTGGTGGTTGGGGCTGCGCCCCGCCGTGGGTCTGGTCAGCCAGGACATCGGGACCCTGGCGCTTCAGGACGTGCCCGACTTCGGTGAGGCGGTCGACGACGCGGCCAATTGACCCGCCGGCCCCGGCAGGCGCGGGGCCGGGTATCGTGCCTGGGGTGCGCGCGCTGATACGACCCCGGTTCCTGGTGGCTGCCGCCGTGGCGGGCGTGGCCGCGGGTCTCATCGGGATCGCGATGGCGCTGCTTCTGGAGCTCTTCGAGGCGCTGTTCTACGGCGTCGCCCACGGCGGGCTCCTGGAGCGCTTGTCCGCCGCCCCGCCCTGGCGGCGCGTGCTCGCCCCGGCCACGGGCGGTCTTGTCGCCGGCGGCTTGTGGTGGTGGCTGCGCGCCACTGGCGGGGTGGCCGACGTGGAGACTGCGGTCGCGGACCGCAGCGGTCAGGCGGCTGCCCGAATCGGACTGGCCCGCCCCTTCCTCGACGCCGTCACCCAGGTCCTCACGGTCGGTGCGGGCAACTCGGTGGGCCGTGAGGGCGCCCCGCGTCTGGCCGCCGGAGCGGTGGCGGCCAGGCTCACCACTCGTCTAGGGATCGGCAGGACCGAGGGCGCGATCCTCATCGCCTCCGCCGCCGGGGCGGGGCTGGCGGCCATGTACAACGCGCCGTTGGGAGGGGCCGCCTACGCCGTCGAGCTCGTCATGGTCTCCGGGATGCGGCGGCGCGGGGCCCTCGTGGCGGTCCCGGTGTGCCTCATCGCCACGCTCGTCTCCTGGCTGCACTCCCACGGGCACCCCACCTTCGAGGTCGCCTCGCCAGGACTGTCGTCGGGGACCGTCCTCGGGCTGGTCCTGCTCGCGCCCGTGGCTGCGGCGCTCGGGGTGGGGGCGAGGCGACTGTGGTCGTGGATGCTGGCGCACCGGGTGCGCGTCCTGAGGTGGCTGCCGGCGGCAATCGGTGTGGCGGGACTGGTCACCGGGCTGGTGAGCCTGTGGGTCCCGGCCGTCGTCGGCAATGGTCGCGACGCCATGGAAATGGCTCTGAGTACTCACGTTCCGGAGGTCTCCGGCGGCGCCGCGGGTACGGTCCTGGCTCTGCTGGCCGGCATCGTGGTTCTCAAACCGGTCTTCACCGGTCTCACGCTCGCCGCCGGTGCCACCGGCGGCCGGCTGGCCCCCTCCCTGGCTGCGGGATCGAGCGCCGGGGCGGCCCTGGCAATCGCGTTGCAGGCCTGCGGGGTGGAGGCCGGCGTCGCGATGCTGGCGTTAGCCGGCGCGGGGGCGGTGCTCGCCACCACCCAGAGGGCCCCCGTGTTCGGGATCGTCTTCACCTGGGAGCTGGCCCGCGCCGGCGCCTGGACGCTGGTGGCCCTGTTCGCCGTCGTCCTCGCCGTCACCGTGCTGACCGCACCAGCTTACTTCGGCAATTTAACTCGAGTGTTTCACAAACCACAGACAATATAGACACCATAACCCTTATCGTCGATTAGCGGCCACGATCATAAAACCTAAGGCCGCAAGAATTAAAAAAATAAAGCCTGATACTGACATAGGAATAGTGGCCGCCGCCCGTCGAAGCACCTCCGACAAGGCCGCCAATGCAGTCAACGCAAGCGCCCCACCAAATACAATACCACGAGCCAACCATGAATCCTCATCCAAGGAGTAACGCCAAAACGCACACGACAAGAGCGCAGCAAGAAGCAGATACACCCAAAACGCCCATCGCCCCGACTCAAGCCTGGAAACCCCCAGCCACACACAAAGGACTGCAACATACTGAGGGAGGACACGAGCAGCAATTGATAGCCAGGTAGGCCAATACATCTGTTTGGAATAAAAGGAAATCCGGCAGGAAAAGCCCGCGAACACCAACCCAACGATCGTCACAGCGAGCACCGTGCGCCAATCCCAGTCAACATAATGATTGACAGCCACATCTTCGAAATTAAACACTTATTCACACCTCAAATCTAATCGCTGAAAATATGCGACCAAGAAACCAGCATCCCAAACACAACAAGACGCCAATTCAGTTCCCGACGAATCGAAGTCGCGACCACAAAAGGAAGCGACCTTTAAGTCTGCATCAAAACAATATTCACCTCTCCGAGCAATGCAACCACCGCACCAGGAAATCGCAGTCTCCTACAACCACACCCCACCCTCCTTTTCAATCTCCCTTAATCGGAACTGTAACACAAGCAGACAGTCCACATAAGCCCAAACTTAAGTCACTTATTCAACATTCTCAAATTTAACTAATGGGATTCTTGCTCCATTAATTTAATTACATTAACATATCTGCGTCAGTAGATAATGTTGCCTATCGGAGCCTCATGCGCCGTCATCACGACAACGCCCCGCCTCGCCATGCCGCATCTCCTCGCCGCAAGTGGCGCGCCGGTGACGGCACCGAGCGGCCGCCAGCCTCGGGCGGCATCGTCGCCGTGTCGCTCGTTCTGATCTCCGTGTCCCCGGCACTGGGCACGGCCCTGGCGCTCGTGCGGGGACCGTGGATCCTCATGCTCGTCCTCCTTCACATGGGCGGGCTCGCCCTGTGGTTCGGGATGGCTCGGCGCGGCTGGCGCGACCTGCTGAGCAGTGGCGGCATACGCAGCAGAACCGTCCTGTTCGCAGCCGGAGCCCTGGGCGGAGTCGCCTTCGGCGGCCTGCACACCTGGATGGGGCCGACGGGCACCGGCCCGTTGTGGAGGCCGGAGATCACCGCCTCCACGGTGCTTCATGCCCTGGTCTTCGCCCTGAGCGTCGGCGTCGCCTACAACGCGATTCCTGAGGAGATCACGCTCAGGCGCACCCTGTTCTCACCGGTGCACGAGCGCTACGGGCCAGCGGCTGCTGTGCTGATGACGACGGCGTCCTTCACCGCACTGCACCTGCCGACCTGGCTGACCTCCGACACCAGTCTCAAGGGCTACGCCTGGCAGGTCCTCCACAAGGTGCTCTTCGGGTTGCTCGCCGGCTGGTCGGTAGCGCGGCTGCGGTCGGTGTTCTTCGCCCTGGGTCTGCACGTCAGCGGTAACGCCCTGGGCCTGTTCGTCGGCCAGCTTCAGAGCGAGAGCCTGCCCGACTTCGAGATCTCGTGGCTCAACGCGGCGATCCTGCTCACCGGCGCCGCCGCGGTCGCCGCCCTCATCCTCCTCCTGGACCGACGTAGAAGAGTGCCATCACCAGTCTTCTAACCAGCGAGAAGGGCATCATCAATGGCTTGGCGAAGAAACTCCGACCGACTCTTGCCGTTACGCTCAGCGTGCGCATCGATGGCCTGTAAACGCGAGGCAGGTATGCGGAAAGAAATAGTCCTCATCTCTTCCTCGTACAGACGAGGACGACCCTGCACTACAGGACCAAGCCTCCCCTTCCAGTCACCTGCCTCATAGTCGGCAGCCAAGGAATCAAGCTGCTCATCAGTCACCCCGAAGGCGGCGTTCATCTGATCGCGGTTCATGATCTCCTCCTGTCGATAGATAGTTCCTTGAGAGTCTTTTTCGAGGGCGGCGTCATAGCATGATAAACAAGCCAGTCTCCACGCCCATTATGAACAGCGACCATCTCCAGCAACCGCCCCTTGACGTCCATTCCCACTGACACCCATGTGCGAGAGTCGTCCACCCGAGGCGCAGAGCGGATCGCATGCTTCCAGGCGGACAGCACGTCCTCGGCACTCACCTCGGGGTGGCGCTCGTGGACACGAGGGTGAACAGCGACCTCATCCAATCGCACCCCTCACTTTCGCACTACATAATCGTAATACCGCACCAGTGCGACTGCTAGTCCTGAACTGGAGGATTGAGGTCCTGGTCGTGGAACAGCAGGGGCAGGCGGACTCACCCCTGGCCTGCGGTGCATGCAGCCCTCTGCGCTCAGTCCTTGATCGTGAGGATCTCGTTGACGTCGACGCGGTCGGGGGCGAAGGCCGCCAGCGCCGAGTCCGCGGGATGGCCCAGCGCGATCCCGATCGCGACGATCTCATCGGCTCCGATCCCCATGGCCTCGCGCACCTCGTCCGGGTACATGACCAGGGCGTAGGCGTTGATGGCGCCAAGGCCCTTGTCGGCAGCCGCCAGGACGAGCATGGCGGAGAAGGCCCCGAGGTCGTGGACGGACCACGGAGTGGACTCGACCGGGATCGTCACGTACAGGACTGCCTGGGCGTTGAACAGCCGTCCCTGCGATGCCTGGAACTCCTGGACGCCCTCACCCAGCTGCGCACCGATCTGCTCGCCGAGCGCAGCCATGTTCTCCTGGGTGGTCGCAGACCACTCTGTACGAGGCTTCACCGGGAGGTCGGCGTTCCCCTTCCTGCCGGCGGCGACGTCTGCGGCATGGCGCTTCTTGATCCCGGCCAGCGTGGCCCCGGTGGCCGCATAGACCCGCCAGGGCTGGGAGTTCACCCATGACGGCGCCTGCTGGGCGATGCGCACGACGTCCACCAGATCCTCCTGGGAGACGGGCTGGTCGGTGAAGTCTCGTACCGAGTGACGATTGGCGACGACCTGGCTGAACTCCATGGTGCTCCCCTACTTCCGATATCCGCGGGCTTGTCCACCTAGACCAACGACCGGCCGGCCAGCACTATTCCAGTGAGGGCCGTCGGGCGGGCGTAGCGCGCCCCCGACCTCCTCAGGCCCGACGGCGCAGCAGCACCGAGTCCCATCCCGGTAGCGCCTCCGGCAGGCCTGCGTGAGCCGAACCGGGCTGGACGTCCGGGTCGGCGGCGCGCAGGAGCTGCTCGGCGGCATCCCACCCCCCTGGCTCCAGGCCCTCGGCCGTAAGCGCCGCCAGCAGGCCGCCCTGCCCGGTCAGGGGCAGGTCCTCGCGGGCGCACTGGGCGATGAGCAGCAGCTGCTCGATGCCGCCGCCCTGTGCCTCGGGGGCGCGCCACTGACGCAGGATGACCCAGGCGGTGGGGTGGTCGGCCGCCAGGAGCCGGAAGGTCCCCAGGGCGAGGGCGTCGTCGTGCCGCAGGGCGATGAGGCGACGGTAGTGCTCGAAGACGCTGCCGGGAACTCCCACCTGGGCGGCGGCGTTGACGGTGCCGTGGTCGGGGGCCAGGGCGATCCAGGGTTCGCCGGTGGTGAATCCGGCCTTCTCGCTGCTGTCCCAGTGGACGGGGGTGCGGGCGTTGTCCCGGGAGACGGGGGCGATGCCGGCCAGGACGGCGGCCGGGTCGTCGCCGGCGCGCACGCGCTCGTGGAAGTGGTTGACGGACTCCAGGTCCCGGTAGTCCTCGATGCCACGGAAGACCGTGTTGGCCATGCCCAGCTCCTCCCCCTGGTAGATGTAGGGGGTGCCGCGGTGGGTGTGGAGGATCGTGGCGAGGGTCTTGGCCGAGCGGACGCGCCAGGCGGGGTCGTCGTCGCCGAAGCGGGAGACGGCGCGGGGCTGGTCGTGGTTGTCCCAGTAGGCGGAGTTCCATCCCTTCTCCGCGCTCACGGCGCCGGCGGGGGTCGTGGCGGGGGCGAGGGCGGCCTGCCAGTGGGCCAGGTTCTGCTTGAGGGTGACGAGGTCGAGGGGCTGAGGGTCGAACTTGCCGCCGGGGCCGTCGGTGAGGCAGACGTGCTCGAACTGGAAGACCATGTCGAGCTCGCCTCGGGCGGGGTCGGTGTAGAGGGCGGCCTCGGCGCTCGTGGCCCCGGGCATCTCCCCGACGGTGAGGATGTGGCCGGGTCGGGGCGCGAGGACCTGCTGGTTCATCTCGTGCAGGAACTCGTGGATACGGGGCCCGTTGGCGACGGCAGCAAAGGCGTTGCCGTAGAGGTCGCCCTCGCCCTGGGGCGCGTCAGTGAGCGGGTAGGTCTTGGAGATGAAGTTGATGACGTCCATGCGGAAGCCGTCGACGCCGCGGTCCAGCCACCAGGTCATCATCTCGTGGATGGCGCGACGCACCTGCGGGTTCTCCCAGTTGAGGTCGGGCTGCTTGGGTGAGAAGAGGTGCAGGTAGAACTCCTGGGTGCCCTCGTCCCAGGCCCAGGCCGACCCGGAGAAGGCCGACCCCCAGTTGGTGGGCTCGGTTCCCGGCTGCCCGGGGGCGAGCCCATCGACCTGCCGGGCGGGACGCCAGATGTACCAGTCGCGCTTGGGGTCGTCCTTCGAGGAGCGGCTGGCGGTGAACCAGGGGTGCTCATCGCTGGTGTGGTTGACGACGAGGTCCATGACCAGGCGCATGCCGCGGCAGTGGAGTCCCTCGATGAGGGCGTCGAGGTCGGCCAGGGAGCCGAAGAGGGGGTCGATGTCCTGGTAGTCGGAGATGTCGTAGCCGTTGTCGTCCTGAGGGGAGCGGTAGACGGGGCTGAGCCACACGACGTCGACGCCCAGCTCGTCGAGGTGACCCAGGCGGCTGGTCAGGCCGGGGATGTCGCCGATCCCGTCACCGTCGGAGTCGGCGAAGGAGCGGGGATAGACCTGGTAGACGACGGCGCGGCGCCACCAGTCCGGATCGTCGCCGACGTGGCGGGCCGAGACAACGAGGGGTGCGGGAGAGGTCACGGGTGACTTCCTTCCAACCGACCAGAGGGGATGCGAGGTAAGCGGGGCGGGCCGGGTGCGTGAGGGCCTGCCCCCTGCTTCGCCGCCAGGGCTGACGGGGCCTTGCGGAACGGTACCGATTGTGTCAGAACACGCCGCGGTCCAGGGCCGATTAAGATGAGTTCTCGCGTCTCATTCAGGGCGCCGCCTCTCCCGTCGCTGCCTGCGACGATCCCTGTTGTGAAAGGCCGACTGTTGGTTTCTCCTCTCCGCGATGCCCCTGACACTCCGCGTCCGGCCGCTGCCCGCCCTGAGGGGGTGGTCGCGGGGGACTTGCCGGAGGAGTCCCGCTACCGGTTCACGGTGCTCACCTCTCGGCTCATCCGCATGGAGCACTCCCCCACGGGCGTCTTCACCGACGCCGCCACCCAGCTGGTCGTCAACCGCGACCTGGGTGAGACGCCGTCGTTCCGGGTGGTGCGCGGCCAGGACCGTCTGGAGATCATCACCGAGCACCTGCACCTGACCCATGTGCCCTCCCTGGGCTTCTCCCCCTCCGGGCTCAGCGTCAGGCTGCGCTCGACGGCGCTCCACGCCCACGGCGGCACCTGGCACCACGGCGACGTGTGGGATCCGGCCGAGACCTTCCCGACGAACCTGGGCGGCACCACCCGCACCCTTGATGAGGCCGACGGCGCCGTCGCCCTCGGCCCGGGCCTGCTGAGCCTGAGCGGCATCACCGCCCTGGACGACTCGGCCTCGCTGCTGCTCACCCAGGACGAGTGGGTCCAGCCCCGTGAGCCCGGCAACCGCCTGGCCGACGGGGCGCAGGACCTCTACGTCTTCGGCTACGGCCAGGACTACCAGGAGGCGCTGCGGGACTTCTTCCGCCTCACCGGGCCCAGCCCCCTCATCCCGCGGGCGCTGCTGGGCAACTGGTGGAGCCGCTACCACCCCTACAGCGACCAGGAGTACCTGGCGCTCATGGACCGTTTCGCCGCCGAGGAGCTGCCCTTCTCCGTGGCCGTCATCGACATGGACTGGCACGTCACCGACATCGACCCGGCGATCGGCACGGGCTGGACCGGCTACACCTGGAACCGGGAGCTGTTCCCGGACCCTGCGGCCTTCCTGGCCGGCCTGCACGAGCGGGGCATGCTCACCACGCTCAACGTGCACCCGGCCCAGGGGGTGCGCCGCCACGAGGAGGCCTATGAGGAGGTCTGCGCCGACCTGGGCCTGGATGCGAGCACCGGAGAGGACGTGCCCTTCAACATCGCCGACCGGGACTTCGTGGGCTCCTACCTCTCGCGCCTCCACCACCCCCTGGAGGACGAGGGAGTGGACTTCTGGTGGCTGGACTGGCAGCAGGGCGGCTCCACGACGGTTCCCGGCCTGGATCCGCTGTGGATGCTCAACCACGTCCACTACCTCGACTCGGGCCGCGAGCGCCCGGCGGCCGACGGTGGCGTGGAGCGTCGCCGCCCGGTGACCTTCTCGCGCTTCGCCGACGCCTCGAGCCACCGCACCCCGGTGGGCTTCTCCGGGGACACGATCATCAGCTGGGACTCCCTGCGCTTCCAGCCGCGCTTCACGGCCACGGCCGCCAACATCGGCTACTTCTGGTGGTCCAACGACATCGGCGGGCACATGCTGGGCGGCAGCGACGACGCGATGGCGGCCCGCTGGTTCCAGCTGGGCTGCTTCTCCCCCATCAACCGCCTGCACTCGTCGAACTCAGGCTTCACCTCCAAGGAGCCCTGGCGCTACTCGCGTGACGCCCGCGCCACGATGGAGGCTCACCTGCGGATGCGTCACCGGCTGGTGCCCTACCTGTACACGTGGGCGCGCCGCTCGACGGCTGAGGGCATCGCTCCGGTGCGCCCGGTCTACCACGACCACCCGCGTGAGCTGGCCGCCTACGAGTACCGGGGCAGCTTCTACTTCGGGGACCTGCTGGTGGTGCCCTTCACCTGCCGGCTCGATGAGACCACCGGTCTGGGGCGGGAGCTGACCTGGCTGCCCGACGGCGTCTGGTACGACCTGCCCACGGGTCGCCGCTATAAGGCCACCACCGGCGGGCGCGGGCGCATGCTGAGCCTGTCTCGCCCCTTGGACCGGATCGGGGTGCTGGCCCGGGCCGGCTCCGTGATCCCCCTGGCCGGGAACCTGACGGAGGCGGCCGGGGACAATCCGCGCGAGCTGGAGATCGTCGTCGTGCCCGGGGGCTCGGGGAGCTTCACCCTGGAGGAGGACGACGGCTCGGCACAGCCCGGGGAGGATCGCATCGCCCGCACCCACATGACGCTGACCTGGCCGGAGGACGAGGACGGCGCCGACGTGGTGCTGCGCATCCGCCTGGAGGGGGCGGCCGACGTCGTGCCGGCCTCGCGGCTGGTGACGGTGCGGCTCCTGGCCGGTCGGGTGACCGGCGCCTGGCTGGGGATGGGTGAGCGGGCGCGCCGGCTGGCCACCGAGGAGGTCAGTGGGGACGGCTTCACCCTGGGGGCCGGGACGTTGGTGCACCTGGAGGAGCTGAGCCGCCAGGACCTCATCGACGGCGTCCAGCTGGTCCTTCGCGGCACGCAGCACTCCCCGGCCGACTGGCGCAATGAGGTCCACACGATCCTGGACGGGGCGCGAGTGGAGTACATGGCCAAGGACCTGGCCTGGGACGCGGTGCAGCGGGGCCTGAGCGGAACCGCCCTGCTGGGTGAGCTCGAGGCCCTGGGCCTGCCGGAGACGCTGCGGGCGGCCGTGGCCGAGGTACTCCCCCACTCCTGAACAGGCTCCGAGCACCGACTCCGGCGGGTCGGCTCGAACGGACCGACGGGCGCATCCGGCCGCCGCTAGGCTGCTAGGTATGAGTGAGAGTCCCACCCCGCGCTTCCCGGAGGCCGAGCCCTACTTCGTCGGAGACGAGCGCACCAACCGCGAGCGCATGCTCGCCGGTGACTGGTACGTCGCCGACGACCCGGACAACGCCAGGATCGCCGCCCACGCCCGCACGATGCTCCACCGCTTCGAGCGGGCCTTCGCCGAAGGTGAGGAGGACTGCTGGGACCTGCTGCGCTCAGCGATCCCGGGGCTGGGCGACAAGGCTCACCTGCTGCCGCCGGTGCGCGTGGACTACGGGGACAACATCACCGTGGGTGAGGGGACCTTCGTCAACTACGGGCTCGTGGCCCTCGACGTCGCCCAGATCAGTATCGGCGCGCACTGCCAGATCGGCCCGAACGTCCAGCTGCTCACGCCGGTCCACCCCCTGGAGCCGACGCCGCGCGCCTGCTCCCTGGAGGCGGCCGACCCCATCACGATCGGGGACAACGTGTGGCTGGGCGGCGGGGTCATCGTCTGCCCCGGCGTGACCATCGGGGACAACTGCGTCATCGGCGCGGGCTCGGTGGTCACCAAGGACATTCCTGCGAACAGCCTGGCCGTGGGCAACCCGGCCCGGGTCCTGCGTCAGCTGGACGACTCCACCTTCGGCCCACGCCATAAACACCCGCCTCAGGAGACGCCGCAATGAACCCCGAAGCCTTTTCCGAACTGGCCGCTTCCCGGCACTCCGTGCGGGACTTCCGGTCCGATCCCGTACCGCCTGAGGTCATCGAGGAGATCCTGGAGGATGCCCGCCAGGCACCGAGCTGGTCCAACACGCGCCCCTTCATGGTGGCGCTGGCCACCGGTGAGCAGGCGGACCGTCTGCGGGCGGCCTACGTCAAGGAGTTCAATGCCACCCTGCCCGTCCAGCACAAGGAGCGCGGGGCGATGGCCCGCCTGGCCCTGAGCGGCAAGGCGCCCGACGGCGACTACCCGACCTGGGCGCCCTACCCCGCGGACCTGCTGCCCCACTCCCAGGCGGTCGGCGGCCGGCTGTACGCGCACATGGGCATCGGCCGCAAGGACCGCGATGCCCGTGACGCGGCCGCCCGCCGCAACTGTGAGGCCTTCGGCGCCCCGGTCATCGGTTTCGTCCTGGTCCACAAGGGCCTCATGCCCTTCGCCGCGCTCGACGCCGGGATCATGCTGCAGACCCTGTTCCTGTCCGCCAAGGCCCACGGCGTCGACTCCTGCCCCCTGGGGGTCCTGGCCACCTGGCGCCGCCCCTTCGACGCCGAGTTCGAGGCGCCGTCGGACTACCGCCTCATCACGGGCTTCGCCCTGGGCTACGCCTCCGAGGCCCCCGTCAACGACTTCCGGGCCGAACGGCGCCCCGTGCGCCTGGTGCCGAGCCGCAGCTGATCCGGTTGCGGTCGGCTCACGCCGTCACCGCCCACGGCGCTCAACGTCGCGGTCGTACCTTGAGCCTCGCGTTCGAGGGGTAGAGGGTACGACCGCGCGCCCTATGGTACGAACACAAGGTGCTCCGTCCTGGTTTCGTGACCGATCCTAGGCCGGCTGTGTGCCGTCCAGTGCGGCCTGAGGCGGGCGGCGCCAGCAGGGCGGGACAACGAGCCCGCGCCGGCGGACCGCCAGCAGCATGGCCAGCCCGGCTGCCGTGCACACGATGACCGCGACGACGGAGCCCTCGATCCCCATGGCTCCGCCGGTGAGCAGGTCGGGGCCGGTGAAGCGGGCCTCGATGAGTCCGCGTCCCGACCCGGTGCCGGAGATGTCGGAGCCGAAGATGCCGCCCTGGACGAAGTTCCAGGCGGCGTGCACCCCGATCGCCAGCCACAGGCGCCGGGTGAGCAGGTAGCAGGCGCCCAGCAGGATGCCCGCCTCCAGCGCGATCGCGACCGCACCGAAGACGGTGGCTTGAGGGTTGCCGAGGTGGGCGGCACCGAAGAACGCCGCGGTGATGGCCAACGCCCACCAGGTCCCCACCCACCCTTCGATGAGGCGCAGCATGACACCTCTGACGAGGATCTCCTCGGTGAATCCGGCGACGATGCCGGCTTGGAGACCGGCGAGGATCCCCGTGCTCCAGCCGACATCCACCACGTGGTAGGAACCGAGCAGGGCCAGGACCGCGATGACGGTGCACATGAGCAGCGCACCCATGGCCAGGCCGACCAGGAGCTCACGCAGTGCCGCCCAGCGCCCGCCCAGCTCAATGACGGGCCGGCCACCGACGAAGCGCACCAGCAGCCAGTACCCGAGCACGGTCAGGGGCACGGCACTGACCGCGACGATGAACGCGGCACCCGGCCGGGCTGCCGCCCCGCCCCCGTGTCGCACGAGTCCAGTCGCCACCGCCAGCAGCCCGACGATCATCTGAGCGCCGAGGACGACCAGGATCCCCAGAAGGAGCTGGAGCCAGCCGAGGCGCTCCGCCTTTCGCGCAGGGATGCGCCACTGGGGACTGACCGGGACGAGCCGGTCCAGGAGGCGAGGAGCCCGAGGCGCTACCGATGACGCTGGAGAGGAGGCCGGGGTGTTCATGACCCCAGTGTTCCCGGTCTGCCGGTCGCCACACCTCCCCCACCAGGAGGAACCGGCGCCCACGGATCTCAGCACGGTGTCCGATACCGCGGGAGGTGGGCGAAGGATGGATCCGTCAGATCTTGGCGACGGGGGCGTAGCGCAGGATGAGGCGCTTGGTGGTGGGGGCGCCGTCGATGACGAACTCGACGCGGGCGGTCAGGGACCTCCCCTTGCCCTCCAGGCCGACGACGGTGCCCACCCCGTAGGAGTCGTGGCGCACCTGGTCTCCGGTTCTCAACCCGGCGACGGCTGCGGGCAGGTCCTGTGAGGCGGCGGCCGGTGAGGAGTCGCTCTGCTTGCCGCGAGCCTCGAGGCGGGCGGAGACGCGCTTGGCGGCCCGGTCCTGGGCGGTCTCCACGCGCCCCAGCTTGCCCGAGCGCTTGGTGCCTGCGCCCACGGGCGGGGCGAAGTCATCGTCGTCGGAGTAGGAGCCTTGCCGGGAGGAGCCTGAGCGCCGCCCGCCCGAGCCGAAGCCGCCCTCGCCCCAGCTGCTGCCCCAGCCGGTGCCGCCGCCGCGCAGCGCCTCCATGGAGGAGGCCAGGCGCTTCCAGTCGATGGTCTCGTCCGGCACGTCGTCGAGGAAGCGGGAGGCGGGCATGGCGTTGGCGGCTCCCCAGGCCGAGCGCACGGCGGCGCGGGTGAGGTAGAGGCGCTCGCGGGCGCGGGTGAGGGCCACGTAGGCCAGGCGCCGCTCCTCGGCGAGCTCGGTCTCCTCGGTCAAGGAGCGGGCGTGGGGGAAGGTGCCGTCCTCCATGCCGGTGACGAAGACGACCGGGAACTCCAGGCCCTTGGCGGTGTGGACGGTCATGAGGGTGATCTGGCCCTGCTCCTCGGCCTGCCGGGCGTCCTCGTCCTCCAGGTCGGCGCTGGGCGGGAGCTGGTCGGAGTCGGCCACGAGTGAGACGCGTTCGAGGAAGTCGGCCAGGGTACCGTCGGGGTTGGCGGCCTGGAAGTCGCTGGCCACGGAGTGCAGCTCGGCGAGGTTCTCCACGCGGGTGGCGTCCTGGGGGTCGTCGCTGGCGCGCAGCTCGGCGAGGTAACCGGAGGCGTCCAGGGCGGAGTCGAGGACGTCGGCGACGCCGTCTCCGGCGGTGACCATGTGGCGCAGGGTGGTGAGCAGCTCGTGGAAGCCGCGCACCTGGTTGCGGGCCCGGGTGGTCAGGCCCTCGACCTCGGGAGGCTCGCCGGCCCCGGCGGAGGGGGCCTGTCCGTCGGGCCCCTCGGTCTCGCCTGTCTGAGCCTCGCGGGGGGCTCCGGCGGCGTCGGCGACGGCTTGCCCGAAGGAGACGGCGTAGCGGGCGGCGTGCTCGGCCAGGGCGCCCTCGGCCTTGTCACCCAGGCCGCGCTTGGGGACGTTGAGGATGCGGCGCAGGTTGACGTCGTCGTCGGGGTTGTCGACGGCGCGCAGGTAGGCGATGGCGTCCTTGATCTCGCGGCGGTCGTAGAAGCGGGTGCCGCCGATGACCTTGTAGGGCTGGCCGGCGCGCATGAAGGCCTCTTCGAGGGCCCGGGACTGGGCGTTGGTGCGGTAGAAGACTGCGACGTCGCGGGGGCGCACGCCGTGCTCGTCGGCCAGGCGGTCGACCTCCTGGCTGATCCAGCGGGCCTCGTCGTGCTCGGAGTCGGCGACGTAGCCGGTGATGGGGGCGCCGTCGCCGGCGGCGGTCCACAGGTTCTTCTCACGCCGGCCGCTGTTGCGGGAGATGACGGCGTTGGCGGCCGAGAGGATGTTCTGGGTGGAGCGGTAGTTCTGCTCCAGCAGGATGGTGCGGGCCGAGGGGTAGTCCTCCTCGAACTCCTCGATGTTGCGGATGGTGGCGCCGCGGAAGGCGTAGATGGACTGGTCGGAGTCGCCGACGACGGTCAGCTCCCCCGGGGGCAGGGCCGAGCCGGCCCCGGAGGTGCCGGGCCCGCCGACCAGCTCGCGCACGAGGACGTACTGGGCGTGGTTGGTGTCCTGGTACTCGTCGACCAGGATGTGGCGGAAGCGGCGCCGGTACATCTCGGCCACGGCCGGGCGGGTCTGGAGCAGGGCGACGGTGCGCATGATGATGTCGTCGAAGTCCAGGGCGTTGGCGGCGCTCAGGCGCTCGGCGTAGGCGCGGTAGACCTCGACGAGGTGACGGTCCAACGGGTTGGAGGCGACGGCCTGCTCGGCGAACTGGGCGGGGGTGACGAGCTCGTTCTTGAGGTCGGAGATGCGGTGGGCGAAGGTCTTGGGGGTGAAGCGCTTGGGGTCGATGCCCAGCTCGCGCACGATGAGGGTGATCAGGCGGGTGGAGTCGGCGGCGTCGTAGATGGAGAAGGTCGAGCGCAGCCCGGCGGCCTCGTGCTCGCGGCGCAGGATGCGCACGCAGGCGGAGTGGAAGGTGGAGACCCACATGCGCTCGCCTGCGGGCCCGACCAGGGCGGTGACGCGCTCGCGCATCTCGGCGGCGGCCTTGTTGGTGAAGGTGATGGCCAGGATCTCGCCGGGGCGGGCGCGGCCGGTGGCGATGAGGTGGGCGATGCGGTGGGTCAGGACCCGGGTCTTGCCCGAGCCCGCGCCGGCGATAATGAGCAGGGGGGCGCCGGCGTGGGTGACGGCGGCCTCCTGGGCGGGGTTGAGGCCGGAGAGCAGCTCGGCCGGGTCTGAGACCGTCACCCCCCAGGGCCGGCCGGAGGGCTGGCCCGAGGACACGGCGCCGCCGGCCCGGGCGCGGGCCGCGGCAGCACTGGCCTGGGCGCGGGCGACCAGGGCGGAGACCTCGTCCTGGTGCTCCTCCCAAGTGGGGGCCGCGGCGTACTCGTCCTCGGGGGGCGGAGCGTCCTCGGGGCCCCAGTCCTCCTCCGGGGCCTCGACGTCGGCCCAGGAGTCGTCGTCGAAGGAGCCTGCGGCGGGGATGAGGGCGGGCAGCGCGGCCTCGGGCGGCGGGGTGGCCGCACCGCCGGAGCCGGGCATGGGCAGGGCGCCGAAGAGGGAGTTCATCGCGTTCATCGTGAGGCCAAGCCTAGGCCAGGCCACCGACACGTTCCGCTTTCCCCGCCGCACCGCCGGCCTTCACAGTACGTTGTGAACAGGTTGCGAAAGCCGCTGAGAGAGGAACCGAGATGCGCACCATCGCCTTGTACACGACCGAGACCATGGCGGACTGGGAGTACGCCTACCTCACCACTCAGGTCGCGGGCGCGGAGCAGCTCAAGCCCGGGCGCTTTCGGCTGCTGCTTGTGGGCGACGGGCTGGAGCCGGTGCGCACGCTCGGGAACCTGCCGCTGACGCCTGAGTCCGATCTCGACGCCCTGAATGCACTGGCCGACGATGGTTCGCTCGCGGCCCTGGTCATCCCTGGAGGGGACCACTACGCGGCCGGACACGAGCGGCTCATCGAGGCGGTCGGTCATCTCGTGGAACAGGAGATTCCGGTGGCGGCCATCTGCGGTGCCACGCTTCTGCTGGCCCGCGGTGGTTTCCTGGACGCGCGCCTCCACACCTCGAATGCCGCCTCCTACCTGGAGGCCAGTGGGTACCGCGGCGGCACCCACTACGTAGAGGCACCGGTGGTGACTGACCGAGGTGTCACCACGGCCTCAGGTATTCACGCGGCCCCCTTCACTGCGGAGGTCATGCGGATTACCGGGCTCGTGCCCGATGCGATGGCCGACGCCTGGGAGCAGGTCTTCCTCAACACCGGGGAGAAGGACTACATGGCACTCATGGAGGCGACCGCCGCCTGGCAGAACAGCTAAAAGGACACGGGTCAGCGCCTGCCTCCACAGGACAACGAGTCACTACGACACGCCCCTGGCATCAGCGGCAAGCCGCGGCCGCTCGACTGAGCAACCTCTCCTCGAAGGGACCACAGAGCCCGCCCAAGGACACTTCCTTGCCCACCTAGTACGAACCTCGTACTATACGTTCCACGTAGTAGTTGGATGTGAGCGCAGCATCTCGCTGTCGCGAGAGTCCGAGGAGGCTTCCATGGGTCGAGCGATCGAGTACCGCAGGTTCGGCGGACCAGAGGTCCTGGAGGAGGCCGAGCGCCCGGCGCAGGCACCCGGTGACGCAGAGGTACGCGTCGCGGTGCGCGCCGTCGGGCTCAATCCCCTCGACTTCAAGACCTTCGAAGGCGACCTGCGAGGGCTTGAACGGGTTCAGCACGTCATTCATCCTCGACGCTGGCTGGAGGGCGCATCCTCCCGTTTCCCCAGGGGCGTGGCCCGAGACTTCGCGGGAGTCATCGACGCAGTCGGTACCAACGTCACCGACCTCTCCGTGGGCGATGCCGTGCTGGGTACCTTGCGAAGTGCTCCCGGTCAGGCCGACACCCGCGGGGCACTCACCACCGAGCTGGTAGCGCCCGCCGACGGCGTCGTCAAGAAGCCGGCCCCGCTGTCCTTCACGCAGGCGGCCTGCCTGGGTGTGGCCTCGCAGACCGCGTGCGGCGCATTCAGGCAGCTGAACCTGCACGAGGGCGATGTCATTGTCATCAGTGCCGCCGCAGGCGGTGTGGGTTCGGTCGCCTCTCAGCTGGCCGTGAGCCGAGGCGCGACCGTCATCGGAATCGCCGGCGCCCGCAATGTGGACTACCTCCGCTCCTTGGGGACCATTCCAGTCACCTACGGTGAGAATCTGACCAGCCGGGTTCGCGAAGCGGCTCCCTCACCTGTCACCAAGCTCCTGGACTGCTACGGCGGTACCTACGTACGACTTGGCCGCGATCTTGGGCTGACGGGCCGTTCCATTGGCACTCTGGTTCCCTCGCCCGCGGCGATCCTCAGGGGCGCGCAGTTCACCGGCTCACGACACAGTAACGGACGCCGCGACCTCGAGGAGGTGGCACAGCTGGTGGCGGACGACGCTATCAAAGTTGAGCTTGCTCGCACGTACTCCTTCACGCTGGAGCAGATTCGCGCCGCCTACACCGAGCTGGCAAAGGGCCACGTCCGCGGCAAGCTCGTCATCGATCTATCCTGACACTCATCCATGTTCACCTCGATCAGGAGGGCCGCTTGAGCGGAGGGATTCACGATCAGCGTCTCATCCGGGCGCTGCGCGCCATGAACAGCGAGCTCGCCGCCAGCAACCGCGCTGTCGCTGCGAAAACCGGGCTCAATGACAGCGATCTGGCGGTACTCGACGCCCTGCACCGCGACGGTCCGCAGACCCCCACTGCCCTCGCCCGCCGCACTCGGATGGGGACGACAACAATGACGAGTGTGCTGCGGCGACTCGTCCGCGATGGATGGGTTGAGCGTCGCCCCAGTGAGACGGACCTGCGATCCTTCACCATCCACGCCACAAGCGCTGATCGTCTTGCCGAGATATTCCTGCCCGCCAACCGGAGACTGACCGCCCTGGTGGACGGCTGGCCCGAGAGCCGGGTCGATCAGCTCATTGAGTTCTTGGAGGACGCCACGACGGTGATCCACGAATCGGCAGAGCAGCTATCAACCAAGGACGGCGACAACTTCTGAGCTCGCTAATACTTCCCCACGCGCGTATACGCACAGTGCCGGATCCACTCTGACGGTCCATCCTCGACAGGTCTCTGGACTCGCATCGCTCACGGCTCCACGATAGAGAGGTGTACTCCGAGACGGTTCTGAGTGAGCAGCGCACGCTCTGGCTATCGGCGGGCGGCAGCGCGGCCACCATTCCCGCTGACGGATGCGTCGACCTCATCGTCCGCAGCGAGCAGGTACTCCTGTGCGGCCCGCAGACTCGTGTCATCCACGCTCCCGCCGACGGCATTCAGCCGACTGTCGGTTTGAGGTTGGAGGCGGGCACCGCTCGCAAGGTCCTGCCCGTGGCCCTCAGCGAGCTGAGGAACCGAGTAGTGGAGCTGCGCACTGCGTTGGGGGCGGAGGCGGCTGTCCTGTACGACCTGATGATGCGAGCAAGCACCACATCCCGCCCCGAGCTCGTACTCTCTGCGCTGCTTGTCGACCAGGCGGAGCCGTGGGTGACGACGGCGGACCGACTCGCCCGGACCGGAGCGTCAGCCCGAGATGCCGCCCGGGCTCTGGACTGGTCGGAGCGCACGCTGCGCAGACGAATGCTGGAGACCTTCGGCTACGGGTACACCACTCTGGTACGCATCGAGCGTGCATCCCGAGCACGCTCGCTTCTCCAGCGGGGACTTTCACTGGCCGATGTGTCAGTGACTACGGGTTATGCGGATCAGTCACATATGACTCGTGAGTTCACGCGCTTGGTCGGGGCGACGCCGGCTCAGTTCTCCAAGGCCGCGAAGAGGTCGACGCTGTTGCCGTCAGGATCGAGCACCGTGGCGTAGCGCTGTCCCCAGGGAGCATCCCATGGCTTGGTGCGGCCTTCGTATCCTGCTTGGACGAGCCTGGCATAGGTATCGTCCACGGCACTCGCCGTCCCCTGATCGAAGGCCAGGGCGATGCGGTGACCTCCCGAGGGCGACTCATAACCAGGGTCGAGGCTGCGAATGAGATCGATGGTGTCCCACGCCAGAACGGTGCCGTCGTCGAGCCTGGTATCGACATGAGGCTCGTCGTTCCCTTCGGGGACGGGCGCTCCAAGCAGACGGTAGAAGGAGAGTGAGGCAGACATGTCGCGAGTCACGATGCCGATGAATCCAAGTCGTAGTGCCATAGCGGCACCCTAGGCCACCTACACCACCACGTCTTGAACAGAACGGCCACGACCTCCAGGCCCCTGAAGGACGAGCCCACACACGCTCAATCCGCGACACCTCAGCTCACCGAATGCGAGCAAGCATCACGGTGCCATCAAGTACCCGCGACGCCAAGATCAGCCCAAATCTAACGCCGTCGCTCAGGCCGCATAGACATCCTCGGCACCCCTCAGCACCGAGGACTTGTAGTAAGGATTCTTGACCGACTCAGCAACGACCAGGTCAATCTTTCTTCCGAAGATCCTCGTCAACTCATCCTGCAGGCCGAAGAAGTCCGCGAATCGATCCTCCCGGTCCGTCTGGAAGTCGACAAGAAAGTCGATGTCGCTGGCTTGGGGATCAAAATGATCGGTAAGCACTGATCCGAAGACACGCAATCGCGCAACACCGAACCGGGCGCATGCTTCCGACAGCGCCTTGGTATCGATCGCCACTTTATCCGCCGCAGAACTATTCTCTCAGAACCGCGGAACGATGACCAGAGAACCAACCACGTCGGCCTCCGAGGCGGTAGGCGGCCCAGCACCTCTACCTCGCCTACCGAAATACCTACCGCACGGCGCGCAGGTAGCGGTCGCGGCCGGTGAGGTCCTGGCCGGTTTCGGCCTGTTTGAAGCCCGCCCCGAGCGCGGCCGCACGCAGCAGCGCCCCCTGCTCGTGGTCGTGCTCCATGACAAGCACCCCGCCGGTGCGCAGCAGCGCAACCGAGCGCACCAAGACGTCAATCGGAATCTCCAGCCCGTCAGGGCCCCCGCCGTAGAGCGCCACAGTGGGCTCGTGCTGGGCCGTCTCGGCGTCCTCCACGGCGCCGGCCGGAACGTAGGGCGGGTTGGAGACGACGACGTCGACCTGCCCGTTGAGGTCGTGAAGGACCAGCGGGTCGGTGGCGTCGGCGTGAATCACCTCAACCCGACCGGGCACCAGCCGCTCACAGTTCTCGCGGGCCAGGGACGCGGCGGTCTCGCTGATCTCGACGGCGACCACCCGGGCTCCCGGCACCTCCTTGGCGACGCAGGCCGCGATCGCGCCCGAGCCGGTGCACAGGTCGGCGGTCAGGACCACTCCCCCGCCGCCGTCCATGACCTCGCGGGCCGCCTCAATGGCGGCCCCGGCCACCACCTCGGTCTCCGGGCGCACGATGAACACGCCGGGACGGCTGATGAGCTCGGCGCCCCGCAGCCACATGCGGCCGATGATGTGCTGGAGGGGCTCACGGCACTCGCGACGCAGCACCAGCGCGTCATAGGCGGCCGGGAAGTCGCCGTCGGCGCCGTCGGCCAGCAGCAGGGCGCGCCCCAACAGGTGCTCGGCCAGGATTCGGGCATCGACCTGCGGGCTGGTCACACCGGCCGCAGCCAGCCGACCTGCCGCCTGGCGCACCAGCGCCCGCAGCCCGTAGCGGTCCACCGCGCCCGCAGGCGCGCCGCCACACAACTCAGGAACCACTGCCCTCACCCACCTGGGATAATCGTTCAGCCTCGTCCATGGCGATGGCCGAGGCGATCACCGTGCCGAGATCACCGTCAAGAACGGCGTCAAGGTTGTAGGCCTTGAAGCCGGTGCGGTGGTCGGCGATCCGGTTCTCAGGGAAATTGTAGGTGCGGATGCGCTCGGAGCGGTCCACAGTGCGCACCTGACTGCGACGGGCCTGCGCCGCCTCGGCGGCCGCCGCCGCCGCACGCTCGGCCAGGAGCCGGGCCCGCAGGACCCGCATGGCCGCCTCCTTGTTCTGCAGCTGGGACTTCTCGTTCTGCATGGACACGACGATGCCGGTGGGCAGGTGGGTGATGCGCACGGCGGAGTCGGTGGTGTTGACGGACTGCCCGCCGGGCCCCGAGGAGCGGAAGACGTCGATGCGCAGGTCGGCGGCGTCGATCTGGAGCTCACCGGGGTCGTCGGCCTCCGGCATGACCAGGACGCCGGCCGCGGAGGTGTGGATGCGCCCCTGGGACTCGGTGACCGGGACGCGCTGGACGCGGTGGACGCCGCCCTCGTACTTCAGGTGCGCCCACACCCCGTCCTGGGGCTCCACGGGCCCGCGGGCCTTGATGGCCAGGCGCACGTCCTTGTAACCGCCCAGGTCGGAGTCGGTGGCGTCCAGGACCTCCACGGCCCACCCCTGCCGTTCGGCGTAGCGGGAGTACATGCGGGCCAGGTCGGAGGCGAACAGCGCCGACTCCTCACCGCCCTCACCGGCCTTGACCTCGATGATGACGTCGCGGGAGTCGTCGGGGTCCCGGGGCACGAGGACCTCGCGCAGGTGCTCCCCGGCAGCGGCCTCGGCGGCCTCCAGGGCCGGCACCTCGGCGGCGAAGTCCTCATCCTCCGCGGCCAGCTCGCGGGCGTCGGCCAGGTCGGCGCTGGCCGACTGCCAGGCCCGGTAGGCGGACACGACCCTGCCCAGCTCGGCGTAGCGGCGCCCCAGCCGTCGCATGGCACCGGGGTCAGCGGCCGCGGGCCCGGCCATCTCGGCCTCGATGTCCGCGTACTCGGCCAGGAGCGGCTCTGCGGCGGAGAAGTCCTCACTCATGGACTCGGGTTCCTTCACTGGCTAGGAGTCGTGCTGTCGGGCACCAGCGGCACTCGTGCGATATGCAAACGACGCCGACGGCGACTCTGGGAGCCGGCCGCCGGCGTCGTGAGACGCGGCTACTTGCTGCGCTTGCCGTACCGGGCCTCGAAGCGGGCGACGCGGCCACCGGTGTCGAGGATCTTCTGCTTGCCGGTGTAGAACGGGTGGCAGGCCGAGCACACGTCCACGCGGATCTCACCGGAGGTGACGGTGGAGCGGGTCTCGAAGGTGTTGCCACAGGTGCACGTGACCGTGGTGGCCACGTAGTCGGGGTGGATGCCCTGCTTCATAGGTTTCTCCTTAAGCGTCAGAGGGTCCCGGGTCCCACGCGGGAGCGAGGGTGAACCGGAGGCCAGCAGCAGACTATGCCACCGGCCGCCGGCCCATGCAACGGTTTTACCGCGTGAGACCGGGCACCTGGCCGGTTGCGTTACTCGTCCTCGCCGTCGGCCAGGGAGGTGCCGGCCGGGGTGGTCTTGGACAGCACCATGAGGAACTCGGCGTTGGACTGGGTGTCCTTGAGCTTGGAGAGCACCAGCTCGATGGCCTGCTGCTGCTCCAGCCCGGCGAAGAGGCGGCGCAGGCGCCACATGATCTTGAGCTGGGCGGGGTCGATGAGCAGCTCCTCGCGACGAGTGCCGGAGGCCGCCACGTCCACAGCCGGGAAGATGCGCTTGTCGGCGAGCTGGCGCGACAGCCGCAGCTCCATGTTTCCGGTCCCCTTGAACTCCTCGAAGATGACCTCATCCATCTTGGAGCCGGTCTCCACCAGGGCCGTGGCCAGGATGGTCAGGCTGCCGCCGTTCTCCACGTTGCGGGCCGCCCCGAAGAAGCGCTTGGGCGGGTAGAGGGCGGAAGCGTCCACACCACCGGAGAGGATCCGACCGCTGGCCGGGGCCGCCAGGTTGTAGGCGCGCCCGAGCCGGGTGATGGAGTCCAGCAGCACGACGACGTCCTGGCCCAGCTCCACGAGGCGCTTGGCGCGCTCGATGGCCAGCTCGGCCACGATCGTGTGGTCGGAGGCGGGGCGGTCGAAGGTGGAGGCGATGACCTCGCCCTTGACCGTGCGCTGCATGTCGGTGACCTCCTCGGGGC
>ERZ772940.141-NODE-141-length-40094-cov-4.24971_pt1 | contig 40094 bp, 37 predicted proteins | sample MGYA00511682_ERZ772940 | MGnify/ENA primary metagenome ERZ772940 (study PRJEB29015, sample SAMEA2737922) | human oral metagenome | biome: human oral; feature: human-associated habitat; material: dental | place: China | collected 2031 ... | reverse complement strand
CGCTCGTGAAACATTTCAACGGCAATCGACGTGACCTCAAGGACGTCGTTGGCCTCTACGTCGTACAGGCGGACTGTACGGTATCACTCCTCGTCGCCGACTTCGACGGCGCAGGCTGGCAGAGGGAGTCTCTCGCATATGTTCATGCAGGCAGGTCCCTTGGGGTGGACGTGACCCTTGAGCGCTCGAGGTCGGGGGACGGGGCGCACGCATGGGTGTTCTTCGACGAGCCGCTGCCCTCCTCGCTCGCGAGGGACTTTGGCAGCCTCCTCATCACGAGAGCCATGGACAACGGTTTGATCAGGCACTTTGATGCCTACGACCGCTTCTACCCCGCGCAGGACACGATCGCCAAGGACGGGTTCGGCAGCCTCATCGCGCTTCCCTTTCAGGGCCAGGCGCAGCGTCTTGGCAACAGCGTGTTCGTGGACGACCAGCTCAAGGCACATCCCGACCAGTGGCGCTACCTCTCCTCAGTCAGAAAGACGAGCAGGGCCCTGGTGGAGCGGGCACTCGCCGCCACGTGTGGCCAAGCCTTAGGTGAGCTGGCCTTCTTGAGGCCCTGGGCGAAAGAGGACGGGCAAGGCCGACCGCTCCCGACACAAACCCCTTCTGAGGGCCTCTGTCCTGACGGACGCACAGAAGTCCTCACGGGCATAAGCCCCTCCCTGACGGTGGCGATAACGAAGTCCAACATGCTCTTTGTCAACAGAGGTGGCCTGCCTGCCGCCGTGCAGGGCAGGATCCGGAGGCTCGCCGCGCTCAGCAACCCCGAATTTTACCGCGCACAAGCGATGCGCCAGAGCGTCTATGGGAAACCGCGCATCATCGACCAGGGCCTCATGGACGAGACGACCATCGCCATCCCCAGGGGTTGCGAGAAGGGGCTGCTCTGCCTCTTGGATGGACTGGGCATCAGCTACCACGTCGAGGACAGGCGCTTTGTAGGCACACCCATCCGCGCCTCCTTCACGGGAAGCCTGCGCCCCTCTCAACAGACAGCGGCCGACGAGCTTCTCAGGCATGAGTGCGGTATCCTGTCGGCACCGACTGGCTTTGGAAAGACGGTCATCGCCGCATACCTCATAGGCACGCTGAGGCTTCGGACCCTCGTCATCGTGCCGAGCACTCCCCTACTCGACCAGTGGCAGGAGCGCCTGGCCACCTTCCTCTCCATCGACGAGGAACTGCCGGAGCTGCTGACCAAAACCGGGCGCACGAGCAGAAGGAGACGCTCGCTGGTCGGGCGGATCGGGGGTGGGAGGAGCGTCCCGGGAGGCATCGTGGACATCGCCACCTATCAGTCCCTCCTCGAGGGGCGCGAGCTGGGCGGCAGGCGCAGGGTCAAGGGGCTCGTACGCGGCTACGGCATGGTCATCTGCGACGAGTGCCAGCACGGCGCGGCGCCTCAGCTGGCACAGGTCCTCGCGACCACCACGGCATCCAGGGTCTATGGCCTCAGCGCCACCCCCAGGCGCTCCGATGGTCTGGAGGGCATACTCTATATGCAGTGCGGCGCCGTCGTACACAGGGTAGACCCAAGGCAGCAGGCTCAGGAGCAAGACTTTGCCCGCCTTCTTAAGCCTCGGTTCACCCACATTCGCCTGGCTGGCGTCGAGGCGGGAAGCAGCTTCAACCAGGTGCTCGACCAGCTTTGCGCCCATCCCGCGCGCAACCGGCTCATCGCGCAGGACACCGTCTTGGCACTGCGGGCCGGTCGCCGACCCCTTGTCATCACAAGGCGAAGGGAGCATGCGGCCCTGATCGCCAAGCTCGTCCTGGAGCAGGGCTTTAAGGTCTTCCTGCTGAGCGGCGCTATGCCCGCGCGAGAAAGGAGAGAGCAGGTCCACGAGATCGCCGAGGCCGCAGATGACGTCAGCTTTGCCGTCGTCGCGACTGGAAGCTACCTTGGCGAGGGTTTCGACGAGCCCAGACTCGACACGCTCGTCCTCGCGACCCCTGTCTCCTGGGAAGGGGTCGTCACGCAGTATTTGGGTAGGCTCCACCGAGAGCGCGAGGGCAAGAGCGAGGTGATCGTGTACGACTACGTGGACACCAGCGTCCCCATGCTCGACCGCATGTACAAGAAGCGCCTGAAAAGCTACGCGCGACTCGGCTACGAGCTCATACCGGCGAGCGACGATGTGGACAGGACGGCCGGATCGATCGTCGGCCCAAGCGACTGCGAGTCTCTCCTCTTTGCGGACCTCGACAGCTCAAAGAGGTCCGTCCACCTTGCCGTCCCCTACCTAAGCCACAGGTACGTCCTGACCTTGCGACCTCGCCTCTCGGCCGTCGTCGAACGCGGCGTGCACGTCTCGATCGTCGTCAACCAACCAAAGGACCCACGCGGCATCGCCCGCGCGCAGCAAGGTGTCGAGCTGCTTCGCAGCATGGGTTGTTTCGCCGAGCTAAGGGAGTGGAGACGCTCGGCGCTCGCCATCTTCGACGAGTCAATTGTCTGGCATGGAAGCCTACCCCTGCTCGCACGACCCCACAAGGACGATTGCAGTCTGCGCCTCACGAGTAGCGAGGTCGCCTATGATCTGCTGAGGGACGAGGGGCTGGCCACAAGGCAAGGGGGCGCCTGACCAGAGGGTCGGGAGGTGCGAGCGCATCGCACGGAGGGCGTATCGCCAACTGGCGCGTCGTACGGAAGGTGCGTCTTGATGCCGGTGCGTCGTATGGAGGGTGCGTCGTACGAAACACCAAGCTCAGAGATGGTAAACGAAACGCCGATTGACTGCGGGCACCACTTGGGGCATGTTGGTCCCAGGAGGTGGTGAGGGTGGAGGCAGAGCGATTCGGAAGCTTCGTGGCGCAGCGACGCCGAGAGCGGGGCATGACCCAGGCCACCCTCGCGAGCGAGCTTCATGTGACTGACAAAGCCATCAGCCGCTGGGAACGAGGCGTGGGCTTTCCCGACATCGGGAACATCGAGCCTTTGGCGGATGCGCTGGGCGTGTCCATCGTCGAGCTGATGAGGGCCGAGAGGACGGAGGAGCAGACCATGACGACAGACGAGGCTGAGGACGCCTGCGCGAAAGTCCTCGACATTACAAAGTCCCAGCAGGAGCGCGAGACCAAAGACGTCGTGGCGCTCATTGCATCCCTTGCGGTACTCACGCTGCTGGCCGAAATGATCGCCTCACTCAGGTGGGACGGGGCCAAGCTCTCCATAACCATGAACATCCCCGTCACCTACCCGCTGATCCCCGTAGCACTGATCGTGTACGCCATATGGCGCAAAGCCAAAGGTCAGACCTGCGAGCTGGCCGCCTCGGTCGGCATCACCCTGCTCGTGGTCCCAGCCCTGATCCTCCTCGGTTCGTTTCTTCTCAGTGCGATGACCACCTAAGAGGGTTGACATGGGTGCATCTCTTCCCACGGCACCGCGCATAGGGGATGGTCAGCCTTTTAGCGTCTCCACAAAAGGCAGGGGTCTACGCGTACCAGCGAGGTGGTCTCACACTATTCAGTGTTCTTAAAGAGAAGCTTAACGCTCTTCTGATCTACGCGGGTCAACGAAGGTATCTCACGCCAAGCCTGTCTGCTCCCTAAAAGGCATGCACGCGGAAAGGAGCGCCACATTGCTCATGATGCTGAATCCGTTGAGCAGGATGCAGACGAGATGCGAGACGCCCTGAGTACGCTTGGTGAGGTTGAGATTCCAGATGCAACCAAAGACCGGTCCGCCAAGAAGGGTATTGAGAAGCGACACTAGCCTGGCATTGTCAAGCGCTGGTGCTGCGGTGAAGTATGACGGGTAGCAGTCATGCGCATAGGAGGCACCAAGCAGGGCGAAGAGGATCTTACCCAGCGTACCCCCGAACAGGCCAGCTTCGTAGAGTTTAAAGAGGGAAATCCATATCACGCCACCGAGGGCTGCCGCAAACCAGTCGGTAAACCACCACGTAGGGTGTGCGGGCGAAGAGTCCCAAGACATCTGGCCCTGTGACGCAGGAAGCTGGTAACCATATCCCTCAAGCTCACTGAGCTCTTGGTTATCCATAGGCGGCTCCGATCGAGCAAGCTCATATGACAAATCCATGGTAGCCGTATCGGTACGTCTATGCGACGTGAACTTTAAGTATCCTCTGCCAGCTGGTCTACCCACGCTCCCATACGCACGTCGCAAGGGTGGTGCAAGACGGGTCTGGAGACCAGAACGGCCCTGTCAGCTTGCAGTCAGGACCGGATGACGAAAAGGACGGTGGCATTCGTCTCTCCCCCATGTCAAACGAAGCCAGATGTCTTCTTTTCAGTACCTTATAATACGCAGGAAGCCCGTCCTTTCATCCTTTCATAAAGAGGAGCTTTGCCATGAGGGACATGATCATTCACACAGTGTTCGCCTTTACGTTGATTCTCCTTTTACCCCCGGTCAATGACCTGTGTCGCGAGTACGTTGCAGGCCCGCATCTCGCGCAGACAGCGCCGCCGCGTACCATGGAAGCCGCTACATCACAGGCCAATACTTAGATGGGTACAACTTCGTGCGCGTCGGAGAGTCCAATCAGGCGGGATGGGGAAAGGAGTACTACTACATGGTCCCGAACAACAACGCCCTGCGGTTCAAGGTCGTGAGCGTGTTTTACTGGAGCCCCGACATTACGGGGAGGGGCATGCTGCCGATCCCGCGCGTTCGCCTGGGCGCCACCTACCTCCTCGACCGCTGGGACCCATGATCGCCCGGCTAGCCGGGGGACAACGCGTGGCAGAGCCTCTTGTTGGCAGGCCCGCCCTCCACGTGCGTGGACACGACTGCAACTTCGCAGGCCGACGTAGGCATTTCGAGGTCCCCATCCAAGCGGGACTCGTCCCATAAGCGTCTCTCTCCTTATTGTGCGGCAGCACGACTCCGTACCATACGGCGGAACAGCTGAAGGCCACGTTCACGCAGGTCGAAAGCACCGTGGGTTGCCCGGTGACGTAGCAGCAACCACGGGAGCCGCAGGGCGTCACGACTCCCCGCAGTTCCGTGCTAGCCTGTGATCTACAAGCATTTACCACTCCATGCGGTCGAAGCGATGTCTGGGATTCTCACGGGTATCACCCAGGTAGAGCATCGTAAGCAGGTGCGCGTCCTCATCCATCAGGAGGTAGATCACCTTCGTGGTCCTGGACACAAAGTAGAATTGGCAGGATGCGGGAGGCCGTGCCGCCTCGTAGGCCGGATCGTAGTCGCGCGCGAGACCGGGGTTCCCAGCCAGCACGTCGATCGAGTCCTCCACGTGGCCGTATGTCGCGTCAGAGAGTCCCATCAGCTGCTCATGGAACTGTCGCGCGTAGCGGACCTCCCAGGGCGTCATGTCGTGGATCTTGCCATGGCTCTGCTCGATGAGCGCAGCGCCCGCGACCCCTCGCGGGTGAGCACATCACCTGCTGCCACGTCAGCAAGCCCCCGCCTGATGCCGTCAGACACTGCGAGGTCGTAGGCATGCGCTGCTCGCTCGGAGGCACTCACGGCAGAGAGCGCGAAGGGTATGGCGCGCTCGCGCACGACGGCCTTGGCAAAGATGCCGAAGGCGGTCGAGGGCGGCAGGCCGATCTCGCGGCAGACCTCGGAGAATTCCCGCTTGAGATCATCATCTATACTGATAGTCATGGACATGGAGCTTCCAATCACACGTACTGATAATGTATTAAATACGTATTATACACGTATTAACCATGAGTGTGTTCTACTGATACCCCATTCTCACTGGGATGCACATGCTGCCGATCCCGCGCTTTCGCCTAGGCGCTACCTACCTCCTAGGGAAGCACTGATTATCGCCCAAATCGCCACTTTTGCAAGCTTATGAACTGCGCAAACGATTGCAGAGACGCTATTAATCAGCTCTTTCCTAGGCACAGGAGCCCACGATCGCCCGGCCCGCCGAGGGACGGTGCGTGGCAGAGGTTTTGGTTGGTAGACCCGCCCTCCACATGCGTGGACACGACTGCAAGCTCGCAGGTCGATGCAGGCATTTCGAGGTCTCCCTCTAGGCGGGACTCGGCCCATAAGCGTTTCTCTCCTTGTTGTGCGGCAGAATAACTCCAAGTCGCGTCAGGCTGACTGAACAGGGCTTCAATACAAGGTATGTCTGTAACTGGATGCTATACCATGTTATTGAGCGAGATGAAGATACGGGAGCTAATCAAGCAAGGCAAGTCTGTCGAAAGAAAGATGTACGGCAACGTGATGGCAATCATGGCTATCCTGGCTGGCATCTTCACCCTCGTGAATGTCAATGCCAGGAAATGCAAGCAGGTCTGAAAACTGTGTTCACGCTCAATCTGATAACTGTGGACAGCTCCTCCGTACTTGTCGCCCTTATAGGCGTAGTGACAGGCAACATAAAGGGAGAGGGTAAAAGATCCATCTGCATCAACTGCGTCATCGCGGCGCTATGCTTTGGCGTTGCCATTACTTGTGCCACGCAGTTGCCATAGATACGTGGAGTCTCTCTGACCGCCTCATGCAGGGTGCGCTTTTCCGTGAGATGGCTCGACGTTTGCCCAGGTGAGGAAATCCGCATTCTACGGAAAAGCGCACTCTGCGCCACCGCATCTACGCGCCACCGCGTCTCTGTCTGCGCGTGGCTCACCTACAACTTGCTCGCCCGCGCGGCCCGTCCAAGCCCCTCAAGGATGTCATCAGCAGAGGTTCCTCCCTGGGAGGCAACCATGGCCTCGACGGCGCCCTCCACAAACGGGCAGTCAGCGAGGTGGACCCTGTCATCCTCCAGATCCTCGACGACCATGCGAGCGGTCATGACAGACGAACCCATGTCCATGATGAGGATAACGCCATCATCGCCCAAGACCTGCCCTATCGCTGCCTCTATGCGCTCGTAACTCGTCCCGAACCCTCCGTCTTCCAAGCCCCCCGCAGCAACCACCCGTGCGTCGGGTGCCATCTGACGCCCCAGGGCTGCCGTCGCCTCTGCAAGCTCCCTTGAGTGGGACACCAAGACAATACCGACCATAGCCCCCTCCTCTCAGCAGTAGCAGGAAGCGACGGCTGACACCATATAGGCGAAGGAGGTGGCGCCAGGATCCTGGTGTCCAACGGAGCGCTCCCCCAGGTAACTCGCACGCCCCTTGGTCGCGCGCAGGGGAATGGTGGCGACTGCGGAGGCAAAGGCGACGTCTGCCGCCTTCGCGAAGGCCAGGCGGGCACCCTCGCCTCTGGCAACCGACGACTTCAAGGACACCACGACAGGAGCCATGGCGTCAACCATGGTCTTCTCGCCCTCAGTTGCCTTGCCGAGCTGCATGACAGCACCAACCGCAACATCCATCGCATCCACAAAGGAGGGGAGGTCGATGGTCTCAAGGCCCTTGAGGCCCACCCCCAGCTTGCGGAAGAAGGTCCCATACAGGGGTCCCGAGGAGCCTCCCACCTTCGCGACGAGCGTCATGCCGCAGCGCTTGAGGATGTCTGCAGGCGGCATGCCGACCTCCCCCGGAAGCTCAGCGGCCACGGCCGAGAAGCCGCGTGACATATTGATGCCATGATCGGAGTCACCAATGGGCCTGTCAAGCTCAGTGAGCTCGTCCTTGTGGGCCTCGATCGCGTCCGCGACGGCACAAAGGACCGCGATCAGCCTCGCACCATCGGTCTTGGTGACCACTGTATCCTCACCCATCGCTATCCCCTCCAGGCAAAGGCCTTGGCAGGCGCATCAAGAAGCCCCTTGAGCTCGTCATCTAGGCGCAGCAGGGTGAGCGAGAAGCCCTGCATCTCTATCGACGTCATGTAGTTGCCAACCAAGGTTCGGTACGTGGATATGCCCTTGTCCTCAAGCAGCCTCGCCACTCTACGGTTGGCGATGGCAAGCTCCATGAGAGGGGTGCCACCAGAGCCGTTCACCAGAACCGCCACCTCTCGACCGACAAAGTCGAGGTCCGACAGGATGTGCTCGAGCAGCTCGTCGACGATCTCGTCTACGGGTCGCATTCTCTCGCGACGAACGCCCGGCTCGCCGTGGATGCCGATGCCCATCTCCATCTCGTCTGGTGCGAGCTCAAAGCCCGGCGTACCCGCAGCCGGGACCGTACAGGGAGCGATCGCCGCGCCCATGCTGCGAACGTTTGCAATGACTCGCTCGGCAATGGCCTTGACGTCGGTAAGGGAGGCACCCGCCTCCGCCTTGGCGCCCGCGATCTTATGGACGAAGACGGTGCCCGCCACGCCACGTCGTCCCGCCGTGAAGGTCGAGTCCTCTACGGCAACGTCGTCGTTCACCACCACACACTCGCAGTCAATGTCATCATCGGACGCCATATCGGCAGCCATTTGGAAGTTCAGCACGTCGCCCGTGTAATTCTTGGCGATGAGAAGCACGCCCTCGTCGGTCGCGACCTCGCATATCGCCTTGTAGACGGCATCTGCCGACGGGGAGGTGAAGACGGGACCGCCAACAGCGGCATCGAGCATCCCTTTGCCCACGTAGCCGCAATGAGCGGGCTCATGGCCCGACCCACCGCCGCTCACCAGCGCGACCTTCCCTATCTTCTGGTGCGTGCGGACGATGATGCCATCGCCCCTGTCCGCAATGATGTCGGGAAAGGCCCTGACCAGACCTTCGACCATCTCGGCCTCGACGTTCTCCGCCTTGTTGATGAGCTTCTTCATGATGGCACCCCAAACCGTACATGGACACATGCCCGCTGACCTTCGTCATGAGCAGGGCCAAGTCGATTATAGTCTAACGCTTGGACAAGATGAGGACCTTGGGCTGTGCCACCTTGTGCCAGAAGGGCGCTCGGGCATAAGGAGCTGGCTGGCCGTCGCAGATCGACGCTCCTCTCGGCAACTGGCACAGCTCGGCGCCTGCCGATTGCGCGATGTGAGTGAATCACTCACTTCAGCATCATGAAGTGAGTGATTTTTTTGCCAAACCAGCTGCGACGCGAGTGAGCCAAATTACATATGAGCAGGTCAGAGCGCTACTGAAAGTATTCTCGATGTGAGTGAATCACTCACATCGCGCAGGTGGAGTGAGTGAATCACTCACATCGCGCAGGTGCCTTGCCCACAAGCTCCATCACGGCTGTGGCACCACCAATCTCTGGATCGGAGAAGTAGACCCTACCGCCGTGTCGCTCCACGATACCCTGGACCACGGCAAGGCCTAGGCCCGTGCCACCGGTGGCACGCCCGCGATCCTTGCCAAGCCTCACGAACCTCCCGAACACGCGCTCGCGATCCGCAGGGGCGATGCCAGGACCGTCGTCGCTCACGCTGATACGGATGAGCCGACCCGTACTACCCAACACCTCGTGGCAGGTCACAGCCACATGCGAGTGCGCATAGCGCACCGCGTTCTCGAGAAGGTTGCGCAACGCCTGTCCTAGGAGCTGCGCGTCGCCTGTGCACACGAGTGGTTCCACGCCGCTCACGTCAAGGGATACGGCACTGCGCCTCTCGAGACTTGCGACCTCCTCGTAGATGAGGTCGCATAGGTCAAGGGGAGCCAGATTGACCTGCAGGCGTCCCTCATCCTGACGGGCAAGGGCCAAGAGGTCGGCCACGATGCCTTGCAGCTGCTCGTTCTCGTTCGCAAGATCGCTCAGGAGAGTGGACGGGTCGACCGCCTCGGGATGGGCCCGTGCGGTCTCGAGCATGACCTTGGTCGCGGCAACAGGACCCTTGAGCTCGTGCGACGCATCCGAGACGAAACGACGTTGCGCGTCCATCGCCGCCTCGACTCGCGCAAGCAGATCGTTAAAGGTCCTGGCGAGGCGAGAGAGGTCCCTGTCGCCGTCTGGTACGCTCACGCGTCGCGAGAGATCACTCGCCGTGATCGCCTCGGCACTCTGGCGCATCCTTTCGACGGGCCGCAGCGTCCTTTCGGTCATATGCCAAGAGAACAGCGCCACCACGACCAGTAGGAGGGCGAACACTGCCGCCAGTAGAAGGGCAGCCCCTCGTCCCGTCGCGACCGCAGGCGCGATCGAGGTGAGAGCGACGATGGTGACGCTGCCGTGAGTGGGGCTTGTAGCCTCGCGCTCCATAGCGAGGAAGGGACCCTCGACGCCGAGGACCTCAGAGGCCTTCAGGGAGAGTGCTGGGGATGCCGAGGCCTTGGTGGCCCGCACCGCAGCCGCGATGAGGGAAAGCGCGGGAGAGCCTGCGCGACTCCCCTCAGCATCACGGTCCTCGTCCGCATCGTCGTGGTCCCCGTCGTCGCGGTTCCGTACCCGCCCGTCACGCTCGCCTAGATCCTCGTCGTCGCGATCCCGCGCCTGCCCATCTGCGTCGTCGGACCTCTCACGGTCACCCTCATGGTCACCCTCGCGCTCGGTGGCCTCGCCTCTCTTTGCCTGGGCATCCTCGTCTTCCCCAGGCCGCAAATCGTCCTCGTCGTCGAGCTCAAGCTCGACATCGTCGTCGAGCTCCGTCTTTTCGCCGATCGCAAGCCCAGTCAGCGGTGCGAGGCCGCGTGCGTTCTCGCTCGCCACAATGACCCTACCGTCGGCGCCAACCACCTGCACGATGGTCGGGCCAGACGAGTCAACGGCCGAGGCAAGATCTCCCCTCTCCACGGCCGATCGGGCAAGGTCGAGCCTCTCGACGAGGTTGTCGGAAATGGCCTGCCGCACCACCTGCATCACGCCATAGGAGGCCACCGCAAGCAACAGGAGCATCACGGCGGTCGTGGCGCACAGCGTGGACAATACCACCCTGCCCCGTATGGTCTTGGGTCTTGGCACCATGCAATCAGCCCATTCGGTACCCGACGCCACGCACGGTCTCGATGAGTGACGTTCGACCGCTCCCGTCGAGCTTCTTGCGCAGGTAGCCGATGTAGACCTCCACCACGTTCTCGCTTCCCATGAAGCGTGCGCCCCAGACGTGCTCGAGAAGCTGCGCCTTGGTGAGCGCGATGCCTCGTCTGAGCATGAGGTACTCGAGCAGGGCGTACTCGCGCGGCGTGAGCTCGATATGACTTCCTCCCCGCTCCACGCGCTTGGAGGCCATGTCGAGCCTGAGGTCTCCCACGCAGAGCACCTTGCCCGCCGCCGCACCACCGCGCCTGGCGAGCGCCCTGATGCGCGCAAGCAGCACGACCATCGAGAAGGGCTTACGCAGGAAGTCATCCGCCCCGACGTCGAGGGCGTCCGCCTCGTCGTACTCGCCATCCTTTGCCGTGAGCATGAGGATGGGGGTGGGAACGCCTGAGGAGCGCAGGTTCTGGCAGACCCGGTACCCGTTGAGCTCGGGAAGCATGATGTCAAGCGTAATCACGTCGTACGACTGCGCGAGCGCCTTGTCAAGCGCGACGTTGCCGTCAAAGGCCACGTCAACCGAGAGTCCCTCGGCCTCGAGGCTCTTCTTGAGGTAGGAGACGAGCTTCTGGTCGTCTTCGACAATGAGCACGCGCATGGGGCCATCCTGTTCGTCGTGACGTCGCGAGTGATGACTGACGGGTGATCTGTCTTTCCATGATACAGGAGTGATGGAATGGCGTAGGGTGCGCCCGTCGACGCAGCTGCGGGCGACTCGTCGTTTGCCGCCCGTTTGATGGAATGGCGTGGGGTGCGCCCGTCGACGCACCCCGCCTGTGCCCCTGGCCGATGCCCCGATCGCCCTCAGTCGTCGTGGTCGCCCCGGTCGTCCTCAACCGTCCCGGTCGCCTTAGTCGTCGTGGTCGTCGCAATCGAACGGATTGGGGTGCTGGGCCTCCCAGACGTCGTCTTCGACACCGGGATGGGCGGCCTTCCAGGCATCCTTTGCCGTCTCGTACTCCTGCCTGGTTGCAAAGGTAGTGCCATCTTGGCCACCATCTGGGGCAGTGCCGCCAGATGGCGTACCTCCACCCTGTGCGACGGAGGGTCGTGGCGCCTCGTAGGGATCAAGCACGTCATCGTCGACGCCGTAGGTTTGCTCGAACTCCCGCTCGGTCATACCGTAGTGCTCCCAGAGGAACTGGTCCGTGTCGTAGAACGTGGTCTTTTTCGCGTCTTCGATGATCTCCTCCAAGGTCGCGGGCGCGGTCGTGGCTCCCTTGGAATCGCCCGTCGTGCTTGCAGCTGCGGATGCGATCTTTTGGGGATCGCCCGCCGTAGCCGCACGCGCGACACCAACCCCGATGACCACCAACACAGCCGTGACTACCACCGCGATGAGGGCGCGTCCCTTCAAGGACGTCTGGGCGAACGTACTGGTCTTCATGTCCCGCTCCTCTCTCTTCTCTCTTGTACCTTGGCCACACAATACAGGACGCAACTGAGAGGACGCTGAGAGACAGGCGCAGAACGTAGGGCCAAGCTCGACGAAGCTCCCGCAGGAACCTGCCGCGCGGGCGTCGGCGACAGACGCCTTCCGTACGCGGTATCCTAGGTACTCGACAGATGACCCGACGCCTTGGGGAGAGACCTATGGAATACCGGTTCTATGGCTGGGAGCATGCGGACATGCCGCCCGCCAACCCGCGATACGCACGCGTCAAGACTCCTCGGGACCTTTATGACCTGCTCTCTGAACTCTGGTGTGCCAAGACCTGCGCTCCGAGGTTACGGGCACAGTGGTCGCCTGAGGACAGGACGCTCGGCCAGTGCTCCATCACGGCCTTTCTTGCCCAGGACATCTTTGGTGGGAAGGTGTTCGGCATCTTGCGCCCTGGTGGCAACTTCCACTGCTACAACGTGGTGAGTGGGCGTGCGTTCGATCTCACGAGCGAGCAGTTCTCGGACTGTACGCTCGACTATACAGAGAACCCCGAACAGTTTCGCGAGCTACACTTTGCCGCAGATGAGAAGCGTCTGCGCTACGAGCTCCTCAAGGCACGCCTGGATGCGGCCCTCGGGCTTGGGTGAGGGCGACGCGATAGGGACTGCAGTCGAGGGGTCGCAAGGACGGGCTCCTCACCGTGAGCTGGGACGCTCGCTCGCGTTGCGTCACCGCATGACCGATTGGCGAGCGCCGACACCCTCGCCTACCGTACAATGACTAAGACGGCACGGGCACACAGGGAGCGGATGGCATGGCGCAGGTCAACTTTGGAAACACGCTCGTCGTAGCAAATCCCGCCGCCCACAGCGGGAAAAACGCGAACGCAGCGCGGGAAGTCGAGGAGCTTCTCGCCTCGACTGGCATGACTGCGGCTATAGGGCGTCATCTCACGGCAGGCCCCGGGGATGCGACGTCCCTCGCGGCGCACTCGACCGACGTCGACACGATCGTCGCCGTCGGCGGAGATGGCCTCATCCATGAGGTCGCAAACGGCCTCGTGGCGCTTCCTCGCGACAAGCGTCCCGTGCTCGCCGTCATCCCCATGGGGTCGGGCAACGACTTCGCGCGCACCTTGGGCCTCAGAAGAAACGATGCCAAAGGCGCCCTGGAGCAGCTGCGTCAAGGCAGGCGCAAAACCATCGACTTGGGACGCGTCTCGACAGACGCTGGTACAAGTATCCACTTTGTCCAGACCCTCTCGTTTGGCCTCGATGCGGCCATCGCCCTCGACACGACCAGACGCCGCGCAGGCGGATCCCTCCAGAGGGGGTCGGGACTCTTCGTGAGCTCGGGGCTGCGCATCATGGCGACGGCCCACAAGGGCTATCCCTGCACGATGACGCTTGGGGAGTCATCGCCTCGAGAGCTCAGGGAACTCATCCTTGCCGTACAGAACGGCCCGACCTACGGAGGGGGCTTCAGGGTCTGCCCCCACGCACGGCCTGACGACGGCCTTCTGGACATCTGCTTCAACGTGCGCAGGCCGCCGACCCCTGCGCTCCTGTGCCTCTTTGGCCTCGCACGCCGAGGGTGGCACACGGCCTCGAGAGCCATCGAGTCCCAGCAGCTGACGCAGCTCGAACTCGACTTTGCCGAACGGCAGCCTCCCTGCCAGATAGACGGAGAGTGGCTTGGCGGACGTCACTTCTCGATAGAGGTCGAACCAGGGGCACTGGACGTCATCTTCCCTTAAGATCGTACGAACCCTGCGTCCACCCAAGAGCAGATCGCTGACACAGAGGGCGGACCCGCCGCTTTCCGGCGAGCCCGCCCCTACGTCCCTACAGAAACAAGAGGGCGTACAGACCCCCGCTTAGCAGACCCCTACTTCGCGGCAGCTTGGAGTGCGGCCTTGACCTCAGCGGCGGTCTTGAGGGTGAGGACCTTCTCCGTCAAGACGTCAGCCTCTTCCTTCGTCCACTGGCTGATGATGCGACGTGTGCGCAGGATGGAGGGGGCGCTCACGGAGAACTCGCCCAGACCGAAGGAGATGAGCACCGGAATGAGTAGCGGGTCGGCCGCAGCCTCTCCACACATGCCGACCATGATGCCCCGCTTGTTGCCCTCGGAGATGATGCGCTTGAGAGAGCGCAGGACAGCCGGCTGGTATACCTCATAGAGGTAGGCGACGCGATCATTGCCGCGATCGGCGCACATGGTGTAGCCAATGAGGTCGTTGGTACCTATGGAGAAGAAGTCGCACACCTCGGCGAGGTTGTCGGCGATGAGCGACGCAGCGGGCGTCTCTATCATGGTGCCGACCTCGATGTCTGGGTCATAGGAGACGCCGCGCTCGTCGAGCTCCTTCTTGCACTCCTCGACAAGGGACCTAGCCTTACGGACCTCATCGAGGGCGGTCACGAGCGGTAGCATGATCTTGATGTCACCGAAGGCGGATGCGCGCAGAAGGGCCGTGAGCTGGACCTTGTACTGATCGGGATTGTTCAGGCAGTAACGGATGGCGCGGAAGCCCATGAAGGGGTTGTCCTCCTTCTGGAGGTTCATGTAGGGAATCTCCTTGTCGCCGCCCACATCGAGCGTGCGGATGATGATGGGGCGGCCCTTCATGCGCAGCGCGACCTTCTGGTACGCGGCAAACTGCTCGTCCTCGCTCGGCAGCTCCTTGGCGTCCATGAAGAGGAACTCGGAGCGGAACAGGCCGATGCCCTCGGCGTCATGCTCGGCTGCCGCGTTCGCGTCGTCGGGGTTGCCGATGTTGGCGACGAGCAGCTTCGTCTCGCCGTCGGCAGTGATGGTCTTCTTGCCACGGTAGGTCTCCAGAGCGGCCTTGTCGTCTGCGTAGGCCTTGGCCTTGGCACGGTACGCCTCGAGGTCCTCCTTGGAGGGCTGGACCAAGACGTCCCCCGCGCTGCCATCGACGATGACCATGTCGCCGGTCTTGATGTGTTCGGTCGCGTCCTCCACAGAGAGAACCGCGGGGATCTCGAGCGCGCGGGCGATGATGGCCGAGTGCGAGGTGCGCCCGCCCGTCTCCGTGACGATGCCGGCAACGTTCTCCTTGTCGATGTCGGCCGTCATCGAGGGGGTGAGCTCCTTGACGACGATGATCGAGTTCTCGGGCAGCGTCGAGAGGTCGACAACCTCCTTGCCCAACAGATCTGCAAGAAGGCCGGTCTTGACGTCGGCCACATCGGTCGCACGCTCGCGGAAGAGCTCGTCGTCCATCTGGGAGAACATCGTGTAGTAGGTGTTGTAGGCCTCGCTCACGGCCTGCTCGGCGCACATGCCGGCGTCAATGGAGCTGTTGACCGTGTCATGGATGCCTTCGTCCTCGGCAAACTCGATGTGGGCGCCCATGATGAGGGCAGCTTCCTCGCCAACACTTACCTTCATGCGCTCTATCTGAGCGTTGGTCTGGGCGACGAACTTCTCGAGGGCGGCCTCGTAGCGCTGCTTCTCCTTCTCGGGATCCTCCGGTGCAACCGGGGTGAACGAAACGTCGGGAGCCACAGCCACCTGCGCGACGCCAATACCAAAGCCATCCGATGCATTGACACCTTTGAACATTGAACCCTCCTATCAAAGAACCACCTAGACACCCGTGCTCAGAAAGCGACCCCGATAAGGACCGCAAAAACCCGGCCGATTCTACTTACCCTTGCCCTCTATGAGCTTTGTGAGGGCCCCGTAGACCTTGTCGATGGTCGAGCGCCTCGCGATGCCCTTACTGGCTGCGGTCGCGGTACCGCAGGCGGAGGCAAAGCGCAGTGCCGTCTCGTAGTCGGCACCCTCCTGGGTCTTGGCAACGAAGCCCGCCACCATGGAGTCACCGGCACCCGTGGCGTTGACCAGGCGAATCTTTGCCGTCGGAACCATGTGGGTCTCGCCGTTCTCGTCGTAGAGCAGCGAGCCATGCCCGCCGCAGGAGACGATGACGTTCCGCGCACCACGCTTTTGCAGTTCCTGCGCAAAGGGGACACACTCCTCGGGCGTCTCGGGCCTTGCGTCAAAGATGCGTCCGACCTCATGGTTGTTTGGCTTGATGAGGAAGGGGTGTGCGGCCAAGGACTCCAGAAGCAGGTTGCCGGGGGCGTCAACGACGAAGCGCACGCCCCGACCCTCGAGGCGCTTCATGATGACGTCATACATGCTCTCGGGAAGCGACTTGGGGATGGAGCCCGTGAGCACGAGCGTATCCCCCTTGCCGATGTAGTCGATGCGCTCAAGCAGCTCGTCGACCTTCTTCTCGGAGATCTTGGGCCCCATGCCGTTGACCATGGTCATGACGATGCCGTTGAGCTTGACGTTGATACGGGTGAAACCGCGGTCAAGCCGGACGAAGTTGGAGGCGACACCATTTTTCTGCATCGTCTTGACGAGATAGTCGCCCGTAAAGCCCGCGACGATGCCGAAGGCGATATTGGCGACCTTGAGCTCGTTGAGGAGGGTGGAGATGTTGATGCCGTTTCCACCACAGTAGAGTTCCTCACTCGATGATCGATTTGTGAAGCCCATGTCCAGTGTCAGGGGGTGCATGACGTAATCAATGGCTGGATTCAGCGTGACAGTGTAAATCAACGTAAGCTCCTTCCAAGGAACAACCTACTGAGTATTATGCCTCAGCGAATCCCGCTACGGAACAAGAAAGCAGGCGAATGACTCTGCAAACGTAGCGAACGGCAGGACCGTTGCCGCGATACGAACCTGAGAGCACACGCTGTGAACCCCCTGCCGCAGGCCGAGAGGGTAAGAATGAGGGACCACGGGGGCAGGCCGGCGGGCCGAAGAGCCGAAAAAGGCCGCCGAGGGAACCTCGACGGCCTGGTACGCAGTGGTGCTCCCTAGGCGACTCGAACGCCTGACCTGCGGTTTAGAAGACCGATGCTCTATCCAGCTGAGCTAAGGGAGCCTAGGTTTTCCATGATAGCACGAAGACGCTCGGCAAAACAGTCACGGGGAAGGCCCGTCATGTGATGTTGAGCCTCCTTGCCGCATCGAGTGTTGCCACAATCGTCTTGGCGTCCTTGATGAGGCCTTGGGCTATCGCCTCCACGACGTCTGGAACGGGCAGCCAGACCACGTCTACGAACTCGCCCTCGTCGGGATGGGAGCTGCCCCTTCTGAGTCCTGTCGCTCTGAAGATCCTCGTCGCCTCGTTAGTGAAGCCAGGAGCGCCCGCCGAGTAGGCGATGAGCTCTAGGCCATCGGCGATGAGGCCCGTCTCCTCCGTGAGCTCACGCGCGGCACAGGCGGCAGGGTCCTCTCCCTCCTCAAGCTTGCCTGCGGGGATCTCGAGCGTCATCTCGCCGAGCGCGACGCGCCACTGCCTGACCAGGCAGATTCTTCCATTCTCGACGGCGCAGACGCCCGCACCACCGTGATGGCGGACTATCTCGCGCACGCCCCTGTCCCCATCGGGAAGCCGAACGTCAAGCGTCTCGACCGAGAAGATCCTGCCCTCCCACTGCGGGTATGCCCGCTCGACGTCCTCGCGCAGGCGTCCGTCGGATGCAAGGAGAGACCTGATGTTCTCCAATGACTCTTGTCCCGACACCCCCAACGTCAATCCCTCCTTTTGACAGACAACGATGACAGGTACACGTCGCGAAAGGCAAGGCCTCGCCTCGCGTTTCTCATTGAGGGCTGGCTTCCGTGAGCGGCGATGGCCTGCCCCTGAGCGCCTCCGCCCTCAGGTGCAGCTTACGCTCCTGCTCGGATGCGGGGCTCACGCTCACGCCATGTGCGGCGGGACGTCCCCTTTCATCCGTATGCACGAACGTGAGAAATCCCTCGGCACAGCGACGAGCACCTACGAGAGCACGTGTGTAGATCGTCAGGCTCGAACTTCCAGCCAACACGGGCACGGACTCGAAGCGAACCGTCTCTCCTGGATGCACCGGCAAGGCAAAGTCCATGTCATGGAGCCTGACGAAGACCGTCTCGGGACCCAAAAGCTCTGCCGCACACATGAACGAGGCCTCGACAAGCCACTGGGCCATACTGCCCGCAAAGAGCGTACCATGATGGTTGAGCTGCGCAGATACCACAAGGTGGTGTGTCACGAACGGACCGTGTGTCACAAGACCCCGTCCTTTCTGGGCTACCGCCCGCTCGCGTCCGTAGGCATGCAGAGGCGCGACGGACCGCAGGTGAGCGTGGCGCCCAGACAATCCGTCCTATCTGCCCCGACTAGAGGATAGTGCACGCACCCCGCCCTCAGACGCACTAATTTGCTGCTGACTGGGGAACCATAATCATATGTATGCTGTGGCGCGGGAGGCGCCCCATCAACTTGTCGTGCCGTCGGTACGAACACGATGGGTTGGCGGCGTGGCGCAGAGACGCGGCGGCTCAGAACATGCCGCACGAACACGGCGCCTGCGCCTGGCCGACAGGTATGGCAGCCGGAGAACATGAGCAGAGAGGACGTGGCTGACGTGGCATGGCACGGGAGGGACTCGGTACGCTTCCTTGGAAGGGCGCTCGAGGACGAGTTCAACGACATAGCCCGCAGTCTTGGCGGCGACGTGAGCAGCAGAGAGGCCGGGGACGACTACCTTCTTACCACAAATGCGCTCTACCATGGCGGGCCGGTCTCCTGGGCGCTCACGCCAAAGATCTTCGACGAGGACCAGCTCGACATCCTCAAGGACGCGGCCGAGACCATGGGGCGCATCATGGACAAGGTGACCCGCCACTTCATGCGTGACGAGAGCTTTCGCAAGCTCTTTCGCCTGCCATTGGCACTCGAGGAGCTGTGCCGCACGCCCACGGGCTATAAGACGCCCATCCCCATCGCCCGCGTCGACCTGTTCTTCGACGAGGAAACGGGCGACTACACGTTCTGCGAGCTGAACACCGACGGATCGGCGGGCATGACGACGACCGTCGAGGTCACACGCACGGTTCAAAGGACAGAGACCTACCGGCAACTCCTACGCAAGCACCCAGAGCTTACGGCAAGGACCCTGGATCCAACGGGTGCGGTCATCGACGCCATCCTTGCGACCTACGATGAGTGGGTACGGGAGAGGACGGCCGACGTCGGCAGTACTGGTTTCGACCGTCCTGTGGTGGCAATAGTCGACTATAGCGAGAGTGCCTCCTTCGATGAGCTGAAAGACATCACCAAACAGCTCGCCGATCGAGACGTCCACGCGCGCTACTGTGACATACGTGACCTGCGCCTTGGACGCTTGGCGGGCCGCGATGCCCTCCTGACCCCGGATGGTCCTGTGAACTGCGTCTATCGACGCGCGGTCACCTCGGAGATCGCGGACAAGCCCTGCGTAGGCACGCGCGCGCTCGCGCGAGCGGGAAGGCTCAACCTGGCATGCGTCGTGGGCGGCCTCAGCACTTGGCCCTGCGCAACCAAGACGGTCTTCGCCGTGCTGCGCTCGCAGGCCACACGCTCCATCCTCGGTGACGACGAGCGTGCCTTCATCGAGCGGCATGTTCCGCAGACCGAGCTCCTTGACACGACGAGCGACCTGCGACCGTACCAGGATAAGGACGGCTGGATCGTGAAGCCCGCAGGGGGGTTCAACGGCGCGGGCGTCATAGCGGGCACAGACTGCACGAAGGACGAGTGGGAAGAGGCCCTCGCACGCTGCGCAGCGGGAGGAGGCGTCGTACAGGCATACGCCTCCCAGTATCGCACGCCCATGCTGCGCGGGGGCAGGCTCGAAGCAGGCGAGGATCCGCTCCTTGCCGAGCCCATGAGCAACATGGAGGGTCTCTACCTCTTTCGCGGGAGCTTCTCGGGCGTCTTCACGCGCTGTGGGAGGCAGGCCGTTATAGGCGAGCATACACATCGGCTCAACGTAAGCTGTCTTGTCATGGGAAAGCGATGACGTATGCACATACGGCACCGACCTGCAGAACAGGCCCCGGACGCCCCGACTAAGGCATGAGCGGCATGAGCGCGAATTACCAAAAAGCCCCCGGCGGTTACCTGGGCGAACTGTGGCTTCGCGCATACACGCGTGACGCCTGTATCCGCTATCCTGCCGCTACAAACGTGAAGAGCAACAGGTCATCCGTACCTGTGTTGACGATGGAATGAGACGAACCCGTAGGACAGACGTGGCACACGCCCGGAACAAGGTTCTCCCTCGTGCCGTCGCAGACCGCGATGCCCGTACCGTTGATCACGTAGTTGATGTCATCGCTCGTCCTCTGCTCATGCACGCCGATACTCGAGCCTGACGGGATGCGTGTCAGCACGAAGCGTCCGCTGTCATTGACCTGCATCCGGGCACCGACCACACCCTCGCCGTCGTTCATGCCGGGAACGACGGTCTCCCTGATTGCATTGAAGTCGATGAGCATGACAGGTCTCCTCTCGTCTTTACACGGCAGGGCCAAGACAGATATAACTATTGCCATATATGATAGTACTATTATGTCTTTTTTGCAGACCAATCTTTTGGTCACGTCGCGGTTGCGTCGCTGGGGCAGACTGCGCTTTTCCGTAACGTCGCTGGAGCAGACTGCGCTTTTCCGTGAGGCGGCTCGACGTTTGCCCAGGTGAGGAAAAGCGCACTCTACGGAAAGGCGCATTCTGGGTGCGGGCCCTCACGGAAAGGCGCATTCTGACGAGGTGCGTGCCGCAGACGCGAGGTGCGTGCCGCAGACATCGGTTACTCTTCTTTAAGCTAATTCTCTGCTCCTTACGCTAACCCTCTGCTCAGCCGCTGTTGACATGGCCAGTCGCCTCGCCTCTCGCAGCGTCATGCCAACGATGGTCCAACAGAGAGGTCGGCATTCATGGGACGCACACGACCTTTGTCCCATACCCTGGGCGGGGCGAGAGAAGCTGCGCGTCGCGTCAACTGCGCGTCGCGTCAATGCAGACCCATCACGTTGTCCTGAGTGCCTACGCGTGGCGAAAACTCCGGCAAACACGGTACCGGGACCCTGCCCTCGCGTACAATGTCGTTCGAGAGGCACAATCACAAGTTGGATTGGAGCGTCACATGATTGAGGCAGGAACCAAAGGACACATCGAAGCAATTGTCACGAGCGAGATGACCGCCCGCGCCATCGGCAGCGGCGAGCTGGAAGTTCTGGCTACGCCCAAGCTCGCGGCACTCATCGAGGAGGCCGCGTGGAGGAGCGTCTCGGGCGCACTCGACGAGGGTCAGACGACGGTGGGAACCAAGCTGGAGCTAAGCCACCTAGCACCGACCCCCACAGGCATGCAACTGAGCTGCGACACGACCCTCGCCTTGGTGGACGGAAAGAGGCTCACCTTCTCGTTTGAGGCCCATGATGGGGAAGGGCGCGTGGCCGAAGGCACCCACGAGCGCTTCATCGTGGACAGTGATCGCTTCTTTGCCAAGGCAAGCGGGCGCGCAAAGGGATAGCCATAACCTACTGACCGCCAAAGGAGGCTGCAGACACTGCGCCTTTCGGACAAGAGGTCGTGAGGATCCCCCCCACCCCTCCTTCCCTACCCCATGAGCTTGCTCACGCGCGCCTTTAGCTCGGGCAGGACGTCTTGCTCGAACCAGGGATTCTTCTTCATCCAGATCTGATTTCTGGGCGAGGGGTGCACGAGTGGGAAGTACTTGGGCAGGTAGCTCCTATAGTCGCGCACGATATCCGTGAGCTTATCCTTGCTTCGCATTCCCAGGTAGTAGCGGTTGGCGTAGTTGCCCACCAAGACAGTGAGCTCGATCTTGGGCATGAGCTCCAACAGACGTGGGTGCCACTTCTCGGCAAAGCCCTTGCGCGGGGGCAAGTCACCCGACCTGCCCTTGCCAGGAAAGTAGAAGTCCATGGGCACGATGGCAAGCTTGCCCGAGTCATAGAAGGCGTCGCGGTCCACGCCGAGCCAATCGCGCAGGCGATCCCCACTCTTGTCGTTCCAGACGATATGCGTGTCCTGGGCGATGCGTCCAGGCGCCTGTCCCACGACCATGATGCGTGCGTCAGGGCCGGCAAAGTAGAGGGGGTCTATACCCGCCGCAGTGTACTCGGCGTTCTGCCCATCAGTCCTGATCTCTTCAAACACCTCGTCAAACCTGCTGGTAGCCACTGCCACTCCCCTCATCTGCCTACCTGTCTTACAGTGCGAAGCCAAGCTCTTGACGCCTTGCGCTGCAACAGGAACCCACTCATAGCCATCTTTTGTGACGCCTCTGCAATCATAGCAGTCCAGCGGACTGCAGGCGCCACAATTTGCACAGCACGCCCGTCGTAGGGTACTTTGGGTCTTACCAAACCGTTGGTCCCAGACCAGTGACGGACAGCAGGACCTTTTCCATGCGCGGCTCACACGCAAGCAATTATGAGAAGCTTTGGGAACCCTTTCCAGAGCGCGCGGAGGATGCTAGGCTTACCATGCGAAAAGCTAATGGAGACGTGAAGGGTGGAAGATGGCGGAGGAACGTAGCCAGCGGCCGCACAAGGCGGGCAGCCTTCAGCATGGCAGCAGATTCACACGCACCCGCAACGGCAACAGCGTCAGCCGCAGGACCCATGCCCCTTCCATGCGCCGCACCCCCGAGCCGAATTCTCAGGCGGCTGCAGGCAAGGGTCCCTACGGCTACAATGACCCCCGACGCTACACGAGTGCCAGCGACGGCCAAAGTGCGGCCGAAGGGCTGGCGCAAGGCCTGGGGCGCAGGATCCAAAGCCAGGTCAGCAGCCTACGTAGCCAGCGCGCACAACGACGCAGCAAGACCTCTCGCAGATGGTCCGCAGCCACAGACCCCGACTACGGCTCGCCCGCCGTCAAGTCGAGACCTCGGAGGCATCACGTCGGACGCACCGTCCTCGTCGTGCTCATGGGGCTCCTCACTGCGGCAATCGTGGCCTATGTCATCGTTCTCTCGCCGGTGGACCGCAAGATAGCCTTCAGCGAGGGTGACCGACAGGCACTCTCGGCTCACCTCACGCCCTGTACCCCCGTGACACCCTACTATGCGCTCCTGCTCGGCTCGGACAGCCGCAACGATGGCGAACCAGCGAGAACCGACACCATCATGCTCGCTCGCGTCGATCCCCTCGCAGACAAGGTGACCTTGGTCTCGATTCCACGCGACACCAAAGTCGAGCTGGAGGGCCACGGCACCCAGAAGATCAACGCCGCCTATGCCTTCGGTGGCGTCGCTGGCATCACTTCGGCCGTCGGCAGTCTCACGAACGTTAACATAAGCCAGGTTGCCCTCATCGATTTCGATGGACTCGCGTCACTTATCGACGCCATCGGCGGCGTCACCGTGACCGTACCCGTGGACATCAATGATCCTGACTATACGGGCCTCGTCATGCCGGCAGGCGTCTACGAGATGGACGGTAACACGGCAATGCTCTTCTCGCGCGTGCGTCATGGCTTTGCCTTGGGGGATTACCAGCGCCAGGCAAACCAGCGCATCCTCATCCAGGCCATCGTTCAGAAGCTGCGGTCGAACCCCACGCTCATGCCTGCAGCCGCAGACTCGCTCGGCAGCGTGCTTAAGACCACCTACCACTGCTACGACCTGATCCCCGTGCTCGCGCGTATGGCCATGCAGCCACCCACGATCTACTCGGCATCGATCCCCTCGACCACCCAAAGGATACGGGGCGTGGACTATGTCATTGCCGACGGCCCCGCGACCGCAACCCTCATGCAGGTCGTCAATGCCGGTGAGGACCCCGCCACGGTCACGAACGGCCTGCAGGAAGATGACAGTACGGCAGCAAGGACTTCGACAGGCTCCGGATCCGGCTCAAGGTCGGGCAAGCGCAAATAGCCACAGCCCCACAGCCATCTTGCACATTGGCCTGAAGACGTCGAGCGGGAGCCAGTGGAAGCGAGGACCCGCATGGACGAACGCCCTACGGCTCGACGGTCCAGAGCACCCGCCCACCCGTAAGACCATCACCCTCGAAGCCTATGGCCCTGACCTCGCCCTTCGAGAATCCCCCATCAAGTCCGGCCAAGTAGTGGACCACATGCCTCATGAAGGGAACATGCCCCACTGCCACGATGATCTCCTCGCTCGCCTGGGCAAGCTCGGCGAGAAACTCCTCCTGATCCTGCTCATAGAGGCTGTTGCGCACGTTGATGTCATCCTCGCCAAGGCCCAGCGCATCGGCGATGACGGCGGCGGTCTGCATCGCTCGAATCGCAGGACTTGCCCAGAGCGCCAAACTCGTGGCATCCCTGAGCGGCTTAAATGCCTTGGGGTAGGCAGCCTCGAGTGCTAAGCGCCCCTCATCGGTAAGCCTGCGACCGATGTCGCCCGCAGGACCCCTGCCCTCGGCATCGCCATGGCGAACGAGCACGAGCATCTTTACCATAGTGCCTCCCAAGCCGTGTCATGTGATACGGCCTACGATAGCATGGTCGGGACCTGCAACACGCGAGCTTCGCGAAATCGACCCTACGCGATCCTTTGGGCGTCACACGCTGGGCGGGGCGCACATGGAAAGGCCCCGACTCCCTACGGAGCCGGGGCCTTTCCTAACACGTTAGAAAACGAAGATCAGTCCTTCGACCTTAGAGCGCTTCCTCAACCATCTGAGGCGTGCCTAGGCGGCAGCACCCGATGTGGAGGGCGTGTCGTCGGCAACGTCACCATGGCCGCTCCCACGATTGTGGGTCATGAGGTTCTGGTTCTGATTCTGGTTTTGCTGTCTGCGCTGCTCGTACATCTCCTCCAGGTACTTCCTGTAGGCATCTTCCTGGCTACCCGAGCCGCCGTTGCCAATGCCGCTGTCGTCTGAGCCCGAATTCCTCTGCGCCTGCTCCTTCTGGAGCTCCTCGTCAGAGCCAAGGGTCACGCTTGCCGTTTTCTCCTCGTTGCCACGCATGAACTTGACCGTAACCGTGTCACCGATGTTGTGCGAGCGAACCGCCAGGATCATACCGTCGGCAGAGGTGATCGCGGTGCTATCGAACCCCGTGATGATGTCGCCCTTCTCTATGCCAGCCGCAGCCGCCGGACTGCCCTCAGTGACGGAGACGACATAGGCGCCCTGGCTCACCGGAAGCTTGTTCGTCGCAGCGTTCTGGGCGTTGACCGTCTGCATGGTAAGACCGATGTAGGCGTGGGTGACAGGCTCCTTCGCGATGATCTTCTTGGCGATGTTCACCGCATAGTTGCCCGGAATGGCAAAGCCGATGCCTGCGAAGGACTCGGTGTCAGACGAGAAGAGCGTGCAGATACCCACCAGCTTGCCCTCCTTGTTCACGAGCGCGCCACCCGAGTTGCCGGGATTGATGGCCGCGTCGACCTGGATGAGGTTGGCATAGATAGTCTCACCGGCGGTGGACTTCATGAGCTGGTTGCGCGCAAGCGAGCTCACGATGCCGGCAGACACCGACTGGTCGAGTCCAAAGGGACTGCCGATGGTCATGACCCAATCACCCACGACAAGGGAGTCGGAGTCACCGATCTCCATCGGAGTCACCTGCTTGCCCTTCAGGTCCACGTGGAGGACCGCGATATCGCTCGAGGAGTCGGACCCCACAACCGTCGCATCATAGCTGGTACCATCGATGCTCACCGAGATGGCCTGTGCACCCTCTATCACATGGTAGTTCGTGATGATGTTGCCATCGCGGTCAAGAACGACACCAGAGCCGAGTCCCTGTCCCTTTTGGGTCGTCACCGTGATCGACACGACCGAGGCAAGGTCCTTGGCGGCAACTGCCTGGGCAATCGTGGCATCCTCGCTGCTCGCCGTGATGTTGACGGTCGGTCCGGCAGCGCTCTCCGTCGTCCTGATGACCTGGGTCCCCCCGATCATGCCGGACGCCCTGAGCGCAAACACGAGGACGGCGGCACCGACAAGCCCCGCGATTATGCCGATGATGGCCGTCCTCAGACCGCCATGGCGCTGCCCTGCCGCCCCGGAGCGGCCTGTGCCAACACTCGAAGAGGAGGAAGGCTGCTGTGGACCTGTGGGTGCACCCTGCGCACCGGGCCCTTGGCCTGACTGCGTCTGTGCACCATAGCCGTAATAGCCCTGCGCGGTGTTCTGCGCCTGTCCCTGCGCGTCGTACGATCCAGACGCTTCCCCAAGACGCGCGGTCGTCGGCTGGGGCTGCGTGGGATTTTCCTGCAACGGCGCCTGGTCAAAGGACCCGGCACCGCCGCTTTGTGAACTCTGTTGCGTACGGTCATTACGGCCAATAAGGTCATTCTCGCCCATAAGCACTCACCTCTCGCTCAGGGGCGCAGCTGCGCCCGGGCAAATACGTATTTTGTCACCTTACCCCCCGCCTTTCCAGCCGACGCCATATCCGTCGAAGAACCATCTGACACCCACCTGAGAGACACCACACTCTTAGTCTACTGAAAGCTACAGGCAGGAGACTCGAATCGCAGGGCACGAGACGGCAGGCCGGTACGCGTTGGTTGACCAGGATGACTCTGCGCCCGACCAGCCTGATGTGATCGGTGTGTCTAGATCCTGAAGAGGTAGCCCACGCCGCGTACCGTCACAATGTGAGCTGCGATGAGCGGCCCGATCTTGGAGCGTACGCGCCTGATGTGGACATCAACGGTGCGCGTACCACCGCAGTACTCGAAACCCCAGACCCGGTGCAGCAGCGTCTCACGCGAGTACGCCCGAGAGGGATGCGTCGCCAAAAACGACAGCAACGAATACTCCATGAGCGTGAGGTCAACCGGCTCGTCGTCGATATAGACCTGGTAGGTCGCCAGATTGATCTTCATGTTGTCGACCGCGATGATGTCTGAGGAGGCGCTCTGGTCTCCTGGCCTCAGGAGCATGGAGCACCTCACCGCGAGCTCGGCTTGGCCCGCACTGTCGAGGATGAAGTCACTCCTTCCCTGCACAGGCAGACGGAGACTCGGCAGCATGCTCTCATCCTGGACCACGAGGGTGGGGATATAGCCACTGTCAGCGATGAAGTCATCCAGGGAGTTGAGCATCTCCTGGCCAAGCCCGTCAGTATCGAGGATGATGAGGTCAAACTTACGCCCAGAGTTGATTGCCTCCTCGAAGTCATCTGGAGCCATATGCAGAATCGACACATCGAGCGGTTGCCTAAGCTCGCGCATACGCTCAACGTAGCGCGTGGTCTTGGCCAGCAGCAAGATGTTCTTATGGTGCATCCTAGCCCCCAGACGCCTCCCGCCCCCCGACGGGTCGACCCGTAAAGAAACATCTTTGTAGACTAGCACAGTTTGCGGAAGGCACCCCTGAAAGCGTACCATTTACTTGATGCTGCCTAGGAATTCCTTGGTACGCGCCTCCTTGGGGTGATCGAAGACGTCCTCGGGAAGGCCCTGCTCGACGATGACGCCACCCTCCATGAAGACCACACGATCGGCCACGTCTCGGGCAAATCCCATCTCGTGGGTGACGACGATCATCGTCATGTCGCCGTTGAGCGCAAGCTCGCGCATGACCGCCAGAACACCCCGCACGAGCTCGGGATCAAGCGCGGAGGTGGGCTCGTCGAAGAGGAGCACCTTGGGGTGCATGGCAACGGCACGCGCGATGGCGACGCGCTGCTGCTGGCCACCGGAGAGCTGGGGAGGCCTGTAGTCGGCGCGATCCGCCAAGCCGACGGCCTCAAGCTGCCTCATGGCCTCTCGCTCGGCCTCCTCACGCGACTTGCGCAGGACCTTCATCTGGCCAATGACGACGTTCTCCTTGGCCGAGAGATGCGGAAAGAGGTTGAAGGACTGGAAGACCATACCGACGTCACGCCTGAGCAACGAGAGGTTCGCCTTGCTCGCACCGGTGAGCTCTTGGTCGCCCACCAGGATATGGCCCTGTGTGGGCTGCTCGAGGAGGTTGATGCAGCGCAGCATCGTTGACTTGCCTGAGCCGGAGGGTCCCAGCACGACGACGATCTCCCCGTTCCAGACGTTGAGGTTCACGTCACGCAGGACGGGCACATCCGTAAAGGTCTTGCCCAGGTGCTCGATGCGCACGACGGGGTGCTCCCCCTCAACGAAGCGGTGCCGGGAGAGACTCTGGTCGTGCTCGAAGGCGATTCTCGCCGCCTCGTCTGCGGGAAGCGCCGCAGGCACCTCTTGTGACGACGGGCGGTGGATACCGATCCCTTTCCTAGTCTGCATCTGCATCACCGACACCTCCGTGCGTTGTAAGGGACTCGTCGCCCTTTGTCGGGGTCTCCTCTGGCAGGGGTGCGCCATCCACCTTAGGCCGTGCGCCCAGACCTTGTTCGGCATTGGAGAGGCGTCTCTCCACGATGTTGACCACCTTGATGAGGGGCAGCGTGACGATGAGGTAAAAGACGGCTGCGGCGATGTAGGGGGTAATGTTGCCCGTCGTGGTCGTGAGGTTCTTGGAGTACATCATGAGCTCCATGACGCCCACGGAGGAAAACAGTGACGTATCCTTGTAGGAGGTGATGAAGTCACTCGTGACGGTAGGGATGACGCGGCGAACGGTCTGAGGCAGGATGATCCAGATCATCGTCATCAGACGTGTCATACCCAAAGACGAGGCCGCCTCGTACTGTCCCTGCGGTATGGACTGGATGCCGGCCCGATAGATCTCGGCCTGGTAGGACGAGGAGTTGATGGCGACGACGGCGATGGCGAGCATCGTGTTGTCGATGTTGACACCAAGCATCGGAAGGCCAAAGAAGGCGATGTAGATCTGCAGGAAGAGGGGGGTCCCACGCAAGACGTTGATGTATACGCTCGCAATGGCGCGCAAAAGGCGGTGCTGCGAGATCTTCATGAGTGAGAACGCGAGACCCAAGACGATGGCAAGAGGATAGGCAAGGACGACGATGAACAGGCAGAGCAACCAGCCCGGAAAGAGAGACGCGAACGACGTCACCAAGAGCTGGGGCTTGAAGAACATGTTGAGGAAGGGGACGGAGTTCCAGGCACCAACCCAGGCTTGGCCGTCGAGCCAGTTCACGACCCGCTGCAAGGGAGTGTTTGCGATGACGACAATGGGACTTGAGTCCATGAGGGACGCCGTCTGGCCCTCGCCGGTCGTATAGGAGCCCGTGACGACATAGCTGCCACCGGCGTCGGGAAAGCTCATGTTCGTGACCTCGAGGCGCAACAGTGAGCCATTGGCTATCGGCCTGGCAAAGCTCACCGTAAGGGTGTTGCCGTTCGCCGAGGCACTGCCGTCGACGCCTTGGCGCTTGAGTCCCTCGAGCACCGTGATGCGCGTCGAGGAGCCGTCGAAGCTTGCCTTGTCCGGCAGCGTCAGGGTCACGGACGAGACACCCGAGTCAACGTGGACCGTACCCTCCCAGGTAAGCCTCGTGCCCTCTCCGCCGATGACACCAGAGCCACCGCTCTCGTTGGGACGTGCCGTCGCCTTCGAGACGGCGACACTGCCTGTACCGGATGAGTCTACGGCAGCCCCTGCCATAGCGGCGGTCGCCGTGATCTGCGACGCGTCGGCATTGCCAAACCACTTGGCCTCGAGCGCGTCGATGGTGCCGTCTGACGTGCATGCCTCGAGCGCCTCGTTGACGGCAGCCGTGAGGTTGGGATTATCCTTCGATACGACGATGCCGTACTGCTCTCCTGTAGGAACCTGAAGTGCAACCTTGAGGGAGGAAAAGGAGTTCTTGACCTCGTACTGCATGACGGGAAGATCCGCGATGGCAGCCGTGAACTGGCCGCTCTGCACGCCTGTGAGCGCCGTCACGGGATCGTCAAGCGACTTGATGGACGCGGCGGGCAGGTTTTCCTGCGCCCACGACTCCCCCGTCGTACCTGACTGAACCGCAACGGAGACACCCGGGACGTTAAGCACAGAACCATAGTCGGAGGCGACCGTATCGGCGATGTCGGACGAGGTGACAATACCCTGGTTGGAGTCTATATAGGCGTCCGTGAAGTCAATCTCCTTGAGACGCTCGTCGGTGATCGTGAAGTTAGACGCACCAACGTCGGCCCTGCCGCCCTGCTTGATCATGGGGATGATGGAGTCGAACTTCTGCGCCGGGAGGTACTCGCACTCAAGGCCCATCTTCTGGGCCACGGCCTGCATGAGCTCCACCTCAAATCCGGCAGGGACATTCGCCGAGTCGTAGTAGTCGAAGGGTGGGTTGGCTAAGTCCGAGACGACAGTCAGCTTGCCGGGCTTCACGAGCGCGTAGGCAGCCTCGTCGCCCGAACCTGCACCCTCAGCAGAGGGAGAGGATCCATGACACCCTGCCAGTGCCACCGTAAGGACACAGGCCAAGACCAGGACCAAGGCAGCGACCCACGCCACCCTCTTAGGGAGACGTCCAGACGAAGCTCTCACCCTCATGCAACCTCCCCGAGACATGTGAGGGATGACGCCATGGACGCCCTCCTCTCAAAGCAGGTGGACATTCTAGCAAGCTTCGATTAACGGGAAGTTAATTATCAAAAAAATGAATATATAGGCGCAAGACACCCTACCCGCACGCACTGGGTCTTCCTCCGGACACGAGCAAAGGTGTCGGCGCGCGACGAGCTAGATGCCCGCGTAGTAGGTCTTGCGCTCCCAGTCGGTCACGACCGAGCAATACTCGTCCCACTCGCGCCACTTCTGCCCCACGAGATAGTCGCAGATGTGTCCGCCAAGCGTCTCACGCATGAGCTCGCTCTTGTCAAAGCTCTTGATCGCCTCGCCAAGTGTGCGCGGCAGACGATGGATGCCTCGACGCGCGAGCTCCCGCTCACCCAGGTCCTCAAGACCCGAGAAGGACTCCTCCGGAAGTTTGAGGCCCTCCATGATGCCGCGCACGCCCGCAGCGAGCGAGGCTGCGATCGCCAAATACGGATTGGCGGCGGGGTCAGGACTCCTGAGCTCGACACGGGTCGCCTGGTGCTTGCCAGGCTTATGTGTGGGCACGCGCACGAGGGCCGCACGGTTCTTGCGACCCCAGGTCGCGAAGATGGGTACCTCCCCATTGGCGACGAGCCTCTTGTAGGAGTTGACCGTGGGGTTCGTGACGAGCAGGAACTCCGAGGCATACTTGAGGAGTCCCGCGACGTAGCTGCGGCCCAACTCAGAGAGGTGAGCGACATGCTCACTCTTTGGGCCCCAAAAGAGGTTTGTGCCCTCATGGTCGAAGAGGGACTGGTAGAGGTACATGCCAGATCCCGATGTCCCTGAGAAGGGTTTAGGCATGAAGGAGGCCATAAGGCCGTGCGCATGAGCCTGCTGGCGGATGATCAGCCGTGCCGTCATGATGTTGTCGGCACAGGTCACGGCCTCTGCATAGCGCAGCTCTATCGCGTTTTGCGAGGGTGCGTTGCTGTGGTAGGAATACGCGACGGGAATGGAGAGCTGCTCGAGGGCAAGCGTCGTCTCACGCCTGAGGTCGGTTGCGGAGTCCGACGAGGTAAGGTCGAAGTAGCCGGCGTGGTCTGCTGGGATCGGGGTGGCATCATCGGTCTCGTGCAGGTAGAAGTAGTCGAGCTTGGGTCCCACGTTCATGACGTAGCCCATCTCGTCCACCGTTACGAACACACGCTGGAGGACGGAGCGAGGATCACCCTCGAAGGGCTTACGATCAGGGGTGCGCACCTCACAGAACATGCGCGCGACGCCGTACTTTTGCTGACGCCGTGGCAGCACCTGAAAGGTCGTCGCATCGGGAAAGGCGAGCATGTCTGACTCGTCAGCGGCCACAAAACCCTCTATTGAGGAGCCGTCGAAGCCGATTCCCTCCTCGAATGCCTCTTCAAGATTCTCGGAGGATATCGAGAACGACTTGAGGTTGCCGAGGACATCGGTGAAGCACAGGCGTATAAACCTCACGTCACGCTTCTCGACCGTACGCAAGACGAAGTCGATGTTCCTGTCATCGCTCATGGACCCTCCCTCAGACCGCTCTGGTCCGCCTACCCGTGCCCTTCAGACGATAACAGAACCAACGTCCACTCCCATCTCAAGAACCCAACGCATCATGCGAACGACGCATCATTGCTTGGCCGCCTCACTATCCGCGACAGCACGCTCCGCATCATCGATCATAGTTTTGGCGACCACACAGTCACCCTCGCCACGCATGGAGCAGTCCTCTTCCATCGCGCAGTCTGAACACGCATCCCCACCCTTAAAAAAGGACCTGACGCACAGCAAGAAGAGTGCGGCGACCACGACGATGACAATAACGTCTACGACCATGCTTGCTCCCCCCTTTGTCATCCAAAGCTTACTATACCCACTTTTTTGGCCTCAGGAGGACGGCACCCGATACGCATAAACGCATCGGGTGCCGAAAAAATCATACAACTGGTAGACCATAGCCCGATGAGGGTCCCCGGCTTACGCGATGCCTACGGCCCAGACACAGCGAAGGGACGCTGCCCCGTGGCGGCTGCGCCTGTCGGCGCATCGGGCACCAGCGCGTTTCGAGACCCTATCCCGCAAGCTTCGCCCCGAGGGCCTTAAGCTGCTCGATTGCCTCATCGTCAGGCTCGAGGTTGGCGATGACCGTATCAATGATGTTGACGCCGGCATCTTCGGCCTCTGACTTCCATGTATCCATCCACTCGCCGTTGCCCCAATCATAGCTACCAAAGAGGGCAACAGGCTTCTGGGCGAACTTGGGGACGCAATCGTTCCAAACCTCCTCGAAATCCGGATCGAGCTCCTCAGATCCCATCGCCGGGCAACCGAAGGCGAAGGCGTCGAAGTCGGCTACCTGACCCGCATCGAAGTCGGCGACGTCGATGGCGTCGGCGCCGGCAGCCTCGGCGATGGCGTTTGCCATTGCCTCGGTATTGCCCGTCTGGGTCCAATACACGACCGCAACCTTACTCATACTGACCTCCTAAAAGTGAAATGGAACCCTCAGGCGGACGCCTGAAGGGTAGTGCCGCGTTGGGCTCATGCCAACAATGGCTCCGCGAGCAGGCAGCCAAGAGAAATTCCCGACGCAAAGCTGTTGCGGCAACGTCGCTCGATACGACGCAAGAACTCAAAGCGCCTTCGCGCGCGTGCCGGATCTCCGTAGACTCGCCAGAGCCCACGGCAGGTCTCCTCCTTGCCGCTCATGAAGCCGATGACATCCTCCAAAGGATAGCCTAAGACAAGGCCGATCTCGTGAGGAAACTCGCTCCTGAGTCCAAGATGGTACTCACAAAGCCTCCGCCTCAAAGAGCGCATCAGCTCCCCTGCATCCAAGCCATGGCCCAGCCTCTGGAGAAAGTCACTGCGCTCGGGATCCGCAAGGACGCGAGAGACGAGTTCTCCCCTCCAAACGAGCAGCTGCACACGTCCGGCCCTTGCCCCCACAACCTCAAGACGAATGCCGTGCCGAGGAAGCTCGCGCGCGTAGGCGCAAAGAACCGAGCGCAGCTTCGCACGCACAAGACTCTCGTGGTGACCCACGGCCCTCCCCATGTATCCTCCCGCAGCCCCTAACACGCCCTTCGGGCAAAAAGAGAAGACAGCCGCCGGCTTGGCTCCCGCAATGACGGTGGCGGAGCTGCGAACGAAGGTGACGGCAAAGCCATTGTTCAACACGTCCTCCACAGAGTTGCAGGCGCTCAGTCCATCGCTCCCACACCTCGCGTCCATTGCACTCTGCCCACTCATGCAGCCTCCTCATTCCCTCTGAAGTGAGCGTCTGACAAAAAGGCACCACCGACGCAGGAAAGGGGGAACGTCGGTGGTGCGCGAAGACCTGAATTACGCAGCGGGGAGAGGGTCCGCCGGTATCAGGTAGGAAAAAACAAACAAAACGCTAGCGCAGAACGAAAACTAGCTCAGGTTGTAGAAGGCACTCTTGCCAGCGAAATCTGCCGCACCCTCAAGTGCATCCTCAATGCGCAGAAGCTGGTTGTACTTGGCCACACGGTCGGAGCGAGCAGGCGCACCCGTCTTGATCTGGCCAGCATTCGTGGCAACGACGAGGTCGGCGATCGTGGTGTCCTCTGTCTCGCCTGAACGATGGGAGACGATGCAGGTATAGCCCGCACGCTGTGCAGTTTGCATAGCCTCGAGCGTCTCGGTCAGGGTACCAATCTGATTCACCTTAACAAGAATCGCGTTAGCTGCGCCAAGATCAATGCCCTTCTTGAGACGCGAAGTATTGGTAACGAAGAGGTCGTCACCTACAAGCTGGACCTTCTTGCCCAAACGCTCAGTGAGCTTCTTCCAGCCATCCCAGTCCTCCTCATCGAGACCGTCCTCGATCGAGATGATGGGATACTTATCGACGAGCTCCTCCCAGTAGTCGACCATCTCGTCACTCGAGAGCTTGCGTCCCTCACCCTTCAGCTCGTACATATGGGTCTCTTTGTTGTAGAACTCTGAGGTAGCGGGATCCATCGCAAACTTGAAGTCATCACCCGGCTTGAAGCCAGCCTTCTTGACCGCTTGCATCAGGTACTCAAAAGGTTCGGCGTTAGTCTTGAGGTCAGGCGCAAAGCCGCCCTCATCACCAACACCAGTAGAGAGATGCGCCTCCTTGAGTACGTTCTTGAGGGTGTGGTAGACCTTTGCGCTCCATGCGAGTGCCGTCTTGAAGTCAGGCGCACCGACGGGCATGATCATGAACTCCTGGAAGTCCACGTTGTTATCCGCATGCACACCACCATTGAGGATGTTCATCATGGGGGTAGGCAGGGTGTGGGCGTTCACGCCGCCCAGATAGGCGTAAAGGGGCTGGCCGACCGAACTGGCAGCTGCACGCGCAGTCGCCAGCGAGCATCCCAAGATGGCGTTAGCACCAAGCTTGGCCTTGTTGTCGGTGCCGTCGGCTGCCCGAAGTGCCGCATCAACGGCGCGCTGCTCGGTAGCCTCAAGACCAACGATGGCCTCACGACACTCACCGTTTGCATGGGATACGGCCTTCAGGACGCCTTTGCCCATGTAACGATCCTTATCGCCATCACGCATCTCGACGGCCTCGAACTCGCCCGTTGACGCACCAGACGGAACGATGGCGCGGCCCACAGAGCCATCGGCAAGAGCAACCTCCACCTCAACAGTAGGATTGCCGCGGGAATCCAGAACCTCACGACCATAGACATCGATGATCTCGCTCATTGCTACTCCCTCTCTCTTGGCTGCGCGACCGCGCCTGTACGTACCGCATCCCTAATACCCATTGAATTACTAGGGATTACTGCTGTCAAGTACCTTATCGCTGTTGGCCCCCACTGTCAAGTATTTTGCACCTGCTCTTTTACCTGCCTGGGAGCATGCCCTTACCTGCCGCACTCGGAAGATCCGCTCACATTCACGCGAATGTGGCCGTCCCGCCCGATTGGGCCTATCGTCCGGGGCAAAAAGCAGATATGCTAGATTATAGGGGATTTATGGGATCGACACAGGGCACAGGGACTTGGAGCTTATATGACAGCACTCTTTTGTCCGAATTGTGGAGCGCGTCTCAAAGAGGGACAGCACTTCTGTATGCGCTGCGGCTGCGACATCAGGGAATGGGCAGACGTCCTCGACGCCCCCGACGCCCTCGAGAAGGAAAGCGAGGGGCAGGTCGCGCACGCACAGGATGACCGTCTTGCCACTGTCCCCCAGACAAAAGGAGATGACAGCCCCTTTGAGCGTGACGCTAACACGGCAGGCGAGGATCCAGCGTCTGCGGTGCCCGAAGACGAGGAAGCACGCCATGCCGCGCCAGAGGAGGGCGTAGCGAAGGACGACGAGGGGATAGCAGAATCCGAGGAGGGGGACGCAGAACCGGCGGACCCCGCAAAGGAGAGCGCGGGAGCACGCCATGCCGCGCCAGAGGACAAGGACGAGGACGCGGCGAAAGACGTAGACGCCGCAGAAGTCAACGAGGGACCGACAGATCCGGCGGAGGGGGACGCAGAGGCGACGGACCCTACGAAGGACATGCATGTTGAGGGAGCACGGCACGCTGCGCCAGAAGAGGACACCGAAAAGGACACAAACCCAGCAGAAGATAACGAGGAGCCGCTAAGGCCCGCAAAGGACGCGCAGGCAGAGATGCCGGCGCATGAGCGCGAAGAGGAGGGTACGTCCACGGACTCCGACCCCGAGTCTACCTCCACGCTCCCCGTCATCACTCACGGTCCTGCGGCCATCTCCCTTCTGCCGGTCAGCCGCCACCACCCGCGCCTCTACAAGGAGGAGAGCAAGGCTGGTCACAGGCACGTCCTCATATTTGCGTTTCTGACCCTCGCGATCGTTGTCGCCGGTCTGGCCCTAGGCATCTCGAGCTGTCGCAGCAAGGACTTCGCCGACCCACAGGCGGAGCGCGTCGTGCCGGGCGGATACCACGAGGGTGACGGTGACGCATCAGACGGCTCGGGTCAGTCTCCCCTGGCCGCAGAGAAGGCCGCCAAGGACAGGGAGCGCGACCGACAGGCGGTGAAAGAGCTCTATGACGAGCTTGCTGCCCTAGACGAGCAGGTCAGTGCCTGCGAGGCCGCCTATGACGAGGACTACGTCGCGGACAGGGACACGCGCAGCGGCGACTCGGAGACCGTCACACAGCTTACGGCGACCATCCAGAAGGCACAACAACAGGCACAGGCCAAGGGGGCCAAGATAGGGAGCAGGTCCGATTACTACAACCAGTGCCAGCTTGAGCTTACGTGCTACAAGTACCTCATCGACCGCATGGACCTCGTCGCACAAATGTGGGCCCTCAACCTCAGGTACAACTACCCTCAGAAATACGTCGAGAAACTCCGCGAGATTCGCATCAACGCGATACGCGAGGGAGAGACGGACGTCGCCCCCAAGGTAGACTACGACAGGGCCTACTCCGAGATCTCGCTCTAAGAGGCAAAGGCGCGAAACGATCAGGCTCTTCAGGGGTTCGTGTGGGTTAATGCCTCGGCCAAGATGCCAACCTGGCAGCGGCGCCGCTCGCTCAGAGTTTGTCTTCCCGACCAAGCGAGAGGGGCCAGCAAGGAGGCGCCGCCGACACGCCATGGTGGCTGAGGCGCTCGTGCCACCTGACACAACTCGCGTCGCAATTCGTATCGTGACTCGCGTCGCAACAGTGTACACAAACGCTCCAAAACGGCGCGGAGAGGCCATTTCCACCGATTTGTGTACACTCCTGCGTCCCCACGGTCGCTCGCACGATCCTCGCGAGGCGCAACAGTGTACACAAATGCCCCAAAACGGCGCGGAGAGGCCCGATCCTCCCATTTGTGTACACTATTGCGATCCCAAGGCTACCCACAACCCAAGCCCACGGCCCAATAGTGTACACGAATGCCCCAAAACGGCGCGGAGAGGCCATTTTGGCCAATCTGTGTACACTCCTGCGTCGTCGCCCTGGCGGTGAGGCCCACATCGTCGGGGTGATGACGCAACCACCTACCCACACGAACTCACGAAGCCTGGGAAAGAGGCGGCCATTAGATTTCCCAGACGGGAACGGCCTGAACGTCCTTTGCCATGACGTATGCCTCTCTGGTTTGACATATGACATGGCCAAAGCCCACTTCGTAGCCGGAAAGGCCCTCAAGATAGGCGAAGTTTTTGATCGCATCGCCTCCTACGGTCGCCGATATCTTCACCTCCACTGGATGGAGGGTGTGGCCATCTTGGACAACGAGGTCGATCTCATGCCTTTTCGAATCGCGGTAGAACCAGACGTCGCGCAGACTCCTCCCAGCGTTCATATAGCTCTTTAGGACTTCTGACACAACGAAGGTTTCGAATACACGCCCTGCGACGGCGCCATTGCGCAGCTGCTCGGGGGTTGTCCATCGCGTCAGGTGGCACACAAGGCCCGTGTCCATGAAAAAGAGCTTTGGCATCTTGGTCAGCCTCTTATCAACGTTTGTCCAAAACGGTTCTATCACGCGGACGATATTCGAGGCCTGAAGTACCGAGAGCCACGCCTTGACAGTCTTATGGTCGACTCCGACCACGTTGCCGATGTCGGTAGCGTTGAAGAGCTGTCCGGACCTCGCGGCACAGGCTACCATGAAGCTGTAGAACTTTGCCTCGTCCTTCACGTTGACAAGGTCCCTCACGTCGCGCTCGAGATAGGAGGAGACGTAATCGGTGTAAAAGGAGTCCCATTCGACGGTGTCGTCCTGCAGCTCTGGCATGAATCCCCTGTGTACGACACTCCAGACATCGATATCAGGGTCACTTTTTGGCGCTTTGATCGCGGAGGGGACATAGGGACGAGGTCCATCGACCGTCCCCGTCAGTTCCCTTAGGCTCAATGCGGGCATCTCGAGAATCCTCACCCTTCCCGCAAGGGACTCGCTGACGCCCTTCATGAGATGGTAGGTTTGCGAGCCACTCAGCACGATTCGACCCTTCTCGTCGTACTGATCGACGATCCACTTGATAGGGGAAAACAGATCCGGAGCGCGCTGGATCTCGTCGATGATCAAGGGGAGGTCCTTCGACTCGAAGAAGAGAACTGAATCCTGCTTTGCAAGCAGGTATTCGCGAGGGTTATCCATCGAAACGTAATTGAAGGACTCGCCGAGGTGCTGTTTGAGGACCGTCGTCTTGCCTACCTGCCGCGCCCCTGTCACGAGGACGACCTTGCCCTGCTTGAGCATGGCATCGATTGTCGACTCGATCTCGCGCTTGATGTACATGGACAGCCTCCTTATTGAGGGGCTCATTATTCCATGCAAATCTCTATATTGTCAATATTGGGAATTATATTCCCAATATTTGCTACCTCACTCGATTGTCGAGTGGGTGTCACCGCCACGCGCCGTTATGGGTCGGCTCCGATGCCTCCGGGCACACGCAGCCAGCTCGCAATGCCTCTCATCTCATTTTCCTGTACTCTATGAGATAAGAAAACGAGATGAGAAGGCTGGTCGAAGATGGCGCTGCCGACAAGCATAGAGACCCTGCTCGGCGGTCAGGTGGTCGAGTGGGCGAGGATAGAGTTCAAGGAGACCTGGGACCCACAGGCGTCGCTCAAGACGATCTGCGCGTTTGCCAACGACATCGACAACTGGGGAGGTGGCTACCTCGTCTTAGGCGTCAGGGAGGCTGACGGAAGGCGGGAACCGATCGGCGTCCCCTCCGAGAGGGTCGACCCATGGCTCAAGGACATGCTCAACAAGTGCAAGCTCATCCAGCCCCCGTACATGCCCATCACAGAGGTTTGCTCGCATGAGGGTAAGACCTTCATAGTGATCTGGGCGCCAGGCGGCAGCCAGCGTCCGTACTCGTCCCCAAAGTCCATGGGCTCGAGGTCTGAGCGCACCCACTGGATTCGGAAGATGGCGAGCACCGTTGCCCCCTCTCACGCGGAGGAGCTCGACCTCTACACCCTGGCGAACAACGTGCCCTTCGACGATCGCGTCAATCACGAGGCCGACGTCTTTGACCTCAGCCTGCCTCTTATGAAGACATACCTCAAGGAGGTCGGGAGCTCGCTCTACGGCCTCGCGGACACCATGGACTTCACGGAACTGTGCCGAAGCATGAACGTCGTGGACGGTCCCGCAGAGTACACGAAGCCCAAGAACGTAGGCCTCCTCTTCTTCTCCCCGGACCCCGAGAGGTTCTTCCCCTCCTCGGCGCACATCGACGTGGTGGAACTCCCCGACGGCGAGGGCGGCGACCGCATCTTCGAGCACTCCTTCACAGGACCCCTGGATGCCCAGCTGCGCGATGCCCTGCGATATCTGCGAAACAATGTCATCGAGGAGGTGGTGGTCAAACTCCCTGACCGGGCAGAGTCGCGCAGGTACTTCAACTATCCCTATGCGGCGATCGAGGAGGCGCTGGCAAACGCCGTCTACCACAAGGGATACGACACGCGCGAGCCCATCGAGGTCCGCGTACTTCCAGACAGGATCGAGATTCTCTCCCACCCCGGTGCGGATAGGTCCATCTCGATAGCGAACCTGAGGCGCTTCAGGGCGGTCAGCAGAAGGTACCGCAACCGCCGGGTGGGCGAGTTCCTCAAGGAGCTGCACCTCACCGAGGGTCGGAACACCGGAATACACAAGATGCTTCGGTCCCTCTCCGAGAACGGGTCCCCAGAACCGCTTCTGGAGACCGA
>ERZ772940.137-NODE-137-length-40717-cov-5.76339_pt1 | contig 40717 bp, 35 predicted proteins | sample MGYA00511682_ERZ772940 | MGnify/ENA primary metagenome ERZ772940 (study PRJEB29015, sample SAMEA2737922) | human oral metagenome | biome: human oral; feature: human-associated habitat; material: dental | place: China | collected 2031 ... | reverse complement strand
ATTTACGATATTGAGTAATTTCTTTAAAATAAAATTCGTAAATTTGAAAAGAATTAATAAAAAGCGTGTATATGACAACGGAGAACTTAGTGCAAAGCATCTTGAATGTCTCGTGGGGCATATATCTTGTGTTCATCTTCATCTTTATATTTATGAGGATTCCGAAACGGAAAATATTTGCACCTTATCGGAGGTCGCGTGGATTTATGGTGGTGGCTTTTTTCTTTCTCTTTTCGCAGATATTTTTGGGGTGGACGCTACCTAAAAATACACTTCCATCAGAGGTTCTTGCTGCTTTCGATACACCTTTCTTCTATATGGAACTTATTTTTTTATGTTTAGCTTTCTTTCATTTGCTCGACCATTCTTTCGGAACATACAGACGTGTGCTATTCGATTTGTTGTCGTGGTGCGCAGTATGTGCCACCTGTCTGACATCTCTCACCATTAAGAATCATGCGTTTCAAATAATATTGGCTATTGTCGGAGGGGTTATGCTAATTTGTTTCACCATTGTTTGTGTTATTCGCTTCCTTAGGTTGCATAAGATAGCGCGTACACAACTCGATAATTATTATACCGACCAAATGTATAATTTCGTGCTTTGGATACGCCGAAGTATTATGTTCATTGTTCTTTTTGGAGTCTTCAGCGTTGTAGTGCTTTTTGCACCTTATATATTTAGGGTGGTTTACTTTGTGGCAGCAACCATTATGAATGTCTATATAGCGGTGTCGTTTATTAACTATTCGTTCGTATTTGAAAGGGTAGAGCGTTCTTTTAGATTAAGTTACGAACAACAAATCTTGTTGAAAAAAACTCAATCCCGCACCTCAAGCATTAAAAAGGAAGATATTTTAACTGAGGCGCAAAAGGGATTGATGCGTATTTGGCTTTCCAATGAGGAATACTGTAATTCGGATTTGACCATTGATTCGGTAGCTCGTGAAATAAAAACCAACCGCAGTTACCTATCGAGATATATTAACGAGACTTACAATTCTAACTTCAGCAGTTGGATAAGCAGCTTGCGTATTCGCAAAGCCAAGCAAATTATGCAGTCGGACACAACGCTCACGATAGAGGAGATTGCTTATAAAGTTGGTTTTTCGTCAAGCAGCTACTTCATTCAAATCTTTTTACGACTGGAAGGTACTACCCCTTTGCGTTGGCTCAATGCACGGCAAAAGGTGTAGATACTCGCACTATATATCCTCTACTTCGGTTCTTTGTTCGTCAGTAGATTGTATTTTTATATCGCGGAAAGAGGTTGGCGACACACCGAAAAAGTTGCGGAAAAGGCGATTGTAGGTGCTTCGTGAATTGAAACCAGCCATCAATCCCGTATCGTTAATGTTCATATCAGGCCGCCCTACCAACAATGCTGCTGCATAGCGTAGGCGATAGCGTGTAATAAACTCCGATATGGTGAGTCCGTCGGCATACTTCCTAATGGCACTTCCTAAGTATGTTCGGTTTGTATTTAACAGCGTAGCCATCGTATCGCGATTAAAGTCTGGGTTGCGATAAGGCTTGTCCCTATCCATCATCTGGCAAGTTTCTATAAACAAACGTTCTTCCATCGTCAGCTTTTCTTCGGATAAAGTTTCCAATGAAGCAAGGTTCAAACGTTCCGTCAGTTTGAAACGTTGCACAGTTTTAAACATTATCCTTTCCCGTTGTCTGAGCTTTCGTGTGTAAATATAATAAATCACACCTAATAATATAGATACCAACAACGCACCTAAGGATATGGCTAAGTTCGCATTTGCCTGATTTTTGTTTGCTCGTTCGTTCTCCAATTGGTAGTTCACGCTCATTTCGTTGAGTTGGTTACGCATATATTCTTCTTCCAGACTATCGCGTTTTTCCATCAAACTGCTGTATAGTTGCGATGCTTCCTTGTATCGACCAGCACTGTTTAAGATGTTGGCGTGGTCGATGAGTAGGCTGTTCATACCCATAGCATCGTTGATTTCGGCACTTATTTTCAAGCAAATATCGCTGTATTTCAGAGCATTCTCATAGTCTTTCTTGCACGCCCAAAACTGCGCTATACTATGATAGTAAGCCGATTTTACCCTTATGGTTTGAGAGTTTATGGTCGAAGCAACCTTCTGAAGATATTCATTGGCTGCATCGTAGTTGCCCAATTGCATTTGTGCGTCAGCTATTGAAAGGTAACAATAAGAATACCACGGTGTCAAGAGCAATAAAGATTTGCCTTCTTTCTTTGTCTTTTCTGCATAATTGTTTAGCTTTTTCTCCCACTCCTGAGCAACCTTTAGCATTTGGTCGTATTTCCTTTCATTATACAAAGCATCGGTATAGTTTGAATAAATCAGTACGAGCAGGCGGTTATTGTGTTTCAGTTTCTTGGCATATTCAAGAGCAATGGCGAAGTGTTTCAGCGATATGACACCGTCGTACATACCTGCATAGATTTCTCCCAATAGGTTGTTTGCCACAGCAAGACCATATCCGTTTTTTCGTTTCTTCGCATCGGCAAACAATTCTTTAGCCTCTGAAAGTGCCTGAATGATTTTCTCAGTGTAGAAATACTGTTCTACCAAAAGCGACCACATTTCATAATAATAGTCGGTATAGCCGTGAGTTATCATTTTACTCATAGCTTCGGGCAGTTCTTTCTGGAGTTCTTTGGTCTTGTCGTAATTGTAATAGTAGCCTATCAAACGTTTCAAGCCATACAGCTCATGGGGTATTGAAGTATGCTTTTTTGCCTCTGCAATATAGATTTTCAATAGTTCGTATTGCTTTTTATCGTCTTTTCCAATGGCATCGTCGCAGATATTGCGCAAATAGGGCAATTGTTTCTCTTTCGGCAATTGCTGCATTTTGCTACGAACAGTGGCAGGATTTACACCAGCAAACGCAACGGAAAAGCCAACTATAAAGATATAAAGCGCACAGAAAATAGTTTTTAAGAAACTGGGTAGAGTAGGTCTCAAATTGTGTACAGGTCGCTTCATATCAATAATATCTTCATATTTTTATAGGTTAATTAAGCTAAAAACGTATCGAAATTCTATTTCTGCAAGGGCTTCTACAACAATTCGGGCAGTTCGTATAGCTTCGTGCCGTTGCTACCTTTTATTAATATGTAGTGCTCCTTGGGCTGACAGCGGGCTATTTCTGCTTTCACAGCCTCAACGTCCTTGAACTTTTTAAAGATAGTATCGGTTTTTCCGAAGTCCTCGCCCACAAGCCAAACGTTCGTAATGCCTGCTGCCACAAGCAAGTCTACCACTTTTTGGTGTTCCTCGGCAGTTGCTTCGCCCAGTTCGCGCATATCTCCAAGTATTGCCATCTTGTTGTCTACCGACATTAAACGGAAATTTTCTATGGCTGCTGCCATACTCGAAGGGTTGGCATTGTAGGCATCTACAACGAGTTTGTTGTTCGGCGTTTCAGTGAGTTGCGAACGGTTGTTGCTCGGTATATAGTTTTCCAATGCGTGACAAATTTGCTGTGGCGCAACACCAAAGTGCAAACCGATGGCAATGGCAGCTAACATATTGTCTAAATTGTATGCTCCAACAAGGTGGGTCAGCACTTCTTTCCACTCGCCCCCTGCTTCGTGCCAACGGAAACGCAGGAAAGGCGCACAGTCTACCACCTCGCCTTGCACATTCGCCGTTTCGTCCTGACCATACGATACCACACGTTCAAAATCGCGTTGCGTAGCCATTTCAGCCAAATCAGCGTTGCTTTCGTTCAGGAAAAGCAGACAGTCGTACGATTTCAGGTAGTCGTACAGTTCGCCTTTGGTTTGCTTTACGCCTTCAAAACTGCCAAATCCTTGCAGGTGTGCACAGCCCACATTGGTAATCAGTCCGCAAGTAGGCTCTGCATATTCAACCAGTTTCGTAATGTCGCCCCTGTGCGATGCTCCCATTTCTATTACGGCAATTTCGTGTTCGGGACGCAGACGCAGCAAGGTTTTAGGCACTCCCACATCGTTGTTGAAGTTGCCTTCGGTATGCAAAACATTGAATTTCTCTGCCAGTACAGCCGATATTAGTTCTTTTGAAGTGGTTTTTCCGTTTGTGCCCGTAATACCTATTACAGGTATTGGGAACGTGCGGCGGTGTGCCCTTGCTATTTCCTTGTAGGCTACAAGCGCATCGTCTACGAGTATAATGCGGTCGTTTCCCACTTCAGCATACTCTTTTTCGTCGATAATGGCATAGCTGCAACCTTTTTCCAATGCAGCTTTTGCAAATTTATTACCATCGAACGAAGCTCCTTTCAGTGCAATAAATATGCTGCCTTCGGGGCAATTGCGACTGTCGGTTGTTATAACAGGGTGCTGTTCGTATAGTTTGTACAATTCTTTGCTGTCCATATCTTCGAGTTTTTAATATATGCAAAGGTAATGGAAATAGTAGAAACATCAAAGAAATAGACTGCTTTTATTAGACAAGGAACGCAGAACGATGGAGCTGCAGAGATATGATTGTTTCAGTACAAAGCCACTGTACAGCCGCCGTACTCATCTTATAATCATAACAGACTTATTCAATAATCTAACCTTCTTATAGCTCTTATATGCAAAAGTCTACGGTTTCATCGGGCTTTCGGTAGATTAACACGAGTTGTTTTATGAACGGAAAGAAGACAATAAAAGTGTAAATATTTTTTACAAGGACGACTATCGTCTAACCATCTGTTCATCAGTGTATTACAAAACCTATTGTTTTGCGTTCCAAAAGCGGCTGTTTTGCACGGTAAAAGCGTAGGTTTTGCATTGCAAAAGAGCCGCTTTCGCAATGCAAAAGCGCAGTTATTACTTTTTAACAAAATAATCTTTACAAAGTTAGATTGAAAATCTCTCACTATTTTATTATGAGGCTTGTCGAAAGAATACTTATACGATTGCTTGTTTATCCTGCTTTCTTATGCTGAACTCACGTGTAGGGCAAGAAACAAAAATCCCGCAAACTCGTTTTGAGTTTGCGGGACTTGGAGTTATGTAAACTATCTAAAATCAATCATTAAATAGTCCGTCAAGTAGGATTGAAACCACAGCGTGGTTGTCGTCCCTGCTTATGAACGGTGGTTGTCGTCGCGACGTGGGCGACGTTCGCCTCTGTCGGCACGTGGACGACGCTGTGGCTCTACATAGCCTTCAGGTTTTTCGAGTAAGCAACGGCGTGAAAGCTTGTACTTACCAGTCTTAGGGTCGATGTCGAGGAGCTTAACCTGAAGTTTGTCGCCTTCCTTAATGCCTGCTTCTTCAACAGTTTCGAGACGCTTCCAGTCGATTTCTGAAATATGGAGCAAGCCGTCCTTGCCAGGCATAATCTCAACAAAGCAACCGTAAGGCATAATAGAACGAACTGTTCCTTCGTAAACCTCACCGATTTCTGGTACAGCAACAATCGACTTAATCTTGCCCATTGCTGCGTTGATAGCACTCTTGTTAGGTGCAGAAACTTGGATTTTACCAACGCCATCAACCTCGTCTATGGTGATGGTAGCACCGCTTTCTTCCTGCATCTGCTGGATAATCTTACCGCCAGGACCGATGATAGCACCAATAAATTCTTTTGGAATTTCGAGTGCTTCAATACGTGGAACCTGTGGTTTCATCTCCTCGCGTGGTTCAGAAATGGTTTCTACTATCTTGCCGAGAATGTATTCGCGAGCTTGTTTAGCCTGCATAAGTGCCTTTTCGAGAATTTCAAACGAAAGTCCATCGCACTTAATATCCATCTGTGTCGCTGTAATACCGTCGCGAGTACCGGTTGTTTTGAAGTCCATATCGCCCAAGTGGTCCTCGTCGCCAAGAATATCGCTGAGCACGGCATACTTTTCTTCGCCTGGATTCTTAATCAAGCCCATTGCAATACCTGATACAGGCTTCTTGATAGGCACACCAGCGTCCATCAAAGCAAGTGTTCCGGAGCATACGGTAGCCATAGAAGAAGAGCCGTTAGACTCCAATACCTGACTTACAAGACGCACTGTGTAAGGGAAATCTTCTGGTATCATGCCCTTCAAACCGCGCCAAGCTAAGTGTCCGTGACCAATTTCGCGACGGCCAACACCACGTTGCGCCTTTGCTTCGCCTGTACAGAAAGGAGGGAAGTTGTAGTGGAGCAGGAAGCGTTGGTAGCTCTTGTCGAGCACGTTGTCTACCATCTTCTCGTCCAACTTCGTACCCAATGTACAAGTTGCGAGTGCCAATGTTTCGCCACGTTGGAAATATGCGCTTCCGTGAGGCATAGGCAGTGGGTCTACTTCGCACCATATTGGGCGAATTTCATCGCATGCACGGCCGTCCATGCGCTTACCTGTATCAAGAACGCTGCGGCGCATTGAGTCGCGCTGTACATCAGCGTAGTAACGTTCAATCTGTGCGTGTTTTTCCTCGAGGTCGTCTTCCGAAAGGTCGGTATGTGCTGCATCGTAGCGTTCAATGAAGTCCGACTTAATCTTGTCGTAAACTTCTTCGCGGTGCTTCTTGTCGTTGTCGCCGCTCTGTGCTTCAGCATAGCAAGCATCATACGTTTCTTTCTTCACCTGCTCGCGGAGCTCTTCGTCATTCACTTCGTCGCAATATTCGCGCTTAACGTCTGTGCCGAGTTCCTTTGCAAGTTCTTCCTGTATTTCGCACATAGGCTTGATAGCATCGTGCGCTGCTTTAAGGGCGTTTATAAGGTCTTGTTCTGACACCTCGTCCATTTCGCCCTCCACCATCATAATGTTGTCCTTGGTGGCACCAACCATAATATCCATATCGGCTTCCTCCATTTGTTCGAAGGTTGGGTCGATGATATATTCTCCGTTTACACGTGCTACACGTACTTCAGAGATTGGGTGTTCGATAGGAATATCCGAGCATTGCATAGCTACCGATGCTGCAAATCCTGCCAAAGCATCGGGCATATCAACGCCGTCAGCTGAAAGAAGCATTACTGTAACGAACACTTCTGTGTGATAATCTGAAGGGAAAAGAGGACGAAGCACACGGTCTACAAGACGCGATGTGAGAATTTCATCGTCGTTGGCTTTGCCTTCGCGCTTTGTGAAACCACCAGGGAAGCGGCCTGCGGCAGCATACTGCTCGCGATAATCTACTTGCAAAGGCATAAAGTCTGTACCTGGAACTGCCTCTTTGGCTGCACAAACAGTTGCGAGGAGCACGGTGTTTCCCATTCTGATTACTGCCGCGCCATCGGCTTGCTTTGCAACCTTTCCAGTTTCAATTGTGATGTTTCTTCCATCAGCCAATTGAAGAGTTTTCGTAATTACGTTCATCTAAAATTTAAAATACTTATTGTTTTGACCTAACATCATAAGGAAAAGTAAAGACCACAAAAAGGCAAAAGAACAATTATAGTTTTGCCTTTTGAAGCGTTTGCTTATTCCGCATAACTTTTTAAAATCGCACAAAATTAAGGATTAATTGCTGAACAGACGAATAAAAGTCCATTTATTTTCTGCTTTAACTTGTTTTTCAGTCATTTCACCCTAACCGATAGGCATTTATGTACGATTTGTTGGACTTTTCCATTCCAATTCGATGGGCGCACGGCAACTTTGCAACTTGGTTGCACAACCTTTTGTTTACCTTTGTATCGAAATCAGTAACAAAACATAAAAAGCGATGAAGAAAAAAGTTATAAGAATCATTCTTACGTCCGTGCTGCTATTGTTGGCATGGATTGTAGAGCGCAATTGCAATTTGCCAACGTGGCAAATGCTGGTTGTTTACCTTATTCCTTACTTGCTTATCAGCTACGATGTGTTGGGCGAAGCGGTGGAAGGAATTATGGAGGGCAACCCTTTCGACGAGAATTTCCTTATGTCTGTTGCCACAATAGGTGCTTTCGTGATCGGCTTTTTGCCCAACGGAGAACCGCAATTCTTGGAAGGAGTCTTCGTTATGCTGTTCTTCCAAGTAGGCGAATTGTTTGAACACTACGCCGAAGACAAGACGCGAGATTCCATTTCCGACCTTATGGACATACGCCCTGATACGGCAAATGTGGAAAGAAACGGCGAAACCATCGTGGTAAATCCCGTTACCGTTGCCGTTGGCGAGGTGGTTTTGGTGAAGCCAGGCGAAAAGATTCCACTCGATGGAGAGGTCGTTGAGGGCAGTTCAAGTTTGAATACGGTAGCCCTGACAGGCGAAAGCATACCCAAAGATGTAACGCTTGGCGATGCTGTTGTGTCGGGTTGTGTGAACATTTCGGGCTTGTTGAAGGTGAAAGTGAGCAAGACTTTCAGCAATTCTACTGCATCAAGGATATTGAATTTGGTAGAAGAAGCGAGCGAAAGCAAGTCGAAAAGCGAATCGTTTATTCGTCGTTTTGCACGTGTTTACACACCAATCGTGGTTATTTCAGCCCTTTTTTTAGCGTTCATTCCGCCATTTTTTGCAGCAAGTTACGGCGATGCGCTGTCTACTTGGCTCTACCGTGCGCTTACTTTCCTTATTGTAAGTTGTCCTTGTGCTTTGGTTATCTCTATTCCGTTGTCGTTCTTCTGCGGTATCGGTGGTGCAGGACACGTCGGCATTCTTATAAAAGGTGGCAACTATATGGAAGCATTAGCCCGTGCCAAAACGATTGTGTTCGACAAGACGGGTACGCTTACGCATGGCGTTTTCGAGGTCGAAGCCGTTCACCCGAACCAACTTTCGGAACAAGAACTCCTGCATCTTGCAGCCCATGTGGAGCAGTATTCCAACCACCCCATTGCGGCAGCACTGCGCAATGCCCACAAGGGAACGTCGTGCGAATGTAAGATTGAAAACACGAAAGAAGTTGCCGGACAAGGCATTTTTGCCGAAATCAACGGCAAAAAGGTATATGTGGGCAACGCAAAAATGATGGAATCAATCGGTGCGACAATAGCAACTTGCGAAAAATGCCAACACCTTAAAGGTACTACGATATATGTTGCATTGGACGGAGAATATGCCGGACACATCGTAATATCCGACCAAATAAAAGCCGATGCTGCATCTGCGATTGCCGCATTGAAGAAAGCGGGCATAGAAAAAACCGTGATGCTGACGGGCGACCGCAAGGAAGTGGCTGCATTTGTAGCTGAACAGCTGAGCATAGACGAACATTACAGCGAACTGATGCCTGCCGATAAGGTGACGTATGTAGAACGCTTGCTGGGCGAAAAGCCTGCCGACGGCACACTCGCTTTTGTCGGCGACGGTATAAACGATGCCCCCGTATTGGCTCGTGCCGACATCGGCATAGCGATGGGAGCACTCGGAAGCGATGCTGCAATTGAGGCTGCCGACGTCGTTTTAATGGACGACAAACCTTCAAAAATAGCCAAAGCCATCGGTATTTCTCGTCGTACTATCGGCATAGCGCGCCAGAACGCAGTGTTTGCCATCGGTATTAAGGTGGCAGTGCTTGCACTTTCTACCGTCGGCGTTGCAACAATGGGAATGGCCGTGTTTGCCGATGTGGGCGTAATGGTGCTTGCCGTGCTCAATGCTACCCGCGCTTTAAGGGTAAAATAAGTAGTTCGCACCTATCTCGAGAAAACAATATGCCAACACAAAAAACAAGATAATAAATAGAAACAAAACTGTAATTAAGTGCCTTCATATTGCTATTTATGCTTTATGAAGGCATTTTTTATATCGCAAAAATCGCTTTGTTCGATATAAATAAGTACTTTTGCAAAAAATAAATAGACTTATTCAATGGGTATTACAATTACAAAAAAGGTACTTTATCGCGAAATCGTAGATTACATTATGATTGCTATCGGGTGTATCTCGTATAGCATTGGTTGGACCATCTTCCTACTGCCCAACAATATCAGTACAGGTGGCGTGGCAGGTTTGTCGTCTATTTTGTTTTGGGCATGGGGCATTAAGGTGTCTGTTACCTACTTCATTATGAACGCTCTTCTGTTGTCGTTCGCCCTCAAGACACTTGGTTGGCGTTTCTGCGTTAAAACAATCTACGGCGTATTGGTTATGACTTTCGCGGTAGGATTTATGCGTGAAGCTTTCCCAAACCCTACTATCTTGAGCGACCAGCCGTTTATGGTTGCTCTCATAGGTTCGCTGTTCTGCGGCTTGGGCTTAGGTTTCTGCCTCTCATACAACGGTAGTTCGGGCGGTTCCGACATTGTAGCAGCCATCGTTAATAAGTATCACGACATCTCTCTCGGCCGTGTGCTTATCTTGGTCGATACCTCTATCGTTACATTAAGCTATGTAGTGCTGAAAGATTGGGAACGTGTAATCTATGGTTACCTTTGCTTGGCTATTATGTCGTTCGTGTTAGACCAAGTTGTGAATGCAGGCAGACGGTCTGTTCAGTTTCTTATTATCTCGGAACGATACGAAGAAATATGCAGGCAGATTACAGAAACGCCACCCCATCGTGGTTGCACCACGATAGATGCGCACGGCTATTACAGCGGACAAAATACGAAAGTGGTATTGGTTGTTACACGCCAGCGCGAAGCCAGAATGCTCTACCACCTTATCAACGACATCGACCCACACGCCTTTGTAACGCAAAGTCAGGTAATGAGTGTATTCGGGCACGGCTTCGACAAGTTCAAAGTAAAGAGCAAAACAGCAAAAACCAACAGCGGAACAACCGCTTAAGAAACGAAATAAAACAAGCGGGTGTGTCAAAAACAGAACTTGACACACCCGCTTTTTGTAGAAACCCACTTGCACAAGTTTACTCTTATACGCTTTATTCCCAAGCAACGAACCACACATCTTCTTTATTTCGCAGCATTACAATTACACCCTTTAGCTTTGTTCAAAGGCAGTTATACCCATCAAAACCTTTGTTTGCCAAATTCTTTACGTGTAGAAAAATATTTATTTACACGTAAAGAAATATTTACTTACACGTTGAAAAGAAATTATTTACATGTAAGTAATTTCTCAATGTGCTGTTTTTGCAAAATAAAATATTGGGGAAAGCCTTGTAAGGGTGTGATTTATCACGTTCCTAACAGTGATAAATACAACGCAAAACACGAAGTTTATCGTGCGTTTTTGAGGTTTTGGTTAAGTCCTTGGTGGCTTTTAGTAGGCTTCTATCGTTTTGGTGAGTGCATTTTAATGCTTGTAGTTCAAATAAAAAGCAGTATCTTTGCAGTATGAAAATAGGAACGATAGATTTTGGAGAACGTCCTTTGTTCTTGGCACCGATGGAAGATGTAACCGATATAGGCTTCCGTAAAATGTGCAAACGCTTCGGTGCAGCAATGGTCTATACAGAGTTTGTGTCGGCAGATGCTGTCATACGCAGTATAAAATCGACACTCAACAAGATTGTTATTGACGAGGAAGAACGCCCTGTAGGTATTCAGATATATGGAAAAGATGTTGAATCGATGGTTGAGGCTGCCAAGATAGTAGAGCAGGTAAAGCCCGATGTAATCGACATAAACTTCGGTTGTCCCGTGAAGAAGGTAGCCAATAAAGGGGCAGGTTCGGGTATGTTGAAGAACATACCGTTGCTATTGGAGATAACACGCGAGGTTGTGAAGGCTGTAAACATGCCTGTTACGGTGAAAACACGCTTGGGTTGGGACGATAACAACCTTATTATAACCGACCTTGCCGAACAACTTCAGGACTGTGGAGTACAGGCATTGACTATCCACGGTCGCACCCGCGCACAGATGTACACAGGTGAAGCCGACTGGACGCTTATAGGTGAAGTGAAAAAAAATCCACGCATACACATTCCGATAATAGGAAATGGCGATGTAACCAGCGTTTCCGATGCGCAAAAGCGTTTCGACAGCTATGGCGTAGATGCCGTAATGATAGGCAGGGCAACCTTTGGCTGCCCGTGGTTGTTTAGCGAGACCGATGCTCCAGATGCCAAGAAACTTACTTTGGACGATAAAATCGACATTTTGGAAGAGATGTTGCGCATCAACGTAGAGAAGATAGACGAGTATAGAGGCATACTGCATACCCGCCGACACCTTGCAGCTTCGCCCATTTTCAAAGGTGTTCCAGATTTCAAGCAAACACGAATTGCGATGCTTCGAGCTAACAAAATGGACGAACTCATCGGTATTTTGGAGAATTGCAGAGAACGTTTACGGACGCTTTGACGTGAATACAGCCACCGAAAACGTTAAATGTTTTATGGAGAAACCCACTTCGTTTCTCGTTTTTATTGGCTATCTTTGCAAACTACAAGTCTATTTATTCGTGATAAAGACAGACGAAAGAAGGTATGAATGAAGATTTCGATATAAGAGAAGAGCGATTTACAACAGCCGAAAAGGAATTTGAAAACGCACTGCGACCGCCGAAGTTCGACGACTTCAGTGGACAAGACAAGGTGGTAGAAAACCTTCGGGTGTTTGTTGAAGCTGCCAAATATCGTGGCGAACCACTCGATCACACGTTGCTTCACGGGCCTCCGGGACTGGGAAAAACCACATTGAGCAACATTATTGCAAACGAGTTGGGTGTTGGTTTTAAGATTACTTCGGGGCCTGTACTCGATAAACCAGGCGATTTGGCAGGTATTCTTACATCGCTCGAACCCAACGACGTGCTGTTTATCGACGAAATTCACCGCCTTTCTCCCGTTGTTGAAGAATACCTTTACTCGGCAATGGAGGACTATCGAATCGACATTATGATAGACAAAGGGCCCTCGGCACGCTCTATTCAGATAGACTTGAATCCGTTTACACTCGTTGGAGCGACTACCCGCAGCGGACTTTTAACAGCTCCTTTGCGTGCTCGTTTTGGCATTAATCTGCACTTGGAGTATTATGCACCCGAAACTTTGAGTCGCATTATAAAGCGTTCTGCCAACCTGTTGAAGGTGCCTATTGAAGGCGATGCTGCCGTTGAAATAGCCCGACGCTCACGCGGTACGCCCCGTATTTGCAATGCCTTGCTACGTCGTGTACGCGATTTCGCACAGGTAAAAGGCAACGGAACCATCGACCACGCTATCGCACAGTCGTCGTTGCAATCGCTGAATATCGACAAATATGGCCTTGACGAGATAGATAACAAGATTCTTCTGACCATTATCGACAAGTTTCGTGGAGGCCCTGTCGGCGTTTCTACCATTGCAACGGCTATCGGCGAAGATGCAGGAACGTTGGAAGAGGTTTACGAACCTTATCTTATTATGGAAGGATTCATCAAGCGAACGCCACGCGGACGTATGGCAACAGAGTTGGCTTACGAGCATCTTGGAAAGACAATGCGCGGTTCGTCGGTAAGCGAACCTTCGCTCTTTGAATAACAATGGCTTGAGGTGCCCGTTCGGCATCTCAAGTACGACTTTTCTAAACTGCAATAAAGAAAAAATCAAATAAAAAGTATTTTTTCTTATTTTCTTTGCCACAAAATCGCAACAACTTACGTCTATACCAATACAAACAAATTAAAAACTCTTTAAAAGAATACGATTATGAGAACATTATTCATTTCACTTGCCCTCTTGGCAGTAAGTATGGTTGCCAAAGCACAAAACGTTGAAAGCATTTTTGAGCAGTTCAAAAATCACGAGAATGTAGAGTTGGTAGACGTTCCTAAAGAATTGCTGGCTCTTGGCTTAAAGGCTTCGGGCAATAAAGAAGCACAAAATTGGGTAGATAAGATAGACCATCTGCGCGTATTGTCGCTCGAAGAGGCTACTAAAGCTACAAAGGAAGAATTTCAAAAGGCAGTGGAAGCCTTCAATTGGAAGGGCTACGACGAAATGGTAAAAGCAAATTCGGAAGGTTCAAAGGTAAGAATTATGACGCAAGGTACCGATGAAGTTATCAAACGTATAGTTATCTACGCCGTAGAAGAGGACGAATGCGTCTTTGTGGTAATAGATGGCAACATCGCTCCGAAAGACATTGATGGCATCATAGATAGTGCAACATCAAAGTAAGAATATGAGGAAACTACTTTTTATATTTGTTCTTGTTCTAAGTACGAGCACTGCAAGTGCCAGCCAACGAGTGGGCGAGGACGTGCATAGCCTAATGGCGACATTCAAAAACGCCAAGCATGCAGAGTACAGCCACGTAGGAAAGCTGTTGTTTGCGTTTGCCAAGACCTTTATAAAAGATAGCAACGAAGACGCGCAGTCTATGCTGAAGTGCATCAAATCGGTAAAGATGTTAGACCTTTACCGATGTTCAGATGATGTGAAAAGAAACTTTTGGGCACGGGCAAAGCGCATAGACAACAGAAACTACCACGAACTTGTCAGGCAGAACAAGAAAGATGGCTTTTCAAGTGTTCAGATTAAGATGAAGCATGGCGTAGTTCGCGAACTTGTTGTCATTGATGCTGAAGGCTCCGACTGCTCCCTTGTATTGGTGAAAGGTAAAATCCCATTGGGCAAGCTCAGCGAGATTATCAATAGCCAAAGCAAGAAAAAGAAGAAGTAAACACGCTCACGAAACAGTTATAAATGGAAGCCTCGCAATTCAAAGCAATCTTCTTGCCGTGCCATCGCAGACTTTATGTGGTGGCATGGCGTCTGACGGGCAATACGCAGGCTGCCGAAGACCTCGTGCAGGAAACCTTTCTGCGACTGTGGACACGTCGCCATCAGCTTGCCGACATCGACAACCCAGAGGCTTACAGCATTATGACGTTGCGCCGAATATTCTATGATATAAAACGTACAAAACACATTGATGAAGCCGAACGGGACGTTAGCGAAATGCAACATAAAGCAACCGAGAGCCTAAGCGAACGCATTGACGCGCAAGACCAATGGCAACGCATCAGAGCAATGATACTTGCGCTGCCCGATCCGCAAGGAAAGGTGATGCTTATGCGCGATGTGGAAGGGCGGACATACGAAGAAATCAGTGCCGAAACAGGACTTACGGAAGTTAATCTACGTTCTGTTCTGAGTAGGGCACGAAAGAAAATAAGAGAAAGAATAAAGGAAATAAAGCGATAATGGAAACGAAGGAAACAAAGAAACTATTGGAGCGGTTTTACAACGGATTGACCGATGAAACCGAGGAAAAACGTCTTGCGGAGTACTTCTGTAGCAATGAGGTAGACGAGGAATTGCGCGAGGAGGCCGAAATGTTCCTTGCGCTGCAGCAAAATGCTGCCATTAAAGTGCCGTTCGATTTGGAAAACAAGATAGAACGACAAATAAATCAATGGAACACGGTAGAGTCTACGGCGCGCAAAACGGCACGCAGGGCAGGCTTGCGTTGGGTGGTAGGCATTGCAGCCAGTATATTGGTATTGCTGGCAGTAGGTGTTTTTGTCGATAAACACGAAGGAAAACAGTTGTCGGACATCGAGAAAACAGACACTTACGATAACCCCGAAGATGCTTATGCCACAGCAAACAAGGCACTCACCAAGTTCTCCGTATCGCTCAACAAGGGGTTGGAATCAATCAATAACATAACAAAACAATCAACAGACAAATAGAAATGAAGAAGATATTACTACTTTTGCTATTCGGTTTTACTTTCAATTGTACCTTCGCACAGAAAGCATTCTTCGACAAGTACGACGATAAGGAAGGAATATCAACGGTTTATATCTCGGCAACAATGTTGAAAATGATGGGCAATGTGAAAGCGGGCAACAAAGACATAAGCCGCATTGCAAAGCGATTAGAACATATTCACGTGATGGAATGCGAGCGTCCTTCGCTCATCAACAGTATAAAGAATGCCGCCTTAGCTTATTACAAGCAAGCAAAGTACGCCGTCGTGATGAAAACGAAAAGCAATGGCGAAGATGTTACGATATACGAAAAGAAATACCAGAACGGCAAGAACGAGTACGTGTTGCTGACGGTTGAGCGCGACGAACTTACGATTGTGAACTTGTTGGGACGTGTATCGTTGGAAGAAATTCAAGGTATTGCAAAATGATGCTGTCATTTTAAAAACATTGGAAATTCGCTAAAAACAGGTGTAAAATACCCTTTCGCCTCTGATAGCATAAGTAAAAAGAAAGTAATAAAGGTGTAAATATTTTTCACAAGCGTTACCGTTGTGTAACTATCTCACTTTTAAGGTATTATAAAACCTATTGTTTTGCGTTCCAAAAGCGTAGGTTTTGCACGGTAAAAGCGGCTGTTTTGCATTGCAAAAGAGCCGCTTTCGCAATGTCAAAGCGCAGTTATCACTTTTTAAGAGAATTATCTTTACAAAACAGTAGCTGTTTTAGTATCAGTCGCAAGCGAAGAAAGAGAGCTGTTCCCTTTGATAAAGTCCCACTAAATCATTGTGTTTGATGTAACGGTTTAAGGAGAGGTATTCTTAAAAAAACAAAAAATAGTCCATATATATAAGGTGTATGCAAAAAGTTTGCTTAATTTTGCGTCCTTGAATAATGTTACTAATGCTGATATGCAAGAAAACTTAGTTATAGTAGAGAGCCCTGCAAAGGCAAAGACAATAGAGAAGTTCTTGGGCGAAGACTTTAAGGTTATGTCGTCGTACGGACATATTCGTGATTTGAAGAAGAAAGAATTAAGTGTGGATTTAGACACTTTGGAAGCCAATTACGAAATTCCCGACGAGAAGAAGAAGGTTGTTTCAGAACTCAAGAAGAATGCTAAAGCCGCTAAAAAGGTTTGGTTGGCGTCCGATGAAGACCGCGAAGGAGAAGCCATAAGTTGGCACCTTTGCGAAGTTTTAGGGCTCGACGAGGAAAAAACGAGCCGTATCGTATTCCACGAAATCACGAAATCAGCCATTCTTGCTGCTATCCAGAACCCACGTCGTTTGGATATGAACCTTGTAAACGCACAGCAGGCACGCCGTGTGTTAGACCGTTTGGTGGGTTTCCGCCTGTCTCCCGTGTTGTGGCGCAAGGTGAAACCAGCATTGAGTGCAGGTCGTGTGCAGAGCGTTGCCGTAAGATTGATAGTAGAACGCGAGCGCGAAATACAGGCGTTTAAGTCTGAACCCTACTACAGAGTGAATGCTATCTTTGCTGCAACCAGCGAAGACGGAACGAAAAACGAAGTGAAAGCAGAACTGAACAAGCGTTTTGCCACTCACGAAGAGGCTTTGGCGTTCCTTGAACAGTGCAAGAACGCATCGTTCCAAATATCTTCCATCGCCAAGAAACCGCTGAAGCGAACTCCTGCTCCTCCGTTTACAACATCGACGTTGCAACAGGAAGCAGCACGCAAATTAGGCTTTACAGTAAGTCAGACGATGATGGTGGCACAGCGTCTGTACGAGGCAGGACGCATCACCTATATGCGTACCGACAGCGTAAACCTGTCTAATCTTGCCGTCAGCACTGCAAAAACCGAAATAGAAAAGCTTTACGGGGCAGAATATAGCAAGACTCGCAAGTATCATACCAACAGCAAAGGTGCGCAGGAAGCCCACGAGGCTATTCGTCCTACCGACATGAGTGCGAACGGAATTGATGGTACGAGTCAGGAAAAGCGTCTTTACGACCTTATTTGGAAACGCACCGTGGCATCTCAGATGGCAGATGCCAAGATTGATAAAACCACCGTATCCATCGGTATTTTAGACGCTGAAGGACGAGAGTCGGACAAGCTTCAGTTCGTAGCTACGGGCGAAGTCATTGCCTTCGACGGCTTCTTGAAAGTTTATCGTGAATCTACCGACGATGAAAACGAAAACGAAGACACGTCTCACGCACTGCCTGCTATGAGCGAAGGTCAGATGTTGGAGCGGCGTAGTATAGTTTCTACCGAACGCTATTCTATGGGACCAAGCCGCTATACAGAAGCAAGTTTGGTGCATAAGCTTGAGGAATTGGGCATCGGTCGCCCATCAACATACGCTCCAACCATTTCAACCATTCAGCAACGCGAGTATGTTCAGAAGGGCGATAAGAAGGGCGAAGAACGCATATACGTGGTAGACACCTTGCAGGCGTTGAAGATTACCTCAAAGAACAAGAAGGAAATGGTGGGTGCCGACAAGGGAAAGCTCATTCCAACCGACATTGGCATTGTGGTAAACGACTTCCTTATGGAGAATTTCCCCGATATTATGGACTACAATTTCACAGCTAAGGTGGAACAGGAGTTCGACAAGATTTCGGAAGGAAAGGCGACTTGGAATGCTGCAATGAAAGAGTTTTACAAGCGTTTCGAACCCGAAGTGGAAGCCGTAATGAATGCACGGTCGGAGCATAAGGCAGGCGAACGCGCGTTGGGCATCGACCCTAAGACCAACAAACCGGTATTTGTAAAGATTGGTCGCTTCGGTCCTGTTGTGCAGATTGGTACTGCTGACGACACCGATAAGCCTCGTTTTGCGCAGATTCCGTCCGATAAGAGTATGGAAACGCTTACACTCGACGACGCACTGGAGCTGTTCAAGCTGCCACGTACTATCGGACAGTTTGAAGAAACCGACGTTGTGATAGGCGCAGGACGTTTCGGCCCTTACATAATGCACAACAAAAAGTACGTCTCGCTGCCGAAAGACGAAGACCCGCTTACGGTTTCGCTCGACACAGCCATAAAGTTGATAGAGTCAAAACGCCTCCAAGATGCGCAGCGACACCTGAAACAGTTCGACGAAGACCCTAAGTTGGAAGTGATGAACGGTCGTTTCGGCCCTTACATTGCATACGACGGAAAGAACTACCGCATACCAAAGGCAATGCACGAGAAGGCTTCCGAACTTACTTACGAAGAGTGTCAGGACATTATAAAGAATGCGCCCGAGCCCAAGGCAAGGCGCGGACGCAAATAAACAAACATACTGCTGCCTTTCCTTAACGGGGAAGGCAGAATGGTGAAGAATGGTGGAGAACCTACAAAACAATCCGAAACGAATTATCATAATAGGCTATATGGGCGCGGGGAAGACCACGCTCGGCAGGGCATTGTCCAAGATTCTGGGCTTTCCGTTCTACGATTTGGATTGGTACATAGAGACCCGAATGCGCAAAACCATAGCACAGATATTCGAAGAACGGGGCGAAGAGGGGTTCAGAACCATAGAACGCAATATGCTGCACGAAGTTGCAGAGTTTGAAAACGTCATTATCTCTTGCGGTGGAGGCACTCCTTGTTTCTTCGATAATATGGATTATCTGAACCAACAGGGCGAAACGGTATATCTGAAGGCTACAACCGACATTATCTGCAAGCATCTTAATATGAGCAAGAACGTTCGTCCACTGTTGATAGGGAAATCGCCCGACGAGGTCAAAGCCTTTGTAGACGAACAGATAAGCAAGCGCAATGCTTTCTATATGAAGGCAAAGCACATACTCGAAGTGCATTTGATGGACAATCGCGAAAAGGTAAATACGATGGCAGAACAGCTTATTGCGATGACAGGAATAAGCAAAAAGGCTTAACAGAGAATAGAGACAAATAATAAACAACAATACGATTTCATTATTGGGAGCGAAATCCAACCGCACCATAACGGCGCAAAAGCTCCCTATAAACACAACAGATAGGTTATGAAAAAATGGACTATTGAAGATTCGAAGGAACTTTACAACATCAATGGTTGGGGTACTTCTTACTTTGGTATCAACGAAGCCGGACACGTTTACGTTACACCGTGCAAGGATAATACAGAGTTGGACTTGTGCGAAATAATGGACGAGTTGGTCTTGCGCGATGTTACGCCCCCCGTTTTGCTTCGTTTCCCCGATATTCTCGACAATCGTATCGAGAAAACATCTTCTTGTTTTGATATTGCAAGGAAGGAATACAATTACGAAGGCGAAAATTTCATCATCTATCCTATCAAGGTGAACCAGATGCAACCTGTCGTTGATGAGATTATTTCGCACGGTCGGAAGTTCAATCTCGGCTTGGAAGCAGGTTCAAAGCCTGAATTGCACGCCGTCATAGCTGTGCAGTGCCAGAGCGATTCGCCCATTATCTGCAACGGATACAAAGACCAAAGCTATATAGAACTTGCGCTCTTGGCTCAGAAAATGGGCAAGCGCATCTTCATAGTGGTAGAGAAACTGAACGAAATAGATATTATTGCGAAGGCTGCCAAGAAGCTCAATGTAATGCCAAACATCGGCATTCGCATTAAATTGGCGACTACTGGCTCAGGCAAATGGGCTGAAAGTGGTGGCGACGCATCGAAGTTCGGACTCACGGCATCGGAGCTTTTGCAGGCTCTTGATAAGCTCGACGAGAAAGGAATGCACGATTGTCTGCGCCTTATCCACTTCCATATCGGTTCGCAAATTACGAAAATACGCCGTATTCAAACCGCTCTCACCGAAGCTGCGCAATACTATGCCAACCTTAGAAAGATGGGTTACAATGTCGATTTCGTAGATTGTGGCGGTGGATTGGGCGTCGATTACGATGGAACGCGTTCATCGAGCAGCGAGAGTTCTGTGAATTATAGCATTCAAGAGTACGTGAACGACTGTGTTTCTACCTTCGTAGATGCATCGAACAAGCACGGAATACCACACCCGAATATCATTACCGAAAGCGGTCGTAGCGTTGCAGCCCACCATTCCATACTTGTCATCAACGTCTTGGAAACGGCTTCGCTCCCCGAAATGTCGGAAGAATTTGAGGCAAAGGATACCGACCACCAGCTTGTACGTGAGCTTTATAAGATTTGGGACAACATAAACTCGCGCAATATGCTTGAAGACTGGCACGATGCGGAGCAGATACGCGAAGAGTCTTTAGAGCTTTTCTCGCACGGATTGGTAGATTTGAAAACCCGTGCCGAAATAGAAGCAATGTATTGGAGCGTCTGCCACGAGATAAACATACTGGCAAAAGGTATGAAGCACGTACCCGACGAACTGCGAAACTTAGACAAACTGCTCGCCGACAAGTACTTCTGCAACTTCTCACTCTTCCAATCGCTCCCCGATAGTTGGGCTATCGACCAGCTTTTCCCCGTTATGCCTATCCAGCGATTGAACGAACGCCCTACACGGAAAGCCACTTTGCAGGACATTACCTGCGACAGCGACGGCAAAATCTCAAATTTTGTAACGGGAGGACGTACCGGACACGTGCTGCCTGTGCACTCGCTGCGTCGCAATGAACCTTATTATCTTGGCGTTTTCCTTGTTGGTGCCTACCAAGAAATACTCGGTGATTTGCACAATCTTTTCGGCGACACCAATGCCGTGCACCTTTCTGTGAAAGACGGCAGCTACCACATCGACCAAATCATCGATGGCGAAACCGTGGAAGAGGTGCTCGAATATGTTCAATACAATCCGAAGAAACTCGTCCGTCAGCTCGAAATATGGGTAACAAAGAGCGTTAAGCAAGGAAAAATCTCGCTCGAAGAGGGCAAGGAGTTCCTTAGCAACTACCGCAGCGGACTTTACGGCTACACCTATTTGGAGTAAAAACTCCAACATAGGTGCATTGGCGCAAGGTGCCAACTATTGTTTCTTTCGGCAGGAAAGAGTATTCAGGTTCTTAATGAAGGTTAAAATACGGTCTTTTTACACTTGTTCTTGTAACTTCTACCCTAACTAATTCGTCATACAAACAGAGAGTATGAAAAAAGTGAGTTTCCAAAACGATGTGTTACCGCTGAAGAATCAACTCTTCAGACTTGCCCTCCGCATAACTCTCAGCAGGGAAGAAGCAGAGGACATAGTGCAGGACACGATGATAAAAGTTTGGGACAAACGCTACGAATGGAGCAATATTGACTCCATAGAAGCCTACAGCTTGCGGATATGCAGAAACCTCTCACTCGACAGGCTGAAGAAGCGAGACAACCAAAACGACTCTTTCGAGGAGGAACAACTCGACACAGTGCATACTTCCACTCCGCAAGACCGCTTGATAGACCAAGACAGACTGCGTGTAGTAAAGGAAATTGTAGACTCTCTGCCCGAAAAACAACGCTCCAGTATGCAGTTGCGCGACTTTGAAGGCAAACAATACAAAGAAATTGCCGACATCTTGGGCATTACGGAAGAACAGGTAAAGGTAAATATTTTCCGTGCCCGCCAAGCGGTAAAACAAAGATTTCAGAAAATAGAACAATATGGATTATAAGTACATAGAACAGTTAATGGAGCGTTATTGGCGCTGCGAAACATCTCTTCAAGAGGAAGAGATATTGCGCTTGTTCTTCTCTCAAGGAGAAGTTCCTGCCAATTTGCTGCCTTACAAGGACTTGTTCGGCTACGCACAAGAACAGAAGGCAACCGACAAACTGGGCGATGACTTTGACCAAAAGATACTCGAAATGGTGAACGAAGACCAACCTGTAAAGGCTCGTGTCATCACAATGCGCAAACGCTTGATGCCATTGTTCAAGGCAGCAGCGGTTGTAGCTATTCTGCTGACACTTCAGAATGCGTTGCAGGAAACATTCACCAACACTACGCCTACTGCTCAACAGCCTGTTGAAATGTCGAACACGGTCAAGGCACCTAAAGGTTCCGCAGTGGCAAAAGCCGACTCTGCAAAGGTAGATTCAACCCAAAAGGTCAGCGCAATCACCGAAACAGAGTACAATTAAATAAGAATATCATTTGATGCTTTCTCTATAAAACAAATCATTTTCTAATAAAACAAGTACGAAGCTGTGAAGTTTCATATCTCAAATTTTTTAAGACAATAGAACAAAAGCCGACATCTTTGGGTGTCGGCTTTTTATTTTTTTATTGCTTTAATCCTGCCTTTCCGAATACGAAAAACTGTTTAGATGCTTGTTCTTCCTTGCTTACAAAGCTTGTTGCGTAGGCGAAAAACAAATGATGGTAGTGTAAATATTTTTCACAAGCATGTCTATTGTGTAAGTGGTTTATTATCAACGCGTTGCAAAACCTATTGTTTTGCGTTCCAAAAGCGGCTGTTTTGCACGGTAAAAGCGTAGGTTTTGCATCGCAAAAGAGCCGCTTTCGCAATGCCAAATCGAAATTATCGTTTTTCGATGAAATTTATTTTACAAAATTGGGGCGTATGTTGCGTTGAGAAGAGCAGGAATTGTTATATCCTTCCTTCTTCGCGATAGGAGTAAAAACGTTGGTCGGCAACAACGATGTGGTCTATGAAATGTATGCGCATAGTGTCGGCAGCCTTCTTTACGGATATGGTTATGCTGTCGTCTTCTTTGCTGGGCGATGGGTTGCCGCTGGGGTGGTTGTGGCACAAGGCAATGGCGGTGGCGTTTTTCAGCAGTGCTTCTTTTAGAATGATGCGCACGTTGATGGCGGTTCCTGTTATGCCTCCGTGCGAAATACACTTTGCTTCGATAAGGTCTAACTTTTGGTTCATCAGCAAAATCCACGCTTCTTCTACGTCTTTGTCTTGCAGTTTCGGGTGCATATAGCTGTATATGGCAGCAGCCGAATTGAGGGTAGGGCGTTTTGCAACATCTGCTGCCTGTCGTCGTTTTCCCAATTCGCAGGCGGCAAGAATGGTAATGGCTTTTGCTTCGCCTATGCCGTTGTAGGTTGTAAGGTCGGCAATGGATAGTTTTCCAAGCGTATTAAGGTTGTTCTCGCAGTCTGCCAAGACACGCTTCATTAGTTCTGCGGCACTTTCGCGCGGCGAGCCAGAGCCTATCAGAATAGCCAACAGTTCGGCATTCGAGAGGGTTTCAGCCCCAAGGTTCATCAGCTTTTCGCGTGGGCGGTCTTCTTCTGCCCATTTGTTGATGGTTAGTTTCTTCTTTTCCATCACGCAAGACAGTTATTTGTAGAAGTTCTTTTCAAAGGCTGCAAATTCGCCTTTCCCCTTTACACAGCGTTTCCACCACGCTTCGAGAAATCCGAATCCGTAGCCCATAAGCTGTACAAAAGCTGCACGAATGCTGAGGAAACCTATCTTTATGCTTTTGTTCTGAAGAGTGCTATCCAGCAAAATCAGAAGCGAATAGAGCAGGACGGGAATGATGGCACATATACAAAGGAATATGCCAATGGCTTTCGATGCAGAAGAAAGAGACGGTGCAAACGAAAAGAAAAGTCCGATACAGAGAAGCAAGATAAGGAAGATGACGCCCAATGTGAAGACCATTGGCAGCAGATGGACGAGCTTCAGCGACTCTGGATATTTCTTATAAAGGTTGATGCGTGCAATGCCCGAATTGTAGACTTGGCGATAGAACTTTCTGAAGTCGGTGCGGCGTTTGTGCCATACCCACGCTTCGGGAAAGAGTCGGCAGCGTTTTCCTGCCTTGAAAATGCGGATAGAGAAGTCTATGTCTTCGCCAAAGCGCATCTTGGAAAATCCTTCGAGCTCCATATAGACATTGCGGCGTATGCCCATATTGAAAGAACGGGGATAAAACTTGTCTAATTTCTTCCTGCCACCACGGATACCGCCTGTTGTAAAGAACGAAGTCATGGAGTAGGAAATCGCCTTTTGGGTGTCGGTAAACGATTCGTGGGCAGCGTCAGGGCCGCCAAATGCGTCGGCAGGCTCACGCTTCAATTCCTCTTCAATGGCGTTTAGGTAGCCCTTGGGCAACACTACGTCAGAGTCGAGAATGAGCAGGTACTCGCCCTTTGCACGTTCAGCACCATAGTTGCGGCTTTGTCCTGGCCCCGAATTAGGCTTCATAAAGTAGTGCAAATCAAGTCGGTCAGCATATTTGTTGCAAACCTCGTCGCACGGTTTCTGTGAGCCATCTTCCACGATGAGTACCTCAAAGTCGGTGAAAGTCTGGTTCAATAGGCTCGACAGAAGTTCGTCTACTTCGTCTGGGCGGTTGAAAACGGGAACGATGATGCTGTATTTCATAATACTTGGGCGATGTTAGGGTGTTACAAGGTGTTGTAGAAAGAACAAAAGGACAAAAAGGTGGGCTTGACGTCCTTACCTTTTTGTCCTTTTGTTGTATTATGCGTTTACACGACCTAAGTAGCTTCCGTCGCGTGTGTCAATCTGAATTACTTCGCCTTCGTTGATGAACAATGGCACACGAACTACAGCACCAGTTTCAAGTGTGGCAGGTTTTGTTGCGTTGGTGGCAGTGTTGCCCTTTATGCCAGGCTCGCTGTGTGTAATCTTCAATGTTGTCTTGACAGGCATTTCGGCTGAAAGGATAGTACCGTCAGAAGTATCTGTAACAACTTCTACCACATCGCCTTCCTTCATATAGTCAGCACCTGTAATCTGATGGAGAGGAATAGGGATTTGCTCGAATGTTTCTTGGTTCATGAAGATGTAGCCCGTTGGGTCTTGGTAAAGATACTGATAAGGGCGACGCTCTACGCGTACATCTTCGAGTTTGAAACCTACTTGGAACGTACGCTCAAGTACACGGCCATCAGATACATTCTTCAGTTTTGTAATCATAACGGTGTTACCCTTGCCCGGCTTTCTGTGTTGAAAGTCGATACAAGTCCAAATCTTTCCATCAAGGCGGATACATGTTCCGATTTTGATTTCCTGTGAATTAATCATAATCTGCTTATATATAATTTGTTATTTATTTGTTACGGAGTAATTCGCTTTGCGGTGCAAAGATAAGCAAAATATAGAAAAAAACATAAATTATTTTGCTAAAAAACTTTCTTTTCTTGGTTAATTGAAAAAGAATGAGTAATTTTGCAGCCCATAACGTGGGATTATGTCTCGGCGTAATGTTTATAATCGCATAATAACATAAAAAAGAATATAAAGCAATGAAAAGAACATTTCAGCCTCACAACCGTCGTCGTGTAAACAAGCACGGTTTCCGTGAAAGAATGGCAACAAAGGACGGCCGCCGCGTATTGGCAGCTCGCCGTGCTAAGGGTCGTAAGAAACTTACAGTATCTGACGAGCATCACGGAAAATAATCTGAAGGGCTTGCAGAAAATTGAGTTGAAAACGGAAAGAAGGAGAGGATATTCTTTGCTTCTTTCCGTTTTTTTCTTTAACTTTGCCCCTATAATAAGTTATTAATAAGGTAAGATGACATCAAAGGATTTTGTCCATAGCTTTTTCAGCACCTACATTTGGGGAAATATCCTCGCAATAGTCATTCTCGTAACGATGCTCTCGATAGGAGTTAGATACGGAATTGACTATTATACTCACGTTGGCGAGTCTATCGTTGTGCCCGATGTGATTCATAAGCAGTACGACGATGCACTCGATATAATGGACAAAGTGGGACTGACAATGGAGGTTGCAGACACTGGATACGTAAAGGAATTGCCGCCAGACTGCATTCTCGAACAGACGCCGGCAGGCGGAAAGCGTGTGAAATCTACACGTGTCATCTATGTAACCATTAATGCAGCCACTGCACCGACCCTTCCTTTGCCCGACCTTGCCGACAACAGCTCGCTTCGAGAAGCGCAGGCTCTGTTGCTCTCAATGGGCTTTAAGGTAGGCGACCCCGAATATATTTCAGGCGAAAAAGACTGGGTTTACGGTGTTTTGGTAAATGGAAAGCTCGCTCAAGCAGGCGACCGTGTGCCTAACGACGCAATAATCGTATTGCAAGTAGGCGACGGCACGCGCGATGCAAACGATACAACGAGCCACCGTCCTGCAATTCAGTACGAAGAAGTACAGGTGGAAGAGCCCAAGTACGAGGAGTATTACGATTGGGTAGAAGTGCCTGTGGACGAGAATGGCAACGAAATTAAAGATGGCGACGGTACTCTGCCACGCACCGTACCGTCGGTTCCACCGCAGCAACCTGCATTGCCGCCCGACCATAATGCGTCAAAGCCAACCGATTAAGTAGTATGATAGACGACGAGGAATACTTTGACGACGAGCTGATTGACAATCTTTTGGACGCAGACGAGGCTGCTACTGGTGGCGAAGAGCTTTACGAGCACTTTCGTATAGAGGTGGATAAAGGGCAAGATGCCGTACGAATAGACAAGTTTCTCTTCGAGCGAATGCAGCATTCCAGCCGCAATCGCATACAGAAAGCTGCCGAAGCAGGCAGCATTCACGTAAACGGAAGCCCTGTAAAGAGCAGCTATAAGGTGCGACCCAACGATGTTATCACCTTGATGCTCGACCGTCCGAAGCACGATAACACCATTGTCGCAGAGGATATACCGCTCAACGTGGTGTATGAGGACAGCGAAATAATGGTAATAAACAAGCCCGCAGGACTTGTTGTGCACCCCGGAGCAGGCAATTTCCACGGTACGCTCATCAATGCAATAGCCTGGCATCTGCGTGATTTGAAGGATTTCGACCCTAACGACCCTGCTGTGGGATTGGTTCATCGCATTGATAAAGATACAAGCGGATTGCTCTTGATAGCCAAAACCCCCGATGCAAAGACGTTTCTCGGCAAGCAATTCTTCAATAAAACCACGCATCGAAGTTACACAGCCTTGGTTTGGGGAAACTTTATTGAAGAAGAAGGGCGCATAGAAGGCAATATTGGGCGCGACCCAAAGGACAGATTGCGTATGAATGTGTTTGCTCCTGATTCGGGAATAGGTAAGCCTGCCGTTACGCACTATCGGGTTTTGGAACGATTTGGCTACACTACGCTCATCGAATGTATATTGGAAACAGGCAGAACCCACCAGATTCGTGCGCACATGAAGCACATTGGGCACCCGCTGTTTGGCGATGAACGCTATGGAGGTACGGAAATACTGCGCGGACAGCGCACCGGCACATACAGAGCCTACATACAAAACTGCTTGAAGTTGTGCAACCGCCAAGCCCTACACGCACAGACGCTCGGCTTTGTCCACCCACGAACAGGGCAGCAGATGGACTTTACAAGCGAGCTTCCCGACGATTTAGCAGCCGTAATAGAGAAATGGCGAAATTATATAAACGGTAAACAAGAACTGTTGTGAGTTTCTTCGACAAGAATCCTTGCAAGGTTAAAAACAAAAGAATATAGAATGAAAGATATGAAACGTACAATAGCCATCGTTTGTGGTGGTGATTCTTCAGAGCACGATGTCTCTCTCCGTTCTGCACAGGGGCTGTATTCCTTCTTCGACAAAGAGCGTTACAACATCTATATAGTAGATGTAAAGGGCACAGACTGGCACGTAAACCTTGACAATGGACACGTTGCAGCCATCAATAAAAACGATTTCTCGTTCAATAACGGTGCCCAGACCGTCTTTTTCGACTATGCATACATTACAATACACGGGCGTCCGGGCGAGAATGGTATAATGCAAGGATATTTTGAGTTAATAAACATTCCTTATTCTACCTGCGACGTGCTGATGTCGGCACTCACTTTCGATAAGTTTGTGCTGAACCGATATTTGAAATCATACGGTATTCGCGTGCCAGAGAGTATCTTGCTGCGCATTGGAGACGAGTACGACGAAAAGGATATCGAAGAGAAGATAGGTATGCCTTGCTTCATTAAACCTGCAACCGACGGCAGCAGCTTTGGCGTTTCAAAGGTAAAGAATGCCGACCAGATAGCTCCTGCCCTCCGCAAGGCGTTCATGGAAAGTTCGGAAGTTATGGTTGAAGGTTTCCTCGACGGTATAGAAATAACGCAAGGTATCTATAAAACGAAGGAAAAATCGGTTCCGTTCCCCATCACAGAAGTGGTTACAAGCAACGAGTTCTTCGATTACAACGCCAAATACAATGGCGAAGTAGACGAGATAACGCCTGCCCGCATCAGCAACGAGTTAGCTGAAAAGGTAACAGAAGTAACCTCTCGCATCTACGATATTCTGCATGCGAATGGCATTATCCGCATTGATTACATCATAACGAAGGACAACGAGGGCAACGATGTTATCAATATGCTCGAAGTAAACACCACGCCGGGAATGACAACCACAAGTTTCATTCCGCAGCAAGTGCGTGCAGCAGGTCTTGATATTAAGGACGTGCTGAGCGATATAGTGGAAAATCAATTCTAAATACATATTCATATAAGGCGCAAACCGTAAGGATTGCGCCTTTGTTGCTTTATAGCGACGTTCAAAGAATAAGCAAATACATAGTAAAACAAGTTATGAAAACACCATCTGAATTTGACGATATACGACCTTTTGAGTCAGAAGAACTGCCCGAAGTCTACGACAGACTGCTTGCAAGCGAGCAATTCCAGCAAGTGTTGAATTATCTTTATCCCAATGTTCCCATTGAGGCGATTGCGCAGAAGATGCACCAATGCAAAACCAGTCTTGAGTTTCAGAAGGTTTTTGCTTATCCTTTCCTCAAAGGACTCATCAGCAAGGCAAGCACCGGCTGCGATATGGACTCGTCGGCAATAGACAATACGAAGCAATATACCTTTGTCAGCAACCACCGAGATATTGTGCTCGACTCGGCTTTCCTTTCCGTATTGCTGATAGACAATAAGTTTAAAACTACTTGCGAAATAGCGATTGGCGACAATCTGCTATCGTTACCGTGGGTGCGCGACTTGGCACGACTCAGCAAGAGTTTCATCGTGAAGCGCGGACTGACGCCTCGAGAACTGATGTTGGCAAGCGTAAAGATGGCGCGTTATATGATATTTGCTCTTAAAGAAAAGCACGAAAACCTGTGGATAGCACAGCGAGAAGGACGTGCCAAGGACTCCAATGACCTTACACAGAAGTCCATTCTCAAGATGTTTGCATTGGGAGCAGAAGGCACATTGTTCGAAAAGCTGCAGCAGTTCCACATTGTTCCACTTGCCATTTCTTACGAATACGACCCTTGCGACTATCTGAAGGCTGCCGAAATGCAGGCGAAACGCGACGATGCGAATTGGAAGAAAGGTCCGATGGACGATGTTGTAAGTATGCAGACAGGAATTATAGGCTATAAAGGTGCTATCCATTACCAAGCAGCCCCTTGCATCGATGAGTATCTGGAAACGCTGAAGGCGGCTACGGATATGTCGAACGGACAACTGTTAGACGCCATTTGCTTGCACATCGACAAGGAAATACACCGCAACTATCGCCTTTATGCCAACAACTATGTTGCGCTCGACGAACTTGAAGGTACGGCAGCTTATACCGATAAGTACACCGCCGAGGACAAGGCAAAGTTCGATGCCTACCTCGAAAAGCAGTTGGCAAAGATAGAAATACCCAATAAAGACGAGGCGTATCTCCGCCAACGTATGCTCGAAATGTATGCAAACCCTACCCGCAACTACCTAAAGGCGAATGCGTAAACATATATTTTTCTTGTTAGTTGCAGCCCTCGTGTCGGTTGCCTGCACCAACGACGCCTTCAAAACGGGCGATTCGGAATATTCTTATTTGCGTTCCGACTTCGTTGAGGCTACTACCGACGGCACTGCCGCCTTTGTTTCGGCAATCACCGACGATGGCGATACACTTTCGCTGTACCCTCCTTTGCGTGCGAAATGGACGATGACTCCCGATACAACCTATCGGGCGCAGTTGCTGTATAACAAGAAAGATGCAGAAATAGAACCTGTATTAATCTCTAAAGTGTATGTTTTGGCGGTTCAGCAACAGCCCAAGACCGAACCTATAACCACCGACCCAGTGGGCTTTACGAGTGCGTGGCTTGCTAAAACAGGCAAGTATATCAATCTCGAATTGGCTTTAAAGACGGGCAAAATCAATGCCGAACAGCAACCGTCGCAGTCGTTGGGCATAGTCTTGGAGTCAGTCGAGGCGTTGGAAAAGGGTGCAAAGAAATACAAACTCCGCTTACAGCACAAGCAAAACAACGTTCCGCAATACTACACGGTGCGTACTTTCGTAAGCATTCCTACCTCTTTTTTCCATGAAGGCGACAGCGTAGAGTTGCACGTAGATACCTATAAAGGCGAAGTTATCAAAGGTTTTATAATGCGCAACAGCAGGTAGGGGTGTGATTTATCACATTCTTTTACCTATGAATTCTATTCTTCCTAGAATCTCTAGAGATATTAAGCAACACATAGAAACGACTGCAATTTTGTAAAGATAATTCCGCCGAAAAATGATAATTTCGATTTGGCATTGCGAAAGCGGCTCTTTTGGACGGCAAAAGAGCCGCTTTTACCGTGTAAAACCTACGCTTTTACAACGCAAAACAATAGGTTTTGCAACACGTTGATAGCAAAGCGGTTACGTAATATTTACGCTTGTGAAAAATATTTACACATTTGTCGCCTTCTTTTCGTCCCCAAAGCAGGTTCTCATCATCAATTTTCCACCCTTCTCACGCCTATGTTTTGAAAGGCTGTTTAGAGCGTTTAATCCAATAAGAAAAGGCAAGTGAAATTCTTTTCACTTGCCTTTTCTTCTGTCGGGATGACTGGACTCGAACCAGCGACCCCTACGTCCCGAACGTAGTGCGCTACCAACTGCGCTACATCCCGATGTTTTCCGTCTTGTTTCTGTGCAGTTATATCTTCTGCAAAGTTATAAAAAAAAGTAGAATTGCAGAAACTTTTACCCAACAATCGAATAAATATTCTTGTGCTTCTGCCTGCCTTTTATTTTGTAAACTGTTTGCTCATATAGCGTACAGGATACCATACAGCAAGCCAGCCAACAATGATGACGGTAGCGAAAATGCCGACAATGTCCCACGGGTGCACGCTGATGGGATAGGCATTCACTACAAAGTTGCCTGCTTGGTCGCCCAATTTCACCAATCCGTAAGTCTGTTGCAGCCAGCAAAGCAGCAGTCCGATGGCAATGCCGATGATGGCTCCCGCAGCCGAAATCATACGTCCCTCGAACAGGAACACTTGATTTATTTGCTTGTCGGTAGCTCCGAGGTTGCGCAAAGTCTGCACATCGTCCTTCTTGTCAATCATCAACATCGAGAGCGAACCTATGATGTTGAAGCACGCCACCATAAGAATGAAGGTAAGGAAGACGTAGGCGAAGAGCTTTTCGATGCGCATAATGTTGAACGTGTCGGCTTGTTGCTCGTATCTGTCTTTCACGACGAACTTGTCGCCACCAATTTCTTCTATTTCGTTCTTCACCTTATCAACATCTTCGCCTGCTTTAAGGCGTATTTCGAGCGAAGTTATCTCGCCCTGACGATTGAATATTCTGCGTGCAAAAGCCAAGGAAGTAACGATGTAATTGTTGTCGTACTTTCCCTGTTTCACTTGGAAGACAGTCTTCGGCGACAGCAACGAGTCTGCCACGAAGGCGTTTGTAGGGTTCGATGCGTCGTACTGACCTTTGCGTTGTGGCGCGTAGATGTGCAAGTAGTTGTTCCATTCCACGCCAGTGTTCAGCTGTTGCGCCACGCCAATGCCGAGAACGCCGTAGTCTAAGTTGGCTACGTGCAGTTTAAATTCTCCCTCTCCGAAAAGAATGTCGCTGATGTGGGTGAGCGAATCGAAGTTGTCGGCTACGCCTTTCACCATTACCATCATCTGTCTGCCTTGGTAAGTAGCTAATGCTTGGTCGGTTACACACTCCGTGGCAACCTCTATGCTTGGCAGCGACTTTATCTTTTCCAGTGTGGGGTCGTCGGCTGCTATTGCCTTTCCCTTTGCCGCTTCCACCTTTATCTGTGGGTCGAAGTTGGTAAAGAACGATGCCACGAGGTCGGAAAAACCGTTGAATCCACTCAATACCACTACCAACGCCATTGTAGCAACGGCTACGCCAATCACTGAAATCAGGCTGATGACATTGATGGCGTGGGTGCTTTTCTTAGAAAAAAGATAGCGTCGGGCGATGTAAAAGGGGAAGCTCATTACTTTTTCAATAATTCGTCGATGCGCTCAATATAGTCTAACGAGTCGTCAAGGAAAAATCTTAGTTCAGGAATGATGCGCAACTGATTGTGGACACGCTGCCCAAGGTCGTAGCGTATCGTCTTTTCGTTTGCGTTGATGTTCTTCAACAGCTCTTCTGCCTTGTCGGAAGGGAATATGCTCAGATACGCCGTGCAGACGCCCAAGTCGGGACTTACCTTTGCACGCGTTACGCTGACCAACACGCCGTGCATTGCGCGTGTCTGACTTTGAAATATGCTTGCCAACTCTTTTTGTAGGAGTCGGGCTATGCGGTTTTGTCTTGTTTCTTGCATTTTGTTCTTATTTTATTGCAAATTTACAGCAATTCTCTCACATATCAAAATAAGCCTTTGAAAATTAACATAGCTTGTGCGTAGAATGGGGTTGGTATTTCTTTTAGAAAAAAGTTCTTTTGTATTATTCCTTGTATATCATTGTTTATTAGTTGGTTATGTGCTTTTATAGTATTGGGGTTTGAAAATAATAGTATAAAAGAATGTTAATTATGCGGATAGAGTAGGGGTTTTGCTTTTTTCGCTGTTTTATAATCGAAGTTCAGCGGATACTTCAGAAGTTAGTAATGAACTTTTTAAATACAATATATGCTTTTTTCTACAGATTAAGTTAATGTAACTATGTGATGAATAAGTTGATGCCCTTCGTTGTTGAAACGCGGGGCACCACAAAAAAGAAAGACAAGACTGTCTACAAACCCTGAAGGTAAACTGAAGCTGAGTAGATTTTAATCATTTTTCGAAAAGTCTGAAGAAAACCAAGAACCTACTTAAATATAATCTACAAATCGGAGAGGGCGCATCTGAAAAGATGCGCCCTCAATGTTTCTGTATGATATATGAATATTCTGAACAGTCGCTGCTGTTTGCGTTAAAAAAAACACTATTTAGGCTTAAATTGAAAGAAAAATGCTATATTTGCGAAGAAACAAAAGAACGATTATGCAGAAATATGCCGATTATATTGAAGAGATTGAAATAGATTCGCTGTGGGCAGGCTTGAAGCACATACGCTGGACACTCGACCGAAAGGTAAATATTCTGAGTGGCATCAACGGTGTGGGCAAGAGCACCATATTGAACAAGGTGATAAAAGGGCTTTCGCAAGGGGGCGAATTTCCAAGCCATATGATGAAGGGCGTGCATATAAAGGTGTCGCCAAGAGATGCAAATTGGATAAGGTACGATATCATACGTTCGTTCGACCGCCCACTGCTGAACATCGAAAGCATAAACAAGGTAGACCTGAATCTTACCACCGAGCTTGACTGGCAGCTGTTCCAATTGCAGAGAAAGTATCTCGACTATCAGGTAAATGTCGGCAATAGAATTATAGAGGCATTGCAAAGTGGCAATGGCGAGGCTGCTGCAAAGGCGCAGACCTACTCTGCACCGAAGAGATTGTTTCAAGACATAATCGACGAATTGTTTGCAGAAACGGGCAAGAAGATTGTGCGTTCGGAAAACGAGATACGCTTTTCGCAGGTTGGCGAAACGCTGTTCCCCTACCAGCTGTCGAGTGGCGAAAAGCAGATATTGGCGATTTTGCTCACCGTTTTGGTGCAGGACGGGCTGCCTTACGTCTTGTTCATGGACGAACCAGAGGTGAGCATGCACGTAGATTGGCAAAAGAAGCTCATCGCGTTGATATTGAGTTTGAACCCGAATGTGCAAATAATACTCAGTACCCACAGCCCGGCGGTTATCATGGACGGCTGGATTGACAAGGTAACCGAAGTCAGCGAGATTACGATAGGATAGTCAAAGGAGAACGAGCGATGGGAAAACGGCTAAAGGACAATTTGTCGTCGGCTTACTTTGATGCGGCCAACTACCTGAATGGGCGCAATGCGCGAAAGCGGATAGTGGCGTATGTGGAGTCGTACGACGATATATTCTTTTGGCGCACGGCACTTAGCAGTTTCGAGAACAAGCACCGTTATTTTGAAGTAATGCTTCCTTCGCGCCACACGCTGACGAAGGGAAAACGCTCGGTGCTGATGAATTTGATTTCGGAAAATGTCGGCGAAAGTATGATAGCCTGTGTAGATGCCGACTACGACTATCTCCTGCAAGGTTCCACATCGATGTCGCGCGCCGTAAACCATAGTCCTTACGTGTTTCACACCTATGCATACGCCATCGAAAACCTGCAGTGCTATGCCGCCAGCCTGCACGATGTGAGCGTTGCTGTTACGCTGAACGACCGCGCCATCTTCGATTTTGAAGAGTATCTGCGTCTTTACAGCGAGGCTATTTTCCCGTTGTTCGTGTGGAGCGTATGGTTTTACAGGAAAGGAATTTATGGAAAGTTCACCATTACCGATTTCAACCATATCATAGAAATGGGCAACTTCAGCTTTCAGACGGCTTATGCGAACATAGAGAAGTTGCGCCGAAAGGTGGCAAGGAAGATACGGCAGTTCCAGCACGAATATCCCGATGCCAAGGCTACCTACTTGGCTGTGAAAGAGGATATAAAGCGATTGGGAGTAACGGCACAAACCACTTACTTGTATATACAGGGGCATCATTTGTTCGACAATGTGGTGGTGCCCGCTCTGAAAAGGGTGTGCGACAAGCTTATACGCGACCATGAACAGGAGATTTACCGCAATGCGCGACACATTGTGCAACAGAGAAACGAACTTTCAAACTACAATCACAGCATAGAAGAAATTGTACCGATGCTGCGACGCAACGTGGGCTATACCAACAGTGAACCTTATTTGCGTTTGAAAGCCGATTTAAGAGATTTCTTAGACGGAAACTGCGAGGAGTAAGCTGTTATTTCCGTTTTCCACATCTACTTCTTTAATTTTTCTGATAAATATGGTGTCATATTCGGACAGTTATGATGCCATATTTGGACAATTATGTTGCCATATTCAGACAAGTATGACGCCATATTCAGACAAGCATGACGTCATGTTCAGATAAATATGACGTCATATTTTTCACGCACTGCTAAGTCGTTGAAATAGAGTAGATAAGAAGTGCCTTTCCAGTACAGGTTTTTTCTCTAATTTTCTTTCCAGAAAGAAGGGGTGAAAAGCACCAAAACCGAGAAGAGTTCGAGACGTCCGACAAGCATCAGGAACGAGCTAATCCATTTGGCAAAGTCGGGCAGTTCGTTCCACGACATCGTCGGACCAATCTCTAAACCTAACGTAGGTCCCACGTTGCCAAGGCAGCTTAGCGTTATCGTCATTGAATTGGTCGAGTCGATGCCTGCTGCAATCATCGTAAAGGCACAGATAACGGCAAGAAAAAGGTACAAGCCGATGAAGCCCAACAGGGTTACACGCTTGGACATTTGAACATTGTAGCCGTCTATTTTCATCGGCAAGACGGCATTCGGGTGGAGTATTTGGCGAAATTCGTTCTTCACAACCTTCAGCAACATCACGCCGCGAATGCTCTTGATTCCACCGCTTGTAGACCCCGACGAACCGCCGAAGAACATACAGGCTGCCAGCACCACCCACGTTACATGAGGCCATTTGGCAGCATCGTCGCTGTAAAGTCCTGTGGTGGTGATGAACGAAACCACTTGGAAAACAGAGCTGCGAAAGGCATGCTCCACTTCGTAGTTGCATTGGAAAATGAGTTCCAGCATGATGAAGACCGTGAAAGCCGCAATCATCGTCGTGTAGAACTTGAACTCGCTGTTCCTGAACAGTTGCTTGAACTTGAAGCCTGCCACAGATGTGTAGAGCAAAGTGAAATTCACACCCGATAAGAAACAGAAGATGGTGCAGACATACTCTTCGGCAGGCGAATGGAACGTGGCAATCGAACCGCTTTCCGTACCGAAGCCTCCCGTTGCAGTGCTTGTCATGGCATAGTTGAAGGCGTCGAACCAGTTCATGCCGCACACCTTGTAGCTCAATATACATGCCACGGTGAGTACGAAGTAAACTATCCATATCCACTTGGCACCTGTGCTGAGGCGAGGGTGGAGCTTGCTCTTAATCGGTCCGGTAGATTCTGCTGCAAACACCTTGAGCGAACCGCCGACGAGCGAAGGAAGTATGGCGATGGTGAAGAACACAATTCCAAGACCGCCAATCCACTGTGTCAACGAACGCCAGAACAGCAATCCCTTAGGTAAATGCTCGGGATAGTCCACGATGGTGGCTCCAGTGGTGGTGAAACCCGACATCGTTTCAAAGAAAGCATTGGTGAAATCTGGAATGTCGCCGCTGATTAGGAAAGGCAGCGTGCCGAAAAGCGAGAATATAACCCACGCTACTGCCACCACGAAGTAGGCGTCTCGGCGACCAATGGTGTTGTCGGCGCGCCTGCCCATCAAGCGGAAGACGGCTCCTGCCATCACGGTGATAAGGATAGCCCATAGGAAAGCCACAATATCGTTGTCCTTGTACCACAGCGAAACGAATAGGCAAAGCGACATCAGTAAGGCTTCTATTCCTAAAAGCGCACCTAAGATTTTCGATATAGTTTTTAGATTGAGCATTGCTAACCTTTCTTACAGTCTTTAATTGAACAGTTGTTCCACCTTCTTTATGTTGGTATTGTAGCAGAATACGACTACAATGTCGCCCGCCTCAATTTGCGTATTACCCGAAACGAGCATACCCTCCTCGTGGCGAACCAGTCCGCCAATGGTCATTCCGCTTGGCAAATTCATGTCCTTGATAGGCTTTTGCGTTATCTTCGAACCTTGAACGGGAATGAATTCGGCAACATCGGCATCGACAGACATAAGGAAGCGCACGTTGTCTACGTTGGCATCGAGCAGCATCTGATAGATGTAGCCTGCGGCAATTGCCTTCTTGTTGATGATGGTACCAATGTCCAAATTGGCTGCCATGTCTACATAATCGAAGTTTTCTACTGCTGCAATGGTCTTCTTGACGCCCAAACTCTTTACAGCCAAGCATGCAAGAATGTTCGTTTCGGCATTCGGCGTAAGCGCAACAAAGGCTTGCGTGTGGCGGATACCCTCTTCTATGAGTAAGTCGGTGTCGCGTCCGTCGCCATTGATGACAAGCTGCGACTCGTCGAACATTTCGTTCAGGTATTCGCAACGTTCGATGCTTCTTTCTATAACCTTTACGTCCATGTATTCGGGCATTATCTTTACCGAACGGACAGCCGTGCGTCCGCCACCCATAATCATTACGTTTTTCACATCTACATAATGCTCTTTGCCCGTGAGTTTACGTATATAAGGTATGTATTCCTTAGTCGTCATGAAGTAAGCAAGGTCTTCTTGTTTCAGCGTTTCGTTACCATCGGGAATGATAGTTTCGTTCCTGCGCTTGATGGCTACAACGTGGTAAGGGTCGTTGGGCCCGCTTATGTCCCTGAGCGGCTTGTCTAATATCTCGCAAGTCTTGCGGAGCTTTATGCCCAGCATAACCAACGCACCGCCTTGAACGTCCCAACGCTGGCGAACCCACGACATTTTCAGTCCGTTTATTATGTCTTTTGCCGCCAAGAGTTCGGGGTAGATGAGACTGTCAATGCCCAATTGCTTGAAAAGCTCTTGGTTCTTCGGCTCCATGTATTCGGGGTTGTCAATCTTAGCCACGGTCTTTTTTGCGCCAAGATTGTGCGCCATGGTGCAGGCTGTTATGTTGATGGTCTCTTTGAGGTCTACCGCAATAAAGAGGTCGGCATGCTTTACACCTGCTTCCTGCAGCACTTTTATGCTTGTCGGCTTCCCTTGCAACGTAAGAAGGTCGTAGTTCTGACCAATCTTGTTCAAGTTCTCTTCTTCTTCGTCAATAAGTATAATGTCGTACTTGTTGCGAGAAAGAAACTGTGCCAAATAAGTTCCAATGGCGTATGCACCTGCTATAATTATCTTCATACCTCTGTCCTCCGTGTGTTGCTTACAATCTTTTTTCTATTTCCCGCTTTATGCTGTCCTTGTCAATTCCGCACAATTGGCGGAGTTGCTGCACTGTTCCCTGCTCGATAAATTCGTCGGGAAGGGCTAACCTTTGCACGTGTATGTTGTGGTTGTGCTCGTTCAGCCATTCCATAACGGCTGTTCCAAGTCCGCCGTTTTTCGCTCCGTCTTCCACAGTGATGACTTCTGAGAAGTTCTGTCCCACCTCTTCGAGTATGTTTTCGTCTATTGGCTTCAAGAAACGCATATCGTAGTGGGCAATGCGACCTGTGCATTTGTTTTCTTGTTCCAACTCTTCGATGGCTTTCAGCGCATCGTTTCCCACAGGACCAATGGTAAGAACGGCTACGCTTTTCGCAGCTTGCTCTTGGTCGGTGCCGAAAGTCTTGTCGTAAAGTTTACGTCCTGTGCCCACTTTCACCTCTTCTAATGGGCATTGCCAATCCACCAATACGCCACTGCCACGAGGGTATCTTATCACGAAGAAGCCCTTTTCGGGCAGTTGGGCAGTAAACATAAGTCGGCGCAATTCGTGCTCGTCCATTGGCGAAGCAATGGTAACGTTCGGGATAGGGCGCAAGAAAGCCATATCGAAAGCACCGTGGTGGGTTGCGCCATCTTCGCCAACGAGTCCTGCGCGGTCTAAGCAGAGCACAACGGGGAGGTTCAAGATGGCAGTGTCGTGAATGATGTTGTCGTAAGCGCGTTGTGCGAAAGAACTGTAAATGTTGCAGAATGGTTGCAAGCCGTCTTTTGCCATACCCGCCGAGAAAGTCATAGCGTGTCCTTCGGCAATACCTACGTCGAAGGTGCGGTCTGCCATTTCCTTCATCATAATGTTCATCGAGCAACCTGTCGGCATGGCAGGCGTAACACCAACAATGCGTGGATTGCTTCTTGCAAGCTCTAAAAGGGTATGCCCAAACACATCTTGGAACTTTGGTGGCTTATTGCTGTCGTCCTGCACAAGACGCTGTCCTGTTTCGGGGTCGAACTTTCCGGGTGCGTGCCACACCGTTGCGCTCTTCTCGGCAGGTTCGTATCCCTTGCCTTTCGTGGTGTGCAGGTGCAGCAGTTTGGGGCCTTTCATATCCTTAAGTTGGTTCAACACCCTTACAATTTCCTTGACATCGTGCCCGTCGAATGGTCCGAAGTAGCGTATGTCCATACCCTCGAAGAGGTTCTGCTGTTGGGCAAGAGCCGACTTGATGGCGTTGTTCAGACGAATAATGCCCTTGCGTCGCTTGTCGTTCAGTATGCCTTTGGCGTGCAACCATTGCGATGCCTTGAAACGAAGCCTGTTGTAAGTTTCGTTTGTATCGAGGTTGAGCAAGTATTGTTGCATACCGCCAACGGCTCTGTCTATCGACATATCGTTGTCGTTCAAGATGATGAGCAAGTCGTTGGGCTGGCTCGAAGCATTGTTCAAACCCTCGAAAGCCAAGCCACCGCTCATCGCACCGTCGCCGATAATGGCAACTACGTGGCGTTCGGGGTGGTTTGTCATCTTGGCAGCTACTGCCATTCCCAATGCTGCTGAAATGGAATTGGAAGCGTGCCCACAAGTAAACGTGTCGTATTCGCTTTCTTTTGGAGAGGGGAAAGGCATAAGTCCGTCTTTCTTTCTGTTCTCGCAGAAGCATTCGCGACGATGCGTTAAAATCTTGTGTCCGTATGCCTGATGTCCTACGTCCCATACAATTCTGTCGTCAGGTGTATTGAAAACGTAATGGCAGGCTACGGTTATTTCGGTTGCGCCAAGACTCGATGCGAGATGTCCGGGGTTTACAGCCACTTCGTGAATGATGTCTTTGCGCAGTTCTTCGCATAGTATAGGGAGCTCGTCTATGCTCAATTTTCTTAAATCGGCAGGCGAGTCAATCTTGTTTAAAAGTTTGAAAGTATTCTCGTTCGACATTATTATAATGTGATAATAAGTGCAAAGGTAATCCAAATAGCTTGAACGGCAAAATAAATATAGGCGAATTTAGGGTAATACCGACTTATTGTGAGTAGCCGACGAAATAGTTTGCGATATGTGCAGAAAGGTTTGGTGGAAATGGAAAAGTGCAGCAGTTTTCCATTGAGGTAATTCGGACAGAATGGCACGAAACATCTCTGATTTTGTAAAGATAGTTTTGTTAAAAAGTGATAACTGCGCTTTGGCGTTGCGAAAGCGGCTGTTTTGCGATGCAAAACCTACGCTTTTACCGTGTAACTAATCACAGAAAATGAAGCAAAATCGAAGTTGGCGAAA